>Ga0207695_10002766_pt1 | contig 25558 bp, 17 predicted proteins | sample KBSC54metaG_FD_184354 | JGI IMG/M metagenome (GOLD analysis project Ga0207695, IMG submission 184354) | Corn rhizosphere microbial communities from Kellogg Biological Station, Michigan, USA - KBS C5-4 metaG (SPAdes) (version 2) | ecosystem: Host-associated > Plants > Roots > Rhizosphere > Soil...
ATAGTTCGCTACGCTGTTTCGCGTGGACTTGCGGAGTCGTGATCTCGGCCAGTTTCACATCGCGTGTCTGGCGGGTAATGGAGGCAATTTCCGCTGTGGTCGGTTCGCGGCCGTGTCGAGACGTGAATGCGGTCATCTCCCGCTCGATTTCCGCACGCCGTTTGGCGAAGCGTTGACACAGTTCGTCGGAAACGCCTTCAATCTCGAATCCCGTCACCTGTCCCTTCGGATTGCGGACTTCGCGGATGTCGTAGCCGAGGGCTTTCACTTCGCGAGCCAGTTCATTCTGGTAAACTTTCCCGGCGTAACGAATCGCCTTGAACATGAATCGCTCGTTGAGCGCATACCACCGCCGGGATGAGGCGCAGGTGGCATTGGCGACCACGAAATGCGTGTGCAATTGCGGGTCCAGTGCCCGGCTGGCATCATGGGTGAAGGCCGCCGCGCAGAGATTTCCGGTCACCTCCGAATCCTGGCGGAACAACGTGTTCTTTCGCCGGCTGGCGAACTGCTCCAACTCCGCAAACCCGCGGCGCGCCGCCTTCTCGTGAGCCTCCCGCAAACGCTCGTCTCCGGCGAGCACTGCCATGATGGAAACCGATTTTTGCGCCGAGCATTGAAAATCAAAGAGCGCCACCCGATTCGGCAGCGGCTTCATGGAGAGACGATAATTGGCCACCTCTGTCGATGAGCCCTCCCGTTGATGTCTGCGTCGGAACGCCTCGGCAGCTTCCCGCATCGTCGGCGTGCGGGTTTCCTTCGTGCGCGGCGTCAGACGATCTTCTGTGCCCGGCCGCAGGTTGTTGCGTAGCGCCTCGAATGGTTCCGCCTCCACCTTGCCTTCCAGCCCGAGCAGTTCGACTCCCTTGCCGACCCATTGGCCTGAGACTTTCTCACCCTCCGCGTAATAGTCGTTCGCCGAGAGATGATTCTTCAAATAGGTATCGCCACCGTAGATTTTCGCGCAGGTAAACACCGCGCGATTTGATCCGACAAGCATACCGGAGGATGCGCCCAGACGAGCGCAATAGGCGGGCAAGAGCCAGCTAGTATCGGGCACATGACTTGTTCCATTGCAGCGTGCCAATTCAGCGTTTGGCGAAGTGTATTTAGTAAAGACGCAATAGCCCAAACGAAGTCGTTTGGATGCGCGCCAAACCGCGACAGGCGCCTCGCTGGTGCGCCATTTATCAGCGCGTCGCATCCGCTCACGCGCTCTGGTGCAGACTGTCGCCAATCGGCGCACCGGTGTCGCAGTCCCCGGTGCACCATTTCGCGCCCAGTCGCGCTTTGTCGCTGATCCATATGACGTCCCTGGATGATATGCTGGAACGTGCCCGGCGCATGGAAGTGGACCCTTCGCGTTCCAAGCTGGACGACTATGCGCAGATCGTCTGGGAACTGCGCCGCAAACGCAAACGCGTTCGCACCATCACCGCCTTTCTCAACGAGCATGGCGTTCGGGTGCACCGGGCCACGGTCGCACGCTGGCTCAAGGCTCATCCGGTGCCGGCGGTAACGCCGGCGGAAAAGGCGTTTCACCCACTCGTTCCCGTCCCCGCACCGTGCCCCGCGATCGAACAGGCGTCCCAAGACTTTTTCAAACCTCGCGAATCAAAACATGAAAACCACAACGAACCCGACTGGAACCGTCCCGACTAAACTCGAAGAAATCAAACATCGGCTCATCGTCCCAATTCAAACCCGCGGCAATCTCGGCAAATCGACCGAGGCCATTGTCCGCTGCCATTGGATGAACGAGCGTGGTGTCGATTGGCGAGGTTTCGATCTCGATCACTTCAACCGCACCCTGAGCGCCAATTATCCGGGCAAAGTCGCCGCGATTCCGCCGGACCCCGAATTGGAAGGCGAGGTGATCCAGATCCTGCGCAAAGTCACTGAAGCCGAAGTCACCCACGCCCGAGAAACGGGCCGTGGCCGAAGAGTTCCTGCGCCGGAAACTCGACGGCGGCAGTGGCGCGGACTCGCTCTTTGCTTTGATTTTGCTCCTGGAGGCCAACGGCGCGTTTCTGCTGACGTTGCCCGAGCAATTTCAGAATGCCTTGATCGAGCCCCTCTCGGTGGTGGTGAACGGCTTCCGCTCCGAATTTCAGGCGCACCTCGATGGCCAGCGCCAGGCCGCCCGCTCCATCGGCATTGTGCATGATGAAATCGAGATCGTTAGCAAGACGATCAGGCAAACCAACGGTGACTTCGAAGCCAAGATTCAAGCGGTGGTGCGCGAAATCAACGTCAGCGAAGTGGCGGGACGGCTTTCCAGCGCGATCGAATCTTCCACGCTCAAGCCCATGCAGGCCGCGCTCCGCGATCTCAACGAGCGCACCGGAAGGATGGAGCGCGCTGCCGCAGCCGCGGAAAAAAGCGTGGAAGCCTGGCACAAGGTTCACCTCGGCGGGATCATCTCGAATTGCCTTGTCGGTGCCTTGATCTTCGCGCTGATCCTCGTAACCGCGATTGCTTGGCAGCTTCGCCGGCACTATCGCGAAAATCTCGCCGCCGAAGTCAATCGGCTGGGTGCCAATGATGAGGCACCGGAAAAGCTCACGGCGCTCGGCATTGACCTGCGCGTTGCACCTTGGGTGGATTCGGACGGCAACCCGATCCGCGACGGCTACGCGGTTGTCATCGACAGAGCGGAGCAGGTTGATCTGAGAGAGGCTGGCGGGCGCAAGAAAGCCATGGTTTTCGTGAAAGACCAGAACGCGCAAACACGGATCGATGAGCTGCGCGAGGATCTGAAAGAGATTCGGAAAGCCCTTCCGGCGCATTGAAGAATTTCTTCGCCCCTGTCGCCCTGAACGCCTTTTTTCCCACGAGGAGGGATTCCTTCTGAGCCGCCATCTAGCGGGATAGGCTTTGGTCACCGGTCATGAGCGCAGCCAGCTTAACGGCATTCTCTCCTTCTGGCTCCTCCTTCTGACTGAGGAGGTGTGCGCCACGTCGGCTTTTGAGATACGCCTGATAAAGTCTCGACGACTTTAAAAGATAACACCGCCCTTCGACCACAAAGCCATCCAAATTGTGTTTCGCGACATACTGTGAAAGGTCGACTATATTGTTTATAAAACCCTTCCCACTAAAATTTAGAGAGGTGTTACACAATATCCCATATCCAGTGCGAGACTTGAAAGCTATAAGCAGCTCGTGCAAGCACCGGTTGGTTGAACGTGACACTGTCTGAATGCGGGCAGTTCCGTTTGCGTGGGCAACTGCGGCCAGCGCATCCGTTTTAACACGATATGTGTAAAGCATGAAGGGACTCGGTTGTTCGCAGCCAAACCATTTGGCAGCGTCTTCTTCTAAGCAGACGGGCGCAATCGGACGGAATTGTTCGCGCTGCTTAATTTCGTTAAGTCGTATCCTTGTGTTCGTTTGAAATGGCGCAGCTAGGATCGAACGATTTCCCAACGAGCGAGGGCCTATTTCGTATTTTCCGTTGACCCATCCGATGATAAGGTCGTGCGCCAACATGTCGGCAATCATTTCATTGTCAGCTTCGTACAGATCATACTTGGTCAGATCGAAAAAGCCGGTTGTGATGAAGCTCTGGCCGGAGTAGACACTCCAATCAATTTTTGGATTACCAGTGAGAAGGAACTGGGCATCGAGTGCTGTCCCGATAGCGGAGCCAGAATCGTTAGCAACAGGCGGCACGAACACATCGGTAAAAAGCCCGCTCTCTTTCCACCGGGTGTTCCAGTCGCAATTTAGGCCGCATCCACCTGCGATGAGTAATGGCATTCGTTTCTTCAGTCGAGACTTCGCAAAATTATAGAAGATATCGAAAATCTTATCATTGAAAATTCCTGCCAGGTTGCAAAATTCAGGATCTTCGACTCCCGCGTTGTAGAAACGGGAATGCTTAACGTCATGGCAGGCGCGAGGTGCGAGATGAGGGATATCTTGCAGCAGAAAGTCGATGACCTCCTTTTCTTCAGCTGAGGGGATTTTCCGATTCGCATATGACGCCAAGGCCATGAGCTTGCCCGCGTCCGAGTGCCGTGAATGATGGCAATTTTTGTCGAAAGTGGGATCGGCTAATCCGTAAAGTAGGGCATAGCGATGTCCCGGTTCCCTCATGACATCCGCGAGTAGTGATATGTTCAGCCGCTCATCGATTTCGTAGAAAGCACCGATCGACCCTTCCCATACTAATGCATAGCACGGTGTGCCTTTGGGAAGGTTTGACATCCCGAACGCGCAAAACAGATGAGATCGCTCGTGAGAGGAAGAGAAGTAGCGAACTGGTTTTCCCAAGAACCGTCGTTGATCAAGGATAACGTCGCTTTGTGAAACGCCGCGGTATCCGGCAACGGCGCGCGACCGAGGTAGGTTCTCTTCGGGCCACCAACCGCTCGTGCAGAGAACGTCGGGCAATTCGTCGAATTCGCTAAGAGCATCGAACACGTCGTGACACGAGGTTGACACGTAACGGAAATTCGAGTTTTTCTCCGCCTCAATAGAAACCTTTAAGCGGGCATCCTTTAGGAAGGCAATTGCGCCGTCATGGCTCGGGTTGTACGAAAAAATATTCATGAAATTGCTGATTCCGATTATATCATTGTTCAATTCCCATCCATCAACTCTTCTTTCTGGAATGCAGTGCTCACGATCTTATTTCCGGTGTTTGCAGTCGCTGATAGTAAATGGACGCATGCACGCGGAGGGCGAAGTCTCCATCGCAAAAGGAACGCAATGGTCCGATACGTTATGGCGATCCGCGAAGAGATGACGGATAGTCCGGAACACCATCGGAACCGCTCGGAATTCATCCGAAAGATGGTCCAGCGGTGCAGTCTAACGGCACTGGACGACCGCTACAGGCAAGGGCCGCCCAAAACTATTGTTCAGTTCTGGCACGACGTGCGTGCGCTGCCGAAGGACGTCGAAGACTGTGTTGCCTCGTGGACTCGCTGGAAGACGAGTGGCTTCGTGCATCGCCTGTTCGATGCAGACGGTGCCAAGGCGTTTATCGGTGGCTCGTTGGATGCGCGCCATGAGCGTGCGTTCGAACGTTGCTACCACCCAGCGATGCAGGCCGACTATTTCCGGTTGTGTTACTTATTGGTTGAAGGCGGATTTTATGTAGATGCGGACGATGTTTGCGTTGGTGCGCAAATCAGCTGGTTATTCGAGGATGGACGGTTGAAAATCCAGCCGCTCTGCTACGACATTGCTTCGGGAACAATGGTGAACCAACCGGAATACATTCATAACGACGCATGCAATTCCAACTGGATTTACTACTTCAACAATAATCCACTAGTCGTAGCTCGTGGTCACCCGGTTATTGAACGTGCACTGCAACAGGCTACCAATATTCTTGAACGCGCATGCGGCGACGAGCTGCCTGAGATTCAGGCAACGACCGGCCCGGGGAACCTTTCAAAGTCGATTTTCGAACTCGGCACTGCCTCAGGGGATGTGGAAAGGAGTATAGTTGTACTGCGGGACTGGGATTCGTGTGCCGTTTCTAGGTGGCCGTTAAGCTACCGAGACGACGCCAGAAACTGGCGGCTTTGCAATCGACGAAGGTTGTGATGTAAGGGAGAATAATGAACCTTTCAAATCGGCTGCGCGCTGCCTCTCGATTTCTCCATTTCCTTTGGCTGCGATGCCGGGTTCACCTCCCACGGCAAAGGTGCTTGAAGTTCGTGCGACCTTCTGATCCCATTCAGACGGGAATCGGTCCGATCTTCGTTATCAACCTAGACAGACAACCCGGTCGATGGACAGATGTGCTTCGTGAACTTGCCTGCATCGTCGATGCTGATGACAAACCGTTGTCGGCACGCGCAATTCGATTCCCCGCGTGCGATGCGCAGACCGAGACGCAACAACTTCTCGAAAGGGATTCTATCGAGCTCTACTACACGCTCGGTGATCAGCTATTTGTCGAGCCGCAACCGCACGCATTGCCAGATGCGTTCGATCTCGAACGGCCAATCAAGATGAGCTCAGCGGAAGTTGCCGTGGCGCGCTCCCATGTCGGTGTTTGGAAGGCTATCGCGCAGTCAACTGCTGCGTATGCCCTGGTGCTTGAGGACGACGTATGGTTCGAGCGCGGCTTTGGACGAACGGTTGATAGGGCCTGGGATGAGATGGAAGAGGCCGACCAAAGCAGTCCGGCCTTCGATATGCTGTACCTTTCATACAAGGAAGTTCGCCACGGCGCTCCAAAAGAATGGCTTTCAAAGAACGTGTTTCGACCCGAGCGAGGGCTTTGGTTTTTGTCGGGATATGTGCTGTCAAAAAGAGGGGCTCAAGCCCTGCTCAAACTCTTGCCATGTCGCGGGCCCGTCGACCTTTGGATTAACCACAAATTTGGAGAGATGGATGTGCGAGCTCTGGGGCGCTCGGTAATCAACCAACGTCTCGATATCTCGTCCACGAACTCGTATTCGATCCTTCCGGCGTTGAATCGGATTGGTGTCCTTAATTGCGACGCGGCGCTTTTTCAACAACGGCCAACGCATTCACCGGTGTTCGCCTTTGGATCTTCGGGTGTCGGACTATCAGCCCTCGCGATGGCTCTCTCAATGCTCGGCTATCGCTGTTGCAGCGATCTGGACCGAATTCCTGAGTATGAGTTTGAAAGACTAATTACGGGGCGCGCTCATCGCATTTTTGACGCTTACGTCAACATAGGTTCGTTGAAGCCGCATGTGGGCGCACTCAGGCTGCACTACCCGCGAGCAAAATACATCGTGGTCGGAGACACGACTGATTGCAACAATGATGGATTGCTGAACGCCTTGGCTGAGGCCGACGTGCTTCGTCTAAATGGTAAAAACGCGCACTCGTGGGTGGCGCTTTGCGAACACTTGAGGCTCCCGCCTCCGGTGGCACAGTACCCGACTGTTGTGGATCTCGGGCAGCGCATATATCGGCCGCCCGTGGCGGACATGCTAGCGTCCTACGCGGCAAAGCATCTAAAGCACGATCGATCTCCCTGGGTTGTGGAGCCGCACGTTGGGTGGACTGGAATCGGCACGACCGAACCGGAGCGACCGGGGCTTTCGGCGTCGCGGACGACATTCGAAGACGACCTTGCTGATGTTCAATCGCAGCGTTGGCTGTTGCGGAACGATACGTTTGCCGGCAACCTCGGACTTTTCCGCCCGGGCAACGTCACCCTGCGACAGGATGGAGGTCTCTCACTTGCAGTCAGTCGTGAATTGAATGGCGTTCGCGATTTTAGCGCTGCTGCGATTTCGAGCCGAATGTGTTTCCTGTACGGGCGGTTCGAAGTCACGCTGCAAGCGACAAATGTTTCAGGCCTCGTGACTGGCTTATTCCTTCATCGTGATTCACCCCGCCAAGAGATTGATATTGAGATCACAGGAAATTGTCCAACCCGACTTTTAGTTAACGTGTTCTATAACCCCGGTGCCGACGGCGCGAAATTCGACTACGGTTATCGGGGGGCACCCACAGCCATTCCTTTGGCGTTCGACGCGTCGAAGGCGTTCCACAGGTTTGCGATCGAATGGGATCCGGGTGAAATCCGGTGGTTCGTCGATGGCGGACTGGTTTACCGTCGCGCTGAATGGAACCCGACTCCTATTCCGCATCTGCCAATGACGTTGCACGTCAACACGTGGCCGAGCCGTTCCCGCGAGCTTGCTGGCCGCCTCGCCCTGCGTGCACTACCGGCGTCTACGATGGTACGCTATATTGCGGTTGACGCATTGGACGCTGGCCCCAAGGCCGACCTCTTAGGAGGTTTAGGAGTAATAAAAAGAGACCGCATAGTGAAGGGTATGCAACCGTGCTTGCATCCTGCTTCAAGCGGAATCACAAGGCGGCTCTGACGCTCTTGACCGGATAATTGTTGGCAAACACCCTTCTCATTCGGCTTCAGAATCGTTTTCAATTGTATAACTCACCCAAAAGACAATGATTAGCGACAGAAGGTTTTGGGATAGCTTCTAGTGTGCTGTAATAAGCGTTTCCGGGTTCATTGGGTTGCGTCGCACGACTCGTAGCGGGACAGTAAAGCGGAAATATCCTTATGGACTTGGATGCAGTGACTATGGAGCACGGCGAGCGGATTGGTGGCCCCTGCACCTAAGGCAGGAGAACCAGCAATGATCCACTCGCGGGCAAAATCAATTTGGGCATTGATATGTTCTATCTGATATAATTGACCGCTAAAATCTGCCGCCCATTGCGAGTCTGGGAAAAGGTCGCGACCAGAGAAGAGAATGTGGGATACGGAAGTGGCGTCCATCCGAAAGTCTTCCATCTTGTTCGCGGCGATATTGTCGGAACACTTCTTGAGAAGCCACAAATTGCGGTTAAAGGCGGCTAGCAAGTGCGTTTTGAGATTGGCGCGTTCGTTCTTGAGGCGAGCTTGAGAATCGCACCAAGCCCACGCGACACCAATGGCGGCACCGATAAATCCTCCAAGCGTCGCATACCAGTAATCCTTCGGGTTGGTAACGTCCTCAAACTTGGGAGCCTGACTGAACAGGTAATACTCACCGCCTATGAGAATGAAGGAGCAGAACAGCAACCAAAAGACTTTTGACGGGGTTGAGAGCATAGTTCACGGGAGACGCGAGGGAACGCCTGCCTCTGAATGAGACGAAATAACTTCATCTTTGAAGGCGAAATGATTTCGTCTATTTCTGACGGCTACAGAGGGAGTTGGGAAAAGCGCGAAAGAGCGTCGGTTTTTCATGGCAGCAATCTGCGCGAGAGCAATTCTGTTTTACGAAGTGGGCAACGACTCAACTTGCGGACCGTCCTCACCACATGAACGGAACGCGTAAAATGCCGCACGCGTGCCCAAATGCCGGAACTTCTGCCGAGCAAGCTGGAATAGGCGGTCATCGCAGGTGGAAAGAATGAACTGGCGCGGACCGCTGTCCGACTCAATTAAGCCCACGAGCAAGTCGAGTAACGCGTAGGTATTTAAATCATCGAAATGTGTCACCGGGTCGTCCAGAAGAACCGGACAGAAATTTGACCAAGTTTGCGAACTGCATGCTGTTAGGAAGAGAGCAAGCAAGAGCGATTGCTGCTGCGATTGGCTAAAATAGTCGATAGGTCGGAGTTGTTGGCCCCGTCGCGTCGCGCGGACGACAATATCGCTGCGATCGGCATTGAGCGTAATATCATCAAAGCCGTAGACCGACCGTAGGCGGCGTTGGATGACCGATGCTCGAGGACCATATTCGCGAGTAAAATTGGCGATAGCCATCTCCTGCTGAGCACTCAGTAAGGAGCGTAGATCGTTAAAAAAATCGGCCCACGGCTTTAGCTGGCCGCGGTCGCGCGTGGCGTCACTTTTACGCTTTTCAGCGCCGTGGATGCTCTCGTTGATGCGTGAGAGGGCCGCTGCTGTCGTCGCAGCGTCGAGAGCGAGCTCTAGGTTTGTGGCGGCATCCCCGAGCAACGCAAAGTCAGCCACGAGCCGTGATTCTTTTATGACCATTTCCGCCAGCTTATCGGGCGTGAGGCTGAGGGGAAGATTCTGTGCCGCAAGCTTCGCCTCGACTTCGGCGATCCACCTTTTCCCGGCACCAATCTGCGACCGCAGATTCTGAAGCTCCGGGCGCAAAGCAATTACTGCCTGCCGAGCTACGCTCAACTCCGCCTTCCGTTGCGTCGCGAGTTGTTCCGCGCTGTTTTTCGAGTCATTGGCCCTTCCTAGCTGATCCGTGTTCAGACTATCCTCCGCGGCGAGTTGGGCATGGTCAATGTCGAGCGAAGCCTGCCCAAGGCGCGGATCTGCGCGCATTCGGTTAAGTTCAGCACGAATGATCGCCAAGGTTTTCGCCTTTTCCTCATACTCGAATTGCTTTTGGCGGAAAGTTTGCCGATTTGCATCGAGCGAAGCGCGCAATGTGGCGACAAGACGCTGTTTCTCAATCGCCTGCGCGTCGCGTTTGGAAATCTCGGAAGAAACCGCCGCGATGCGGCGACGAACATCATCTGCGAAGAGGTTGGCGGGCGAATCGGCTACAAGACCGCTACCGCTAATGGTATCTCGAAATGTTGAGCAGTTGGCTTCGATTTGGTTCTTCTCAGCTTGGACCTCGGCGAACTTCTGTTCGGTCGAAAGCTTTTTCGCGCCGAGATCAGCGAGCCGTTGCTTCGTCGCCGCGAGATTCTCTCGGACTTGTTGGAGCTTTCGCTGACTTTCCGAAGCGACTTCGGCATTTGTGTGGGCTTGAATACGTTGGAGAAGGTTTTCTTTCGCACCGTAATTTGCCGCGCAAATCGGGCAGACACCGGAATCAATATGGCCTGCAAGATCGGAGAGGAGTCGTTTTAGTTCGGACTGTTGCGCGACGGCCTGCCTGATCTGGGCGTCGAGGCGGTTCTCCTCCGCAGATAAATCGATTCGATCTTGCGTTAGTTTTCCAAGCAGCGGCTGGAGATTCGCGAGCTCCTGATCAAGTGTTCGTTTTACATTTTCGAGCACTTCTAGTCGCTGAAGCTGCTCGACATAGCGAGGGTGGCTCTCGATTAGCGACGTAAGCAACGTCAGTTGTTGTTGAAGCGTCGTAACGCCAGTGGCGTGCGAGGCGGATTCACCCTCTGCTGCCTGAAGGTCGACCGAGAGCTTTTCCTCCTGCATTCGTTGGTTGCGGAGGTGAGCCGCGATGACGTCCAGTTCCTCTGTGAGCCTTCGTTCCTGAGTCAAAGCCTCAGTGTAACGCGGCTTGGTGTCGCGAATCCATTCGAGGAGCTGCTTGCGCGCGGTAAATTGCTTTACCTTCTCGCTTGTTTCGGCCACTGCTTGCTCGGCGCGGTGGCTGGCGAGCTCAGTCTCGGTGCGGTGGTTCTCCGCTGTGGCGTACTCCCGCTCCTTGTCGGCAAGGACTTGGGAGCGTGTTTCGACCAATTGGCGGTTCTCCGGTAGCATGACCAGAGCCGCTGCCAGCTCGGTCAATCGCTGGAACGTGGAAGAGTGCTGCGCGTGTCGAGCGGTTACAGTTGCGCGCCAAGCGCGCACGACTGCTGTATCGACGGGATCTTCGTCGGCGGGAATGCCAGTCGCAGTGAGCCGCTCTTTCAGACTGAAAATCGCAGCTTGCACCGTCGCGGCACTGCCATCGATTTGAATCGGTTGGCTGAGACGACTAAGTTCCTCCCCGTCGGCTGCGATGCGTGCGTCTGCTTCCGCACTAATCGCATCGAGAGCAGCGATCCGATGGAGCAAATTTCCATGAACCTGATTGGCCTTGTGAACAGCGTTGTTGTAGTCCTCGAACGCCAGCATACGGGAGACTATGTCGGAGCTGAGGCGACAGTCCTTCTGAAACTCGCGGGTTAGTTCCTGCACCTCTTGGTTGAATTGGTGAGTGGCTCGAAAAAGTTTTACAAGATGATCAATTCGTTCCGTGCTCGGGGACCCGGCACCGGTTAACGCTGCGAGAATGGTTTTGCGATCCTTTCGTTCACCGTTGAGCGTGGCGTGATTGGGTGCTTCGACTGAACGTTGAATGCGCAGTGTGTTGCTGCTGTTGGCCGCCGTAAGCGTCACCACGCTCTTGGTTGGGTCGCTGTCCAAATGGGGGGCCGCCTTCCGGAACTGATTGTCTGAGAGAGTGTCGAGGCGACCGATGCTGCCAGTTACGACAAAATCGATGGCATCGAAGAACGATGTCTTACCGAAGCCGTTTGGACCATAGAGCACCGTGACTTCGCTCGCGATATCGAAGACTTGTGGCTTTCGATAGGCCCGGAAGTTCTCGATTTCGATTTGTTGGATGCGAACGGGCTCCTGCGAACGTTCAGCGGGGAGCGTTCGAATACGTGGCAGCGCCGGGGAAACCATGGGATCGCCAAGCTGATTGGCGAGACAGTCGTTGACGATTTCCTCAGGGCTGCGCTGATGGGGCCTCGCAAGATAACGGGCGAGAGGCGAGGATACACCGTGCCGTTGGAGAAATACTTCCGCCGAGTCCGGTCGTATTCCACCTTCCAAAGGGTCGAGCGGGAGAAACGGAAGCCGGGCCAGCGCCAGCGTTAAGTCTCCATCGAGCGGTATTACGAATTTGCGGCAGAAATAAACGTCGGTTTCGACTTGCGAGCAAAACGCATCGAAATCCCCATCCGGGTGCGGGAGGCAGAAGACAAAATTGACGTCGAGTTGTTCCCAGTCACGTTGGCGGTGGTCGCAAAGACTCTTAAAACCCGAGTATTGAGTATCGAAGTCAGCGCGCCAGTTGCCGTTTGGCAACGCAAACGCCGCCACATTATGCTTCGTTTCCAAGAGGAGGAGTGGTGGCAACGCGGGTGTCGTGTCCGCCGAGTTGATTTCAGCTGTGGGCAACAGCGAGCGCAAATATTCGCGCATCCGAGCCGCGATTTCTGCGGATTCACTTTGCGAGTCGGGCACAGATACCTCCTTCCAACTCGTCCGGGGTGTTCGCGTTGAGGAAATCGGTCAGCAACTCCTGAAATCCGATGTAGGAGCGATTATGGCCTGGGTCATTAAATTTCACTTGGTCCGTCCCTCCGGCGGGTTTGGTGCGAAATATCGTCCCATCGCGGCTGCTGAGAGGAGAATTGTGGTCGTCCCGAGAGACGATTACTAGCTGGCGACGCAACAACGGGACATGCTTATCCGCGTGCTTGAGATTTAAATCGTGCGTCGCGCCGCGGACCGCGAGGATTTCGACCTGCTTGCCCTGGACCGTAGCCTCCGCATGAGCGCCTGCCGTGTCACTAGTGGTATTCGGGGATCCGACACGGAAGATATCGAGCGTATGAATGACGTGGGTGAAAGATTCCGTCTCAGGAACATTCCACTCGTCGGCGTGCTTGGGCACAGCGCGAGCCGGTGGGCCAGGTAGCTGTTTGACGAAAGTAGGATCGCTAAGCGCCAAGGCTTTGCTAGCTGAGGTGGCGACTTTCGAGCGCAAATCCAAAATATTTTTTGTATGACTCGCCGCAACGGCCGCAGCCAATGGACGAGGCTGATACGGAATGCTCAAACATTCGACATCGTCGAGAGCGTCATTCCACCATTTGATCGCCCCTTGGACCACAGCGCCCGGTGCGCGCGGGTCGGCGTCTGCTGGATTGATGGGATAAACGAAGGGATTTTCGAGTGGGAACGTCTGTCCAGCGGCACCAGGAACTATGGAGGCTGGATTTATCTGAATGAAGGAGTGGATGCACTGGCCGCCTTCGCGGAAGAACACATCGTGATGTGGATGGATCAGATTGTTGCCACGAAAATGAACTCCGCCATTAGAATGGGTCGGATAGCAGTCCGGCACAGCAAACATTGCGGTTTCCGGGAAAACTAAACTCGTGCAACCGTGTGTCGAAATGCGTCTCGGCTTATCGTTGCCCGCGTTGTTCGCAAAGACGATGCAAGTTCCCAAACGGCTAGCTGAGGGATACAGGTTCGGGTTATAGAACCCAGCGAGCTCGCCCAAGAAGGTTTCGTGATTTGGTTTCGGGTTGTGTTGAATCACAAATAGCCAAGTAAGCGACACCGAGCCGCCAAACTGAGCGCCCTCAGCGTCCATAGAGTTCAGGAGCCACTGCCATGGTTTGTTGCCTTCGACGGGAGCAATCCAATCGAAGCAAATGAGAGTGCTGAAACGATAATGAGCGCCACCTGCCGCGTAGCGACCCCTAAAGAGATAAACGCAGCTGCCGTGAAACATACGCTGAAACTGCGCATTATTTTCCGGCTTCGACGGATGGATTTTCGGCTGGATCCAGCGTTCGACAACGTTGTCGGCTCCTTTCACCCAAATCACAGCGCAGTTCACCCATTGATCGTCCGCGACGTGGTTGGCGCCGTTCTCCGCATGCACGAACGTATTAGGTCCACCAATCAGAGTCAGGTAATCAGCGCGATCCAATCCATCGACTCCACCGATTACGACAGTGCACGCAGGCCAGTCCGCAGCTTGGAGGGCAGCATCGATCGCTGCGACCCCGTCTAAACCCGGAATGGAGAACTCCGGAAAAATCGTAAAGTGCGTGCGCTGTGCACCGTGACCTTTGGCTCGGGCAATTTCCAAAGTGCGCGCGACAACGCTGAGCTGGTGTTGCTGCCGTTCACGAGCACATTGAAATGGTTCCGCAGGCGTAAGTGCCACATGCGGCTGTGCAATGACCATTCCGACACTGTCTCTTGGGATCGCGACGCCGCGCACTGAGAGATCGACTGTTTCAACGTGGACCATTTGAAGGAGAGTAGCTCGGACTTGGACAATTCCGAGTGGCGCGGATACCGCGGCGGAAGGGATCGGCATGTTCGGGGCCAAATTCGGCCTCGATGCGACGGATGGCGAGATTCATGAGGCTAGGCAGCGCGTGCCACGGAAGCGCTTCTTTACGGCAATGTTGGAACAAGACGCACGCACGAAAATTTGAAGTCCTACGTCCGAGAAGGCCATCCACGCCAGCAGATTTCGAAATTCTCGTGCCGTAATAGAATTATAGATTAGGCGCTTCCGGTCTTGTTGATGAAGTGAGCATCGAGCGCGAGTTCGTAGCTGTAGCCATCGCCGGACATCTGGCGAATCTGGTCGATCGCCTCACGAGTGAGCGCGACGCGAATCTGGCCGTAGATTGGTGAGTTGGGGACATCGACCCACTTGCCGAGCGGTGGTGGTTCGGTGGCTGGCGGGGTGGTTCCAGCCCGATAGGTCAGAAGCAGTGTGACGGCGGACTCCTTCGTTGCGGCGCGGTGGTAGCAGAGAAGGTCGCCGATAGAAAAGATGGGAGGAAAGCGTCCGTCTGCGGAGCCGGCAATGGATACCTTGACCTTTTCGGTGCGCATGTCGGGAAACGGTAGCGCGCCGGAATAGAAAAGCGGGGGAATGCCGTTGAAGCTGTAGTCGAGTTGCATGGGATTTGTGTTGCTGATGTTTTCGTTTACAGGACGCGCGAGGAAGCGTCTAACGACCCCAAGCTCAGCGACAGCCGCGCCCGTTAGCTGCCATGAGGGGTTGTCAACGAGAGCCACTCGGCGCTCGAAGGAATGTGTGAACAAAAACAACCCACTCATGACACCGCAAAATTTATCAAAACCTGAGCCGACGGGCAATCCGGGAATTACCCCGATCACCCGGCGAGTCCAACTCGGGTTGGGATGTCAACATTGCCAACCTGAACGATGCCCATCAGATTTTTGAGGCAGCGAAGAAACGAGGAGAGCCGTGTGTTTGTCGGCTCCCTTCCGCGAGGAGTTCTCTTTTTGGTCGGGGAAGAGTCTGCGACCCTTCCCCGGTTCGAGCCCGCCCACTCTGCCACCGGTCTCTCAGCTCCCCATCCCAACGGAAACCAGTTTCCGTAACGCCTTCTGACGCAGCTGCGCCGTGCGAGACTGTGCCCGCCGCCTTTCCCGCACAGACTCGCGAGAGTGCCGTTCCGGGCCACGATCCATTGGCGCCGCTTCCACGGCACCGCTGCCGGCCTTCGGCACCGCCTTGCGCCCGCGCCTGCGGCCTCTCGCTCCGCCGCGGACCGGTGCCAACGCATCGTCGTCGAAGCTCCACGCTACATACCGTTCCATGCGGCGTGCCAGCAAGGAAGCTGTCACGCCACCTGCTCCCTGCCGCCCGCCGGAAGTGAGTTGGCTTGTGCTCAGCCTCTGGGGCTTCAGGGAGGCTTCGCTTCAGCCAAGCTGGCGAGGTCCTCCTCGCTCGGTCGCTCGCCCGCGCTCAATCGGCGCGCCGCCTGGGTGGGTGGAGGTAAGGGTTTGCCGGGTGCTCGGCGGCTTCGCTCGCCCGTGCGGCGCGACTGCGCTTTGGTCTGTAAGAAACGGCAGCCCTTCCGCATGCTACTTGCAGGGCGCGAAAGAGCTTGTTAAACCACCTGTTTCATTACAAACGGATACATCGCGTAGCCCCCCATGCCTCAGGAATTCAAAATCAGCGACGACAGCCGTGAACGTGCAGAACAGTTGTCCAACCGCTTTGCGGAATATGCTTTGCACCCTGATTCGAGCGTTTTTGAGGCAGACGGGGACCGAACCTTAAGAGCATTCGCGTCCGAGACTGCCGATGGGGTCCCCATGGACGACGTTTTGGATGATACCCAAGAGTTCGCACGAATTGCATATATCGCTCAGCGCACAAATCGAAAGATCGCGGGTATAAAGATCTCTGAAATTGGAGTCGTTCCAGTCATCGGTTTCTTTGAAGACCCGCTTGCGGATGTGCCGTTTTGGATTCGAGAAGAACTGCTTTGGAGGGAGCATGCGCTTCGCGCGATTCGGCGAGACGACATTCAACGCATCTCCCTGGAGAAAGCTATCGCTGCGTTTTCGAAAGGACTCGGAGCTTTTCTCAGCCATCGCATCGAAGGGTTTCGATTTTGGCGACAATTAGGAGACGACGAGACTCCAAAGCGCACCGGCACGAGCTCACGCGCGTCAGGCGGAAAAGGTCCGGCAGGTCCTGCTGCAGGCGGCACGCGCCCCCCGCCGCCTGGGTCAGCAGCGAGCGGCGGGGCCGGTTTCTACATCCAGCTCACCTGCACGAATCATCATCTGTCCGCATATGCATCCCCCGCATACGCGCTTACATGGCGCAACCTTGGCTCGCTCACGTCGCCCGCGAATGGCATTTTGCCGCCTGGGACTTGGATTTTCGGTGCGAAAGGCGGAATGTTCCGGCACATTACGCACGATCCCAACGCGGTTTATATCCCGCCGACTTTCACGCCGTGCACGAATCATTTTTAGCGCTGACCACGCAAGAGATCGAAAGGTATGGAGTGTTTGCTGCGATGGTCGCCGTAGCGGGAATGATCGTTGCTTCTGTAGTCGGTTTGGGCTTTCTCTGGCGTGGACCGCTTAAGCATTGGGAAGTCCCGGAAGAAGGGCTCTTTGCAAACAAACTAATAACCCTCCCGACAGCTTTTCTCATCGTCTTTGGGTTTTTTTACGCAACGCCGAAAACTGAATGGATCGTTTTGGGAGTTGGAGGATTGTTGAGTTTGGTTGCAGTGAGGAGCGGCGTGACCTACGCGGGAGTGCGGATGCGCTTTAAGCGTTACAAGGAGGTGGTCGCCGGAGATGGAAAAGCCGAAAAGATTCCAGTCCTCGCGGGTGATGAATTGACACCATGGGCCAAAGCCACAATGCAGCAGCACGGCCTTACCGAACAACAATGCTTCGCGGGCACTCCGCATGACCCATACGAGGCCGAGCAGATGTGGACACCGATTTCACGCATTCGTGTCTATCAGAAGATGATGTGGCTATTCATCATCACAATGTTTTGCGGCACCAGCGCCCTCTCTTGGTTGGCGTATGGGATAGAAGTGAAAGTAACCAGAAAAGCTGCATCAGAAATTCTAAATCCTTCGCAGATTCCGACAGTTGGTTCTGAGTCAAAGTAGGTCAAAAGCCGACCGCTCTTGAATGACCGGGTGTAGCGAAGCAAATTTGAAAAGCTGAAAAACACGTTCTCTTAACGAACGTGGGTTTCGTCTCGGACGGGATACTCCGACTCATTGTTGCCCTTTATGCCTTTCCCGCGGATCAGACCAGTCCACAGTCAGCGCAATCGGTCGAAGGAGACGCGATCAGTTTTGTAGATTGTAGATTCCCCCTCCGGTGCCCCCACCCAAACGCCCCGCCCTCTTCAGCGCGCCACCAGTCCAGAACAGCAGCCCACAATTCGGTAAAATGGAGCTTCTATTGTCGCGTATGATCACCGCTACATTTGGAGGACGTTGAGCACTGACATTCCCGTCTTTCACTGGGGGTTTATTGACTCCAATCGGCCATAGTTGGCCTGGAGCTCGGAATCAACCAGTCTTCTGTTCCTTCTGTGCCTTCTCTAACGCGTCGATCACTTGCTTAAGCGCGCCTTGCACTGCCGTGATTGCTTCGCGATTGCTTGCTAACGCGAGAATTTGGGCCATTAATTTGTTTGTCGCCGTGATCCAATTCATGACCGCTTCGAGATCAAGTGTTGCAGGCCGATTATCGTCGTCGCGGTCTGCCCGGTGAACGATTTGGTGGCGACGTTTCATCATCGCGTCGACCTCCGGTAGTAAATCACGCACATGCTTCACATCGAACGAAATGCTCTCAAGAAAACCCGCGACTTCGCCTGCGCTGTTGTAGGTGGAGTGGTTGAGATGCTGCCGGACGGAATCAGCTATGACTTCATCGACGGTTCGCCCGCGAAACTGGGCTAATTTTCCCAGCCAAAATTTTTCCGCCCGCGCATTGCCGGCAAACGGAATCTCGTTCAGAACGGACTCCTCTGCACTCACCAAATACTGCATAGCGAGCGAACGCAGAAAATCTTCAAGCGTCGCGTGCAGAAAGACCACCGCGGATCGCAATACGTCCTGATTTTCGCTATCAATCGCCACCCGCGCCAGAGCGCCGACACGGTGCATGTTCTCGACGACTCGAGGTAGATGGCGTTCTACCGTGTCCATCGTCGAAGTATGAGCCAGGCTCATTATCTTTTCGACGCTGAAATTCGCCCGTATTTGTGCTGGTGATTGGCTATCGTCGGTGGTCATGACAGGTGTGTAAGCGCGATTTTTTTTCGGAGCTCATGTGATCTCCAAGAGTTCATTCGTTTGCTCTTCAACATCCAAGAATTACTCCGTAGGCACAATTTTCATTCGCCCATGAAAATGCCGGAGAAAGGGGTTTGCATATCCTGCACAGCAGTTCATCGAACTCTTCCGATCGAATACGAAGCATTGCTTCGTCGTTTCCAGAAATGACGCCGCTCTCGTCTCCTCCCAAATGCTCTTGCATCTGATCACGAGTAAGAGCCATCCCCGCCTTATATCCAACCAGTTCATTGAGACTTGTCACCAACTCGATTCGTCGGAAGTGGATGGCTCCCATATTTCAAAAGTTTGCGTCATTCAGCGGATAGTCCGCTTCTTACGCAGCAAATTGAACCGCGTCTCGCCATTGCGCAACATCCTCAACCTTTTCTCGCTGGTAGATTTGATGGATGAGCTCGGAAGCATGGTTGACGAGCCGCATCGCGGCTTCGCGAGGGACGCCTGCCCGGCGCAGGCGGTTGACGTAGGTCACGCGCAGGCAATGAAAGCACAGATGCGGTTTCTTAATCTTGACGAAGAACTGTTGCCAGCGCCGTGACGGCTGGAATGGAAAATCGATGGTGAATTTCCGCTTTGCCTTGCCCATGCTCTCAAAAAGTGGTCGCAAGGCCGTGGGCATCGGGATAGAGAAAGCCCGCGTCTCGCCGCCTTTCGGAGCCGGGAACGTGATCTTGTCTTCTTGGAAGTCCACGCAGCTCAAGGGGAGCCTTGTCTCCCGCAGGCGGCACCCGGTGTGCAGGGAGATTTCAAACGCAGTCTGCATCCATTCCGGTTCATCCTTCAACGCTTCGCGGATTTCGCGGATATCCTCATCCGTCAATTCCGGCTTCTTTGCCGCCTTGTCCCGCTTCAATTTCAGGCTCACCAGCGGATTGGCGTCGGCATGGCCCAAGCGGACCGCCTCGCCCATGATCATGGCAAGAAGCTTCAATTCCATGATCGCCGTATTGCGCCCCGCGGTTTTTCCGGACTTCTTTTTGTAGGTCGTGCGCCAGTCGATATATTCCAGAGCGTTGCGATAGGTGATGGCACGAGGTGTGTGGAAGTGTTTTTCTTGCAGCCAGAAAGCCAGCCAAGACCAGTTGCCGGTGTAGCGCTCGAAGGTGCGGGAGCTTTCGCAATGGCGCTTCAGGTATTGCGGAACCCACTGCTCCCAAGCACCGCCGCTCACTTCGCCCGCCGTGCGGCTCAGCTCCTTGGCCTCCATTTGCGCGCGGAGCGTCTTTGCCTTGACGGTTTCGCCCGGATCGTCCGCCCGCAGGCCGGTTGATTTGTTCCGCCGTTTCCCGTCGGCATCAATGAATTGAATGAACCAGAACGGCGATTTTTCTTTCCGGTAAATAGAAGCCATAGCGCAGTGCAGTTAGTGCAGTAACTTACTGCACCATTTTTCATTTCCGAGAGTAAAATGCACCACATTTCGTCACTAAAAACCACCATACCAGAAACGAGGGTTCGATTCCCTTCACCCGCTCCAGATTTGAAAAACCCCTGATTTCATCAGGGGTTTTTGCTTTTTATAGTCTTCACTGAAGACCTGAAGCGGAGATTTTCGGAACAAAAGTCAGACCAAGCCCGTCGATTTCACAACGTTCGGAACTTGGATGAAATTCTTGCGCAACGAGGCAGAACTAACATGAAGCCGAGCGATTAGCTACTTGCTGATCGTTCAATGTGCGCTTTCCGAGATTGGCGTAATAGCGGAATACTTCTACATTCCGGTTTAATTCACCTGAACACGCAGAAGCCCATCGTTCTCGATCACCGCTCCTTGCCGGTGCAGGGCCCGGATCTGCTCGGAAATCACGGCTCGAAAGCTGGAACCAGTCGCTTTAAAGCCCATCGCGCGCGCCACAACCATCGCGATTTCTTTCTCGCCCCCGCCATGAGAGGCTTTGAGTACGGACAGGATCGCAACTCTTACCTCTGCTTTCGGCAGGAGATCCGGCTTTCGAAGGCTTGCAGATTGCGCTAGCTCGCGATTGCGAACGACGATCGGGGCGCCGGGAATAAGCAGGCACGCTTCCTCGCGCACACAACGTCTTGAAGTGAGGAGTGCCGTGATCCCTCGAGCCACACTGTCCTGGATACGCGAACCAGCCCGGCCCAACTGCCACAAATCACGGACGCGCCCGGTAAGCTCGTCTTCATGAATAGGCCCCTCGATCTCGACGATCCGGAACAGCAGATCCGCCATTGCCTTTGGCGTGAGTTCATGCGGCGCGGTATGCTGCGGCACTTCAAAGGAGGCTTCGACATAGGGACTGGAGAAAACCGATTCATTAGCAGTCGGTTCGGAGGCGGTTTCCCGATCGAGTTCGCCGGTCTCGTCCGCGACCGCCGTCGGTTTTCCCACTACTAGCTGCTCCTCGATCGCCACCCTGGCCCGTTCGATCGCATCAGCCACCTTCTTCAGTTGCTCACCGGGACGCTGAAACCAGTCGGTGCTCCAGATGCGATGCAGGATCCAACCATGATCCTCCAGCACCGCCTGACGGAGACGGTCTCGATCGCGTGCGGAGCGCGACGAGTGATAGCTCGCGCCGTCGCACTCGATCCCGAGAAGATAACGTCCAGGCTTCACTGGATCGACGACTCCCAAGTCGATGAAGAATCCGGCCACGCCCACCTGCGGATGCACCTCATAACCCAGCCGCTCGACATTTCTCCGAACGGCCTCCTCAAATGGCGACTGCTCTTCGCCGCCGAGCCGGGTAACGCTAAAGCGGCCCGTTTGGGCAAACTGCAGAAAAGTCTTAAAGGCGTGAACGCCGCGGCCATTCGCCCGATTCAGGTCGATGTCGTCCGCAGTCAGCGAGGCAAACACTTCACAGCGGCGCTTCGCGCGGGAAATAAGCACATTGAGCCGACGCTCCCCACCTTCATTACTGAGCGGGCCGAAGCGCATCGCAAGATAGCCATTCCGGTCGGGGCCATACCCCACAGAAATGAAGATTACGTCGCGTTCGTCACCCTGGACATTTTCCAGGTTCTTTACGAAGAAGGGCTCGTGCGGATGCGCATGGAAGAAACTTTCCAGATCCGGATTTTCGCGCCGCAACAGCTCCAATTCGTCGAGAATGGCCTGCTGCTGGCGCGCGGAAAATGCCGCGACACCGAGACTGAAATTCGCGTTCTGCCGGACGTGCTCAAGAATAGCGCGGCAGACTGCTCTGGCCTCGACGCGGTTTGTCCCCGAGCCCCCGGAATCGAACACCCCTTCAGGGACATGCGTGAACTTCAGGCCAAGCCCCGAAGTGGCAAGGTACGGGCTGGGCACAATGAATAACTGATTTTCGTAAAACTCACGATTCGACACTGCGATGAGCGAGTGGTGTCGACTACGGTAGTGCCAGCGAAGCATCGCTTGCGCGACTCCGCGGGCGCAGCAGAGGCCAAGAATGCTCTCGACGTCCTGCACATGAGCCGCCTCGCCATCGCGCTCGGTTCGGTCTTCGTCCGCGTCATTACTTGTCAACCGCGCGAAAAAACGCGTCGGAGGCAATTGCCGGCTGTCTCCTACCACGACGACTTGGCGCGACCGCACGATTGCGCCGAGGGCATCCACCGGTTGCACTTGGCTGGCTTCATCGATGACCACGAGGTCGAACTCCACAGCCCCTGGCTCGAGGAATTGCGCTACCGAGAGCGGACTCATCATGAACACGGGCTTGATTGCCTGAACCACTGAACCAGCGTCCTTGAGAAGCTTGCGAACGGGGCGATGTCCGCGCTTGCGCTCCAGTTCACCGAGCACAACGCCCGTGGCCCCAATGGCAGCCTGCCGGGATGGGAGATGATCGAAGTGTCTTGCGCGAACCCTGTAACGAGCCAAAGCCAGTCGCTCCCTGTCGAGCTGCCGGAAGCGTTCGACGTTCCTGTTGTGAAGGATCCCGTCAAATTGCGCGAACTCAGGGTAACGCCGCGCGAGCGCACGAACGAGTTGGCTGTAGTAGGAACGCTCGAAAGCTCGCAGCAGCAAGTCTCCCGGGAGAATCCCACTTTCGAGGGCACCGATCAAGGGGGTCAGGCCCATGGCGCGTGCACTTTCAGCCCGGACTTCATAGGCACACCAGCGCGACAGTTCTTCCAATCGAGCCAGCCAGGCCGTCACTCGCTCCATCAGCGTCCCAATCGGAATCGCATCAGTCGTAGCCACCCCAAATGCGGCGGTGATATCGAGCTGAACTTCGGCAAAGACCTCGTTTACTGCAAACCAGGCTGCACGACTGCGCTCGCCGAGTTCCGATGCAGCGGCGCCTGCATTTTCGGGATGCTCCAGCTTCGCGAAAAGCCCACGCACCTCCGGACCGAGCCCAGCCTGGGCTTCCGCATTCACCCAGGCGAAGATCGACTGAAGCTGGGGCCAGTCGGAATTTTCGCCGCGCCAGCTTCCACCGAAAGCCCGACGGCCCGTCTCATCCGCTTGCTGCAGGAATCGCAACGCTTTCTGTCCGGCAATCAGTTCATCGAGCAAGGCGAGCTTTTCCTGCTGACTCCTCGGCGCAGGGCCTGCGAGCACGCCTCGTAGAGCCGCGTCCGCGCGCCGATACTCGCCATTGAAAATCTTGAAGAAAGAGGTGCCATGCGCGGCGATCGTCGTTCGTGCCGCAAGGAGATCTGTCTCCCAAGCAATGTCGGCTACCTTGCCCAAAAGCTTCGCCTTTGCCGCCTCGATCCTTTGTCCGGCCCGAATCAGGTCGCCCAGTCCATCCAGTCCGGTCTGCCAGACGCTGCTGCAAAGGGCATCACGATCGAGCGATGGTGCGGAAGCGACGTGCTCCGCCATGCGGCGCAGAAGTTCGCAATACGAAAAATCCGGAGGGGCAGGCTGCCCCAGGCTTTCCGCCACTCGCACGGCGGTCGCGGTCAACTCCTGGAGTGCACGGTCAAGATCGCTTAGCCGCTTGCGAAGTGGCGGCAGGTCGATCGCGAGCACACTCGTCCGCCTTACCCCGTGCCACGGATGCTGGCCCGGCGCGCCGAGTTCTCCTGTTCGCTCCACGAGTTCGGAACAAAGCTGCTGCCGCCGTTCGCGTTCGTTTGCCGTCCAGGCCTCTGCGCCATCGAAGGACAACTCTTCCAGGCCAGCGTCGACCTCGCAGGAGGCTGTCAGCCTGCCCACGATCTGGTAAAGCGTAAGACCCCAGGGTTCGATTGGTGTATGGAGCGCAGCGACATGGTCGTTCAAGATCTTGCGCGCCTCCTCCAGCTTCGGGACCTGGCCTTCGAGTTGCTGCCCGAGGGGACGCCCCAACTGCCAGGTTCGGCCCAATTCTTCGAGGACCGCACGCTTGTGCGCCTTGTGGCTGTGTAGTTCCAGGCACATGTCCCCCAAGCCAGCCGCTTCGAGCCGACGTTTTACGACCTCCAGCGCTGCCAGCTTTTCAGCAACGAAGAGGACTCGCTTCCCGTCGAGCACCGCAGCCGCGATGATATTACTTATGGACTGGCTTTTGCCAGTTCCCGGCGGGCCTTGGATAACAAGGTTCTCCCCGGCTCGAACCCGCTCGACTGCGATCGATTGCGAACTATCCGCATCTACGATATGATCGAGACGGGAGGCAGGGATTAGTTCATCGAGATGGACATCGACTGGAAACGGGTTGTCGTTCGTGGGAAACCCATCGCGGAGCAAAGGCCCGAGGAAAGGATGATTCAACAGGCTCTCTGGCGTAGGCCAATTTGCCGAATCCAAGTCCCGATACATCAGATATTTCGCGAATGAAAAGAAGCCCAGGGTAATCCCGTCGGGTTGGATTTCCCAATTCGGCCGGCCTTCGATCGCTTGGCCAACGGCCTGAAAATAGTGGGCCAGGTTTGGCTCCTCTTCATGGGGAAAACGAGGGAGCGAGAGGCCAAATTCGGTTTTGAGTTTTGCCTCCAGAGAGAGGTTCTCCTGCATCTCCTCCTCACTCCACCGCAAGGTAAACCGATCGCTTGCGCTCTGACGCCGCAATTCCACGGGGACGAGCAGGAGCGGGGCAAACCGGGGTGTCTCCGCCTTTTCAGCCTCAAACCATTTCAGGCGTCCGAGCGCGAGATAGAGGATATTGACACCCTGCTCTTCCTCGATCGTCCGCGCGTCTCGATAAAGCGCGAGAAGCCTTCGCTGCAGCCCTTCCGATGTCAGCGACGTTTGGAGCCGGGAATCCACGTGTCGGCGAGCCATACCGGTTTGCTCATCGATTGGATCGCCGTCGGGTTGTGGAAGGCTCGCCTCGTCCTCGTCCTCGTCCAAAGGTTCGTGGGCCTTGGCTGGCGCTACATGATCAGCATTGGCTCCGGTTACAGAATTGGCCTCAGTCACCGCATTGGCCGCAACCTCTCCCACTCGGCTTCTTTCAATGCCTGGAGCAAAGGTCATCACTTTCTTCTCGGTAACCAGAATATGGAAGATCGCCTCGGACTTCTCGTCCTTCACCTCGATCGTCCGGACCGACTTCGATTGCACCGGCATGGAGAGCAGCCGATTGCGCGTCGTAAGATCAAGCAGTTCGTGACGACTCTCCTCCAACAACTTTTCTAAAGGCACCATCACGAGAGTTGTGACAGGCGCGATTTGGACGCGCAAGCCGACGCTGATCTTCCACCTCTCACGCCCGAAAGCGTTGGCACATCAGATCGATCCGCGCGCGATGTTTGAAGGTCCATCGCATCGCGGCGTCCGCAAGCTGCGGCTTGCATGCAAAAAGCCCGCGTTTGAATCGGCATCCCCTATCTCCAATTTTTCGGTGTGTGACTAGGGCGTGTCTTCAAAATAAGTGGATTTGCAAATTGCTAATTATCAAAGATTTAGCGCATGGTGCAATCATGGTAGTCAAAGATCGATATCATTTGCCGGATGAGCGCTGGAAGGCGCTTAAAAAATTAAGCGGATAAGTCCGGGTAGTTTACGAAACACCACAATATGTTGTAGTCCGGGACGGCCTCCGCATGATCATCGCTTGATGGTTGAGGGAATGATCTATCTGGTCCGCGTTGGTTGCCCCTGGCGAGA
>Ga0207695_10002768_pt1 | contig 25549 bp, 19 predicted proteins | sample KBSC54metaG_FD_184354 | JGI IMG/M metagenome (GOLD analysis project Ga0207695, IMG submission 184354) | Corn rhizosphere microbial communities from Kellogg Biological Station, Michigan, USA - KBS C5-4 metaG (SPAdes) (version 2) | ecosystem: Host-associated > Plants > Roots > Rhizosphere > Soil...
TGTCGGTGACGTGCGTGGCGGAGACCAGGATGGCGCCCACCCGACGCTCGATCAGCATCCGGAATGCGTCGTGCTCGATCGCCGCGTCGTTGTCGGAGTTGGCGATCAGCACGCCCACGCCGCGAGCCCGCGCCGCGTGCTCGACGGCTTGAACGAGCGACGGGAAGAAGGGGTTGCCGAGGTCCGGGATGACCAGCCCGATATCGGCCGCATCGCCGTGCACATCGCTCACAGTGCTGTGTCCTCTCGAACATGTCCCAGCGTGGTCAGCCTAGCGAGGCTGGCAAGACTCTCAGGCGTCACCGCTCGCGCCCCAGCAGTCTTCCAGGGGCTGCCTGTCACCCTTGCGCCATGACGGAGCGGCGCCGGCCCGGATCTCGCACCCCAGCCCGGCACGCCCGCCGGCACCCGCCGATCCGCACCCTCGCGGTCTCCGGGGTGCTTCTCGCCCTCGCGCTCGCCGTCGCCATCCTCCTCGCCGCCCAGAACTGGACCCCCGGCCACCTCTCTCCGCTCGCCACCGCAGTGCTGCGTCTCGATCTGGTGACCGGCGCGCTGCCCCTGGTGGTCTTCGTCACCGCGGCGCTCGCGGCCGCGGTCGTGGTGGGCTTCGCTGTCTGGCGGCCGTCGCGATCCAGGCTGCTCGCAACGTCGATCGGCCTCGTGGCCGGCGCGGCCCTCGGCGCCGGCCTGGCCTGGGTGCTTTCGACGAGCAACGCCTTCGGGGTGGCGCTCGACTTCACGACCACCCTGTGGGCCACGGCGACCTTCGCGGCGATCGGCGTCGCGTCCGTGAGCTTCTGGCGCAGCCCGGCGTGGCGAAAACTGCTCGCCGTCGTCGCGATCATCGCGTTCGCGGCGGCGTGCTACCTCGGCATCAACGCGGACTTCGGCATCGACCGCACCGTCGCCGACGTGGCCGGCATCTCGACCCGCACGACGCTCACGCTGCCTGTGGTGACGCCCAAGCCCTCGCCCACTCCCACCCTGTTGGCCGGTGGGGCGCTCTGGGCGAACTGGCACGCACCCACCGGGATGCCGACGGCCGGCACCCAGGGTCAGGTCGACATCCCGAACACCATCTCCGGTTTCAGGGCGCGCCCCGCCGGCCTGTACCTGCCGCCGGCGGCGCTCACGAAGAACCCGCCCGCCCTGCCGCTGGTGATCATGATGATGGGCCAGCCCGGAAATCCCGATCCCTCGTTCAGCGCCGCCGTGCTCGACCGTTTCGCGGCGCAGCACAATGGCCTGGCGCCGATCGTTCTGGTCGCCGACCAGATCGGCAACCCCTCGGTCGACACGCTCTGCCTCGACACGGCGCGGCACGGCAAGTCGGAGACCTACCTCACCCAAGACGTGGTCGCCTGGGCCCGCGTGCACCTGCATGTGCTGCAGGATGCCGCCCACTGGACGATCGCCGGCTACTCGAACGGCGGCGAGTGCGCCCTCTCGTTCGGGGTCAAGTACCCGCAGATCTGGGGCAACGTGCTCGACATCTCGGGCGAGGCGTACCCCGGCTCCGATCGGGCCGCGGCGACGCTCTCCTCGGACTTCGGCGGCAACCGTGCCGCCTATGACGCCGCCAAGCCGCTGAACGAGCTCGCCGGTCGGCAGTATCCCGACACCCACGGCATCTTCACGGTGGGCTCGAACGACGGCAGCTACCGCACGCAGGCGAAGGCGGTGTACGCCGCGACGACCGCCGCCGGCTGGAAGACCACCTACTTCGAGGTGCTCAACGGGGGCCACGTGCTCGGCGCCCTGAACGGCGGGCTGCAGGAGGGCTATACGGTGCTGTATCCGCGGTTGGGGCTGGCGCCGCCGACTGGATGAAGTCGGCGTCGGACGCGATGAGGACCCGCATCCCGAATGCCCGCGGCCGACATTGCGCTGTAGCTGCCGCTGCGGCACTGCAACCTGTATCCTCCAGAAGCCCGAACGTGGAAATTTCTGGAGACCCCGTGCGAAAAGCCCTCGCAGCATCCCTGATTGCGATGGTCGCGGCCACGGGCATCCTCGTCCCTTCCATGGCGGCGTTCGCAGCTCCACCGTGCCTCTCCGGTTGCGTCGTGACCTTCACCCCGGGCGCGCAGACGACCTGGTCGGTTCCTGCCAATGCGACAGATGTGTCGGTCGTTGTCGCGGGCGGCGCGGGCGGTAACAGCCTCTATGCCGGCGCGCCGGGCGGCCCTGGCGGCCAGGTCACCGTCGACCTCGCAACCGCGTACAACGGCCAGACGCTGCACGTTCTGGTGGGGGCAATGGGCCACGACATCGCGCCCGGACTACCCGGTGGAGGGGGAGAGGGCAGCTACCTGTCCGCGACATCCGGCTTCCTCGTCATCGCCGGCGGTGGCGGCGGAACGGGTGCTCTCGAATTTCCCCCGGCCGCCCTTCCTGGGGGTGCGGGCGGGTACGCCACGGCATCTGCCGATGGTGCGGACGGCCCGATCGTTGGCAGCTACAACGACAGCGGCTTCGGCGCCGTCGGCGCGACGCCCGGCACGGCGACCACGCAGCCCGGCCTCGCCTCATACGGGGGAACCGGCGGCGTCGCGTCCGTCGCGTCCGACGGCACGATCACCGCCGGGGTGGGCGGCGACGCCGCGACCTTCGCCTCGTTCCCGATCGCTCAAGGCGGCGGTGGATACGCCGGAGGTGGAGGAGGCTCTGCCGAAAACGGCGGGCCGAGCACCGCGGGCGCCGGTGGTGGCGGCGGTGGCTCGGGCTTTCTGGCTGCCGGGTTGACCGCCTCGGCCGTGGCACCCAACACCGCAGACGGCTCGATCACCTTCACTTACTCGTTGGCTCCGACGATCACGGCCCCGCTGTCGAGCGTTGCCGTTGGGGATTCCGCGACCACCACGGTCGGCAGCCTGCCAGCATCCACCGCCTTCACTGTCGTCGTGACCGGCTCCGCCGTCGTGGTCGGCTCTGGCACTGTCAACGCGAACGGGGATCCCGTGACACTCTCGTTCACGGTGCCCGCTGGCACGTCGCTCGGTGCCCACACGCTGTCGCTGATCGTCGCGGGATCAACGGTCGCGACCAGCCCGGCCTTCACCGTGACCGCGCTGACCCTCGCCGCCACCGGCGTCGCTGTCCCGTGGTGGGTGCCTTCGGGAGCCGGGTTAGTCGTGCTGCTCGGCGTCTTGCTGCTGTGGCGGGGATCGCGGCAGCGGCAGAGGCATCGCGCGACCGACTGAGGCGGCTGAGCGGTGGAGCCTGCGTCAGTGCAGGTCACCCCAACCGATGCACGTGGATGCCGCTGCTCAACGATGTCCCGTTCAGGTCGAGGTACAGCTGCCCATCGGTGCGCGTCACCGTCATCGTGTTGCGCCGCTCGAGCGCCGCGACCGCGGCATCCACGAAGCCAGGATCGAAGCTCTGCACGGTGATCTGCTCGAGCTGATGGATGCGCTTGCCGGCCCACGCCGCGATCACCTTCTCGGGATCGCGGTGGGTGTAGACCGTCGTGCGGTCGGCGAGCTTGCTCGCGTAGTGCAGCCGTTCCGCGTCGGGGGCGCCCACCTCGATCCACGTGGTCAGCCGCCCGGTGAGGTCGCGGACGAGCACCGCCGGCTCATCGGTCGACGAGATTCCGTCGCTGAAGGTGATCCCCTCCCCGTATTCGAGGCAGTACGCGAGCACGCGCGTCACCATGTACCCGTCGGTCTCGGAGGGATGCCGAGCGGCCCGCAGCGTGACGTCTTCGTAGACGCCGCGATCGACGTCCGCGAGCTGCGCGGCGAAGGTGTACATCACTGCGCCGGCTGCCATGGGGGTGAGCCTATGGCCCGCGAAGCGCTCGAGTATCGCGAAGCCCGTAAAGGAGACTCCGGTCGCGGCGACTCAACGTTCTCGGAGCCGAATGCCGTTTTTGTTGCTTGCGGTTGGAACCGTTCCGGCGGACGATGACCTTGATTCACAACGAAGTGGAGTTCTTATGGCGACGACCTACAAGCCTGGTGACACCGTCGCGCCCTGCGATCACTGGGGCGACCACCTCGGCGCCGGTTGCCCCTGGCAGTACGTCTAGGTGACCGCTACCGTTCCGCGAGGCCGGCCATCTCGGTCGTATCGTCGGCAACGGGCGTCGAGGTTACCTCTCGGTCACGAGGGCCAGTCTCGCGGATGCCGGCCTGCCGATCGCGCGCATCGCGTCACTAGCTCTAGCCAGGTCTATCTGACTGGATTGACGATCGAACGTCGCCGCGACCTCACGAGCCCCTGCCGTCTCGAACGCCGGCTCTCTCGCCATCCACTCCAAAATGTGGCTCGCTCGGCCAGCTTTCCCAGGTACGGCAAGTTCCACCTGCCATAGGAAGGTCCGCGCCCCGTAGCACGTTCAATGCGACCACGCCGTGTCGCTCGGCCGCTGAGTTGTTGTCCACACTCGTCAGCATTCTGATCGCGTCTCCCGTCGCCAAACCAACCTTGAGATCCGCGCGGGAGCGGGCGTCCTCGTCCTCCTGGAAGGGATTCGACTGGTTGAAGCTGACCAACACCGTCGAGCCGTCGGCGCTGTCGAGCCGCACGGCTGGTATTTCTTCGATGCGGAACGCAGTGCCCTGAGATCGAATCTTCTCCGATTCAAGCCGTGCCCACAGGGAGTTGGCGAAGAACCCACGTTGATCGTTGTATTGCCGCGACTCGTTGCCCCAGTTGTGACGGACCGCGAGAACCATATTCACGAGTACGGGTCTGACTGAAAGCAATTCGCGGGTCGAGCTGAGCTCCCTTGTCATGTCATTCGGAGTCATCGCTCCGGTCGCCCTCTGCATCTCGCCACGCTAGCGCGGGTTGATCGAAATTCACGATTCCCAACTCCCAACCAGTGGGAGGAGCGCGTCAACGATGACCAGGCTGGTGCTCGCTCGCGCCGCGGCTTCTGCCGGACCACGGGCGGCCGATGGGCAGCCTCGCTGGATTCAGGAAGTGGGTCCGCCGTTTCCGATTTCGTGAAGAGCGTTGGCCTTGGTTATCTGATCAAACCAGTAGCGAGAGTCCTCGACTGAGACGCCTCCCGGACTCGTCGAGTAGGGGTACGAAATCTCGCGAGCGAATTTCACCTCATTGAGATCCAAAGCCAGCCGCGTTGACGCCTTCCCGGACTGCGCCAGCTCGGTGGGGCGACGATTCGGGGAGGAATACCAGCGCAGTTTCCAGCGCTCTCCTTCGCGATTCAGGTGAAGGAACGTGTCCTTCCTGACGCTGGGTACGAAGACCAGAGCGAATGACTTGCCCGCCATTGTGCCATCAGGCCGTCTCTTCGGGGCTGCGGCCGATTCGCAGACGTCGCAAAGTAGTTCGTCCAACCCGTGGATGCACTCAGCCATCACTCGCCTACTTGTCCTGGAGCGGGTTGTCGTAGTACGTCTGCAATACCGGCGCTGCCCGCTCCGGCAACGGGAGTTCACGTCGAGTAATTGCCGCCGTCGGTGCCTCCGTGGCGACAAGTCCGCCACCTCCGGGATGGTGTTCTCTGGAGACACCGTCATACCAGGTGAGTAGGTCGTTGCACGCGCCGATATACACGTTCAGCGGCTTCCATTTCGCAGGGACACGAGCGTCGCGACGCAATCGAGTGATGTCGACGCTCCACGCATCCAACATCTTGATTGCGTTGGAAGCGACGGCTCCTGACCTGCTTACCGATAGGCCAGCGATTGCCCGCGCAACCTGACCAGCGAACGCGTCGATTTCGCGAGCCAGATGTACGAGCTTGTCGGACGACCGACCAGTACTCCTTGGTAGTCCAGTTGGGATCGAGATGCTTTGCCTCCTCTGGCTTGGCGTGAGACTAGCTATAACGCGCGACAACCTCAATAACAGTCGTGACTGGGCTGATCGTTTGGGCGCAATAAGATCGGCGGAGCAAGCGGCAGCAGGTCCCACTTCCGCGCAGCGAACTGGAGAAACATCAATGGCGAACGCACCGAGCGAACCGAAAAGCGAAGCCGGCCCGGGCATCGATGACCGACCGTTCATCGATGCCAACTCCCAAGCGCGAAGCCGCTACGGGCGCTTCAACCTGGCGATCGTCGGTGGGACCGGTGTGGGAAAGTCCTCATTGGTCAATGCCGTCTTTGGGCGGGATGAGGCGAAGGTGGGCAAGGGTCTACCGGTCACGAAAGGCGTCCACTACTTCCACGACGAATCGTTGGGCATCTGGGACTTCGAAGGCTTCGAGATCGGAACGAGTGAATCGCCGGCGGAAACCCTGCGGGCGAATCTCAAGACCATCTCGAAACGGCCGGCGGAGGAGCAAATTGCGGTCGTTTGGTATTGCGTTCTCTCGACAGCCGACCGTCTTACTCAGACGGACATCAACTTGATTCGCGAACTCGACTCAGGGGGCTTTCCCGTCATCCTTGTGCTCACCAAGGTGAACTGGACGAAGAATCCGGTCACCGGCAAGTACTCGACCTCGAAAGACACCGAGCAGTTTCGCGCTTGGCTTGAAAAGCCTGTCGATGGGCGCGGAAATTCAATAGACATCCCGGTCAAGCGTGTCGTCCTGACCGCAGCTCGAGGGAATCAGGGGAAGGGCGCGGGTCACGGACTCGGTGATCTCGTCGCTGAGACTCTCACCCTCTCACCCGAAGACGAGAAGGATGCCTTTCGCATTGCTCAGCGACTCAACCTTCCGTGGAAACGAGGCATGGCACGACCAGTCATTGCCGCCGCAGCTGCCGCCGCGGGCACGACAGCTGCCGTCCCTATTCCGATCGCTGACGCGGTCGCTCTTGCGCCGATTCAAATGGCGATGATGGGACGCATCGCCGCAATCTATGACCTTGACATGAAAGCAATGATGTCGGGATCAGCAGTTGCGCAGCTGGGAGCTCAAATCGCTGGCAAGGCGCTGGCGCGCAGTTTCGTCAAATTGATTCCGGGCGCTGGCACCGTAGTGAACGCTGCTGTTGCAATTGCCTTGACGGCGTCCACAGGGGAGGGATGGCTACGACTGTGCGAGAGGGTACACACGGGCGAAGTTGACCTTTCTCGAGTGAGCGAGGTTTGGCGCGACTATAGCCCGACTTTGGTCAGCATCATCAAGAAGCTGGTCGAGCAACGGTTATCGCCGAGCACGAGTCCCTAGTGGAAAGCGAGAGGACCAACCGCCCCGGGCTCTCGTCTTGTCGGAACGACAGATTCTCGATGGAAGCGGGGACGAGAAGTCGCGCAATCAAGATTGGAATGTCACCGACTGTCGGTAGGCTATCCAACTTTCGTCCTTCACCAGAGACCCGAGGAGGTTGCCCATGAACGCTGTCGGAATCCCACAGCCTTACCAGCTGTCGTTCACGTCGGGCGCGCTTCACCTTCACGGGGCCGTGATCGCAGCGACGCTCTACCGCGATAGCAGCGACTGGGCCGCGGTCCGCGATGCCTTGCGTGACGGCAACCTTCTTCAAGCTCGTACCGGCGCGACCTCCACGCGGTGGGCACGTGAGTTGACTCAGCGGCTCGAGATGTTGACCGACGACGAGATTGCTGTGGTCGCCGACGCCATGGGCGACGAGTTGTCGCAGCTCGTGTGGGTGGCAACGTGTCGCAAGTACACCCTGATCGCGGAGTTCGCCGAAGAAGTCTTGAGAGAGCGGTTCCTTCTCATGCGCGAATCCGTGACTCACGAGCATTTCGACAGCTTCATGAGTTCAAAGCAGCTTTGGCACGACGAGTTGGCCAGCGTCGCGCCGACCACTTATCGCAAACTCCGCTCCAACGTGTTCGCCATGCTGCGCGAAGCTGGGCTTATCAGCCGCGAGGGCATCATCTTGCCCACCCTTTTGGCAGATCGCGTGAAACCTCTGCTCATGAGTCGTGTGCCGAGTGACATCCGCTTCTTCCCGGCGCGGGAGGCGGCATGAGCGCCTCAGATGTTGCCAAGGCAGAGGAGCACCTCTTCACTGTGCTATCTGGCAAGCGGTTCCTTCAGAAGGAGGGCCTCGGCGGTGAGGTGCCGGTCTTCATCTATCCGTACGCCCCGGAAGACGCCCTTGAGGTGGCCGCCTCTAAGAAGCGGATCAAGACTCGACTGAGCCAGCAGGGTATCGAGGTCGCCGAGATCAACCTTTACGACCTAGCCGTGGAGCTGCTCACTGAGCGAGGCGCTTGGGAGCACCTGGTCGAGATGGAGCCAACAATCTCGAAGGATGACCTGCGCGAGGGTCTGCGTTCGATGCTAGATCCAGAGTCCGATATTGCCCCGACGATCGCGTCCAAGCTGTCACAGCAGTCGTTCGACATCTTCTTCCTTACCGGCATCGGCGAGGTGTTCCCATTCATCCGCTCGCATAACGTGCTGAACAACCTCGAGTCGGTAGCTGGAGGGCGTCCGATGCTGATGTTCTTCCCCGGCAGCTACGAGCAGCTACCCGCTCTCGGGTCGACGCTGCGCCTGTTTGGCGAGATCCCCGACGACAACTACTACCGCGCCAAGAACATCCGGGAACAGGAGGCATGACCGTGATCCTCAACGAAATCTTCGAAAAGGATGTCCAGCGCCCGATCGAGGGGGTCATCAAGGCCGATGACGCCGAGCACCTCGGTATGGAGGTTGAGGAGTACGTCCTTACCAACGAGGCGGCGAAGGAGCTTGAGAAGCTGCTCGAGGACTATACGAGCAACGCCAACTCGAACGGCGTCTGGATCTCGGGCTTCTTCGGATCGGGCAAGTCGCACATGCTCAAGATGCTCGCGCACCTGCTCGGTGACGTCGACGGACAGCAGTATTCGCGCAAGAAAGTGTCCGAGGCGTTTCGCTCAAAGGCGGACGGGGCGATGCTGCCAGCCCTCCTCTCGAAGGCTGACAAGATTCCGGCAACCAGTCTCCTTTTCAACATCGCTCAGAAGGCCAGCGTCATCTCGAAAGATCAGACTGACGCGCTACTCAAGGTATTTGTTAAGGTCTTCGACGAGTTCCGCGGCTACTTCGGAACGCAGGGTCACGTCGCGCGCTTCGAGCACTCCCTAGCGCAGTCCGGTCAATACGACGACTTCAAGGTGGCCTACGAGCGGCTGACGAAGAAGTCGTGGGTTGACGACCGCAAGAACTACATCATCCAAGGCCGCAACATCGATCGTGCCTACGCCGAGGTGGCGGGCGGCGATGCTCCGACGGACCTGCTCAAGACATTCAGCGACCAATACAAGGTGTCCATCGACGACTTCGTTGACGAGGTTGTCGCCTGGCTCGACGATCAGCCTGCTGGCACTCGCCTCAACTTCTTCGTCGACGAGATCGGTCAGTTCATCGCCGACGACACACGCCAGATGCTCGATCTGCAAACCATCGCCGAAGTGCTCGACACCAAGTCGAAGCGGCGCTCCTGGGTGTTCGTGACCTCGCAAGAAGACATGGATAGCATCATCGGCGACCAGACAAAACAGCAGGGCCAGGACTTCTCCAAGATCCAGGGACGCTTCGCGACTCGAATCAAGCTGACCAGCCAGGATGTCGAGGAGGTCATCCGCAAGCGGTTGCTCGAGAAGAACGAGAAGGGTACCCTCGCGCTCGAGCAGATCTACTCGGAGCAGTGGGCCAACTTCAAGACCCTGTTCGGCTTTGTCGACGGCGCGAGAACGTACCGCAACTACGATTCCGAGTCATTGTTCATCGGGACCTATCCGTTCGTCTCGTACCAGTTCCCCTTGTTTCAGCAAGGGCTTGTCGGTCTCTCGGAACACAACGCCTTCGAGGGACGCAACAGGTCGGTCGGTGAACGCTCGATGCTGAGCGTCGTGCAGCAGGTGACCAAGGAACTGGGGCTGATCGAGGTGGGTGCCCTCGCGACATTCGACACCCTGTTCGAGGGCATCCGGTCGTCACTGAAGGGCGGCCCGCAGGCGCAGGTGCAGCTGGCTGAGAAGAATCTCGGCATTCCACTCGCCGTCCGGCTGCTCAAGGCCCTCTTCCTGACCAAGTACGTGACGGGGTTTCCGGCGACCGTGCGCAACCTCTCGGTGCTGGTTTATGACCGCTTCGGAAGGGATATTCCGGCTCTGCAAGATGATGTGCGCGATGCCCTTGCCGTGCTCGAGCAGCACACCTACGTGCAACGCACGGGCGAGACCTACTCGTACCTGACCAACGAGGAGCAGGATATCGAGAAGGAGATCAAAGGTGTTGAAGTCGACAGCTCCGAGGTGAGCGATAAGTTGTTTGCCCTTCTCCATGCGAACGTGATGAAGAACGCGACCAAGTGGAGGTACTCGAAGACCAACCAGGATCTGCCGCTTGGCTACACTCTCGACGACGTGGCGAAGGGACAGGCGAGGGAACTGACCCTGCACTTCATCTCGCCGGCGAATCAGAACGAGCCAGAGAACATCAAGCTCCAGGGCGCAGGCAAGGCCGAGCTGCGCGTGGTGCTCGACTCAGAGCGCGACACCCGACTGCTCACCGACCTCGGTCTGCTGCTGAGAACGACGAAGTACGTCAAACAAAAGCAGGGCACGGCGCTCACCGAAAGCGTGAAGCGCATTCTCGATCAGAAGTCGCAAGAGACCTCCGGCCGCGAGAAGGATCTCATCGAACGCATCCGCGAGGCGGTTGGCCGGGCGACGTTGATCTACAACACCGCGGAGGTGCCTTCGACCTCGACGATCGCCGAGAGCCGCATCGCAGACGGGATGAACACCCTTATTGCGAAGACCTATCCTCAGCTCGACATGCTCGGCGGCAAGTCCTTCCCTGAATCCGAGATCGGAAGGTACACCCAGCTCGATGACGGCGCCCTCGCGGGTCTCGGCGGACAGCTCGATGGGCCAGCCGATGAGGTTTACAAGATGGGTGTGCTCGCGAAGGACAACCTCGGTGAGCAGGTGACGGCTAAGAAGGTGATCGACCAGTTCCAGTCGAAGCCCTATGGCTGGGACCTCGGATCCATTCTCTGCGTCATCGGGTATCTCGCCGGACAGAACAGGATCACCCTCGAACTCGACAACTCGCCGGTGAGGCGCTCCGAACTTGCGGGCCATTTGCGAAACACGTCGAAGCACTCGAACCTCGTGGTCCGCAAGAAGGCGACTTTTGAACAGGCGAAAGTGAAGGCACTTTCTGATTTCGTCAAGGAGTTCTTCGACGAGCCGAACCCTCACAAAGACGCGGTCGAGCTCGCGCAAGACGGCTCGCAACGTCTCAAAGCCAAGCTGGAGCAGTTGCAGGGCATGGTGTCGACCTCGCGCTACGCCTTCACCGCGGCGTTGCAACAGCCGATCGATTTGCTTGCCGCGGTCGTCGGCAAGGCGCCGACCTGGTATCTCACAGAGTTCTCCGGCGGCGACGAGTTGATTGACGTGAAGAACGATGTGGTCGTGCCGATCGAACAGTTCATCAAGGGCCCGCAGGCGAAGACGTATGACGACGCACGCGCCTTCCTCACCGCGTCAAGAGCGAACTTGGTCTATTTGATCGATGACTCCGCCGCGACCGCGGAGGCTCTTCTGGCAGACCCCGAGATCTTTCGCGGCACAAAGGCGAACCAGCTGAAAACCGCTGTCGAACAGCTCCGAACGAAGCTCGATACCTTGGTCGGCGAAGAGCGCTCAATGGCCATCGCCGCCATCCAATCGAGCCGAGGCGATCTTGAGCAGACCGAGTACTTCAAGAGGGCGTCGAAGGACGCTCAGCAGCAGGCGATGAGCGAGATCGATTTGCAGATCCAAGTGCTGGATCAGCAGACCAGCATCGCCGAGCTGAGGCTCGCACCGTCGACCTTCGCCAGCGGCGTGTTCCCGCGCCTTCTACAACAGCTGGCCACCGCAAAGGTGGTCAAGGCCATGACGGGTGGCGGTGTCGAGACTAGTGGGGATGAAGTTGCCCTTGAGCCGGCGCCCGACTTCGTTCAGTTGGCGCGGATAGTCGTCCCGTCTACCAAGAAGGTGCTGGAGACGATGGAGGATGTCGACCTTTATGTTGACGAGTTGCGAGGCGTTCTGAGAGTTGCGATCAAAGACGGAAAGCGGATCCTGCCCTGATGGACACTTCGGCACTGAAGAACTTCGCGACGCGTGCGCGTACGGACCTGATCCGTGAGGTGGGTGCACGCCTGGACGCGGTGCTAGCGCCGGCTTCGAGTGTGAGCGCCGAGCAGCCGCGGGCGTTCGCCGCCCTGACGCGTGCCGTTAACGAGAACGGTCGCGACGTGATAGTCGACCGGGTCGCGTATGCGTGGTTCAACCGCATAATCGCCCTGCGTTTCATGGACGCCAACCTCTACACGGGTGTGGGTGTCGTCTCACCCGAACCGGGAAAGGATTCCGGTCAGCCGCAGGTTCTCTCGGACGCCAAGGGCGGCGACTTCGACACTGATGTCGTGGATGCGACGATGCGCGCCGACATCACCGCGCTGCTCAACGGCACCCGCACCAGTTCAGACGCACAGGGCGAGGCCTACGGTCTGCTGCTCGAGGCGTACTGCCGGTTCTGGAACGAGTCGATGCCCTTCATGTTCGAGCGGGAAGGCGACTATACCGAGCTGCTGATCCCGACCGGCCTCCTCGCGGCTGACTCGGTCCGCGACCGCGCGGTGAAAGTCATGACGGCTGATGTCTGCAACGAAGTGGAGGTAATCGGCTGGCTTTACCAGTTCTACATCTCAGAGCGCAAGGACGAGGTGTTCGCCGGTTTCAAGCGTAACAAGAAGGCCGGCGCGGCGGAGATACCGGCCGCCACACAGCTCTTCACTCCGCACTGGATTGTGCGCTACCTCGTCGAGAACTCGATCGGCCGCCTGTGGTTGCTCAATCATCCTGAATCACAGCTGGCAAGTCAGATGCACTACTACATTGCCCCGGTGGAAGAGGAAACCAACTTCCTGAAGATCGACTCGCCTGAGGAACTGAAGATTGTCGATCCGGCCGTCGGGTCTGGGCACATGCTGACCTATGCGTTCGATCTGCTCTACGCGATCTACGAAGAGGAAAGCTACAGCCCCTCCGAGATCCCGGCAACAATAATCGAGCACAATTTGTTCGGTGTGGAAATCGATCCACGCGCGGGTGCATTAGCGGCGTTTGCGTTGACCATGAAGGCAACCAAGAAGCGCAAGCTCTTCCTCAAGAAGGCGGTGCAGCCTAACGTCACCGTGCTGCAGAACGTGCGCTTCGAGCAACACGACCTCGACTACCTGTGGTCCCTGTCGAAGGGAATCAGCGTCCAGCGGGTGGACTTCGACAGGTTCTGGAACACCTTTGAACACGCCGACACATTCGGTTCCCTCATCGAGCCCGACGAGAAGCTCATCGGCCCGCTGACGCCGATTGCGCGGCGGCTCGAAGCAGACGGAAACCTCCTGATCTCGTCGGTCGAAAGGGTTCTTGCGCAGTCGACACAACTCGCTCAGCGTTACGCCATCGCGATCGCAAACCCGCCATATATGGGCACCGGTAACGCGGGAGCCTTGCTGACCGGGTTTGCTAACGAACGCTATCCCCTTTCGAAGTCGGATCTTTTTTCGATGTTCATCCAGCGGTGTAGCTCTCTGTCTGTCGACTCGGGATACGTCTCGATGATCACCATGCAGGGATGGATGTTCCTCTCATCGTTTAGTGTCTTGCGGGACTCCATTCTTGCTAGCCGTCCAATACTCACCCTGGCTCACCTGGGTTCCGGTGCATTCGATTCCATTGGTGGTGACGTCGTAGCGACGTGCGCATTCGTCCTCGGACCGGAACAAGACGCCGCTCGCGCCGGCAGCTTCTTGCGATTGACAGCGGGCCGTTCGGAGAGTCAAAAGGAAAACCGCTTAGCCGAAATCGCCCAAAAGACCGCATTTGACGGTGATCTATTCGTCGTTGCTGCCACCGACTTTCGCCAGATCGAGGGCGCGCCGATTGCCTATTGGCTTACCTCGGGGCAGCTGCAGGCTTTGCTGACGGCGGACAAAATAGGCGCTCACGCTAATCTCCGAAAGGGTCTCGTAACCCTCGACGATGCCCGGTTTACCCGGCGATGGTTCGAGGTGAGTCGCGAGCGCTTCTGTTCGCCCGACGAGTTCGGAGCTGTCGGCACGACGAGGAAATGGTATCCGCTCAACAAAGGCGGGGGATACCGACGCTGGTATGGCTTCAACGAGGTTGTTATCAACTGGCAGGACAACGGAAGGGAGTTGAAGGACTCAATCATCGCCAAGTATGGAGGCGGGTCTTACACCAAAGAGATTCGGAGCGAGGACTTCTATTTTCAAGAGAACGTCACTTGGGGTGCTGTCTCCACCGGGATCCCGACGTTTCGGTACACCCCTCCGGGAGGTCTTTTTAGTTCGGGTGGGTCGTCGTTGTTCATGCAGGCCAACCTGCTCAGCGCTTTAGCAGTTCTCAACTCTCAGTCAGTGTCCTCGCTGCTCAAGGAGCTCACGCCCACTATGAACTTCGTGGCTGGTGACGTCGGCAGAATGCCATTCACGCCAGTTCCAGATCTGGAGGAATCCGCTTCGCGGGCCATCGATATTGCTCGGCGCGACTGGGACTCACAGGAACTTTCATGGGATTTCCAGGGCACTCCAACTGCCGCATTCTCCGGGGACTTGAGCGAGCGCGTGTCCCAAGTCGTTCGCGCAGACGACGAGCTGACGGGACACATGGCGAAAGTGCAACGGCATATTGACATAACGGTTTCATCCCGGCTTGGCCTGGATGACGCAGAAGGCAAGGCGCCGCAGGCAATTTCCCTTTTCGCTAACAAGGAGTTCGAATTTGGATCGGTGTCAACTGTCGATCAACGCAACGTTCTGAAGGTTCGGCGGCTAACTCTCGACCTCATTTCCTACGCAGTCGGGACAATGTTTGGGCGCTACAGTCTGGACGAGCCTGGCCTGATCTTGGCAGATCAAGGCGACACCCTCGAGCAGTACTTCGCAAAGGTCCCCGCCCCATCCTTCCTGCCGGATGCCGATAACGTGATCCCGATTGTCGACGGCGACTGGTTTCTGGACGACATTCTGGGCCGGTTCCGCCAGTTCCTCCGGGCGGCATTCGGCGAGGAACACTTCGAAGAAAACCTGCGGTTCATCGTCGACAGTCTCGGAGTGAAAGACCTGCGCGACTATTTCGTGAAATCGTTCTACAAGGACCATGTACAGCGCTACAAAAGGCGCCCGATCTACTGGCTATTCTCTAGCCCGAAGAACTCCTTCAGCGCGCTCATCTACCTTCATCGATACACATCGTCGATGGTCTCGACGGTGCTCAACGAGTACCTTCGCGAGTTCATCAAGAAGCTCGAAGGGGAACGCGATCGACTGGAGTTTGTCGTCGCGAGCGGTGCCGACGCGAAAGCCGTCGCCGCGGCACAGAAGGAGTCCGATCGCCTGCGGAAGGTTCTGATCGAGCTAGACGAGTACGAACGCGAACTGCACAAACTCGCGTCGCAGCAGATAGCCATCGACCTGGACGACGGGGTGCTGGTGAACTACCAGAAGTTCGGCACCGCACTGCGCGACATCGGGCTCAAGAAGAGTGGTGCGGATGCCTGACACCGACCCCCTCACGCGAGCGCTAGCATCCCGGTTCACTAATGGCCCCAAGGCCGACGGGCGCCACATCGCGTTCTGGCATGATCCGGCCGGCGAGCACGAGCAGCGGATTGACGATCTCGCGGCCCAGCTTGGGGTCACCGCAATCCGGATCTCTAACGACGAGTTCGCCGTCAAGCATCGCCTGCTCATCGAAGAGAAGGCGCTGCCTTTCATCGTCTACCGCAGCGGAGAGATCCCCACCGGGATCGGCAACTGGCTGCTCGACCTCGAGCACGCCTACGGTGTGTTTTACGCCGACCGGGGCGCGCTCGTCGGTGAAGATCTGAGCCTCGACGACGCGGTCGCACGCCCGGTCGTAGAGAGCCATCCGGCGTTCTTCAAATCGGCCGAGCGGCGCGAACGGCTTAAAAAGCGACTCAGCCGTGACGACAACGAGACCGTCGTTCGCGCGAAGATGAGCGCCGTGCTGCTCAAGACCGACCAGCACTCGCTCAGTGAACTGACCCGTCAACTTCTGATCGAGGAAGCCGCGGGGGAAAGAACCGGATGGAGTCTGCTCACCGACAACGGGCTCACCGACTTCTACTGGGACGGCGTGCATCGGACCTATGGCTACGACTCGACCGCGCCGACTCTCGATGACTTCACGCTATGGATCTTCCGATCCGCGCACGAAGGGTTCGGGATCGATACCGCCGGCCGCAACATCGAGGTGGACTACTCGCGGTGGCGCGACTCGCGAGCCAGCGGCGAGGCCATGGCGATCCTGGCAGGCAATGCCGAAGACGCGCTGCAGATCCCGGCGTCGCTTGACGATCGTGAATGGTCGGAACTGCTGGGAAGTGACACTTTCGAGTCCATCGACCGCAAGATCACCAGCGACCTCGCCCTTGGGGTCGCTACCAAGACCATAACCTCCCGGGAGGTCGCTGACGCGGTCCGTCGTCGGCAGACGTCGTTCTGGTACTCCCGCTACGAGCCGCTGTATACGGCAATCCGCTCGGCCATCGAACTGCTCGCGGCGGTCGACGAGTTCGACCCGTCGATGGCCGACTTCGACGACGGACTGGCGCGCTACACGACCGACTGGTTCCGCATCGACCAGCACTACCGTCACTTCATGCGTGCCGCGCAGTCGACAGAACACACCGGACCGCTTGATGCTCTCTCCAGCCAGGTCGAGAACTTCTACTCCAACAAGTACGTCGATCCGCTCGCCACTGAATGGCAGCGCCAGGTGGATGCAGTGGCCGCGTGGACATCCCAAACGGTCACTTTGCAACGCGCCTTCTTCGTTCATTACGTGAAGCCCTTGCTCGACAAGAACAAGCGCGTGATCGTCATCATCTCGGATGCGCTGCGCTACGAGATCGCCGACGAACTCGCCGCACGGTTGCGGCGCTACCGCGCCGACAAGTCCAAGGTCGGCTTCACCGCTGAACTCGACCCGATGCTCGGGGTACTGCCGAGCTATACGCAGCTCGGGATGGCGGCGCTGCTCCCGCACTCCACACTCGGTTTTTCCGGAACCAAGGCGTTGACCGAGGTCGATGGCAAGCGCACGGACGGGACCGCCTACCGCACGAAGATCTTGGAGCAATTCGGGGGAGTGGCCGCCCAGGCAGCGGATGTGAAGAACCTCCCCGTAAAAGAACTCCGCACGCTGACGCAGCAGCAGAAGTTCATGTACGTGTACCACAACGAGATCGACGCGACGGGCGACAAGCCCGGTACCGAGCGAGAGGTGTTTAAGGCTGCTGCTCATGCAATCGACGAACTGGTCCGCCTCTCGAAGCAGTTCGCGAGCGCGGAGGTGGGTGCCATCCTGATCACGGCCGATCACGGCTTCCTGTTCCAGGATCGCGAGCTCGACGCATCCGGGTATCTCTCGATCGACCCGCAGGGCGACGAGATTCACGACCGCGACCGCCGTCGCGTGATCGGGCGCGGACTGAAAGCGGACGCCGCCTTCCGACACTTCACCGCCGAGCAACTTGGGCTGTCGAGTGACTTCGAGGTACTGATCCCGAAGGGAACAAAACGACTCAAACTGCAGGGTTCCGGGTCGCGCTTCGTGCATGGTGGGGCGACGCTGCAGGAGATCGTCGTGCCAGTCATCAGCGTGAATTACACGGACTCGGGTAAGAGCTCCGTGCGACCAGTGCCTGTGAAGATTCAGCAAAAATCCCCGAACATCACGACCGGCATCCTCGCCGTCGAGGTGCATCAGAGCGAACCGATCACCGACAAGGTGCAGGCGCGCGAACTGCGGGCGGGGATCTACCTCCCCAATGACGACAAGCCGCTGTCCAATCAGGTCATGCTGAAGTTCAACTCTGAGTCGCCGGACCCGAGGGAACGTTATGTCCCTGCCAGACTGGCGCTGAGCTCGGATGCCGACCCGTACAACGGAAAGGACGTCGAGTTCCGGCTCGACGAGCAGATCCCGAATACTTCCCAGTGGCGGGTTGTCGAGAAGGCCGTGTACCGCCTGAAGCGCTCGTTCCAGGCGGACTTCTAGGAGGAACCCGACTCATGACCGATCTCGACGCAGCGCTGAGTGCGCTCGGCGGCGGCGACCCCGCCGAGGTCTATACACCGGTCGTGTCGCCGGAGCAGTCCGAGCTCGACCAGAGGATCAATGAGCACTTTGAGGGCGTGGTCGTCCGCAAGGACTTGGTCAAAGCGGTCAAGGGCAACGCAGCTGTCCCTGGCTATGTACTGGAGTACTTGCTGGGTCAATATGCCGCATCCGATGACGAGGCGACGATCCAAGAGGGCATCGAGACCGTCCGCAGCATCCTTTCGGAGCACTACGTCAACCGAAACGAGCACATGCGGGTGAAGTCGATCATCCGGGAGAAGGGCCGTCATCGGATCATCGACAAGGTCTCCGTCACCCTCAACGACAAGGATGACGTCTACGAGGCCGAGTTCGAGAACCTGCAGATGAAGGAGGTGCCGATCGACTCCGACACGGTTCGTCGCAACGAGAAGCTGCTCGTCGGCGGCGTGTGGTGCATCTGCGATATGGAATACCAGTACGCGGAGGGGCCAGGCGTGCCCTGGGTACTCGCAAATCTCAAGCCGATCCAGGTGTCGGGCGTTGACTTCGACCAGTACGCGACCGGGCGTGAAGCGTTCAGCACCGAGGAATGGATCGACCTGCTCATGCAGTCGATCGGGCTCAATCCCGAGCAGTTCAGCGACCGCGGCAAGTTGATTGCCCTCACCCGTCTCATCCCCTTCGTCGAGCGCAACTACAACCTCATAGAACTTGGGCCTAAGGGCACGGGCAAATCGCATACCTTCAGCGAACTGTCGCCGAATGGCATCCTCATCTCCGGCGGTGAAGTCACGGTCGCGAAGCTTTTCGTCAACAATGCCAGCGGCAAGATCGGGCTCGTCGGCTACTGGGACACGGTTGCCTTCGATGAGTTCGCATCGAACACGAAGACCGACACCAACCTGGTCAATGTGATGAAGAACTACCTCGCGAACAAGACCTTCTCGCGGGGGACGAGCGTGTATGGCGCCGAGGCGTCGATGGCATTCATCGGAAACACGACTCACACCGTGCCCTACATGCTCAAGCACACCGACTTGTTCGATGAGCTGCCTGCGGCCTACCGGGACGCGGCGTGGCTGGACCGGATGCACCACTACATTCCGGGGTGGGAAGTTGCGCCGATCCGCTCTGAGATGTTCTCAAGCGGATACGGGTTCGTCGTCGACTACCTCGCCGAGTTGCTCCACCACAAGCGCACTGAGGATTTCGCGGACAAATTCAAACAGCATTTCACTCTCGACACGTCGATTGTGACGCGCGACCAGGACGGCATCCGCAAGACCTTCTCGGGGCTGATGAAGCTCATCCATCCGTCGGGCGAAGCCCCCGTCGAAGAGATCGAGCGACTGCTCGTCTTCGCGATCGAAGGACGTAAGCGGATCAAGGACCAGATATTGCGGATCGACCCGACGATGCGCGACAATCCGCCGGCATTCCGGTACCAGGACACCGCGGGCGCTTGGCATGAGGTCACATCGGTGGAAGAGGCACAGTATCCGCAGCTCTACCGGCGGGACTGGGACACGGCCGACGAGGACCATGAGAACGGAAACTTGCGCGGGGACACGCCCAAACCAGATGTCGACGCCCGCGGTGGCGTCGCGGTCGCACCTCCGCTTCCAATCACGCCGCAGGGCGGCGAGGCTTCCGTCACTCCAGACGTGACCACGCCGTTGAGCGAGGGCGTCCGCGACTTTATAGCCGGCCAGCGGGGTGTTTCCTTCGAGAACGTTCTTCTGCCATACCTGCGCGGCGCGACGAAGATCACAATCGTCGATACCTACATCCGTAAGGCCCACCAGGGGCGCAATATCGGAGATCTGATCGGACTACTCGCTCTGTCGAAAGACGACGCCGATGAGCTTCAGGTCGAACTCGTCACCATGCAGTCCGACAAGGAATGGGAGAAAGGCGAGCAGCTCCGGATGTTGAAGGAGCTGCAGGACGCATCCAAGTCTTTCGGCGTCAACCTGGATATCCGGTTCGACGCCAACCTTCATGACAGATCGATCGTCACGAACCATGGTTGGCGGATCTTGCTGGGCAAGGGGCTGGACATCTGGGAGCAGCCGAATAATCCGATTGCACAGGCGCGTCAGGAGTTTCGGCAAATCAAGTCGGACACCAACTTCGTCTATGCTCGGATCCCCGTCGAGGAAGAGTGAGGTTAGCGATGCCGAGCGCCCGCATACCTTCCGCGCAATCGTCGGCGCCATCTAGTCGTTGCGGCGCCGCCCGCGGAGCTATCAACGAATCGTCCTCGATACTGTTGGCGCTGTGATTCAAGACGTAGACGATCTGCCGATCATCGAACTCTTCGGCGGAGCGCGCCCCATGTTCTTCGTCGTGCCGAAGTACCAGCGCGAATATGTCTGGCGGCAAAGCGATTGGGAGGCCCTCGTCGATGACCTGATCGAGAATCAGAGCAATGATGGGCACTTCCTCGGAACCTTTCTCTGCGTCAACAGGGAGAAGGGTTCCCATCACAATCCCCTTCTAGAAGTGATCGACGGTCAGCAGAGACTGACAACGATTTCGTTGTTGCTCGCTGCGATCTATTCAGTTCTCGACGCAGAAGACGAACGCACCGATGAGCAGGTAGCCGAATTCGTTGCACTGCGAAAGATGCTCGTGCTGGATGGCAAGGCCCGTCTCACCCCACAGGAGTCCGGCCAAAATCGAGAAGACTATATGGCTGTTCTAGCGATGGCCGGTTTGGACCTGACCGCCAAGGCCCCGCGCTGGATGGGCAACCGCCGTATCGAGAAGGCCTATCAATTCTTCCGGAAGCGGATCGCCGTTCATGCGGAGGTCGAATCTATTTCAGAAATCGCCGCGGCCAAGGATCTACTTCGCCGAATCGGGATCGCGGTGATGGTCAAGCTTGAGGTCGGGACCTATTCGGATGCTTTCAAACTCTTCGAGTCGCTCAACAACCGGGGTAGGCCGCTCACCCCGATCGATCTGATCAAGAACTCTCTGCTCGCGAAGGCCGACAAGGCTGACAACGTCGGGCTTGAGGTCGCCTACGGCAAGTGGACGAGCTGGCTCGAGGCCCTGGGAGACGATTACGGCACGCAGGAGCGATTCTTCCGGCAGTACTACAACGCGATGCGCGATGTGTCTCAACTTGCCGTTTCGGGGGCGCCGATCGCCACGCGCTCGAACTTGATCAAGATCTATGAGGAACGGATCAACAAGGACCTGCCAGGGTTGCTGGACGGTCTCACCGAGGGTTCCGCTAAGTACGGCCTGCTCATCGAGCAGGCCGACGACAGATGGGACACTCCCCCGCTTGCGAAGGCGTTTGCCGACCTCATCCGCGCCGAGGGCACCACCGCCCACATCCTCATGCTGTACCTGCTGCTGACAGCCGAGCGGCACGGGCTGAGCGATCTTGACCTGACGGAGATCACTCGGCAGCTGATTGCGTTTTCCGTTCGGCGAAACCTAACCAATCAGCCGCCGACCTATGCGCTGAGTCCTCTCTTCATGGAGATCATCGCGGACATCGAAGCCGGCGAACTTCCGTTGCGTGATGCGATCACTACCAAGCTCGACTCTCGTTCTGCTGACGACGAACTCTTTCGCGCCTCGCTGCAAGGCGGAATCTACGAAGACCATGCGAATGTCGCACGCTTCGTCTTGATCCAACTTGCGAAGCGGGGGATGACCAAGGAGACATGGCAAGACCTTTGGGCGCGCGATCGGAATCGAGGCGGCGGTATCGTCTATCGCTGGACAATCGAGCACATCCTTCCTCAGAGCGAGTCACTTGATGACGAGTGGCTCGAAATGCTCGGCGGAGCGCAGGCTGCTGAGGCCACTCGAGAAGCTCATGTGCACGATCTTGGCAATCTGACGATCACTGGCTTCAACTCCTCGCTCGGCAAGCTCAGTTTCGAGAAGAAGCGCGACCGCCGCGACAGTGATGGCAACTCCATTGGCTATCGCAATGGGCTGTCGCTGAATGCTGACCTGGCCAGTCGTTCGGATTGGAACGCGAAGGCAATCAACGATCGGACTGCTCGCCTCGCTGACGACATCGTGAAGCTGTTTCCACTCGCCTCCAACGAAAAGCCATAGAACACCGTCAGGTGCCCCGTTCGCGGTCTACCGGCCCAACCGCGCTCGCTCCTACGGTGACACTCGTGACCGATCCCGCCTCGACGAAGATGATGAGCCTTCGTTACGCCGGGACCTGCAGCGGATGCGGTGTCGACCTTCCCGCCGGTGCCTAGGCCGCGTACGACCAGGCGAGCCAAACGGTGACCTGCGCCCAGTGCTCCACGCTCGACCCCGACGACCAGATCTTCGAGGCGGGAACCGCCGGCGGTTCGGCCCAGCGTGAGTTCGAGAAGCGCAAGGACAAGCGCGAGACTCGGATCCGGGCGCAGCATCCGCACCTTGGCGGCGTGATCCTCGCGTTGACGGACGAGCCGCAGCGAACGCGCGCGTGGGCCACCGGCGCCGAGGGCGAGGTCGTGCTCGGACGCCGGCTCGACGCGGCGGTGGGCGTCCGTGTGCTGAATGACCGCCGCATCCCGGGGTCGAAGGCCAACATCGACCACATCGCGATCGGGCCGCGCGGGGTGTTCGTCATCGACGCGAAGCACTACAAGAGCGGCCCGACGCTGCGAACGAGCGGCGGGCTGTTCTCGCCGCGGTCGAGAAGCTCATGATCGGATCGCGTGACCACACCCCCTGGTCGCCGCCGTCCACAAGCAGGTGCGCCTGGTCGACGACGCGCTCGAGAGCGCCGGCCTTGCGCACATCCCGACGTTCGGGATGCTGTGCTTCGTCGAGGCGGAGTGGCCGCTGCTCGGTGGTGACTTCATGATCGACGATGTCGAGGTGCTGTGGCCGGCCAAGGCGGTCAAGCGCGTGACGAGCCCTGGCTCATTCGGTAGCGACGAGATCGAGGCAGTGTTCCGAGCGCTTGCGGTTCGATTCCCACTGGCCTGAGAAGGAGAAGCATCGAATCGAGCACAAGGGCACCTCGATATGGTGACTTCGACGGGCCACGACGGGAGAAGTACGTGCAGAGGAAAATTAACCGGACGGCAGCGCGTGCCGCCCAAGCACGGCTCGCCGAAGCTGAGTAGTCGATGCCCCGACGCGTTCTGATCCAGCGAGAAGGCGAGACCTTCGACCTCCTCGAGGTGCCGGCGCCTGACGAGCACCACCTGCAGGAGATCATGAAGAGTCAGCCGCAGCTCATCCCGTCCGATGACCTCGGACTCGATGGCGATCTATTAGTCGTCGGTCGGGAGACCGGCCTCGCGTCTGGATTCATTGATCTCCTCTGTCTCGCGCGGTCAGGGGACCTAGTTCTCATCGAGTTCAAGACGGGGCCGCAGAACCCTGACTTTCGTCACGCTCTCGCTCAGTTGATCGACTATGGCTCGGATCTCTGGCGGCTCAGCCTCGAAGACTTCGATCGCGGGGTGGTACAGCGGTACTTGACGAGTCGCCACTGCGACGTCGCGTTCTTGGGCGCTGGAGACCTCGAAGGGGCGATCGAACGGGCGGGATGGGCCCTCGGCGAGGAGGACCGGTCCGCCCTCTACTCGCGACTCGGCGAAGTGCTCGAGACGGGCGACTTTCACTACGTCGTGTCGGCGCAACGATTCACTCCTGCGATGCAGGTCAGCCTCGAGTACATGAACGCGACGATGCGGTACGGACGCTTCTATCTCGTCGAAATCGTTCAGCTCGAAGGTGCTGAACTCACGGCGCACGCGGCGCAGGTGGTGGCGGCACCCCCGAAACGGTCGGCTTCGAGTTCGTCCGGACCGGCAGGACAGGCAGACGAATCGGAGTTCTTGGCGGGAATCGGCAGCGAGGATTATCGCCATGCGATGCGCGACCTGTTGTCGTCGTGCGCCGCACTCGGGCTCGAGGTGAAGTGGCGCTCGGTCGGCGCTTCGATCCGCTTCGTCACGCCGGACCGCAAGCAGCCTCTGTCGATCGGATGGTTGCTGCCCGAGGGGAAGCAGTGGCAGGGAGCGCGGTTCGTCACGTTCGGCGTGGACCCGTGGTCGTTGGACAAGACGCCCAGCGTTGCCGAGCCGGTTGAGAGATACGTCCAGCGGCTGTCGCAGGTGAGGGGAGCGAAGCCGACGGCGGGCAAGCTCGAGGCATACACCTTTGGTGTCGATGAGTTTCCGACTGCGCTGACCAGCGTGATTGCGGCGCTCGAAAGCCTCGTCGCCGACGTCACGGGACTCTAGTCCAGATGGCAAACGAGTCAGGGCTGACTGACGGCGTCAGTGGGTCGGGACCTGTCGTGGACACGTCATTCGATGTTCGGTCGGACGCCGGGGGCAAAGACCCCGATCAGGCGAGTCCCACACTTCGGCGGTATCACCAAGCTCTGTGGAGCAAGGCGCTGCCGGATGGCCGAGCCTTCGATCTGGATATCACGACACCAGGGATCTACCTGCATCATCGGTCTGAACTGGGCGAATTCGAGTTGTCGAGCGATTCGATCGTTCATCCATACGACTACTGGACGAGAACTGCCGAACTGATCTCCAAGATCCCCAGGGACCAAATCGACGAGTTCAATGACATCGGAGCCACGGTGGGCGGTTTCCTCGTCTTCCCGAGCAATCGAGTCCCTGGCGTGCTGACCATCAATGGGGCTCGGGGGACCAGTCGTCGCATCGAAGATCGGATCGATCTCACCCTGGAGTGCATCCGCCTGCACTATCTGGGACAGTCCAGTCCGCTCGAGAAGACTCTTGACGCCTATGCAGCGTTCTTCGAGTTGTTCGGCGACTTCTTCGGATACTGCGAGTTCTTCCTGCTCGGTGATCTTGTCTCCGAGGGCGGCGACGTGAAGTTCTTCTTGCCTTTCATCAGCTTCGAAGAGCGGGTGCTGCCTAGCGACCCCGAGGAGTACGAGAAGTACCGACAGGCTGTGATGGCCTTCGTGCGTGCTCGGAACGGACGAATCGACGAGCTCGGGTTGAACAGCCTCTAGGACGACACTCGCTCAGCTACCCTGCTCCCATGCAACCCACCCAGCTGATCGTGCTGGTGGTCGTCGCCGTCGTCCTCATCGTCGGCGTCGTCAGCTTCTTCGCCGGGCGCATCGGGGTCGCCGCACCGCTCGCGCTGACGGTCGTGGGGGTCGGGCTCGGCGCCATCCCGGCGCTGCCGCACTTCGTCGTCCATCCCGATCTCGTGCTCACGGTGATCCTGCCGCCGCTGCTGTATGCGGCCGCTCGGCAGGTGCCGTTCGTGGATTTTCGGCGCAACATCCGGGTCATCATCTTTTTGGCGCTCGGGCTGGTGGTGGTGTCGGCGGTGCTGGTCGGGGCCGCGGTGTGGCTGTTGTGGGGGGTGCCGATCGCGCTGGCGATCGCGCTCGGGGCGGTGGTGGCGCCGCCCGATGCGGTGGCGGCGACCAGCCTGGGCAAGCGGCTCGGACTCCCGCCGCGCATCGTCACCATCCTCGAAGGCGAGGGGCTGGTCAACGACGCGA
>Ga0207695_10002770_pt1 | contig 25533 bp, 27 predicted proteins | sample KBSC54metaG_FD_184354 | JGI IMG/M metagenome (GOLD analysis project Ga0207695, IMG submission 184354) | Corn rhizosphere microbial communities from Kellogg Biological Station, Michigan, USA - KBS C5-4 metaG (SPAdes) (version 2) | ecosystem: Host-associated > Plants > Roots > Rhizosphere > Soil...
CAGTTCGTCAACCTCGACAACATGAAGTCGGCCGACCTCGACATCACGATCGACGACAGGACCACGCAGGCGACCGGGCAGGCGGCCCAGCCCAACGTCCGGTCTGGCGCGCAGCGGAAGCCGCTGCCCAGGACCGGCTGACGCCGCGGTGTAGGATGGCGACATGACCAGACCGCTGAACGATGATGGGACGGTGCCCAAGAGGCGGTACCTCAGGCTGTCAATGCAGGTGATGGACGGCAATGACGTGGTGCTCGAGGTCGGCCGCGAGCTGAGGCCCAAGTGGACAGAGGACGTCGAGGACCACTGGACAGAGGACAGCATGTCGACCCCTCCCATGACGCCAGAGCAGCATGTCGAGCCTGTGGCCCGTGGCCTGGCACACGGCTCTGAGGTCACCGTCCTCGAGATGGCCCGTGAGCTATTGCTGCAGGCCGTGATGGGAAAGAAGGCGCAGTGAAAAAACTGCCCGCAGCCCAGTTCCTCCGCGAGAGCGGCCTGCTCTTCAAGATCAACCGAGACATCTTGCACCCACGGGGGCTGGCCCTCGAGGTGGTGCAGGAGGACGACGGCACCCTGCGGATGTCGCAGGAGCTGCAGGATCACCGCGAGGACGGCATCGAGTTCTCCCGTGAATCGATCACCCGAGGGGAAGAGCTGCTGCGTCGCTTCCACGAGTCAGGGCGTCCTCCGGCCGACGGCAATACGTAAGGGACAACATGGGCTTCCTCGACAACAGCACCAACAACCTGATCCTGGACGCGGTCCTGACCGACGTGGGTCGCCAGTTCCTGGCCCGCAACGACGGTAGCTTCAGCGTCCACAAGTTCGCCTTGGGTGACGATGAGGTCAACTACGGCATCGTCAGCAAGTACGGGCGGACGGTGGGGGCCGAGAAGATCGAGAAGAACACGCCGGTCCTGGAGGCCTTGACCAACCAGGCCGTGGCCCAGAAGTACAAGCTGGTCAGCGTGTCCAACCCGAACCTGCTGCGGCTGCCGTCGATGGCCCTGTCGGGCGATGCCAACGTCAACGCCCTCAACAACCTGGTCACCCTGGGCCGCAACACCCAGAAGACGTCGAACGTCACCGTCCAGCAGACCATCCAGAACGAGACCACCATCGACGTGGAGCTGCGCGACCAGACCTTCCTGGTCGAGGTGCCCAACCTCTTCGTCCAGGTCCTCAGCAACACGCCTGAGAACATCGACGGCAACCAGCGGGCCACCTACATCCTGACCCGCTCCCCGGCGGAGAACGCCTTCGGCGGGTCCAGCGTCCAGTTCACGCTGAGCGTCAAGTCGCTGACCGACTCCCTGTTCACGGTCTACGGCACCACCGCTGACAAGACCAAGATCAAGGCCTTCATGAAGGTCACCGGCGTGCAGTCCGGCGCGGTGCAGGACATCGGCATCATCATCGACAAGAACCTGTGATCGGAGAGATCGTGAACGACGATGAGACCAAGTTGAACGAGCTGCGAGATCCAGCGCTCGTCGACAAGCTGAAGGGATTGCTGGACGAGACCCTCGCGGAGGTGCAGGCGATGGTCGAGCGTGATCCTTCGCCCGAAGGTCGTCGTAAGGCACGGCAGTACGCTTTCACAGAACCTGCACGCAAGGTAGCGGCGCTCGAGGAGACGAACTGACATGGCCACGTACAAGGAGATCCTGCCGAGCGACATCAAGACGTCGCGTTCGTTCCTCAATCAGCTGATCGACGTGCTCCAGGAGGACGTCAGCGGCTCGGTGTCGAGGAAGAAGTACCAGACGTTCGTCACCGGCGGCGTGGGCCCGGGCATCACCTCGTCGCTGTTCCAGACGGTGTATGACCAGGACTTCACGCTGCAGACTGCCAACCCCATCTTCGACATGACGGTGGGCCTGCTGCCGGGCGGGACGACGGTACTGACTAGCCAGACAGGCGTCGATGCGGCCGGCAAGGAGCTGTTCCCCAGCTCGTCGCTGATGATGCGCGAGAAGATGGACATCTACCGGCAGTTCTCGCAGACCCTGCTTGGCAACTCCACTTCGGCCTTCACCTCGCCCCTGGACTCCAGCAACGCGAGCGACCAGATCGATGTGGCCCTCTTCGTCGCCTTCAAGCGCCTCTTCGCCCGCGACAGCATCAAGCGCGAGACGTTCGCCATGCGGTTCAGCCAGACCGCCAGCATCAACGGGCCCAACGACTCCACGCCGGCCGAGACCTTCCCGTCGCCTCCTAACCTCTTCGTCACCTCCCTGTCGGGCAGTGCCATCTACACCGACATCGGAGCGGCCACCAACAAGCTGTCGACCTTCGGCGGCCAGGTGGGCAACGTGGTCGACAGTGCCAACACGGCCCGCAACGTGGGCCTGATGTTCTACGACAGGGGCGTCCTGGTCCTCGACCTGAAGAAGGTGACCAGCGCCAGCCAGTACGTGTCGGGCACCATCGATGCGATGGCCCCGCTGGGCCAGCAGGTGCTGGGCGCCTCGGGCAGCCAGACGCAGTTCCTGTCGGCCTTCATCCCGGACTTCGTGGTCAGTGCCTCGATCGACAACATCGTCGACCACATCGCCTCGTGCCGGCTGGGGTCAGGCAGCCAGGACGCCATGACGTTCCAGAACGTCACCAACATCAACAGCACGCTGGTCTTCTGCCGGGCGTCTGCCGACGAGTTCAACTACTCGTCCAACCCGACCTTCACAGACACCACCAACCGCATCGTCGTCATCGACGTGGGCCAGGAGGACACCCAGCAGTCCTTCACCTATGCCACCAGCGTGGGCCTGTACGATGCCAACGACAACCTGCTGGCGGTGGCCAAGCTGTCGCGGCCTGTCCAGAAGAACCCCGAGAAGGACATCACCCTCCGGGTCCGCCTGGACTTCTGAGGTGCCATGCCGTCGATCTACCCGGTCGATCCGACAGACGTCGAGACGTTCACCATCGTCGCCAACCCGCGCCGGACGTTCGTGTCCAGCTCGACGCAAGGGGTGACGGGCTCCGTCTACCTCTTCGCCCGGCGGTCTCCCATTGTCAAGGACGCTGCGCCCGACTCGTCGTTCGTCGAGTCCGCGCACGATGACGGCGACTACGCCTCGACCCTGAGGTCGGCCCAACAGGCAGGCAGGATGGTCCGAGCGGGGGCCTTCAGCGGCTCGTTCTTCGGCATGATGGACCAGTACATGCGGGCCGTCAACGCCGAGGGCCAGCAGCTGCGCCTCCAGCAGAAGTTCGACGTGGTCCGGTTCTCGCCGCCCCCTGTCTTCAACAGCAACACCCTGCGCAAGCTGTTCGTCAAGGACGTCCTCAACGCCTACTACCGGACCTCGTACCCGACAGCGCACTGGGCCTACACCAACTACAACTCCCTCAACTTCTTCACGGCCTCAGGCTTTCCCACCTCGTCTGCCTTGCTGTACCCCAACGTCGACGGCGGCACCGGAGGCATGGTCTTCCACGAGGGCTACTGCAGCGGCACCTACACGCCCAGCGGGTCGTTCAGCTTTGACTTCTACATCAACCCGCGGTACACGACCGACCAACGCGACGGGTCGTTCAGGGCCGGCACCATCCTCCACCTGTCGTCGACGTACGCCCTGTCGCTGGTCAGCGGTTCCAGCAAGGACGTCAACGGCCGGCCCGTCGGCTTCAGGCTGCAGCTGCAGCTGAGCCACTCGGCCGACACTGCGCCGTCGCTGGCCCTGCCCGGGAGCTTCCCGCACGACCTGACGTTCCTGTCTGACGACAACTCCTTGTGGCACAACAACTGGCACCACGTGGTCGTCAGGTGGGGCACTCAGGACATCAACGGGGGCACCGGCACCTTCAACATCGACGGCGTCGACCGGGGCACCTTCCTGGTGCCGTCGTCCACCATCACGCCGAGGTTGTACGCGGGGATCCAGGCGCCTCCCACCGTCCTGTGCCTGGGCAACTTCTTCGAGGGATCCAACCACGGCAACTATGAACAGGCCAACTTCTTTGCCGCTGACCCGGCAACGCGAGACGGCCTGCAGCAGCTGATCGCCCAGACTGGCATCGATGAGCCGCAGGGCTACTCGTTCAACCACCCGCTCAACGCAGAGCTGCACGACGTGGCCATCCGACGTTGCTACCTGTCGGACTTCGACGTCCGGGCCTCGTCCAGCGTCGGGCCCAGCTTCCTCGACAACACCTTCGCCTTCTACGTGCCGCCCTTCTTCGTCGAGCAGTCGCCCTACCGGCAGTTCGTCGGCACGCACGGTGGGATCCTGGTGACGCCCTTCGAGGAGGTCGACGGGGCCACCACCCGGCCTTTCAGCACCGCCCTGTCTTTCGGCGTCGCGGGTCACTACATCAACCTCGAGAACTTCGCCAAGGACCTGGCCTCCGAGGTCTTCCCGCGGCTCCACCACTTGACGGGGGCGGCTATCACGGTCACCACCGACGCGGAGACCTGCAACCAGTTCCTGTACTCGCAGCCCTTCGTTGCCAAGCGCAACCTGACGGTGATGCCGTGCGATGACGGCCTCTTCGTGCCCAACTTCCAGCTGTTGGCCTCCGAGTCCCTCCAACGTGCCGTCGACGACCTGGGCATCGATGAGCTCAGCTTCGTCCAGCTGGACGACATGGTCCTGACGTCGACGCTGATGTTCGGGGGACCCGACACGGACAGCCTGGCCGACCAACAGCTAGGCAGCGCCCCAGAGTCGCCTTTCGCCCAGGTAGGCCCAGCCACTACTAATTACATCCAGACGGTGTCGTCTGGCAGCGACGTGGAGGCCGGCGCGCCCCTGACGGTGTTCCAGCGGACCCGCGATCCGTCCTCCAACGAGGTCGTCGTCTTTGACGTCAGCAACCTGTTCTACGGCCTCAGCATTAGCCCGCAGTCCCTACGGCTGTGCGATCCTGACATGGTGCGCTCTAGCTACCTGGGAGCCAACTTGGCCCTGACCACCTCATCGGGCGCTCAGGTCTGTGGGCCCGTCAAGGTGACGCTGGCCGACGACGGGCGCGGCAACCTGTACCGGGCCGACTGCCTGACGACGCAGTCCTCATGGAACAGCGTGGGCAACGTCTACTACGACGAGGGCCTCGTCGTCGTCAAGAGCCCGCACCTCTACTTCTTCGGCCAGGACGCCTACCGCCTCGACCTCAGGGGCGTGCAGCACGTCCACTCCATGAAGGTCGACGTGCTGGCCCCCAACAACCAGCTCAACTCGTCGAGCAACCCGAGCTACCGGGCCGTCCCGCCCACCGGCTACCCCAACGACACTGACGACAGCTTCGTCTACGTGTCGGGCATCAACTTCCACGACACCGACCTCAACGTGGTGATGAAGGCTCAGCTGGCTCAGCCCATCCTGAAGCGCTACGGCGATCGAATCATGTTCAAGGTCAGGTACGACTTCTGATGAGGGTCGACTTGCGCACCCTGAGGAGGCTGGTCCGCGAGGCGGCCATGACGGCCACGACGTTGCCCGCCGACGTGGGTCTCATCGTCAGGGAATTTCGCGGCGGCGTGACCCTGGCGCTGGTCAGGCTGCCAACAGTCGAGAGCGTCCTGTCGGGCCAGGAGAGCAGGCCTCGAGCCGCGCTGAATCGGGCCATTGTCGGCAGCATCAGTGCCCACAAGTTCGACGTCTGGCGGGTGACCAACGTCAGGGCCCAGCGCGGCCACGGCCCACTGCTGTACCGCCTCGCCATGCAGTACGCCACCCAACGGGGCTCGTCCCTGTCGTCTGACCCTGACGGACAGACGTCGCCGGACGCCCAGGTGGTCTGGGACAAGTTCGCCACGCAGCCCGACGTGGAGGTGGAGTTCCTGAGCGGTGAACACGACGACCAACGGGACGTAGGCTACTGCCTGGAAGGAGACGACATCTCAGGCCTGGCCCAGAGGTACGCTTCCTTGCTGGCCCGCTACGATCGTCGGGACCGCGACAGGCTCGATGACCTCCTCGACGGCCTCGACGGGGCCTTGGTCGTGTCAATGAGGAACAGTGGCAGCTAAGCGTCGTCGCAGGCGCGGCGGATACCACACGGGCGTTCACCAGTCGCCCAAGTCAGGTGGGCCGTGCGAGTACCGCTCTGGCTGGGAGCTGCTGCTGATGCAGTGGTTCGATGCTGAGCCCACGGTAACCAGCTATGGCTACGAGACGGTCGTCATCCCGTACGTCAGCAACGCGCGGTCCGGAAAGCAGCGCAAGTACTACCCAGACTTCCTGGTCGAGTTCACGGACGGCAAGCGCGTGCTGGTCGAGGTGAAGCCCAGCAAGCGGCTGCCCCAGGCCCGGGTCCAGAAGAAGCTGGCGGCCGCACGGCAGTGGTGCTCGGCCCACGGTGTCACCCTCCAGGTCATCACGGAGCTGGAATTGAGGGGCATGGGGCTGCTGTAGGCAGATTTTACGTGTGTCACGTGGGGGCAAAGATGACGTCCATGGGCAGGATCTTGGCTCTCGACGTGTCGACTTCGTGCACCGGCGTCTGCATCTACGACGAGGAGGCTCACGCTCCCGATCCGGGCACCCGGATGGACGAGCTGGATCACCACGTCAGGTGGCTCGACCGCATCGAGTTCAAGGGCTGCAAGACCTTCTGGGACAAGGTCGACCGGGTGGAGACCTATCTTCGCGACCTCGAGGCCTCCCACCACATCAATCGTGTCGCCCTGGAGGAGCCGCTGATGGGCTTCCGCCCGGGCATGTCGTCGGCCCAGACCATCTCGCAGCTGCTGCGCTTCAACGGCATCGTCAGCAACCTGGCCCGCAAGCAGTTCGGAGCGGTGCCCGAGTACATCAGCGCCAACCACGCCCGCAAGGTGGCCGGCGTCAAGTTGCAGCGGACTGCGGCCGCCGGCATGTCGCAGAAGGAACAGGTCTTCAAGCACATGAGCGAGGGGCCGCTGAAGGGCTTTGCTTGGCCCACCAAGAAGGATGGCAGCCCAGTCGACTGGTCGAGGGACGCGACTGATGCTTACGTCATTGCATACGCGGCTTCCCACGATGGGGCGCCCGCCGAAGAGGCGCCCAAGAAGTCCAAGAAGGCCGCTGCGGTGTAGCCTCAGGCCATAGTGGCCGTCACGCTCACTGATAAGGTACGGTTCTACGAGTCGGTCTTCGGCTCGGGCCGAATGTCGCGCAACTGTCGCAACTTCGACGTCCGGTGCCCAGTGTGCCTCGAGAAGGGACCGGTCCCGCCTGACAAGAAAAAGCTGGCGATCCTGACGGAGGACGACCGGTGCCACTGCTGGGTCTGCGGCTACAAGAGCCGCACGTTGGCGCCCCTGATCAGGAAGTACGGCAACCTAGCACAGCTGCAGGACTACGTCCAGCGCTTCATGCCGGCAGGCACCTCGACCTGGTACCCCCGGTGCATCATCGTCACGGGCGACCTGCCTCCTCCTCCGCCCCTGCAGCTACCGAAGGACTTCAGGCTGCTGGCCAACACCCGCAGCCGGGACCCTGACGTGGCCGCCTGCAGGCGGTACCTGTACGGCCGGGGCCTGACGGACGATGACCTGTGGTTCTACAAGCTGGGGTACAGCAACGAGGCCACGTGGCACCGGCGGGTCATCATGCCTTCCTTTGACCGCGATGGGGCCCTCAATCACTACGTCGGCAGGTCGATCGACAGGGGCAAGCGCCCCAAGTACGAGTCGCCCGAGGGGGACCGCAAGCAGGTCATCTTCAACGAGATCAACATTGACTGGTCGCGGCAGCTGGTCGTCTGCGAAGGCGCCTTCGACCTGGTCAAGTGCGGCGACAACGCGGTCCCACTGCTGGGCAGCGACCTCAACGAGGAATCAGCGCTGTTCAACGCTATCGTCGCCCACGGCACGCCGGTCGCCCTGGCGCTCGATGCTGACATGCGGCTGACCAAGGCCCCGCGCGTGGCCCAGAAGCTGGCAGACTACAACATCGACGTGTCGATGGTGTCAGTGGCCACCGACCCAGGGGACGCCACCAAGGCAGAGTTCAAGGCGGCCTTGAGGGATGCCCGCGCCTTCGACTGGAACCTGACGTTCTTCGACAGGCTGGATCACGCGGCCCTCATCCGCCTGTGAAGGCGGTCCTGTACAGCGGAGGATCAGCGTTTTACAGTCAGACCGTGCTGCATGTCAGGATCGCCCACATCGCAGACGTGCACTGGAGGGGCCTTTCGCGGCACGATGAGTACCGCGAGGTCTTTTCAGCGTTCGTTGACCAGGTCAAGCAGGCAGGTGCAGACCACATCTTCGTGGGAGGCGACATCTTCCACACCAAGACCTCAGGCCTGTCTCCTGAGTACATCGAGCAGCTCAGCTGGTGGGTGACAGCGATGGCCGACGTGGCCGAGGTCCACCTGACCCTGGGCAACCACGACGGCAACCTCGTCAACCTCTCCCGGCAGGACGCCGTCACGCCCATCGTGGAGGCCCTGCGTAACCCGCGCGTGCACCTCTACAAGAAGAGTGGGACGTACGAGTTCACGCCGGGCTACTGCTGGTGCATCTTCAGCCTGTTCGACGAGGAAGGCTGGCGTAGCGTGGAGCCGGTGCCCGGCAAGGTCAACATTGCCTGTTACCACGGCCCGGTCCGCGGGGCCACGACGGAGAGCGACTGGCTGATCGAGGAAGGCCTGACGGTCGACTTCTTTGAGCGGTTCGATTTCTGCCTGCTGGGAGACATCCACAAGATGCAGTACTTGGGCACTCGCCTCGTGGAGATGGAAGTCGAGGAGTCTGAGCTTCACCGCTACCCGGGGGCCGAGGTCGTCAAGTGAGCAAGGTCAGGATTCGAACCCACCGGCCGTGGATCGCCTACCCCGGCAGCCCCGTCCAGCAGAACTACGCCGAAGAGCTTCGTCATGGCTTCCTGCTGTGGGACATCAAGAGCAAGGAGCAGTTCGACGTCAGGTTCTGCGAGCTGCCCAACCCGCGCCCGTTCGTCACCGTCGATTGGGCCGGCACGGTCGAGGCCACGCTGGAAGCCTCACGCGTTCACCCGATGGGCGCACGCTTCCGGATCCGCAACCGCGACGTCCTCCCCCAGAAGGAGGTCGCCCAGCTGACGCTCGAGCTGCGCAACGAGATGAAGGCATCCGAGGTCACCTTCAAGAGCGAGAGGAGGGTCAACCGCGACGTCATCTCGGCAGGTTCGACCACGCTGGTCAAGGCCGACCTGCGCAACCCCGACGTGCTGATGCGACTGCTCCGCGAGTATCACAAGGAAGCGGGCCTGTCGGACGACGAGTGGTCCACCGTCAAGGATCAGGTGACTGCCTACCTGCAACAGGCCCTCGATGGCGACGATGTGGTCCGAAACACCAAGTGGTCGCTCCGGCACGTGGCCTGGGACAACACGTTCGCCTACGGCAAGGGCAACGCGATCAACTTTGACCAGGCCGCGGGTGTGGTCGGCATCTTCGGCCCGAACGCCCGCGGCAAGTCGTCAGTGGTGGGCACCATCCTGTACGGCCTCTTCAACACGACAGACCGTGGCAACGTCAAGAACCTGCACGTCATCAATGTCAGGCACCCGTACTGCTACACCCGGTCCGTCGTCAACGTCAACGGCACCAACCACTCCATCGAGCGGCAGACCGTCAGGTACGAGACAAAGAAAGGTCAGAACTACGCAGGCACCCAGCTCAACGTCTTTCGAATCGCAGAGGACGGCTCTGCCCACGACCTGGCCGGCGAACAGCGCAACGACACCGAGAAGGTGATCCGGCGCCTCATCGGCACGCCCGAGGACTGCCTGCTGACTTCCGTCGCCGCGCAGGACGACGTGAAGCTGTTCATTAACCAGGGCACTACCAAGCGCAGGAAGGACTTGTCGAGGTTCTTGGACCTCGACATCTTCGACAAGATGCACGAGCTGGCCAAGCTCGACGTCAATGCGAACAAGGCCGCCCTGAAGCAGCTGCCCGACCGCGACTGGCAGCGCCTGGAGGCCTCGCTCCTGGAGGCGCTGGCGGACCACGAGGCTAAGATCCGAGAGTGCGACCGCCAGCTGCACCAGGCAGGCCAGGATCTGGCTGACGTCCAGGCACAGCTGGCGGCCTTCAAGGACTTCAAGCCGGTCACTCAGAACCAGGTCGACCAGCAGCGACACTGGGTGGCCGACGAGGAGGTACGCGCCCAAAAGCTGCGCACTGAGCTCGAGCAGGCCCGCGACCAGATCGCCGACAGGCAGAAGAAGGCGCAGAAGGTCGACTCCGTCCTGGCAGACAACGACCTGGACGCCCTGAAGAAGAGGTTGGAGTCGCTGCGGACGCTGGAGTCGTCTCTGGAGGCCCTGAAGGCCACCCATGAGAGGGACGCTGCCCTGTTGAAGCAGCAGGAGAAGTCCCTCAAGATCCTGGACGACGTGCCTTGCGGCGACTCGTACCCGGGCTGCAAGTTCATCAAGGACGCCTTCAAGCAGAAGGACCGCGTCGACCCGCAGCGCGACAGGGTGCAGCGGGCCCTGGAGAGGGTGCAGAAGGCAGAAGAGTCGCTGGCCGTGCTCAAGGCCGACGACTTGCCGGCTCGTGTCTCCAAGTTGGAACAGCTGCGAACGATGAAGGCCACGCTGGCCACTGAGGTCGCACGCCTCGAGGTGACCCGTGATCGCAAGGAGCACGACCTGGTCCTGGCCGACGCACGCCTGGAAGACGGTCGCCGGCGCCTGTCGGAGCTGGAGGAGGCCCTGCGCAACGAGGAGAACGCAGAGGTCGTCGCCCTCCGCAACAGGCTCGACGGCATGCAGCGGTCTGCCAAGGCACATGACTCCGAAAGGCTGCGCCTGGCCGCCGAGGTGGGTCGGACGCGGTCCGACCTCGCCAAGATGGAGGTCGACCGGCGCCGCCGCCTCGACGTCCTCCAGGCGATGAGGGTCCACGAGCTGGTCGTCCAGGCGTACTCTCGCCGCGGCATCCCCAGCCTGATCGTGGCCTCGCAGCTGCCCGCTATCAACGCGGAGATCGCCCAGATCCTGGCCGGCATCGTCAACTTCACTGTGGAGCTGGAGCAGGACGACGACAGCGACTCGATGGAGGTCTTCATCGACTACGGCGACAGTCGCCGCATCATCGAGCTGGCCTCAGGCATGGAGAAGACGATCGCGTCCATCGCCATCCGGGTCGCCCTGATCAACGTCACCTCGCTGCCCAAGACTGACATGTTCATCATCGATGAGGCCTTTGGCCCCCTCGATCCGACGGGCGTGGAGGCGTGCAACCGGCTGCTGGTCTCCTTGAAGCGGTACTTCCGCGTCATCGTCGTCATCACCCACGTGGAGGGCATCAAGGACGTCGCGGACCACGTCATCGAGGTCGGCCGCGTCGAGAGCGATGCCCGGGTGTTGTACGATGATACGTGGCCCAAAGACCGTACCTCCGCGACAGGCTGATCGAAGACAGGCCTGAGGGCTTCGTCGTCATCGTGCCGGTGGGGGCTGAACCTCCTGTCCCGCTGGCGTGCCCGGTCTGCTCCCACGTGATCCGCTCACGGGACGATGAGACCGCGTACCGCGACTTGGGCTGCTGCGACAGGTGCCTGAGGCTGTGGGCCGCGGCCCGGCGCAAGCTGTGGCTTGCCGGTTGGCGTCCCACGGCTGAACAGGTGGCGGCAGCTGAGGCCGACCGCGTGCCCTTGGCGCTCGTCTTTCAGCCCGACTAGCCGGCGACGCGGCCATAGTTACGGCGGGGAGCCGTGACAATGGCAGACATTGACTTCAACGCACTGGGCCAGGCGATCGACACGACCTGGGGCCGGTCCTCGACGCCGCAGACGGCGTCGTACTCCGTCAAGCTGAGGATGCTGGGGCCTGACCGTCTTGAGGCCTCGTACGCGGCCGTCGTCAACTTCGGCACCGAGAGGCAGATGATCGACATGAAGCGTCGCTACGTCGACGAGTCGAAGTCCGTCACCTCGGCCGTCATCAAGGGCGTCAAGGCCAACTACAAGGAGCTGGCCGGCGAGTCGCTGAAGGCCAAGGAGCTGAGCGCCGTCGACAGCCTGGAGATCATCAACCTCAACGTCCACAACGCCCGGCGCACCGCCTACTACCGGCGGAAGACCGTCTTCGAGATCGGCTGATGGCGTCTCCGGCCCCCATCAAGCCCAACTCGAGGGCAGAGCTGGTCAAGGAGATCCAGCGCTGCGGCACGGACCCGGCGTACTTCATCAAGAACTACTGCAAGATCCAACACCCAAAGCGCGGGACGATCCCCTTCGAGACCTACCCGTTCCAGGACGACTGCCTCCGCGCCTTCATGCAGCACCGCCTCAACATCGTCCTGAAGTCGCGGCAGCTGGGCCTGTCGACGGTGTGCGCGGCCTACGCGGTGTGGCTGGCCATCTTCTACAAGGACAAGAACATCCTGGTCATCGCCACCAAGCTGTCGACGGCCATGAACTTCATCAAGAAGTGCAAGGTGATGCTGCAGAGCCTGCCCCCGTGGCTGCTGCTGACCAAGTACGAGCCCACCAAGCAGGCCATCAACTTCACTAACGGCTCCCAGATCGTCGCCATCCCGACCTCCGATGATGCCGGCCGGTCGGAGGCCCTGTCGTTGCTGATCATCGATGAGGCTGCGTTCATCCGCGACTTCGAGGAGATCTGGACGGGCCTGGCCCCCACCTTCTCGACAGGCGGCAATGCCATCATCCTGTCGACCCCCAACGGCGTCGGCGGCCAGTACTACCGCCTGTGGGCGCAGGCAGAGGCCGGCCAGAACGACTTCAACACCATTCGCCTTCCCTGGGACGTCCACCCGGAACACGACCAAGCCTGGTTCGACAAGGAGACGCGGTCGCTGTCGAAGAGGAAGGTGGCGCAGGAGTACCTGTGCGACTTCATCTCGTCAGGCGACACCTTCCTGCAGCCCGGCGACCTGGAAGACATGCGGTCGCTGATCACTGACCCGATCGAGAAGGCAGGCCAGGGCGGCCACGTCTGGGTCTGGGCCCACCCGCAGGTGGCCCACACCTACGTCATCTCGGCTGACGTCTCGCGCGGTGACGCAGCAGACTACTCTGCCTTTCACGTCATCGACGTGGAGGACTGCGAGGTGGTGGCCGAGTACATGGGCAAGACGCCCCCAGAGAAGCTGGCCGACATGCTGGACGAGTGGGGCAGGAAGTACAACGGCGCCCTGCTGGTGCCTGAGAACAACACCTTCGGCTACTTCGTCAACACCAAGCTCCGCGATGTGTTGAGCTACAAGCGGCTGTACTACGACAAGAACAAGGGCGATCCGTTCAACTACATCCCGACGGACCCCAGCGAGCTGCCCGGCTTCCCGACCAACCAGAAGACGCGCGTCCAGATCCTGACCAAGCTGGAGGAGCTGATCCGCAACAAGTCGCTGAAGTCGCACTCTCGCCGGCTGTACGACCAGCTGCAGGCCTTCGTCTGGAACGGCAACAAGCCGATGGCTGGCAAGGACAGCCACGACGACCTCATCATGAGCCTGGCTATCGGCTGCTGGCTGGTGGAGGGCGGCGAGGGCATCAGTGAGCAGGCCAAGCAGATGGCCTACGCCATGCTGGCAGCGACCGCCGTCTCCCGGAAGGACATCAATGCCATGCCGGGCAACGTCAACGAGGCCCAGCCCCTGGTCAACCCGAACATCAGGGGGATCAATGCCATGCAAAGCGTCTACCGCCCCCGCGACCCATCGCAGACAGCACCCCGGAACCCGCTGCAGCGCGATGTCAGCGACTTCAGCTGGCTACTGCGCTGACCCGCCTCGCCGAATATCTACTCCCATAGAAGGGCTCCATGAAGACACTCAGGATTTCACAGCAGCGGCTGCGCGAGCTCATCAGCGAGGAGATCGAGCGGGCCGTCGTCAACGAGTTCGTCGACCATTCCAGCATCAGCACGGTGACGACGGCCACCAGCAGGCTGCTGGCGGCGATCGAGCAGTTCAAGGAGAAGGCCCCGCCCGCTGCCATCAACGCGGTGACCCCGCACCTCAGTGAGCTGGAGAGGGTGCTGGAGAACATGATGACGTCTCCCGGCTCCTACGTGCCGGTGCCCAAGAGGGAGCCCAGGACGGTCACCTTGAGCAACCAGAGCTCTGACAAGAAGTGATCCCCTGCTGATCGCAGGGTTGTACAGTGAGCGAGGCCCCGACTGACTGGAGGGGCGCACAAGATGGCAAAGAAGCAGGAACCCAAGAGCCTTTTTCGCAGACTGACGCGGCTGTTCCGCAGTGGCCCAGTCGTCAAGCGCAAGATCCGAGCGCTCGACACCACGATCGCGGTGGCCGACAAGACGAAGTCGTCGGGCACCCTGCTCTTCCAGAAGTCGCTGTCGCCCACCTACGCGACCATCACCTCCAACGCCTACAACCTGAGCGAGCGCTTGATGCGCTACCAGGACTTCCAGGAGATGGAATACACTCCTGAGATCGCGGGAGCGCTCGACATCTACGCTGACGAGGTCTGCGCGCAGGACGAGAAGGGCCGGATCCTGCACGTCTACTCGGACAATGAGAAGATCCGGGAGCTGCTGGAGGACCTCTTCTACAACGTCCTCAACGTGGAGTTCAACCTCCGCGGCTGGGCCCGCAACCTCTGCAAGTACGGCGACTTCTTCCTCTACAATGACGTGTCGCCTGAGTACGGCGTGGTTAACGCCTTCCCGATCCCGGTCAACGAGATCGAGCGTGAAGAGAACTATGACCGTGACGACCCGTTCGCCGTCCGCTACCGGTGGGTCACCCTGGGTAACAGGACGCTGGAGAACTGGGAGGTCACGCACTTCCGCCTGCTGGGCAACGACATGTTCCTGCCCTACGGTTCCTCCATCATCGAGCCGGCCCGGCGCATCTGGCGCCAGCTGATCCTGATCGAGGACGCGATGTTGGTCTACCGCGTGGTCAGGGCCCCCGAGCGCCGCGTCTTCTACATCGACGTGGCCAACCTGCCGCCCGCCGACGTGCCCACCTACATCGAGCAGCAGCGGCAGAACCTTCGCACCGCGCCCGTCGTCGACAGGCAGACGGGGCGGGTCGACCTGCGGTACAACCCGATGTCGGTCGAGGAGGACTACTTCATCCCCGTCCGCGGCGGCGAGTCCGGCACCAAGATCGATACCCTGGCGGGCGGCCAGAACACGGCCGCCGTCGAGGACGTGGCCTACATCCAGAAGAAGCTGTTCGCAGCCCTCAAGATCCCGCGGGCCTACCTGGGCTACGACGAGATGCTGTCGTCGAAGGCCACCTTGGCACAGGAGGACATCCGGTTCTCCCGCACCATCAACGTCATCCAGAAGACGATGATGGCAGAGCTCAACAAGTTGGCCATCATCCACCTGTACGCTCACGGCTTCGACAGTGATGACCTGCAGAACTTCACCTTGAGGCTCAGCACCCCGTCGACGGTGGCCCAGCAGCAGAAGCTCGAGCTGTGGCGCGCCAAGCTGGAGATCGCGGGCAGCGCCCCCGAGGGCATGCTCGACAAGCGGTTCCTGCGCAAGGAGGTCCTCGGCCTCAACGAAGAGCAGATCGACGAGATCGACAGCAATCGCCTTAAGGAGCGCAAGATCGACGCCCTGATCGAGGCCGCGGGCGCGCCTCCTGGTGAGATGGGCGGCGAGGGCGGCGCGGCCGGCGGCAATGACGACCTCTTCGGCGGCGGAGGCGAAGACTCCGGAGGCGGCGCGGGCGGGCCCCCCGAAGGCGGCGGGGAGACGCCGCCCCCCGAGAACGCGGGAGAGGAGCCCGAAGAGGACAAGGGCGAGGGCCGCGGCCTGATCGTCGGCAGCGACGACCCGCTCGATGAGGAGGACTTCGCCCTCCGGCTGAAGGACATCCAGGACGGCGACGACAGGCCCGTCAAGGCAAAGTCGCAGCTGGACAGGGCCCTCTACAATCGCGGCCGCCGGAGAACGCACGGTGCCAGCAAGACTCACATGCCGGACTTTGCCAAGATGACGGGCAACGACAATCCTGCCATGAAGGACCCGTACGATTCTCGGTGGCTCGATTCCGTGGTCAGTAACCCGTTCTCGGAGGGCAAGCGGGAGCAGCAAGGCTTCGTCCCGCCCGTCCTGTCGCTCGACCTGAGTCGGTCCCTGAGACAGATGTCGGCCCACTTCGGCACCCTGAAGCAAGGCAGCGTCATCTCTGAAGGCCGGGACGTGCAGGCCGAGATCGACTATGACCAACCGGGAATCGATTTGATCGAGGAGGGCCGGCCCACGTTGGGTCACACGGGGCCGTACGCTGACGACGGCGTGGACGAGGAAGGTGACGAGTGATGTCGAAGTCGCACAACAAGAAGCGCAACACCGGGCTCCTGTACGAGTTCCTCGTCCGGACCATCTCGCAGGCGCTGGTGGAGGGCGACAAGCGGCGCTCGGCGCAGGCCCTGCGGATCGTCAAGCGCCACTTCAAGCCCGGCACCTTGCTGCACAAGGAGTACCGCCTCATCAACTCCCTAGTGAAGACGACCGTCTCCAGCGAGGCGGTCGCGGCCTCCATCATGCAGGAGGCCAAGATCGCTGCTCGGGCCTACGATGCCAAGCAGCTAGACCGGGAAAAGTCACTGCTGATCAGTGCCATCAACAAGGTGGTCGGCGACCAGGACTTCTACGACCAGCCGGTCAACGAGTACAGGACCTACGCGACGATCCAGACGCTGCTCAACGACTGGCGCTCGCCCGATCGAGACCTCGCTCGTCTGGCCCAGTACGAGGACCAGCTGGTCCGTCACCTGGTCTCCGAGAAGGCGGTGCCCGCTGACCAGTCGCTGCCCGACGACAGTCCAGGCGAGGGCCGCCTGTTGATGAAGGTGATGATGCGGAAGCTCAACGAGAAGTATGCGGGCGCCCTGACAGGGGAGCAGCGCCAGCTGCTGCGCGCTTATGCCTTCTCGACGGCCAACGACGACCCACAGTCGATCCGGTTGAAGCTGGCCGAGGTCAAGCAGCGCCTGCTGGCCGAGATCGAGGCCTTCGAGGCTCAGGAGGACGTCAGCGATCACCTCGGCACCAAGCTGTCAGAGGCCCGCAGGCTGCTGGAGTCCGAGCTGCTGGAGTCGGTGGACGACGACACGGTGACGCGCTTCATGCTGTACACCAAGCTCAGCAGCGAGCTCACCTCGGAGGACGAATCATGACTGAAGCATCCAAGCTGCGTCGCCTGGAGACGTACGACGTCTTTGACTACAAGGTCGAGAAGGTCGAGCTGCCACCCGTCCTCAAGGAGGTCGACGGCAAGCAGGTCGAGGTCCCCGGCGGGCGCAAGATCCTGATGAAGGGCATCCTGCAGAAGGCCGACACCTTGAACCAGAACGGGCGCATCTACCCGATGGCCGTCCTGGAGCGGGAGGTCCGCAACTACCAGAAGTTCATCATCGAGAACCGCGCTGTCGGCGAGCTCGACCACCCCGACTCTTCCGTGGTCAACCTGAAGAACGTCTCGCACGTCATCAAGGAGGCCTACATCGAGAACGGCACTGTGCTGGGGACCATCGAGGTCCTCGACAAGACGCCTTCCGGTGCCATCCTGGCGGGTCTCGTCGAGCACGGGGTCAAGCTGGGCATCAGCTCCCGCGGGGTGGGCTCGACCCGCAAGCAAGGCGAGTACTACGTCGTCCAGGACGACTTCCAGCTGATCTGCTGGGACATGGTCTCTGAGCCCAGCACGCCCGGAGCCTTCATGATCCCGGAAGGCAAGTTGATCGAGGAGGCGGAGGTCCGCCGCGTCTTTAACCGGACCGACAGGATCGACAGGGTCCTCAACGACATCCTGTCCTGCAAGGTGAGGTGAGAGATGCCCCTCGGTAATCCCACGGGCGGCGCCAGCTACGCTGCCGAGTTCCAGTCGTCTGGCCTGCCGTGGCTGACCTCGTCGGTCGCCCCGGCCTCGTCGTCGTTCCAGCGGGTCGATTTTCCGTACGTCACCCGGTTCCTGACGTTCATCAACAACGACTCGACCAACGGGTTGAAGGTCGCCGTGACCGCCAACGGCATGAACGCCAGCGGCAACAACGTGACCGTGCCCAAGGGCATGTCGTTGACTTTGGAATGGCGCCTGACCAGCGTCTTCTTCCAGGGCAGCGGCGGCACCTGCGCCTTCAGCCTCGCTGCGGGCCTGACGACGGTCCGAGCGATGGACTTCCCGCAGCTGTCCGGCACCCTGGACGACGGATCGAAGGGCTGGCCCGGGGTGGGCTGACAATTGCGGGCAGGTGATGGGGTAGCCAACCTAAACAGGCCCGCGATTATTCTGTGGGCCTCGTCGGGGCCCACTGAGCATGCCCCACGCAGGACAGTACCTTGGCAGCAGGCGGACGGTGTGAGATGAAGGCAACGCGTGATCAACTGAAGTCGCTGGTGAGGGAACTGCTGGTAGAGATCCTGCAGGAAGGCCTGGGTCCGTCGGTCGGTTCTCCCGCCCCTCGGGCTGTCGCTGAGGGCTCTCGTCGCTCGCGTTTGGCCCCGCAACAGGGAGGCCGGCAGAGGCCCACCTTCGATCCGCGGCTCGACACCCCCTTGGGCGGGGGCCGGCAACCCACTGACGCCCTGAAGGAGGCGGTGAGGATGGAGGCAGGCGGCAACCCGATCCTGGCTGACATCCTGGCCGACACCGCCGTGACGACCCTGCCCGAGCAGATGTCACACGGCGACTCCATGGGCCGTCCGACGCCGGGCGCCGCGGCGCCCAGGCTGGCCCAACAGGAGCAGTTCCGAGGCGATCCCACCGAGATCTTCGCCGGTGGCGAGGTCAGGGACGACGGCATGTCACACTGGGCTGACCTGGCCTTCATGCCGGCCAAGAAGCCCCTGTGACGAAAGCCGCGTAATCTACGACGGACGCGCTACTTAGGAGTAGCACGCACCGGAGTGGGTACGCAATAATGAAGACCAAGAAGCCGATCAAGCTGACGCCGGGCCTCCTCAGGAACATCATCGAGGAGGAGGTCAAGGGTTTCGGCAAGATGAAGGACGCCGACAGCGAGAAGCCCACCGAGCTCGACGCAGACGAGCAGGCCGACGGTCTCGAGCGTCCGGTGGACCACGCCAAGGCCAACGGCATCAAGGAAGCCAACACCCTCGACGGCCACGTCGACTACATGAAGGCCCTCAAGATCGAGGAGGCCCGCCTGTCCAAGCGGCTGGCACGGGTCCGCGAGGCCCTGCAGAAGGGCGCTCGCAAGCTGGTCGACGCTCGGGTGGTCTGAGGAAGGAACGGAAGTAGACGATGGGAGTCCTCGGCAGGTACACGACATACGTCGGCGGCTCCGCCTCTGACGCTCACAAGCTGCTGTCTAAGCTGTTTCCGGCCTCTGCCGCCTACCCGACGATGCAGGCCTTGCAAGGAGACCTGCCTGCCGGCAACGAGGCCGCGGCCCAGAAGGTGATCCAGGCCAACGCCACGGCAAAGGTCGACTCGACCGGCGTGGGAGGCCTGCAGCCGTCAGACGGCGTCCAGCAGGGCGACCTCGGCATGTTCCCGACTGGCGTCCCGCTGGGCTTCGGGGCCTCGCCCGACGTCACCACTGTCAAGTGGCAGAACCCGGGCGACCCGGCCAACCCGTACGCCCCTGACATCACGTCCCCTGGCCCGGGCCTGACCGACGGCAAGGACAAGAACGTCGACCCGAAGATCTCCGTCCAGGACCTGCAGGAGTTCTCGACCACCGAGGACACCGCGGGTCAGGACCTGCGCGTGCCGGCCGCCGATGGGCCCGCCATCTACTCCAACAACACCATCGGCTCGGCCCAGAAGCTGGGCGACTCGGGCGGCAACGTCTGAGCTGCCACGCATCTTGGTCAGGTGGTCGATACTTAGTCACAGGTTCGCGGAGAGAGCATGACGAAGCAGCTGTACGAAGAGGCGCTGGCAGACGTCAAGAAGGTCAAGCAGGTGGCCGAGGACAACGCCAAGCGTGCCGTACTGGAGGCGGTGACTCCGCGGATCCGCGAGTTCATCGACAGTGCGTTGCTGGGCGAGCCCATCGACGGCGAGGCGCCGGCTGAGCCTGGCGCGCCTCCGGTCGACGGCGAGCTGTTGACCGACCTGGTCTCTGCCGACCCGTCGGCCGCGGTGCCGGTCGGCAATGCGGGCCCCGCCGCGGCCATCACCCCGCCTGATGCGGCTGGGAAGGTGACCCTCGACCTCGACGGGCTGTGCGGGGCCGAGGCCGGCGCGCCGGTGCCTCCTCCGATGTTCGGAGCCCCCGTCCCCGACATGTCGGACGACGAGCTGGGACCCGGCTCCCCTCCGGGCCTGGGCCCCCAGAGCCAGGCCGGTGGCAACGTGGCCGCGCCTCCGGGCGACGAAGAGATGGAGATCAGCCTGGAGTCACTGCGGGCCCTGCGCCCGCTGGCTGCCCGGCGGCGGCCCACCCTGGGAGAGACGATCGACCGCCTGGCCGAGAAGGTGTCAGCCTTCAAGCAGGCCGGCAGGCTCGTCCGGTCCTCCCCCGGGTTCCGTGAGCAAATCGCTCAGATGATTTCACGAGTGGAAGATATGTATGAGCACGTGCAGGAGAGGGTCACTGACCCGGCGCGGAAGAGCTCGTACGAGAACCTGCTCGAAGCGTCGTACAAGGACCTCAACAAGCTCCAGGAGTCGATGACGATGTCACAGAAGACGAAGAAGGGTCGGGTCAACGAGGCGGATCTCACGCTGAAGCTGGCCGGTTTGCCGGATGATGTCGAGGAGGAACTCGACAACGTCTCTGTCGACCTCGTCACCGGAGAGGACGAAGAGGGCGCCGAGGACGGTCTTGGCGACGACATGGAGGGCGGAGATGACCTGGCCGGCCTCGACGACTTCGGCGGCGACCAGGGTCAGGGAGGGCAGGACCAGATGGAGAGCCGTGCACTGAGCGACGACACGATCGTCGAGATCGACGAGAAGATGCTGAAGCGCGAGATCGCTCGGATGCGGAACCTCCGCGAGAACCACACGGGCACCGGCGGGTCCGAGACCAAGGCCGACTCGTGGGGCAACGGGCCCGATCACTTCGACGCCTTCGGCGGCGGCAGGGACGAGGGCGAGTTCGACGAGCAGGAGATCGTCGACAAGTCGCCGTCTCCGGGTGCCCTGCCCCTGGGCGAGGCCGACGAGGACCTCGAGGAGTCGCAGGACGCCATGGACGAGGCTGACGGCCTCGAGGAGGGCGACGACCTGGAAGAGGCCGTCGACACCCCGGCCATGGGCGACAACGGGACCTTCCCGTCCAACAAGCAGAGCCGCGTGCCCGGCGAGTCGGGAGCCAACGCCACCCGGACCGAGGGCCTGAAACGTCTCAGCTTCGAGAAGAGGCTGCAGGAGCGCGCCCAGAAGCGCGCCGCCTTCCTGAAGAAGGAGGGGGCGAGGGCCCGGGGCGCCAAGCTCGACAAGATCAAGAAGGAGTACGCGCTGGTCGCTCGCCGGTTCAACGAGTCGGTGACCCGCGCCAAGAAGTTCCAGCGGATCGTGGCCGAGGCTACGAGGAAGCTGCAGGAGGCGCGCTCGAATAGCGCTGCCGCACGGCCCGCGGAGGCCAAGGCCGACGACTCCCTCCGCAAGAAGTTGGCAGAGACGAATCTGTTCAACGCGAAGCTCCTCTACACGAACAAGCTTCTGCAGCTCGAGCAGCTGTCGGCCCGCCAGAAGGCGCAGGTCATCAAGCAGCTCGACAACGCGAAGACGATTCGGGAGGCCAAGCTGGTCTACGAGAGCCTCACCAGCACCCTGGCTGGCTCGCAGAAGACCATGACGGAGGGCGCGGACCGCAAGGTCCTCGGCTCCGGTTCTCGGGCGACCCGTCCGGCATCCACGCAGACCCTCAACGAGGGCTACGAGACCGAGCGGTGGGCGCAGCTCGCGGGCATCACCAAGCGGTGATGCAGGACCCAGTCCTCGCCACTAGATAGAGATCAGGAGAGACTCATGAAGTCGTTCACGTTCGAACAGCTCGCCGCCGGCATCAAGGAGCGGCACGTCGGGGCAGAGCGCGCTCGCCTCGTCGAGAAGTGGAGCCGGACCGGCCTGCTGCGCGGCCTCGATGGCTTCAAGCGCGAGACCATGGCCCAGCTGCTGGAGAACCAGGCGGCCCAGGTCCTGAAGGAGGCCGGTAACTCGATCTCCACCGGCGGCGCCAACGTCGCCTCGAGCGGCCAGATCCAGGGCTTCTCGAACATCGCCTTTCCGATCGTCCGCCGCGTCTTCGGTGGCCTGGTCGCGAACGAGCTGGTGTCCATCCAGCCGATGAGCCTGCCTTCGGGCCTCATCTTCTACCTGGACTACACCTACGGCAGCAACGTCGGCGGCAACGCCGGTGTCGGCCTGTCTGACTCCGCGACGGCTGACACCTACACCAGGGGCCAGTCGATCTACAACAACCCGACGGGCCGCGGCATCCAGTCGGGCTCGCTGGCCACGGGCGGCATGTACGACCTGGTCAACACGGGCTACACCAAGGTCCACGTGCAGAGCACCACTGTCTCGGGCTCGAACCTCGCCGTCGGCGTCTTCAGCGGCCCGTCGCAGAGCTTCGTCTCCGGCACGATGGCGAACTACACGGACTTCTCGGGCAGCAACGCCCGGTTCATGAACTTCGACCCGCAGATCGACGTCGACTTCCAGAGCGGCCTGCTCAACCTGTGCTTCGTCCACCTCTCGGTGGCGGCGCTGCAGGCGGGCATCCCGAACGGCGACTTCCTCGCCGTCGACCAGATCGGCATCTTCGGCTTCCAGGGCAACGGTGCCGCGGTGGAGTGGACCGACTCCTACCAGAGCGGCAAGGGCGTCCTCAACCTGCGCCGGCTCAACAAGCGCGGCAACTTCGTCGCCCCGACCTACACGGCCGGCGGCAACCTGATCCAGGGCGGCACCTTCACGCCGGCCCCGCTGAACGGGTCCCACATCCAGTTCGTCCTCCGGCTGACGCCTGCCGGCGCCGCCCCGACGATGAACTCGGCCACGCAGAACGTGTCGATGGCGATCGCTGACCAGGTGACGAGCCTGGGCGAGTCGACCAACTCCGGCGCGGGCACCACCCTGACGATCCCGAGCTTCGAGTCGGACTTCGGCACCACGCCGTCTCCGGCCATCCCCGAGATCGACATCAAGATCGAGTCGCTGAGCATCACCGCGACGACCCGCAAGCTGCGCGCTCGCTGGTCCCCGGAGCTCGCGCAGGACCTCAACGCGTACCACTCGATGGACGCTGAGGTCGAGCTGACCAGCATCCTGTCGGAGCAGATCGCCCTCGAGATCGACCGCGAGATCCTCCAGGACCTCGTCACCGAGGCGAACGGCGCGAACATGTACTGGAGCCGCGCTCCGGGCAAGTTCGTCAACAAGCTGACTGGCCAGCCCCAGACGCTGAACACCAGCCTGAGCATCGGCCCGCAGTTCACCGGCACCGTCCGCGAGTGGTACGAGACGCTGATCGAGACGATCATCGATTGCGCCAACACCATCCACCGGAAGACCCTGCGCGGGTCGGCCAACTTCATGGTGACCAGCCCGGACGTCGCCACGATCCTCGAGTCCTCGGTGCTGTACAAGCCGAAGTTCTCGATCGACGGTGAGGGCCAGGTGGGCTCGCCCTTCACCATCGGCGCCGAGGCGATCGGCACCCTGAGCAACCGCTTCACCGTCTACAAGGACCCGTACTTCCCCCGGAACCGGATCCTGGTCGGCTACAAGGGCGGCAGCTACCTCGAGACGGGCTACGTCTACAGCCCCTACGTGCCGCTGATCGTCACCCCGACGATCTTCGCGCCCGAGGACTTCACGCCTCGCAAGGGCGTGATGACCCGGTACGGCAAGAAGATGGTCCGCTCGGACTTCTACGGCACCGTCACGATCCTCGACATGAACATCATCTGAGCGCAACGCTCGGATCAGAAGGCTCGAAGGCCCGCCCTGCGGGCCTTCGCCCGTTTCTGGCCCTCACTTCCCCCAATGCGGCCCACCGAAGGGCCTAGGAATAATCGCGAGCCTGTGAGCAGTGGCTACTGCATGGCACACGGGCAATAAACTGCCCACCGCAGGCAGAAGAAAGGTGTTGCCTCACCTTGTACACCGGCACCAATCTGCCGTACCTCTATCCTTGTACCGCAGGACGACTGAGGAAGAGACAGATGAACGACCAGACCAACAAGCACGCCACCGTCCGGACCCGCACCGACCGCCGGGGCCAGCTCCGCACCGAGACGGCGGGTCGCGACGCCGGCTTCGACGTGGCGATCTCCACCGACACCCGCAACAACAGCACCCGGCTCTTCATCGATGAGCTGGGTCGCAAGAGCCCGTACATGAACATGTTCGGCCTGGAGCTCAACGGCCGACAGGCCCGCACCCTGTACAGGACGCTCCACCAGCACTTCGCTGCGCAGGGCAAGCAGCTGGGCTGAGCACCCGCTCCGGCGAGGGGTACGATCGGGCAGGCGACACGGTCGGCCTGCCCGACCCGCATCTAGGAGCCACAACAGCATGAAGATCAGCAAGAAGGAGGCCTTGGCGCTCGCCAAGGTCCTGCACCAACACAACCCGTGCGCGCTCCTGATGAGCGCGCACACGCAGCACGATGAGGTGCTGGCGGCCGTGGCAGCTCGCATCGACAGGTTCATCCTGGTCGACGAGGCGGATCACGACTACGTGGACGAGGACTTCGTGTACAAGGACTCTCCTGTCAAGGAGCAGGCCTGCGATTTCTTCGGTGACGAGGACAGCACCCAGGTCCCCGAGGACGAGGCGCTCAGCTCCTTCGTCTCCGGCGAGAACCTCCACGACCTGCTGCCCGCCAAGTCGACGGCCGGACTCGTCGAGTTCGAGCACGTCACTGAGAGCCAGGCACCGTACGTGTCCCTGCTGCTGGACGGCGGCACCGTCATCGAGGGCGTCACCGGCCTGGTTCGGTCGGGCAAGTCGCTCGAGGTGACCTCGCGCGGCGGGCTCAAGGCCAACTTCGAGTTCTCCAGGTTCCCGAAGGATTGGGTCGCCCTGCTGCCCGCCCGGCAGGCCTTCGCGGTGGAGGCCTGAGACCATGAAGCTCAACGTCTCCCCCAAGGAGCTGCTGGCCCTCCACAACCTGCTGCTGGCCGCGTGTCAGCCGCCTTACAAGAAGTACGAGCCCGGCGTAGACGCGGTCCCCGATGAGGTGTACCTGGGCCAGCTCTATGCCCGCGTCCGGTCCCTCATCGTGGCCAGCGTCGGCCGGCAGTCGGACGACCCGACCGACGTCAAGAAGGCCGGCATCGACGCCGCCTTGGCCCGGGAGCAGGGCAAGATCGACAAGCTGAAGGTCGAGCTGGTCGACGTCAAGAAGGAGCAGGCCCAGCTCCTCGTCGGGTCGAAGCCCAACAGCGACTTCCTGGTGTCCGAGGACGACGACGACCTGCAGGCCCCGGTGTACCCGACCCGGCCCCGCCGTTCGACCGGCGGCGGTCACCGGGGCGGTAAGAAGTGAACAACCCGACCCACGGGTGATACCTACAGCATGGGCGGCCGCGGGGCCGCCCGCTCCTTGACATCCTGAGCTGCAAGACCCCACATGGGGGCGACAGGTTTCGACGTGGCAAGGATTCCTGACGCTGCAGGCACCGGCGCACGAGGGCCCGGGTCAACAACCCTAGTGAC
>Ga0207695_10002774_pt1 | contig 25508 bp, 19 predicted proteins | sample KBSC54metaG_FD_184354 | JGI IMG/M metagenome (GOLD analysis project Ga0207695, IMG submission 184354) | Corn rhizosphere microbial communities from Kellogg Biological Station, Michigan, USA - KBS C5-4 metaG (SPAdes) (version 2) | ecosystem: Host-associated > Plants > Roots > Rhizosphere > Soil...
GCGCGCGCGCCGACATGACCGCCTCCTGGCTCGCCCAGATGGGGTGGGAGGTCTATGTGCTGGCCGGGCCGTTCGATGCCACCGAGACCGGCAATCCCCATGCCCTGCCGCCGCGCCCCGCCGCCGGCCGCTACCGCCGCCCCTATGAGGGCACCGACAATCCCGCCGCCGCGATGCAAGCCTATCTCGACTGGGAATTTGGCCTGGTCGACCAGCTCGCGCGCGACGGCACCCACGGCTTCTTCGTCATCTGAAATCCCAAGCAGGAGGACTATCCATGCCCGTCAAGTTCATCGGCTATATCGGCTTCAACAATGAGAGCGAGATCCATGGCCTGCGCCAGATCCGCTCGCTCGACCGCGACTATGTCGAGGCGGCGGCGAGGGCGCAGGAGGAATATGGCTTCGATCGCGTATTGGTGCCGTTCGGCTCCAATTCGCCGGAAAGCCTGATCGTCGCTGGCCATGCGGCCGCGATCACCACGAAGCTCGGCTTCCTGATCGCGCATCGCCCCGGCTTTACCCAGCCTACTATTGCCGCGCGGCAGCTCGCGACGCTCGATCAGCTTTCGGGCGGACGGGTGGCCGTCCACATCATCACCGGCGGCGCCGATGAGGAGATGGCGAAGGATGGCGACGTCTCAAACAAGGTTCAGCGCTATGCCCGTACCGACGAATATCTGAAGGTGGTGCGTCAGGAATGGACGGCGGAAAAGCCGTTCGACCATGACGGCGATTTCTACCGCATCCGTGGCGGCTTCGCGGCGGTGAAGCCCCAGAACCTGCCGGTGTTCTTCGGCGGCTCCTCGCCCGAGGCGATCGAAGTGGCAGGGCGCCATGCCGATGTCTATGCGCTATGGGGCGAGACGCAGGAACAGGTGCGCGAGGCGGTTGCCACCGTAAGCGCGGCGGCGCGGCGCAATGGCCGTCCGGCTCCGGGCTTCTCGCTCTCGCTGCGCCCGGTGATCGCCGATACGGAAGAAGCCGCCTGGAAGCGGGCGGAGGAGATCGTCGAGATCGTGCGCGACATCCGCGAGAAAGCTGGTCTCGGCACCAGCGATCACACCCCGCCCAACGCTGGATCGCAGCGCCTGCTCCAGACGACGCAGGCTGGATACCGTGCCGACAAGCGGCTGTGGACCGGGCTTGCCGCCGTGGCCGGTGCGCAGGGCAATTCGACCGGGCTGGTCGGCACGCCAGAGCAGGTCGCCGAGGCGCTGATCGATTATTATGCGCTCGGCATCGATCATTTCCTGATCCGCGGCTTCGATCCGTTGGGCGATGCCATCCAATATGGCCGCGAGCTGCTGCCGTTGGTACGCGAACGCGTCGCGCGCTTCGATGAAGAGCGCGAGAACGAGAAGGCGGTCGCGTGACATTCTCCGTCTTTCCGTCATGCCAGCGGAGGCTGGCATCCATCTCTCTCTCCTTATGGAACCACCGCGAGTGGTTGCAGAGATGGACCCCGGCGTTGACCTTCGGTCGCCTTCGGCCCGCTGGGGTGACGGGATTATTATGTACTCTCCTACTTGTCAGCTGCGGCGGCGGAGCAAGCGACGATGTCGCCACGCTCTACGTCGGCAGCCAGCGCGGCGGCACCAAGGCGGTGATGCTGGCCAGCGGTGTGCTCGAAGGCGCCCCCTACACGATCGAATGGTCCGAATTCCCCGCCGCGCAGCATCTGCTGGAGGCGATCGGGGGCGGGGCGGTCGATCTTGGATTGGTCGGCGATGCGCCTTTCATGTTCGCCTATCAGAGCGGCAGCCGCATCAAGGCGGTCGGCGCTCAGTTTGAAGGCGCGCGGCCCGAGGGCGCGCTGGCGCTGATCGTGCCAAAGGGATCGCCAGCGCGTTCGCTGGCCGACCTGAAGGGCAAGAAGGTCGCGACTACGCGCGGCTCGGTCGGCCATTATCTCGTCATTCGTGCGCTGGCGCAGGCCAAGCTGCCGCCGGATTGGGTCCAGCTGACCTTCCTTCCGCCCGGCGACGCCAAGGCTGCGTTCGAATCCGGATCGATCGACGGCTGGGCAATCTGGACGCCCTATCTGCCCGCCGCCTTCAAGGCCGGAGCCCGGACGCTTGTTGATGGGCAGGCGCTGGTGAAGGGCTATGGCTTCGAAGTCGCCAATGAGGATGCGATCGCGGGCAAGCGCGCGCTGATCGCGGACTTCCTGAAGCGCGAGGCGAACGCGCTCGAGTGGTCCGACCGGAATGTCGGCGCCTATGCCAAGGTGCTCGCGAAGGAAACCGGGCTACCCGCTGAAATTGCCTATGATTATGCCGACAAGAACCGGCGTGTCGCCGTGCCGATGAGCGATACGGTCGTCTCCGATCAGCAGCAGGTATTGAATGATTTCAAGGCGGCCGGCGCGGTCGAAGGCAAGCGTGATCTTGCTGCCGCGTTCGACCGATCCTTCTCGAAAACCGAGGTCGCTGCCGCGCAGTAGCCGATCCGCCAACCAACGAACGCCGCTGGACGCCGGGGCCATGCCCCAGGCGCTGGAGAAATGCGGCCCAACGCCATCAGAAAATGGGGACCAACATGAGAAAGATATTGCTCGCAGGTGTCGCTTTGCCGACTGTTCTTTTCAGCCATTCCGCTGCGTTCGCGCAGGATGCCGCTCCCGGCGGCGACGGCACGCAGCTTGCCGCCAACACGGCGACGGATAATGAGGACGTCATTATCGTTACCGGCGTGCGCGGCGTGAGTGCCCGCACCGTCGCCGACAGCCCGGTGCCGATCGACGTGATCGGCCAGAAGGAACTCAAGGCCACCGGCCGCACCGGCCTCAAGGAAGTGCTCGGCAATATCGTGCCTTCGCTCACCATGCCCGCGCTGGGCGGCGGCGGCACCTCGGCCAGCGTGCGGCCGATCTCGATCCGGGGCCTGTCCGGGGATTATCTGCTGGTGCTGGTCAACGGCAAACGCCGCCACATCACCTCGCTGATCAACAATCTCTCGCGCATCTCGGGGGGATCGACCCCGGTCGATATCGACCTGATCCCGACCAACGCCGTGGGGCGCATCGAGGTGCTGCGCGACGGTGCTGCCGCCCAATATGGATCGGACGCGATCTCGGGTGTGATCAACATCATTCTCGATGACTCCCCAAGCGGTGGCGAATTCAACGCCACAGCGGGCCAGCTCTACGAAAAGGGGGCGCAACTGCTCCAGCAATCCCTGAGCTACGGCACCCATCTCGGCGACGGCTTCGTGCGCTTCTCGGTCGAGGGCAAATATCGCGATCGCGCGGAATCCTCGGCCGATCCGCTGCCGCGGGTGTTTCCTCTGGTGAGCGGACAGCCCGACCCCCGCGAAGCCAATGTCGATCATGTCATCGCGGGCGGCTATGGCCGGTCGAACCGCGACAAGATTGTCAACAGCGCGCTCAATGCCGAGCTGCCGCTCAACGATGCGCTCGACCTCTACAGCTTCTCGACACTCAGCTACCGTGACATCAAGGACGCACGTGGCGCCTTTGTCCCCTCGCCCACCGGCTATGGCGGACAGACAAACCCGCAGGGCCTGACCGCGCTGCCGCAAATCTATCCAGCCGGTTTCCAGGCCTATCGCCGAATCTGGGAATGGGACTATCAGACGACGCTGGGCCTGAAGGGCGATCTCGGTCAGTGGGGTTTCGATCTTTCGTCCAGCTATGGGCGGGATCATGTGAAGCTTGGCGCGGTCAATACGCTCAATCCCTCGCTTGGGCCGGCAAGCCCGACCAGCTTCTTCATGGGCAAGCAGATTCAGGATCTGTGGGTCAACAATCTCGACTTCAACCGCGATTTCGACATCGGGTTCGATAAGCCGCTGGCGGTCGCCTTCGGCTTCGAGCATCGTTGGGAGAAATTCCAGAACATCGCGGGCGAACCGGACAGCTACCGCGATGGCGGTTATGTCATTCCCAATGACGGCACGCCGTTCGGTATCCTTTATGGCGGCCGGTCGCCGTCGCCCGGCCTCGTGTCGTTCACCGGCACGTCACCTGCCGATGCAAGCTCGCTCAGCCGCAACAACCTCGCCGCCTATGTCGATCTTTCGACCAACGTCACGCCGGAATGGTTCGTCGGGGTCGCCGGTCGGTTCGAACATTATGACGATAGCGCGGGCAACACGGTCAGCGGCAAATTCTCAACACGCTATGAATTCGCGCCGGGGTTTGCAATCCGGGGCGGTGTCAATACCGGCTTCCGCGCGCCCTCGCTGGCGCAGACCGGCTTTTCAACCACGCAGAACACCGTGACGGTGATCGGCGCGGACCGCGTATCGACGACGTCCAAGTTCCTGCCGGTGGATAGCGTTGCGGCGCTCGCACTCGGCGCTAAACCGCTGAAGCCTGAGAAATCGCTCAACTATACGCTGGGTTTCACCGCCGAGCGGGGACCAGCCCGCTTGACCGTTGATGCCTATCAGATCCGTGTTGACGACCGGATCGTGAAGACCGAATTCCTCGGTACTGCCTCCAATGGCGGAACGGCGATCCGCAACATCTTGATCGCCAACGGCGTGACTGGCGTCGACAGCGCGCAATTCTTCACCAATGCCATCGACACGCGCACGCGCGGTATCGATGTGGTGGGCGAATATACGCTGCGCACCGACAGTGTCGGCACGTTCAAGCTGAATGCGGCCTATAGCTACAACAAGACCAAGATCCTGCATGTGATCGACAATCCGGCGCAGCTCAGTTCGCTCAATGTGGTCCTGTTCGGGCGGCAGGCACAGCGCGATCTCGTCGCGGCCACGCCGCACAGCAAGATTGTCCTGTCCAATGATTGGACCTTGGACCGCTTCCACCTGCTCGGCCGGCTGACGCGCTATGGCAGCTATGTGGAATCGAGCAATGTCGCGAGCGGGGACCGACGGTTCGGTGCGAAATGGGTTACGGATCTAGAGCTAGGCTATGATCTCAGCCACAACGTCACCCTATCCGTGGGCGCGAACAATCTGTTCGACGTCTATCCCGATCGCAACGGCATCATCGCCTATGACGGCTCCGGCGCCTACGGCAATTTCGCGCCATTCGGGCTGAGTGGCGGATTTTATTATGCGCGCGCTTCGGTTCGGTTTTGAACTGGGTTCAACCGGGGCGCGGTTGGATCGACCGAGCCCCCAATTATGGCAGCCTTGCCCTCAATCGTGCCGCACCTGCCTTTCCGGACTCGGATCACCCGGTCGCCTGCTGCAAGGGCGCCGCACCCGCGCGTACTTTCGGATCGGCCATTCCGGCCATTCGGAGAGAAACGTCATGGGATATTCAGACCTCGACCCCGCCGTCCATGAACGGCGTCCTTGGAATGCTGGCCAGAATGTCGGCCCCAAGCGCCCGCTGAAACCTCGCGACATCTGGGCCATTCGATTTTATCTCGATGAGCACAGGAGACTGCGGGACCGCGCGCTGTTTGATCTGGCCATCGATAGCAAACTGCGTGGCTGCGACCTCGTCAAACTTAAGATCGGTGACGTGGTCAGTGGCGGAGACATCCGGAACCGAGCAACCGTCATCCAGCAGAAGACGGGCAAACCCGTCCAGTTTGAGATCATGTCCGAAGCTCGAAAGAACCTGACGGCATGGCTGGCGCGACGCTGCGGCAACATTCATGATTTCCTCTTCCCCAGCCGCGTCGACTACCTCGGCCACCTCAGCACACGGCAATATGCTCGCCTGGTCGATGAATGGGTTTCCTCGGTCGGCCTGGATCGGCATGAGTATGGAACGCACTCGCTGCGCCGAACGAAAGCCGCACTGATTTACAAGGCGACCGGAAACCTGCGGGCCGTCCAGATACTGCTCGGCCATACCAACATCGAAAACACCGTGCGGTATCTCGGCGTGGATATCGACGATGCGCTCACCTTGTCCGAGAGAACGGAAATTTGAGCCACTACCGGCTCCCTGATGGCCGCTCAGGGAGCCGGGCGCCGCATGAACCACCGGCAGCTATAAACGATCCGACTGACTCCCTCGAGCGACGGCTTTGTTAGCGGGAGTTAGCGTTAGTTCTGCGGGGCATTCCGCTCCCAAGTGGTCGTAAAGTCTGGATCAACGACGATCTCACCCGTGGCGCGAAGGCGATATGATCCAGGCTTCGCGGGGAAGAATGCCCTTAAATCTGGCGGAAGCCTGAAGGTCTCACCAGATCGGGTCCCTTCTAACAACAGTGTCACCCCCTCAGTTTCGTGGGTTGCAATCACGGTTCCAAAAAACTGTTCCACCCGCTTACCGCTCGGCTCATTGTAGGTCATGCCGACGAGTACCACCGCCCCATCGAGCTGGTCCGCAAACCGCTGGTCCCATCGAGGTCGGTCGTCATGCACGTGCTTTGATAGGCCGGAAAAGCCATTGATCGCAACGACAGCATACGGGACGATCCAAGCTAGGCGAGAATGACCAGAACTGGGTCGACTGCGGCCAGTGACCCGCATCGAGGGCGAGTGGTGGCCCGCCGCCAGCGTATGAGACCTCGGGTTGATCGCGCTATTCCGACAAGCTGACAGCTTTTCATCGAAGCAGGCAATCTCGTCAGCTTGGCACTATCCGCCGCCTCAACGGGCAGTATAGTTCGGTCGAACATTTTACCTTTGTCGGTTCACCTGATTACGCTGGACGCACGGATTGCCAGACTACCGCATCAACCTCGGCCAGACCCGTTTCCGTTTCGACGGATTGAGAGCGCTGCTGGCAGCAGCCAGTCCACCGCGGTCAGGAGACGAACTGGCAGGTATAGCGGCCGAGAGCGCAGAACAGCGCGTTGCTGCCCGGATGATCCTCGCCGACCTACCCCTTGCAACCTTTCTCGAGGAACAGATTGTCCCTTATGAGACAGACGAGGTCACTCGGTTGATCGTCGATACGCACGATGCCGGCGCTTTCGCGCCCCTGGCATCGAAGACGGTAGGAGAACTGCGCGAATGGCTTCTTCACGACAACACGAGCGGCGAGGCGATCATGCGCTCGGCGCGCGGAATAACACCCGAGATTGCCGCGGCGGTGTCTAAACTGATGCGAAATCAGGATCTGGTCGCGGCAGCACGTAAGATCCGCGTCGTTACCCGATTCCGCAATACGCTCGGCTTGCCGGGACGTTTTTCGGTTCGCCTGCAGCCCAACCACCCGCGCGACGATCCGGCCGGAATCGCCGCCTCGATCCTCGATGGATTGCTGATGGGCGCAGGCGACGCGGTCATCGGCGTCAATCCGGCAAGCGACAACGTTGAAGCGACCGGGGAACTGCTGCGCTTGCTCGACGAAGTTCGCGAAAGCCTTTCTATACCGACGCAGACTTGCGCGCTTTCCCACGTCACCACGACAATCGATCTCATCCGGCAAGGCGCTCCTGTAGACCTCTGCTTCCAATCGATCGCCGGCACCCAGGCAGCGAATGAGGGCTTCGGCATCGACCTAGCCATGCTGGCTGAGGCCCGCGATGCGACGGCGGCGCTCGGCCGTGGTACTGTTGGGCAAGACTGCATGTATTTCGAAACCGGACAGGGCTCATGCCTGTCCGCCGAGGCGCATCACGGCGTGGACCAACAAACGCTCGAGGCGCGGGCATACGCGGTCGCCCGCCATTTCCGGCCGCTCCTGGTCAATTCGGTCGTTGGCTTCATCGGGCCGGAATACCTCTATGATGGCAAGCAGATCATGCGCGCGGCGCTGGAGGACCACTTCTGCGGCAAGCTGCTCGGACTGCCGATGGGCCTCGACATCTGCTATACGAACCATGCCGAGGCGGACGAGGACGACATGGATGCGATCCTGACCATGAGCGCGGTCGCCGGGGTCAACTTCATCATGGGCGTGCCCGGCTCCGATGACGTCATGCTCGGCTATCAATCGACCTCGTTTCATGATGCGCTGTTTGTGCGCGAAGTTCTGGGGCTCACCCCCGCGCCGGAATTCGAAGACTGGCTCACCAAGCATGGGTTGTGGCACGGCGGACGCATAGCCGAGGCCGATCCATCGGCTTTGACCGGACAAGTGCTCGCGCTCGCCAGCCGTTATGGCTGAGCCCAGGTTGCCCGGACGCCTGCGTGCGCTGACTCCGGCGCGGCTTCAGCTCGGCCGCGCAGGTTGCGGTCTACCGACAAGCGAATTGCTCGCGTTCCAGCTCGATCACGCGCGCGCTCGCGATGCCGTGCAGATGCCGTTCGTACCGGCCGGCCTTGCCAAAGCGATCTGCCGTGAAGTCATCGAAGTGCGCAGCCAGGCCTCCGACAGGGCCGAATATCTGCGGCGGCCCGACCTCGGTCGTCAACTGGCCGCCGAAGATGCCGTGCGCTTGCAACCTCATGAGGCCGATTTGGCGATCGTCATCGTCGACGGCTTGTCCGCTCACGCGGTCCATGCGCATGCGGCGTCCTTGGTGCTGGAATTGACGGACCGCCTGGACAACTGGAAATTGGCGCCGATCGTCACGGTCCGCCAAGGCCGGGTGGCGATTGGCGATGCGATAGGCGAAAGGCTCGGAGCCGATCTCGTATGCGTGCTGATCGGCGAGCGCCCCGGCCTCTCTGCGGCGGATAGCCTGGGCGCTTACCTAACCTGGAACCCCGTGGTCGGACGGCGGGATAGCGAACGAAACTGCATATCGAATATTCGGCCGCCACATGGTCTTTCCTATGCCGCCGCTGCCGATGCGATCGCGCGCCTACTGCGCGCCGCGCGGCATCGAAGGTTAACCGGGATTTCCCTCAAGGACGGTATCGGGGTCTTACCTTCGCACGAGCCGTGAGCGGCCCAAGATTTACATCCGCAGTGGCGATCTCGGAGGGTTCAGCGAATCCGGATCCGGGAGAAGCACTCGGACGGCTGAAGTGCTACCTGAATAGACGACCGGTAACAGGAGCGCAGTTTGGTTCGCGAATGACCGCTATGTCGGCGGCTGCCGACCAACTCAAGACATCTGGCGTCGGACAGCTTCGGCTGGAACCGGCCATTTGGCTTGCGCAAAACAGCCGGTCGGGAACCCGCCTCATTCGAGACGTTCAGCCGTCTCAAAGCCCATCCCGGAAGCAGCCGCTCAGGCTTGCATGCGCCGCCACGCGGACCTGCGTGTCTATGAGCGTCGCCCCCATCGCTCGAGCGATAACCTTAGCCGTCGGCGAAGAGCAAACTCTTAGCGGAGGACACCCGCAGTCATGCGCGACCAGGCGGGGGCAACGATCCAGTGCAGCGACGCTCACGCGGCGAGCATCCGGTCAAGCGGGATGTCGGCCAGGCTCAGCAATTCATGGACGAAGGGCTGGTGCAGGCCGGCCGAGGCATAATGCGTCATGATCGCCCGCGTCGCATCGACAAAGGCGGTCCGGTTGGTCGCAGTCGCATCGGCGCGCCACGCCGCCTCAGCCGCGAAATAGGCGTCGATCCGGGTGCGCACCTGATAGAACCAGCTGCGCAACTCGGCGGTCAGCGCACGATAGTCGAGATCGTCGATCAGCTGCGCCAAGGCGGTCTCGCGCCGCTGCCGTCGGGTCACATAGTAAGCATCACCGGGATGATGCCGGCAATCATGATCGGCCCACAGGATCGCCTCCATCGCGTCGCGCAGCCGCGTCGCGGCGCGCCGCCGGCTTTCGACTAGCGAGGCACGATAGAGCCCGCAAACCTCGATGGTCGCGAGGCCCCGGGGCGCCGCCTTTTCCTGCGCCGAGGGGCGTGGTTCGACATGGCCGTCCGAGCGAAACAGCAGATGCGGCGCCGGATCGGTGCGGCACGGGTCGAGCAGCAACGGCTGCTCGTGCGCCTCATGGCCGGGTGCCGTCGCACGCGCTGACCCGGCGAGTAGCGGAAACTGGTTGCCCTTGCCGCTGGTCGCGGCAACGACGCTGCCGTCAGGCATGAGCTGCTCCTGCTCGCGCGCCCGATTGCAGCCGATGCACGACGGCAGCAGATTGTCCCAGTCAGCCGCGAGCCAAAAATAGCCCGGCTTGCTGCGCTGGCCGTTCGCCTCGATCACCGCCCCCTTTGGCCGGTAATGCTCGACGTCCATCGGCGAGACATGGTCGTACCGGCTCTCGCAATAGGCGCAGTGCCCGCCGAACAGCGCGTGCAGCGCCACCTTGACCGCATCGTCGCTATAGGCCTTGAACTCGGGCGCATCATTTGGCTTGGCCGGCAGCGGCGCCAGTGTCGGCGCGATCCCGGCATAATGCCACAAGGCCGCTTCGATCTCGGTGAGCCCGGTCGCATGTGCTCGCTTGGCAAACGCCGCGAGAACCGCCGCCGGGGCGGGTGTCCGCTGAACCGCGATCATGCCGGGTCCGCCTTGGCATCGCTCCAAATCGCGTCGAACTCGACCTCAAGCGCCTGGTCCTGCTGCGTCCGCTCGGGCAGCGTCGAGACCCGCAGCGCGATATGCCGGTCGATGGCGGCCAGCAGCCGCTGCTCGCGCTCGGTCTGGCCGATGCGCTGCTTCTTGTTGATCTCCTCGCGCAACCGGTCGATCTCGGGCGCGAGGCTGGCGTCCTTCTGGCTGTCGCGCAGCAGGTGGTAATAGCGGTCGAATAGCTCTTGGAAATCCGGATCGAGCGTTGAGTGCATCCCGAAATGCTCCGACGTCAGGATCTGGTCGATGCGCATCCCCGAGACATCGGGCAGGTCGGGGACTAGGCCGATGCGGTTGTCGGCGCCGCGCGCCATCACCTGCACTTCGCCCGGTCCCATGCCGCGCAGGCACAAGGGATCGTGCGTTGTCACGAGGAACTGGACGCGCGGCAGCGCCTTGCGCATCGCAGACATCACCCGCATCTTCCAGCGCGGATGCAGGTGGGTTTCGACTTCATCGATCAGCACAACGCCTTGCGCGTCGAGCAGATCGACCCCGCCCATCAGCCCGCGCAGCATGTCGACCGCCGTCGCAAAAATTGAGCGATAACCCTCGCTGTGCCGCGCCAGCGGCGTCTCCAATTCGCCGTCGACGATGTAGACGCCGCGCTCCTCGTCCTGCTTGAGATAGGAGCCCTGCGGCAGCAACAGGATCTCGGCAAGCGCGCGAGCGATCTCGGGAAAGCGGTTGGGACCGAGCTCGCGCAGCCACAGTTCGGGATGCGGCAGCGACCATGACGCGTCGAACAATCCGCGCGGTCCCCCGCTCTTCAAACGCCGCCTGCGCCCCGGCATGAAATAGCGCCGCGAACTATAGGCGAGCACATTGGCGCGCGGCTCGGCGCTGCCCTCGAACTTGTCGTTCCGCCCGATCGTCAGCTCGGCCGGCGGCCCTTCCCAGAACTCAATCGTCACCTTGGTCGGACCATAGGGTGCACGGTGACCGCCCCGCTGCGGATCGGGCTCGACGTCGCGCGGCTTGGCGAGCTTGTTCGCCGCCGTGGTGCCGACCAGGGCCAGCGTCACCGCCTCGAGCACGCTGCTCTTGCCGGTCGCATTCTCGCCGAGCAGCATGATCGCGGCCGACGAACTGCTGTCACGGCGCATCGGCTCCATGTCGATCACAACATGGTCGATCGCCTTGAAATTCTCGATCTCGATGCGCTTGATCGGCGGGGTGAACGGGCGCGGGGCAGCAACCGGCGCTGCCTTGGCCGCGGTGCCGTCGCTAACGGCTTCGAGGGTCCGCAGCGTGTCGGCGATATCGCTCGGCGATGTTTGGGCCAGAACGCTCTCGATCAGCCCGGCGGCATCCTCGAACGAAAAGGCGAAATGCCCGACCCGCTCAGCAAGCGCCGATAGCAAGCGGTAGCGCAGGATCTGCTGCCCGCCGGCAAAGGGGATCGCGGCATCGTCGAGCTCGCGCAGCGCCGTGACCGGATCGTCGCCTTGGGGTGTGCTCAGCCGCTGGGCAAGGTAGGAGAAGACGTTGCGGCGTTCCTCGACCAAGCCTTCACGATTGAGCTCGAGCATCCCGATCGTCGCCCCGCCGCGCTTCGAGCGCGGGTGGCAGCGGCCATCGAGCGTGAAATCGAGATGGCGCGATGGGCGGTCGTAGCCGGGATCGAGCAGCTGCGGTGATTCCTGCGCGCGAACGCGTGCCAGCGGCGCGGCCAGCGGTGCCCGGCCGCCATTCAGGGGAAAGGCGTTGCGCTTGCGCCCGCTGCACGCCTGGCAGACCAGCAGGAGGTTCTCCCAGTCATAAGCGAGCCAGGCATAATGATGAGGGAGCCGCTTGCGCCCGCCACCGGCATTGCTGGTCGGGCGATGATGCTCGACATGGAGCGGACTGGTGCGTTGCGTCTCGCAATAGGCGCATTTGTTGTGGAACAGGCGTGCCAGTGCCTCGCGCACCTCGTCGCTTTGGTAAAGCTTTTCGTCGAGCGGGGCGCGCCGTGCCGAGCTTTCTTCTTCAGGCAATTGCAGGAACTCGAGGATCGCCCGGCGGGCTGCGACCACGCGCTCGCCGGTCAGCGGCGCCGGATTGATCGTGCGATGTTCGACCCGTCTCATTCCTGCACCTCGATGCTTGTCTGCGCGACCTGTAGCTCCTCGGCGCGGACCGGAAGGTCGTTTCCGAGGAGTCCCCAGATCGCAGTCTCATCGTGATCGCGCAGATTGAGTGCGTGACGCAGCGCGCGGATCGCTGCCCCGTCTTTATCGGGGCGTGCCCAATAGCTCAGATGTCGGAACACCGGCGCGCCGATCGGCACGCGGATGTCTCGGATGCCGGGACCAAGCAGCGGCGCGACCGGCCCGGAAATGAAGTCGCCGACCAAGCCGAGCACGTTGGGATAATAGATATTGGACCAGACCGTCGGCGCGAACACCGCGCCATGGTGCGGAATCTTCTCGCCGCCGCTTTCATAGGTAAAGCGCACCCGGTTGCCGCGTTCGGATTGCGGCGGACAGGCGGGCTGGTCGCGCAGCGCGATGCGCGCGTCGAGATCCTTGCGATCCTTGGCGAGCAGGACATCGGCATTGCTGAGCGGCGAGCCCATGGTGACGAAATCGCTGACCAGCCAGACCGGCGGCGCTTCCCCGATCCTGGCGAGTTCAGCACGATAGCCGCGCTGCGCATCGCGATAGGCGCTGAGGGCTGCGCCCGAATCCGGTGCCTTGTCGAGCTTATCGGCAACACGCTCGAGCTGGGTCAGCGCTCCTTGGCAGGCTGGATTGCCGCGATGGGCGGCGATCAGCGCCTCGCGATCGAGCCTGCCCCAGGCATAGTGGAGAATATCATAACCGATCACGCTGCCCAGCGAATGGCCCGCCACGATGATCCGGTCATATTCGCCGGTATCCTGGATCTTGGCCAGAAGGTCGATCCCGGCCTCGCGGATCGTCTGCCGCGCCGCGACATTGCCCGGCGAGGGGCTGAGATAGCGCGCCGCGTCGCCCGCGACCGGCCGTAGCCAGAGCGCCGAGAAGCCGCCGCCGATTGCCGCAAGCACGGCCCAGGCCCAGGTCGGGATCCCGAAATGGCTGAGATCGGGCTTCACTGCCGTCAGCACGGCCAGCGCGATGCCGGCTACGAGAATGAACAATCCGGCGATCCAGCCGCCGAGCAAGCGGCGAGGCACCTGTCCGGGCTTGCGGACGAGCAGGCGCACGAGCCAGCTCATGACCGCTCCCATGCTGTTGCCCTGCATCAGATGCGCCCAGTAGAATTCGAAAAAATCCACGCGGCGCACCGGGTCGTCGTCGCCTGGCGCCGGCTTCCAGTAGCGCGTCGTCAGCCGCCGCAGCTCAAAACTGCCGGTGATCGCCTCAGGCTTGGAATAGGTTTCGCCCTTGGACCAGCTCTGATTGAGATCCTTGTCATAGCGCCAAGCGGCATCGACGAACCCGCGCAGCGTATCCATCGGCCATTGCTCGCCCATCCCGTGGATGACGATCACGGCGGTCTTGCGCTTGCTCCGCGCGACCGCGTTGTCGTGCTCCGATTCCGGCGGCCCATCGTCATGGCCGGCCGTTGCGCCGTCGCTCATCTCCTGGCCCCCTGAGCGCAAAATGTCCGGAAGATAGACTCGTGATCTTCAGATGTTCGTGTGACTACAGATTAGATCAAGCACAATATTTGTCCAACACGGATCTACGCTCGCTACGGAAAGTGGCTACGTGCGGCATTGTCAGTGCCCGTTGCGTCTCATTTCTTCGGTTTCATCTGCGGACGCGCCGCTTCTGCCGTGGCCTTGGCGGTCTTGAAGTCCTCGATCAGCGTCTCGAGCTCGGCGAGATGCGCGGTGAACTCGTCGGGCTTGGGCACCGGCACCGTATCGGACGCGGGATTGTCATGGCTGTGGGTGTTCGCGCGGGTCATTCCGTCATGGAAACGGATCGCCAGTTCGTCGGGCAGCGTCACATAGCGCAACATCTGGGTCTGAATGACATCGACGCCGCGCCGCACGATGTCGTGAAAGATGATCTCCTCGACCATCCGCTCGTAGGTATCGCGCAGCCGCCCGTAGAGGTTCTTGATCGCATATTCATAGTCGGCCGGACTGGCGCCATGGAGTTTCGGCACTTGCTCGTTCTCCTGATACGGCTCGCCGCCGCGCAAACGGCCGCTTCATCCGAAACCAGCCATTCGCTATCGTGCTCCTGAACAACGGGTTTGTTCCCAAAACGCGGCGATCGATTTCAACGAAGCCGGCGCCGTGCCGTCGCCGGCAGCACCCGACCCACATCAGGCCATTCCGCGGTCGCCGCTTGAACGTCCGCCTACGCCAAAACCGGTCATCCCATACAACTCAGCAGTTGCCGGAGTGCGGCGAAGTGGCGCCGCCGCTGAGCAGAGCACCTGGTCCTAGCGAGAGTTGTTTTTGGTGGCTGGTCCGATCAATGCAAAATCTGCCGCGCCGCGGGCGGCTTGCGGTGGCTCAGGCGGCGATAGCCGACGATCTGGCCAGAACAGGGCGCTCTTGGTTGAGGTGATAGGTCATGCACCTCATCAAAGCGCCACGAACACCCCTCGGTAGACTGACGCGCCGGGGGCGGTCTTCCGCCGAAGGCACGACATCGGTTGGCTCGATGAGATCATGTGGGGCGGCGGGCCCCGACCACACGCCTGTCACCAGCCACAGCTCGTAGTAGTGTAACCATTCATAGGCCCAAGGCAGGAGCTTGGGTGCAGCTTGTTCGCCCGGCACCATGATCTCGTCGGGCGGATAATAGAGGCATAGATGAGCGCCGCGTGGATCGTCCCACGACCCGTAGAGATGCGGAACTGGCGTCCCACTGGCGGCGGGCCGAACCGCGCTGCCGAGCACTCTTACGGAGCTTGGGTGCCGAGGATACGCCAGATCCGCGTCGGCTGATCCGAAGCTCATTGCGAGGCGAACCTCGTAGGTCTGCGCCATTGGACGGAGTTGGCCCAGCCAGACACCAGTGCCGCGAAGACTGGGCATGCGCTTGAACTCGGGGAAGTCGCGCTTGATCGCCTCGTCCTCCATGCGCAACGCCAAGTCCGCGAACTGGGTGGTGTAGGTGAACCCGTCCATGCCAGCCGCATGGACGGGACGCGACCATTCTCGATGTTTCGGCGCGGCGATCACACCGGGTCACCGAAGAAGCGATGCTTCGGCGCCACCATGGGCTTGGCCGACGAAGCCGCGGTTCCCATCCCGCCGGCCGCCGCGACGGCGAACGTCCCCTCCCGGCTCTTCGCCGCGGCACGCTCGCTTGCGCGGTGATAGCCTTCGGCGGCCGCGTTCTCGCCGAACAGTTCGCGGATGATCTGCTTCTTCGCCACCTGCGTGCCCTCCTCGAGCAACTCGTCGAGCTTTCTCACCAGATGGTTCAGATCGTCGGACAGCATCCGCTGCGACTTCGCCTTTTTCGGCCAGCGGTCGGACAGCACGTCCTCCTGGCATGCGGGGTTCTCGACATGCAGCGGGCGCGCGACGACGGGCGCCATGTAGGCCGCCACCGATCGGAGGTCAGAAAGCAGGCCGCGCCCCCGCGGCGCCTCGGCGGCGATCTTCGAAAGGAGAACCGAGGGCATGCGATCATAATCATGCTTGTCGCAGTGGATGTCGCGAAACCGCTTGAGCAACTGCACAGAAAGCAGACGGGTCGTCTTCATCTCGGCAGGCTTCTGCTGCGGCACGGGGACCGTCGAGGCGTGAACTTTCCGCATGTCCATCACCACGCGGGGGCGGACCATACCGTCAAACCACTGGGCGAAGCCCTCGGGATTGGCGAAGGCATGATCCGGACGCTCCGGATGCAAATCGAAGATACCGATCGTGCGCGCCTGTCTTCCGGGAATCAGCACCGCCGGTGTCACATCCAGGTGCATGTTCTTGTACCAGAGTGTGACGCAGCGCTTCTTAACCTCCAGGCTCTGGAACTGCAGGCGGCCCTTCGCCCGTTCCAGCGCCTTCGCCACGAGCGCGAGCACCTGATCGGGGGCGCTGAACTGATGGATGCTGAGTTCGAGGAGAAGATCGATGTCGTAGTCCTCGCGATCGTCATAGGCCGAAATCGTAGAGCCCATGCGAAAGGACCCCTGCGGATAGATCACGGGATCGAGATGGGCGAGGCCGCTCATCTCCTCGTGGATGTAGGCGGCGACCGTGTCGAAGTGCGCGACCGCCTCCTTGTAGGCCGTGGGGCTGATCTGGATCTTCTCGGCGACGTCGCCGAGGAGGTCGTCGTAGAACTGGCGCAGAATGTCGCCCTGGATCATCTCAAATCTCCTGAACCGCGACGGGGTGACATGGGACGAACGGCTCCCTCCCGCCGAGCAGGAAGCATTCGTTGATCTTGGGCATTCGCGAGCGCGCGTTGGACCGGCCCATCCGGACCAGTTCCTCCAGCCTGCGCGCATCGTCCAAAGCGTAGTGGCCTGCCCGCACCTCGGGGCAGACCCGAACGAGATCCGGATTGGTATGGGGGTGGCCCAGCAGGAGCTTCGCCGTGGCCTGGCTCAACCTGTCCTGGCCGTCGAACAGGGTTTGGATCAACCATTTCACATTGCGGAATCCAACGACGCGTCGGGCAGGCGTGATGGACGACGTGCAGCCGAGCGAGAGAAGACGCGCTTCCCGCATATTCCAGCCGAGCACTGTGGCACCCTCAAGCGCGGCAACGCCCATAGGATTGTTCGCCCAGACGCCACCGTCGAGGAGGTGGGCGGCGCCGTCGAAACTGTGCGCCGGAAGGTAGGCCGGCGCAGCCGCGGTGGCGAGCGCGGCATCGACCATCGGCACCTTCCAGTCCACCACGAGCCGCTCATGATGGGCGGTCTTGAAAACGTAGAGACCGCCGTTGGCTGAGTCATAAGCCGGGATGACGATCCTTGTGCGCGCATCGCCGATACGGCGGTCCCCGAAAACGGCACTCAACTCGGCACGCAGAGCGTCAGCATCGTATTTGGAGGTGCGAAGCTGCCTCATTGAGCGCAGAGCGCGGCGGAGCCCGGACATGATAGCGGCGAGCGCACCCTCGCCAGGCTCCTGATCGAAGATCCGTGGACCGCGGGTGACGTAGAAGTCGAGGATCTCGGCACCGCTCAGGCCTGCAGCCAGCCCCAGCGCGATAATGCCTCCGGTAGATGTGCCCGCGATCAGGTCGAAGTTGTCGACGACGCGCTGGCCCGACAGCTCCTCGATTTCAGCGATGAAGGCGGCGGGCATGACGCCCTTCAGACCTCCGCCATCGATAGTCAGAATCCGCCGGGGATACGGCTCTCGCCCTTCGTCGGCACCGAGGCCGGTCATATGGCCATCCTGAACATGGCGGCAGATATAGTGAACGACACGGTACTTGTAAACACCTGCGGCCATAGCGTAAGCTACATCTTACGCGCCGGATCGCTCCGTCGCGAGGAGGAACAGAATTTGCCATTGTCCACGAAGCTCAAGGAGCTCCGTGCGCGGAGCCGCGAGTCCCTGCAGCAGGTGGCTGACGCCGTGGGCGTCTCCAAAGCTCACATCTGGGAACTCGAGCGTGGCACGAGCAAGAACCCGGGACTCGATCTGCTCAAGAAGCTCGCCGAGCACTTCAAGGTCAGCATCGCCTTCCTGTCAGATGACGAGCAAGACGAGAATCCCGCCGCCCAGCAGTTCTTTCGCGAGTTCGGCGGCGAGCTCTCGACCCGGGACTGGGACACACTGCGCACCGTCGCCGCCAGCTTGAAGGGCAAGGCCGGTTGAACGAGGAGCTCCTCATGGAGCTCGCGGACTGCGGTTCGCCGGAAAAGCTATTGACCGTCATATTCAAATACCACCCGGCCTGGACGCCGCCGATCCAGATCGAAGAGTTTGCGCTGTCGGTCGGCATTCTCGATTTCCGCGATCTCGAGGTCGACGGGTTCGTGGGCGCTCTGATGACGGACATGGAGAAGACCAAGGGCATCATCCTCTCCGCTAAGGGTATGGGCCACCGACGCAGGCGGTTCACTATCGGCCACGAGCTCGGGCACTACCTCATCCCGGCCCACCGGGGCGACAAGAGTTGCACCTCCGCCGATCTGAGGGAGACGAGGCGGGACACGCTCCATCGACAGGAGGAAGCCCAAGCGAACCGATTTTCCGCCGGCCTGCTTATGCCGAAGCCTTCGTTCAAGGCGCATGTTGAAGGGATGGGGACGCCAGACGTCTCCCATCTAGAGCTGCTAGCAAACACCTACGACGTCAGCCGCGAGGCAGCCGCGAACCGCTATGTCGAGCTTACGCCCGAGATGTGCGCGTTCGTCTTCGTGAAGGATGGGCGGATACGGTATCCGCGACCGAGCAAGGACTTTCCGGCGATGTCGGTTCGATCGGGGGATCCAGTGCCACAACCAATTCCTCGCGGGTCTCTAGGTCGCGTCACCGCGAGCGACTGGCTTCGGCCGACCTGGACGGGCCCACCCGCCATCCTCGCCCAGCAGGTCGATCAGTCGGGCGGCCATGCCACCGTGCTGCTGCATATCGAGACGCACGAATTCGAGGATAGCGCGGAGGAGGACGAACTTATTGCCTCTTACACGCCGAGCTTCCGCCGCTAGTCCACTGATCAAAGCTGATCTGAGAAAACGCAGGTCGGCCTTCGCCGCCAGCTGGTTCTGCACGAAGCTGACGGCCAGATGTCTACTTGTGGCAGAAGCTGCCGTTTACCGCAGGCATTGCCAAAGACTGGAAAGTCCCAAGCCAAGTCTTTCCGTTCTACCGCGACATGGTGAACGAACGACCGGTTTCGCGGCGCTGACAACGGGCTCTGAATGACCGCTATGTCGGCGACACTTGCCGCCCCACGCGCGCTGATCGCAGGGCAGCATTCGACCAGACCCAGTCGTCTATGTTCAGATTGATAAACGTCCGGTCACGCCGAAAGCGGTCAATCGTACTCGTCGAAGCGGATGATCGGCAATGCGCCAAAGCACGACATCCGGCCGCTATTCTCCGCTTCTCCGAAGCGGACAGTCGCCGACGCTCGCTGCTCGCGAAGAACTGCCGAACATGCTCGACAGTCCTGCCTTAAGCGGCTGGCGATCACGCGAAGATGGATCGTCCAGGATAGGCTTCGCCATGGACCTTCGGCGGGCACAGAAACACACCTGCCGCCTCGACCGTCAGCAGCGGATTGGTGGGATCGCTGACGGCTCCGCCGAAATTGGTCGCGCCCAGCCAGCCCGACGTCGTCAGCATCGTGAACAATCGGCCGAGCGATTCCTGGAAGCTCACGAAGTTGAGGCCCTGGCTTAATTCGCGGCCGGGCCCTGGCGGTTCCAGGAATTCGTAGCCCTGCCGATAGATGCGCTTAGAAACGTCGCGGCTTACCGGTCCAATATGGTGATTGGCGCGCTGGACATGGCTTGCAAGCAGCGTTGCGTTGCCCGTGACCGGCGGCTCTCGGAAGGCTTCATTGCCAGCGTCCGTCACGGCGCCGGTCCCGGCGGTCGGGCACGCCGCGTCAGGCTGACCCGACGCTGGATCTGAAAGGCCGACCAGCGGGCATCCACTAATCTTCGACCGTCCGACCGCTAGTTCCTGCGCGCTCGCTGCCAATCCACGCCACCGCCCCAGATCGACCGCGACGCGAAAATGCGCGAGATAGGTTCCACCACCGGTCCAGTCGTCGGGCGCGGGCGTCGCTGCATCGATCGCGATGACGCTCAGGCGCTCGGCGCCGCTCGCGAGATTCGAAACACCGTCGTGAAAGTCGATCCAACTGCGCCCATCTTCCCGATTAAACCCGGTACTCCCTGCCGCCAACATCACGGCTGGCGCCTTCAGCGACGGGTCGGGGTTGTCGTCGAGATATTTCTGGGTTTCGACGAACACCCGCGCGACGGCGAGCGGCGTGTCGGCAATCGCCTGAATGACGACTTCCTCGGTCGCGGGATTTCGCGCCAGGCCAGCGGCATACTGCAAGCCCGAACCCGGCAGCGGATTTCCACCGCCCTCGGGCGCGGGCGACGCGAACTGGAATTCCGGCGACAGTCCAGCCGGCAGCGGGCGACGCGCTCCAGTCACAGCGAACGCTTTTGGGCCATAGCCATACAGGATCGTCAGACCCGAAGGCGGCAGATTAACGCCGGGTAGATCGCGGATGCGGCCTGCACGCAGGCCGTCATAGACGGCGCTTAGCCCTGCAAGGCAGGCATCGACTTGGGCTGCGGTCGCGTCGGCTCGCACCCTGAGGAAGAGCGCACCCCAGTTCCCGCCGGGACGCTGGCCGACGTCGAGATAAATGCCTTCCTGAAGCGCCATGCCTCAGGCGATCCGCAAAGCCGCTGGTGCGGTCTGGTGCAGGTACATCTGTTGCATCGGCTTCACGACTTTCGTGCAAACCTGAGCTTGGCGGCAATCCAGCGCATTGGACACCGGAATCTCCACCCAATCGGGGTTGAGGTTCGTCTCCGCCCCGATCAGAACCTTGGGTCCGACCTCGATAAGCTGCGCGATCTGATAGCCGCCGACGATCGGATGCGTTGCCGCGCCCACGCTGAGCACGACCTCGTCGAGATAGGCATCCTCGTCGTCGCCGGGGCCGAATTCGAGGTGCTGATAAAAACCGTCGCGACCACGGCTCCATTTTGTCCAACTGGCCGGCACCGCGCCGCCGTTGTGGGTCAGTTGGTCGGTCGTGAAGGTCCGGAAATACATGCCGATCGGATCGGCAAAGGCGATCTGCGAGCCGCGCGCATGCGCACGATCCGCCGACACGCTCTTGAGCACCTGATCATAAGCGCCCTGTGCCGCCGTTGGATCGGCGTTCCGGCACGCCAGATAGGTGGTTCCATAATTGTTGAAGATCTCGAACAGATTGGCGCGCCGGTACGCGCCGCCCTCGTCGACGACATAGGGCTGCGAGCCGAAGGCGACGATATAGATCAGGTCGTCGAGCCCATTGATTGGCTGCGCCATGAACAGGGCGTTCGAGCGATTTAAATCGCCGACGGGATCGGTCGGAACCTTGGCTGCCTCGAGGTCATCATGCCGCCCGTTGCCCGCCACGGTGGTCGCGAACTTGATACGGCGCACCGCAGGGGCGACAGTGTGCGGATCGCCGATATCGTCACCATAGAGCTCGCGGAACGCGACCGGACGGCCGAGCACTTCCTGCGCCATCGCCTGCACACCGTCAGGATCGTGCGTCGCGACGGTCGTCCACCATTCGGCAAGTTCTGTGGTCGCGGAGAAGCGCTTCAACCGGACCTTCCCTGTCGCATCGACCTTCGTGACAACGGTGTATTCGCAATATTCGTCATGGAAGACCTCACGGCCTTTAGCTCCCCAATCCGACAGTTTTCGCGCCCAATCGGCATTAAGGCAGAAACGCGGCTCCGCCGGATCGGCACCCCAATGCACGGCATCGACAGGATCGCCGGGGATGGCGGTAGGATCATTTAACAAGAACGCTCTGGAAACCGGAAGGTCTGTATATTGCCGCTCAAATTCCGCCTGAATCTGCTGGTTCCAGTCGTCGATGACTTCGGGCTTCGCATTATCGGCAAATCCAGGAGAATTGTAGCGCATGAGAATTCCTTTTCGGCGAGGAGAAATCGGCAGAAAGGCGTTCGTGGAATTTTGTTCGACGTTATTGGCTTTTGCACGAGAAAGTAAGAATATTTTGCGCCAGTTTGAATGGCATTAAAGGTTAGCACCACCTTTCCGGATGGGTTGGCGAGTTTCGGGAAAACGTCGCCAGAACCTGTCTGACTGGAAACGACCGAGCTTCACTCGCTCTGCGATGTCGCTCACCCAACATCGAATGTCTGCTGGTGACAAGAGCTGGCGTTCCGCCCGGAGCTTCCGAACGGCAGGAAAGTCCCCAAGTCGGTCGATCGCTATGGCGCGACAGCCTGATGAATAAAGCGCAGGTTTCAGGGAGCCGTCCCAAGCGGTCGAATGACCGCAATGTTGGCGAAGAGCGAACCAATGCGCATGGGCAAGCATCACCACTGCCGTCTGCTTTTCCCACCATCGCTCTCCTCGCGGCCGCAGGAGCTTCCGCGTCCAAGGTTCGGGACTAAACAACTAGTGAGAAAATTGGCCGAGCCGTGAAACAACGCTCTCAACGCCCCACAGCGTAAGGTAGCCCCGCAATAGAACCTATGGCCAAACCGACGACAATTTTACTGCACCAGGCGGCAAAACATAGTCCGGGATCGCCCACGCCACGTCGTGCACGACGGGCGCCTCGGGATACGTGCGGCGGCGGAAGAGATTGGCACGCCACGCCCATTTGCCTTTCGTAAAGTCCCAATGCTTCTTGGGCACAAATTCGGCCAGCCACCAAGCAGGCGACATGCCGTAATGGACCTTGGCGGCGGGCGAGGGCGGGGCATAGGACCCGCCATGTCGGCCAAGCACGTCGTCCAGCCGTGCTGGGTCGATGAGCAGGCCGGCCTTGACCGCTTCGTGCGCCATCCACTCGAGCGGATATTTGGATATGCCGCTTTCGGCTTCCGGAAATCCGCCCCCGACATCGCAATGCGTGCCCGGAAACCAGACTTCGCGAATGTCGCGCTCGGGGTCGTCCGTGAACCAATTGACGCGGAAAAAACCGCGGCGCTCGTCGATCGCCTTGGCGTGACGGACGATCGCCACGTCAGGATTGGACCGTGTGAAGGGAATCGTGAGCGGGCTGCCGATCCAGCCGACCGAATTAACGGTGTCCCAAACCCCTAAAAAGTGTGTTTTGCAATCGCGGCTGGAGATCGTCCCTTTGAAATCCTGCGCGAGCTGCGCACAGGCGTGGTAATCGGGATCGCTTTTTGCCTCGGCCATCGCCCACAGCATTTGCGTTGCGTAAGGGATGAGCGGGCCGTTTCCGGCCATCGGTAGACCATACAAATGGAGCATCGCGCTGATGACGCGTGCCGTATAGGCGCCTCTACTGAACCCGAAAATGTAGAGCTGATCGCCCGTACGGTAATTGTCCATCAGGAAGCTGATCGCGTCGGTGACGTCGTCCTGGAGCTTGTAGCCGAAAGCAAGTCCAGCCCAGCGTGCGAGCCAGCCACCGGTCTTGGTACCGATTCCGGTCGGAGCGCGCGTGCCAATCCCGGGATGATAATAGACCAGCTGGCGAGCGTCGTCCTTGATCAGCGTGTGGAATAGCTTGATGACGCTGGTCCGGTCTTGTGAGAATTGGTTCGATGTGCCGTCACAACACAAGACGATATTTCGTGTCGTCATTCTTTCCCCCCGATTGCCCGCGCAAGTGCCACTGAATGGTGACACGGTTTCGGCGACCCCGCGAGCCCAACCCGCACCGATTTGGCGTTAACCGTATCCCGGCCGCCCACTGCAAAACATCGCCCTGATCATGCCCGCAATCCCAACCGCTTTGGACCCGAATCATGATTGCCCGTTGCGATCACTATACCGTATCATCTTCCTCATAATGACAAGCGCGTAGCAAGATCGGGAGAGCGCCTTGGCAGCGGCAAATTGCGTAGCCTAGTTGAGCAATCAGTAACGCGTTCAGCATCGATGGGGGAATCGACGATGAGCAAGGTCACTCCAGCCAACGCCTATGGCAGTCTGGTCCGACTGGCCGTCGTCGCGGTCATTGCGCTCCAGGCTGCACTCGCCACGGCGCCCGCACCTGCGCAGCCGATGCCGGAGGCGTCGGTGCCGACCCCGATGCTCGATGCGACCCACACTGCAGACTGGATCTTCGTCTACAAGTTCAACGCCTCGTCCTTCCCGACCGGCAAGTCCACGGATTGCGTATTTGGTGGGACGCCCGATGACGGCAAGTCAAGCCAAGCATTTGCCGTGTCGCAGGCCGGCGCCAGTACGCTCGTCGACGGGAGCGGACTCATCGGGACGAGCATCGCCGATCCAGTCGGCGCCACGTTCAATGAGATTTACAACAGTAACCTCAATTTCGTCGTTTGGAACGACCAGTTCTACGGCGATCCGCGACTGAGTTGCGGAGCCAATTGTACCGGCCGCTGGGGGCACTCGAAAGGTATCGTGGCGTGGGACAATGACGGTAATGGGATCGTCCTGCAGGTCACGACCCCGGACTGGCCTGGGGCAGGAAGTGCGGCAAACCCGAGGGCGCGTGACGGCAACACGCTCGGTTGCGAACATGCGACCAACAATGTGCTCGTCGGGCAACATTTCTTCGCGCTCAGGCTTTCTCCTGCGGATACAGGCCTCGTGCTCGATGCCATGGCTAATGCGTCTGTCGTCACCGATCCCGCGAGGCCGCAAATCGCCCGGCTCGGTGGCCCTGCCGGGCTGGTCGCGAAAGCCAAACTCCTCGGCACTATCTCGCAGTCGGTGAATTTCACCGACGTCACGTTGTCGAGTGGCGTGCGTCTGATCTCCAAGGCGTCGGACCTCTGGGTGCCGCCGTGGCAATTGATCTCGGCGCGACTTGGCGGTGTTCCGCTGCGCACCGCAACATGGTGGGCGTCGCCCCAGATACCGAGCACTACCAAGCGTACCAAGATTGCTTGCTGGCGAGCCAGTTTGGGAAGGCCGGGTCCAGTCGAGATCGCGACATCGGGGACCTGGTCCGGAAAATCGATCGGGATGAGCGTTGGCAGCAACCACGCGAAATTGGGCGTATCGTTGGACGCTGCCAAGCCGTTCACGATCTTTGGCGACATGAACCAGCAAGGGAGTCTGAGCGCGAAGTGCAACAGCTCGCAAAACGGCCGCGGAGGGATGTTCTTCGTACTGTCCGATCCAGCACTTTACACCTCAATGCGCGCTCTGCTGGATGGGGCGGGCGGCGGCAATAACTGATTGCCTTCGCGACAAGCGCCCCAATGCGGCCATCTGATTCTCGATCAACCAGGCTAGCCGTCTTGATAGGCGGCGGTAACCGCGCGTTTCGGAGCGGAACATCCGAAAGTGTGAGGCATTGGGTGCGGTCAGTGGCATGCTGCAAATAAGAGGACAAACCGGGTTATGACCAAGCTTATGATAGGTTGCGGCACGCCAGGCGCCTGCAACCACCAATGCTCCCGGAGCGCCGGTCAGGCATTGAATTGGTCTAGCGAAACTAGTCATTGTTCGAGTAGGGCCACAACTGCCACGGACGTAAATGACGGCTCAACGGCGCGGCTCGGATAGATCGCGAACTCTAAGAGTCTGTTTGAGAATGGTCAGGGATGGATAATTCTGCGTATAATGAGGCTTCCGAGCGCGACGTGGATC
>Ga0207695_10002782_pt1 | contig 25458 bp, 28 predicted proteins | sample KBSC54metaG_FD_184354 | JGI IMG/M metagenome (GOLD analysis project Ga0207695, IMG submission 184354) | Corn rhizosphere microbial communities from Kellogg Biological Station, Michigan, USA - KBS C5-4 metaG (SPAdes) (version 2) | ecosystem: Host-associated > Plants > Roots > Rhizosphere > Soil...
ACCGGCGGCTCCGGATAGACCTGCTCCAGGTACTCACTGATGATCGTCGAATCCGCGATCGATCGCCCGCCATCGAGCACCAGCACCGGCACCTCCGCGCGGGCCGAGGTACTGCGCAGGTCCTCTATGCGGTCCAGCGAGTAGCAGCGCTCGATCGGCTCGTACGCGATGCCCTTGTAGTCGAGCACGATTCTGACCTTGCGGGCGTACGGACTGGTGGCGAACGTGAATAGCTTCATCGGTGAATTCTCCGTTGGCAGTAGTTACTGAGCTGGTTCGGTGCGCCGCCGGATTCCCTCGCCCGCGCGCAGTCCGCCATCGACGATCAACTCCGTCCCGGTGATATACGCGGCGTCGTCCGAGAGCAGAAATACGATCGCCTTGGCGATTTCCCACGGCGTGCCCTGCCGCCCCATCGGAATCCGCGGCGCCACGCGCGCCTCGCGATCGCCGATTTCGCGCCGCACCATCGAGGAATTGATGAGCCCCGGCAGAATCGTGTTAACGCGCACGTGATCGCGCGCATGACGCACGGCGACCGATCGCGACAACCCGAGCAACGCCGCCTTGGTCGCCTCGTACGCGATTCCCGCACCCGCGATCAACGCCGACAGCGACGACACGTTGACAATCGCGCCGCCGCCCGCCTTTATAATTTCCGGGACCGCATAGCGCATCATCAGGAAATGACTGCGCAGGTTGACCGCATAGACTTTTTCAAACTGATCGGTCGTGGTGTTGAGCAGTGATCCGCCCGCCGCGATGCCGACGTTGTTCACCAGCAGATGCATCGCGCCGAATTGCTTTACCGTCTCCATTACGGCGCGGCGGCAATCGTCTTCCTTGCTGACGTCGCATGCGATCGCCGCGGCCTTGCCGCCCTCGGCCGTGATCGCGTCAGCGGTCTGCTGCGCGAGCGCGAGGTTCAAGTCGGCCGCCATCACGATCGCCCCCTCGCGCGCGGCGACCATCGCCGTCGCGCGGCCATTGCCGATCGAGAGCTTCTCCCCGGCGTTCGGCGGGCCGTCGGCGCCGCCGCCCGCTATCAACGCAACCTTACCGTCGAGGCGTCCCATCGCGAGTCCCTCCCGTTTCGTCCTGCTCGAGCCGTCGTGAAGTTCGCGCAACAAATATCGCAAAGCGCGCTCGATTGCACGGCGCCGGCTACTCAATTTGTCACTCCATACCGTTCGACCGAAGCCGGTATAATGCGCATCATTAGTAGCAGGTATCGGGACCTCGGTATTCGGGACGGTCCCGCAGGAACTTATTGCCACTGGAACTATCGCGATGACTATGCGGATCGAAGATTACGCCCTTATCGGTAACACTCAGACGGCTGCGCTGGTTGGGCGCGACGGCTCGGTCGATTGGCTCTGCATGCCGCGCTTCGATTCGGGCGCCTGCTTTGCCGCGCTGCTCGGTACGCCCGAAAATGGCCGCTGGCTGATCACTCCGGACGCCGAGGTTGTCGCGGTCCGCCGTCAATATCGCGGCGATACGCTCGTGCTCGAAACGGAATTCGAGCTGGCCGGCGGCGCGCGCGTCGCGCTTATCGACTTCATGCCGATCTGCGAGCGCGACGGCCGCATCGACCTCATTCGCATTGTCGAAGGCCGGCGTGGGACGGTCCCGGTGCGGATGGAGGCGGTCTTTCGCTTCGACTACGGACGGATAGTGCCGTGGGTCCGCAGCCGCGACTACGGCCTCAGCGCCGTCGCCGGTCCCGACGCATTGCAATTGCGCACGCCGGTTCCCATGCACGGCGAAAACATGAAGACCCTCGCCGCCTTCAAGGTTGCCGAGGGCGATCGGATCCCCTTCACCCTCACCTGGTACCCGTCGCACCTCCCCGAATCCGCCGCTCGCGATGATCTGAAATTGCTCGACGAGACCGAACAATACTGGCGTCAATGGTCCGCGCGCTGCCAGGACGGCAACCAATGGCGCCCGCATGTGATTCGCTCCCTGATCACGCTCAAGGCCCTCACCTTCAGTCCCACTGGCGGCATCGTCGCCGCGCCGACCACCTCGCTGCCCGAATGGATTGGGAGTGTGCGCAATTGGGACTACCGTTATTGCTGGCTACGCGACGCCACCTTCACGCTCTATGCTTTGTTAAGTTCCGGCTACAATGAGGAGGCAACGGCGTGGTGCGAATGGCTGCTGCGCGCGGTCGCCGGCCAGCCCGATCAGATCCAGATAATGTACGGCCTCGCCGGCGAGCGCCGCTTGACCGAATTCGAGGCGCCCTGGCTGCCCGGTTACGAAAACAGCGTACCCGTGCGCCTCGGCAACGCCGCCCACGATCAGTTCCAGCTCGACGTCTATGGCGAAATCTTCGACGTCTTCCACGTCGCCCGGCGCTACGGTTTCAACCCCGGTGACGACGCGTGGAACGTCGCCCGCGTCCTGATGGATTTCGTCGAACAGCATTGGTTCGAGCCCGACGAAGGTATCTGGGAGGTGCGCGGTCCGCGCCGCCACTTTACCCATTCCAAGGTGATGGCCTGGGTGGCCGCCGATCGCGCCGTCAAGGCCGTCGAACGTTACTCGCGCGAAGGGCCGGTCGATCGCTGGCGTTCCCTGCGCGACGCTATCCACGCCGACGTTTGCCGCCACGGCTTCAATGCCGAGCGCAATGCTTTCGTGCAGTATTACGGCGGCACCACGCTCGACGCTTCGGTTCTGATGATACCGCTGGTCGGCTTCCTGCCCGCGACCGATCCGCGCATCGCCGGCACCGTCGAGGCCATTCAGCGCGACCTGATGGACGAGGGCCTCGTCCGCCGCTATTCGACCAATATTCCCGGCGTTGACGGCTTGCCGCCGGGCGAAGGCGCGTTCCTGCCGTGCACCTTCTGGCTCGCCGATAACCTCGCGATGATGGGCCGTTACGACGACGCCCGCGCCATCTTCGAGCGCCTCGTTGGCCTGTGCAACGACGTCGGCCTGCTCTCGGAGGAATACGATCCACGCGGCAAACGTCAGTTGGGCAACTTCCCGCAGGCCTTCACCCACGTCTTCCTGATCAATACCGCGCACAATCTTTCGCGCGCCGAGGGCCCCGCCAAGGAACGCGCCAAAACCTGACCGCGATCGCCGATTGGGACAACTCGCGCACGCGGCGATATCGATGCTATGAAAGCGCATATCGTGCGCATCTCCGCTTCGATTTGATTCGCCGATGCGTATGACTCGAGGAGGAACGACCATGGCCCGACGCGCGAACGGCTGGCAGTACACCAAGGGACTCCATGATCTCGGCAACGGCTGCTATGGCTATCTGCAGCCCGACGGCTCCTGGGGCTGGAGCAACGCTGGCCTCGTCGTTGACGGCGGCGAATCCCTGCTCGTCGATACACTCTTCGATTTGAAGCTCACGCGCGCGATGCTCGCGACCATGCGCCGCGCCGAACCCAAGGCAACGGCCCGCATCGGCGCGCTCGTTAATACTCACTCCAACGGCGACCACGTATTTGGCAACGAACTGGTTGCGAGCGCGGAGATCATCACGTCGAAAGCCTGCGCCGAGGAGATGATTCACGACGGCGGCGCCAAGCGCCTCGCCGACTTCAAGAACAACGCAGCCGCGATGGGCGAGGCCGGCCGCTTCTTCGCGGAAATCTTCGCGCCGTTCGACTTCGACGGCATCAAGGTCGCGATGCCCACGCGAACCTTCGAGGGCACGCTCGATTACTCAGTCGGCGCCAAGACCGTGCGTCTCATCCAGGTCGGGCCCGCTCACACCCGCGGCGACGTGCTCGCCTACGTTCCTGCCGATCGCGTCATCTTCACCGGCGATATACTGTTCGTCAACGGCCATCCGATTATCTGGGCCGGCCCCATCGGCAACTGGATCAAGGCCTGCCAGTTGATGATCGACCTCGACGTTGACACCGTCGTCCCTGGTCACGGACCAATTACCGACAAGGCCGGCATCGCCGCCGTCAAGGGTTACCTCGAATACATCGAGCGCGAGGCGCGCCGCCGCTTCGATGCCGGGATGCCGGTGTTCGAGGCCGCGCAGGACATCTCACTAACTGACTATTCGTCGTGGGGCGATGCCGAGCGCATCGTGGTGAACGTCGCTACTCTTTATGGTGAATTTTCCGGCGGTTCCGCCGCGGCGCCCTCAATCGCCGACCTCTTCACGATGATGGCCAACCTCCGCAACGCTCGCCGCCATTAAGGCGTTCTACGAGGCTCGCGCTTTTTTCTCCGGCAGGTTCAAGCGGCAGATGAATGGGCCGCACGGGCTATTCCGCGCCGATTTGCCGGTGCCCCAACGCGATCGCAGCACGCCGCCCCTCAGGCGTTTCGCTACGCGCTCTTCGCGACGAAGAACGTCACCGCCGATCCCGACGCGCCATCGCCGTTGACGCCGTTCGCATGTTCCTCCGCGACGCCCGCGCCGTTCGCCCCGTCGTCAAACGCGCCCTGCAGTTCGGCCAGCCGTTCGTGCAGAGTAGTCAGCGGTTCGAATGCCTCCGCCAGTTGCAGGATTCGCAGCCGCACTTCCTCGGCCGGCTCCAGTGCCTTGATCAACGCGGTGATATGCAGATTGAATCCGCCGGTTAACTGCGTGAACTGGTCTTGCAGCGGTTTGATCGCGTCGCAGGTCTGCGCGATCCGCGCCATCTCCTGCCGCAAGGCTTTGATCGGCACGAACGTGCGCGCCAGTTGCTCAAGCTGTTGCCGGAACGCGTCGAGCGGCACGAAGGTGCCCGCCACCGTCTGCGCCAGCGTCTCGATCGAATCGAACATCGAGCCCAGGTCGTTCAGATTCTCCCGCGCCGTATGGGTCTGCTCGAACAGCCTCGCGACCGCCTGGAATACCTGGTACTCGGCGCTCCCGTCCTTCTCGACGTATGACAACACGGCGCCCGCCAACCCCGGATTGCGCTGTGACGGATGACTATTCGACGGTTCGCTCGCGGCCGATTGTGCCGCGGTCTGGTTTGCGGTGATCGCGTCGGGCGGAAGGTTTTCGAGCATTTTGCGCACCGAATAGATTCGCGGTTCGTTCCCGGTGCCTTCAATCAAATGCGCCGGCAACGGTTGCGGTTGCGGAGTTGCGGTTTGCATTGCCGACCCTGCTACGGGTGCTGCTTCGACCCTCGATTGCGTGAAGTGCTTGATCAGTTCCATCTTCCCCCCAATCATAGTTGCGCCGCACGTTTGGACCCCGCCGCGGCGAAATCCGAAAACACCACTGACCTGCGAACTTGATGGCGAGCGATTGGGGTGCCGCAGTCCTGCTACTGCAAACGGTGAGAAGACTAACGGCTATGCTGGTTGGATCGGTGATCCCTCCGCCTCCGCCACATCCACATTGCGAATGTTCTATAGCACGATGCGAGGAAAGGATTAAGATTGGCCGCTTTTTCAAGCTGTTGCACTAGTGTGCATAGACACACCTACATTAGTCTGATCGGATTGCAGTGAAAAAATATTTTCGACGAAGGATCTCAACGCCGTGCGATCGCGCGGCCGGATTGAAAATCGCGCGCCTCAGCAGGCAAAATTGAAACGACCATTCGCTCCGGTGCGAAATTCAGCCCGAGGAGTGCCACCCGAAACATGAAATCGAAATTTCTGATCGCCGTGCTGGGTAGTGTACTCGCAATCCCCGCCGTCGCGCTCGCCCAGTCCGCCAGCGAGTCTATGCATCAGGCGGGAGAGGCCACCGAAAATTCCGCCGCCAGCGCCGGCCACGCGATTGTGGATGTCTATCACGGAACCAAAACCGCCGCGATCGACACCACCATCACGGCCAAAGTAAAAACCGCCTCGACGAGGACGCCGCCACCAAGCATGAGGACATCCACGTCGAGACCGTGGCCGGCGTCGTGACTTTGCGCGGCAAGGTGTCATCGTCGAGTGTGGCCGACCGCGCGACGCAGCTCGCGTCGCAGACCGGCGACGTCAAAAGCGTCCGCAACAAGTTGAAAATTACCGCCAATTAGCGGCGCGCGGTCGTCCGGTGGATGGGGTCATGATTGCTTGAGCGTCGCGGCTGCAGCGCGGCCGCGGCTACGCCGGATAGTTGTGTCCAATAAAAGCGAAGCCTGAGACCTTTGAGGCTTGTAAAACTATAAGATCTAGGCTCCGCAACAACCGGATTACATCCGTGTGAGCCCACTGCGCCGTAAAGGTAAACCGATGCCGCAAAGCCTGCCTGACGCGCCGACGATGCTGGGCGCCGCTGTGAAATATCTCGAAGACGAGCTGATGCCCGCGCTCGACGGGTACCATCGTTTCAAGACCCGCGTGACTGTCAACGTGTTGAATACGATTCGGCGCGAACTGGAGTTGCGTGGGGCGCAGGCGGCCGCCGAACGGACGCGGCTCGCCACGATCCTCGGACACGACGGCGAAGTCGAAGCGCTCAGCCTCGAGTTGTCCGAGCGGATCCGGTCGGGCGCGATCGATTTGAACGACCCGATCCTGCGCGCGCATCTAAGACAATCGGTCGCCGATGCGCTCGCCATCAATAATCCAAAGTGGATCAATCGCTGACCGTTAAAAAGCGCCAAAGCCGTGCGGCCGCCGCGCGGGTCGCTTGACGACGGCGTCGATGTATTAGGGAGATCGCAAAATGAATTCAGCGGGCAAAGTCGCGATCGTGACCGGCGCGGGAACCGGGATCGGCAAGCAGGTGGCGATCGCGCTTGCGCAGGAAGGCTATGCGATCGCGCTCGCGGGTCGGCGCAAGGAGCCGCTCGAAGCGACCGCCGAGGCAGCCAAAGCCACCGGCGCGCCCATATTGGTCGTGCCGGCGGACGTCAGCGATCCCGCCTCGGTTAAAGCGTTGTTCGCGGCGGCTCGCGAAAACTTCGGCCGGCTCGATCTGCTCTTCAACAATGCCGGTGTTGGCGCGCGTGCCGTGCCGCTCGAGGAGCTCGCCTTCGAGCAATGGAAGAAGGTCATCGATATCAATTTGAACGGCGCCTTCCTCTGCACTCAAGAGGCCTTTCGCCTCATGAAGGCGCAGCAGCCGCCGGGCGGACGGATCATCAATAACGGATCGATTTCGGCGCACGCTCCGCGTCCCAACTCCGCGCCCTACACCGCGAGCAAGCATGGGATGACCGGCCTGACCAAGGCGACCTCGCTCGACGGTCGCAAGCACAATATCGCATGCGGCCAAATCGATATCGGCAACGCAGCCACCGAGATGACCGCCCGGATGGGCCAGGGGGTGCCGCAGGCGAACGGCACGATCGAAACCGAGCCGACCTTTGACGCGAGCCACGTCGCCCGCGCGGTCATCTACATGGCGAGCCTGCCGCTCGACGCCAACGTTCAGTTCATGACCGTGATGGCGACGAAGATGCCGTTCGTGGGCCGCGGCTAGAATTCCCGCGAGTCCCGCTCCGCGACCGTCCACGCGATTCGCACCAGATTGCCCTCCGGTCGTGCCGTCAAAGTTATGCGTTGCGGCGGACGGTTGCGCCTGTGTATCGTGAGTCACCCGCTGAAGCGAAAACCATTCGAGGGAAAATCCGATGAGAGTCGTGGTTGATCATAGTCTGTGCGAGGGCAATGGCCGCTGCGTCGAGGCCGCCCCCGGAATTTTCGAGCTGCGCGACGATGACCTGAGCTACGTCATCGAGGAGCAGCCGCCGCAGTCATTGCGCGCCAAGGTGGATCTGGCGGTGAGCCTCTGTCCGCGCCAGGCGATTCGCATCATCGAGGATTAGCGCCAGCGCGCCTAGAGGTACCGCCGCACCGCGCCGGCGCGACATTTCCGTCATCTCCGGTTGAGCGAGTTGGCCGAAGGAGCAATCGAGTTCATGGCTGCTTTGACACTGGATACGATCGACATCGTCAATCCCGACCTTTACGTGCAGCGCGGCTATCCGCACGCGGAGTGGGCCTTGCTGCGGCGCGAGGCGCCCATCCACTATTACCAGCGGCCCGATGTTGACCCCTTCTGGGCGATCACCCGGCACGCCGATATCGTCAACGTTTCGCGCCAGCCCGGGCTTTTCCGCAGTATCCAGCAACTGTTCATCACGGTGAATGAGCCCGATTCGCCGCCGCCCGACGAGGCCATTCTGCGCCAGCTGCTCAACATGAATCCGCCCGAGCACGCGGCCTTCCGCGGCGTTGTCAACCGGCGCTTTACACCGCGCAGCGTGCAACAGTTGACCGCCGGTATCGAGCGCATCACGACCGAAGTCCTCGACGCGATCGTCGGCCACGACGAATGCGATTTCGTGACGGCGGTCTCGGCGACGCTGCCGCTCGCGGTGATCGCCGAGATGTTCGGCATCCCGCGCGCCGACTGGCCGCTGATGTTCCGCTTGAGCAACGAGATGATCGGGCCGACCGACCCGGAATACGCCGGCAGCGAAACTGTCACCGAAACGCTCGAACGCGCCCGGATGGAGTTCTTTCAGTACTTCAATGGACTGGTCGAGGACCGCCGCAAAAATCCGCGCGACGACCTGTCCAGCGCGCTCGCCAACGGCCTCGTCAACGGCGAGCCGCTGCCGATCTTCGAGCTGATGTCCTACTTCGCACTCCTGATCATCGCGGGCAACGAGACCACGCGCAACGCCACCACCGGCGGCCTGCACGCCTTCATCAGCAACCCCGACCAATGGGAAAAACTCAAACGCGATCCGGCGCTGGTGCCCAAGGCGGTCGAGGAAATCGTGCGCTGGACCTCGCCGGTGATTCAATTTACGCGCAAGGCGACCGCCGATACCGAACTCGGCGGCCATAAGATTCGCGAGGGCGACATCCTCACGTTGTTCTACCCGTCGGCCAACCGCGACGAGAGCATTTTTGCTGCGCCGAACCAGTTCGATATCACGCGCCATCCGAATCAGCACATCGCGTTCGGCATCGGCGAACATTTCTGCCTCGGCGCGAACCTCGCGCGGCTCGAGCTGCAGGTGATGTTCCGGCACCTGGTCGAACGGCTCGAATCGGTCGAGCTGGCCGGCCCCGTCCAGCGGATGCGCTCGAGCTTCGTCGGCGGCATCAAGCACATGCCCGTGCGGCTGCGCGTCCGCCCGCGCCAATGATCGCAGTCGAATAATCAGTCGCCGCTCAGGCGCGTTTACCCCCTAAAGCGGATGGCCCGGCAGGCCCGTATGGGCGGTCGCGCCACCGTCCGCCACCACGATACTGCCCGTCATGAACGAGGCGTCGTCGGAGGCGAGGAATAGCACCACCCGCGCGATCTCCTCGGGTTGACCGAGCCGGCCCATCGCATGGCTTTCGGCGGCGTTTTTGTTCGCCCGACTGGGATCGCGCGTCGCGGCCAGCAGGTTGACCACCGGAGGCGTCGCGACCATGCCGGGGCAAACCGCATTCACGCGGATATTCTTGCGGGCGTATTCGATCGCGGCGGTCTTGGTGAGATTTACCACGCCCGCCTTGGCCGCGTTGTAAGCGCCCATCCGGTAGTCACCGAACAGTCCCGAAATCGACGCCGTATTCACGATCACGCCGCCGCCCTGCGCGACCATCTGCGGCAGTGCGAAACGCATCCCGTAAAATACTCCCGACAGCGTCACCGAAATCGTCTTCAACCAGCCGTCGATACTCATTTCGCCGACCGCGCCGACGGTCGTGTAGAACGCGTTATTGTGGAGCACGTCGAGGCGCCCGAAGCGATCGACGGCGAATTTCACCATCTCCTCGACCTGCTTCGGATTGCGCACGTCGGTCTTGCAAAAGGCGCCGGCCGCGCCGAGTTCGCCGGCGACTTTTTGTCCCGCCGCTTCGTCGATATCCGCGATGACTACTCGTGCGCCCTCCGCGGCAAACAGCCGCGCAGTGGCGGCGCCGATTCCGGAACCGGCGCCGGTGATAGCGGTGATTCGATTGTCGAGTTTACCCATGTCACTCCTTGACCGCTGGCGCGCGGGCCGCGGCGCTATACTGAGGCGAATTTCCGCCCAAGTCATAGCCCATTTTTATCAGGGACGCACTTCGCCAGCTCTTTATGGTGAGGCCTGCGTTGTCATCCTTCGCTCCGGCAGCCGTTATGCACGATGGCGTCACGGAGGCAGCCGCAGGGCGGCCTGTGCGAACGTCATCACTGAAATGATTCGCTTGTATTTTCGCTACGGGCTTTGCGACGATGCGGACGAGCGAACGAGGTATTTCCAATGGAACAACGAACCGTCAAATTTTATAGCGAAGGCGTGCGTCTCGAGGGCGACCTTTTCCTTCCCTCTGATCTTAAGAGCGGGGAGCGCCGCCCCGGAATTGTGCTCTGCCACGGCTTCACCGGGATTCGCTCGCTGATTCTCCCGGATTACGCCAAGGTCTTCGTCGAAGCCGGGTTCGTCGCGTTCAGCTTCGATTATCGCGGCTTCGGCGGCAGCGAGGGTCCGAAGTGGCGGCTGATTCCGCTCGAGCAGATCGATGATATCCGCAACGCCATCAGCTTCTTCGAGACGCAGCCGCCGGTCGATCCTGATCGCATCGGCCTGTGGGGCACGAGTTTCGGCGGTGCGAATGCACCCTATGCGGCGGGCGTAGATTCACGCATCAAGGCGGTGGTCGGCCAGGTCGGTTTCGGCGACGGCGAGCGCTTCATGCTCGACGTTCGCAGCTACGGTGAGCGCGTCGACTTGGTGCGCAGACTGGACGACGATCGCCGCCGCCGGGCGGTCGAAGGCGTTGGCGAGCGCGTCGATCCCCTCGATCTGGCACTGCGCAGTTCGCAGTCGCGGGCCTTTCTGCCGGAGGCACTCAAGGCTTATCCCGCCATGAAATGCGAACTCTCGTGGGAAACCGTCGAGAAAACTATCGAGTACAAACCGATCGACGTCATCGATCGAATCGCGCCGCGTGCGCTGTTGCTGATCGGCGCCGAGCACGACAATGTTTGCCCCATCGAGGGCTATCAGAAGCTCTACGAAAAGGCGCACGAGCCGAAAAAGTTAGTCGTGCTTCCCATTACTCACTACGATATCTATGCGGGCAAATGGTTCGATGAGTCGGCGCGGCTCGCTCGCGAGTGGTTCGAGCGGTTCCTGAAGTAGTCCGCGATAGCAATCGTGCGCAGCGCACTGCGCGGTGGCTGAAAACTATTCGCAGAGGGGAAACGTATATGCTGCAGAAACTTTTCCACGTCAATATCTGTGTCCGCGACATGGAGCGGTCGATCCGCTTTTACGAGGGCCTCGGCTTTAACAAGGTCAACGATTTCACCCTCGACGATCCGAGCGTGGGCGACGCCCTCGGCCTGAAGGCGAAGAAGCTGCGCGGCGTGTTTATGCGGCTGGGCAGCGACGCGAACGCGCCGGTGCTCGACCTGGTGCAATTTATCGACCCGCCGCCGCAGGGCCAGCCCTATCCGACGCTCAACAATATCGGTATCTGCCGCATCGCGTTTGCGGTGGACGATATCGACAAGACCTACGAGGAATTGAAGGCGAAAAAGGTCGAATGCCTGGCGCCGCTCAAAAAGATCAACGGCCCCAATGGCGCGGTGATCGGCGTGGTCTGCTTTAAGGACCCCGACGGCACGATCCTCGAATTGATTAGTGGAATGTAAGTTGACCGACTAAAAGTAATAGGACGGGACACGATGGCTTCATTGGCGCACAAGACGGTGGTAGTGCTGGGTGGCACTTCCGGAATCGGGCTCGCGACCGCGAAGGGCGCACAAGCCGAAGGGGCGCGCGTGATAGTGACCGGACGCTCGCGCGAGCGCCTGGCGGCCGCGCAAGCCGAGCTTGGCGACGGTGCGCGCGCGGTCGCGCTAGACGTGGCCGACGAAGCCGGCACCCGCGCGCTGTTCCAGGAGATCGACCGCGTCGATCATATATTTATAACGGCGGGCAGTGTCGCGCTTGATGCGCGGCTCGCGCCGGACAGCGCGTTGCTGCGCCCCGCGATGGACGTGCGCTTCTGGGGTGCGTTCAACGCCGCCAAGTACGGCGCCGCGAAGATGAACGAGGGCGGATCGATCACGTTCATGTCGGGTACGGCGGCACGCCGGCCGCTGCGCGGGGCGGCCGTGGCGACCGCGTCGTGCGGCGCAGTCGAGGCTTTCGCGCGAGCGCTTGCGATCGATCTCGCGCCGATTCGCGTCAACACCTTGCAGCCCGGTTACGTCGATACTCCCATGCTCGACGAATTGCTCGGTGAAGCGCGCGCGGCGTTCAAGGCCGAGGCGGGTGCGCGCCTGCCGGTAAAGCGGATCGGACGGCCCGACGAGCTTGCCGACGCGGTGCTGTTCCTGATGAAAAACGGCTACGTCAACGGGATCACGCTCACCGTCGATGGGGGCGGTCTGCTGGTCGGCTGAATCCGTGGCTTTACGATGATCGCGCGATCGAGTATCGCGAGCGGCAATCGTGACGAGGTTATTCCCGGTACGAAGCCCGCATTTTTACAATGGGAAATCTGAAATCTTCGTAAGGTTTCAATAAAAATCTTGATTGGAGTTCCTCAACAACTCTCCGGGGAGAAAACTGAAAATGCGATTCGAGGGCAAAGCAGGTCTGGTCACGGGAGCGGGATCGGGAATCGGGCGCGCGACGGCCAAGGGCTTCGCGGCGCGCGGCGGTGCCGTCGCGGTGGCCGATATCAACGGCGACAATGCAAATCGTGTCGTCGCGGAAATCACCGCTGCGGGCGGCAAGGCGATCGCGATCGTCGCCGACGTCACGCGCGCGGCCGATATCGAAATGATGATCGCGCGGACCACGCGCGAATTCGGGCGCCTCGATTTCCTGCACAACAATGCTTTCGGCTTCTCCGCGATGCCCGGCGTCTCGGCGGTGGCTGCCACCGCGGACACCGACGATCGGATGTGGAACGCGACGCTCGAGGTCGGCCTGACGGCGGTCTTCCGCGCGATCAAGCGCGCCGTCCCCGTGATGCGCGCGCAGGGCAGCGGCTCGATCGTCAACACCGCGTCGATTTCGGGGCTCTACGCCGACTACGGAATCGTCGCCTACAACGCGGCCAAGGCCGGCGTGGTCAACCTGACGCGAGTGGCGGCGATCGAATACGCGCGTCTCGGAATTCGCGTCAACTGTATCTGCCCAGGCGCCATCGATACGCCGTTGCTGGCCGGCGCTGCGCAACCCGCGATGCTCAAAAAATTCAACGAAGTGATCCCGATGGGCCGCCTCGGTCGGCCCGAAGAAATGGCCAACGTGATCCTGTTTCTGGCCTCCGATCTCGCGTCGTTCGTGACCGGCTCGGCCTATGTCGCCGACGGCGGTCAGACCGCCAAAACCGGCAGCCCGTCCTTCCTGCCGGAATGAACTTTTACGCCAAGCATTCAACCGTCAATAAGGTGTTGAGGGAAGTCTGAAACCTCGTGAGGTTTCAGTGTTCGAAAAACGCTAAAGGGTTTGTGCTCTGCCCAGCGCCGGCATCAAACGCCGCTTTGACGATCGGCGGGCGGGCGGAGTAATGTCCCGCGCAGGCTGAGTATCCACCAAATCCGGAAGCAGTCGGAAACCGCCGGCAGGCCACAAATTCAACTAACGGGTGCACACCATGGGCGCAGCAGAGAACAAGCAATTTATCAGTAACATGTTCGCCGAACTGTCCAAGGGCAACGCCGACGCCTTTCTCGGCGCGCTCGCCGACGATGTCCGCTTCACCATCATCGGCACCACCAAATACTCCGGCACCTTCAAGGGCAAGCAGGACCTGATCACCCGGCTGCTGGCGCCGCTCAATGCGCAGGTCGAAGGCGGCATGGCGATCACGCCCGACAACCTCATCGCCGACGGCGACTTCGTCGCCATGCAGGCGCGGGGCAAGGCGTTGTCGAAGAACGGACAGCGCTACGATAATACCTACTGCCACGTTTTTCGTTTCGCCAACGGCAAGGTTCAGGAAGTGACTGAGTATCTCGATACGGAATTGATCACGACCGCGTTTGGAAAATAGTTTCCCTCGCCACGAGGGCGAGTACGCGAGCGAACGCATAAGCGCGACCAGCCTCAGGATGAACGCCGGCGCGAGCCGATCATGCTCGCCGGGCGAATCGTGGAGTTGTGCGTTCAGCAGTGAGTATAAGGGGACCGGCGATGCCGAAACTTACCGATCACGAAATAGCCGAATTTCTGGGTGAACGCGGCCATTTGGCGCGGATCGCGACGGTGCGCGCCGACGGATCGCCGAGCGTCGTCCCGGTCTGGTTCATCTTCGAGGGCGGCAAAGTCCTGATCACGCCGCGCAAACATTCGGCGTTCCTCGCCAACCTCCAGCGCGAGCCGCGCGTCGCGATCACCATCGACGAGGACCAGGGGCGCTATCGCAAGGTGCTCTTCGAAGGCCACGCGGAAGTCCTCTACCGGGTCGGCGAGGACCGCAAGTGGGACGACGTTTACCGCCGCATCGCGTGCCGCTACATCGATGAGGCCTCCGCCGATTACTATCTCACCGAGACCAGGGACCAGCCGCGCGCGCTGATCGGCGTCGATCGCGCGAAGGCCAAGGTGACGACGTGGCGGATGCCCTCCGAGAACGAGCCGTACTCGGGCATCTGGGCCAAACGCTACTACGACGCCGGGACCAAAATGGCCCGCACCGCAACACCGGCGACTGGCGCGAGAATCAAAGTGAACTGAGTACTGCAAGTGACTATTGCACAAATGATATTGTAAATGATGCGCGATGGTTAGTCAGTCGCGCAGGCGGACCCCAGCCGAAATACATTAGTGGAGAATTACGATGAAGGTTACCCGATTTCATGCGACGGCCGACGGCGAATCGCGCTTTCAGGAAATCGAAGTTCCGATCAACGAACGGCGGCCCGATCAGTTCGGTCATACGATTATGCAATCGGGCGCGTGGGCCTCGCCGAGTATCCGCTTCGTCGAACTGCCGGTGGGCCTCGACCAAAGCTGGCATCATGCGCCGGCGCGCCAGATCGTCGTAGTGCTGGCGGGCGAGATCGAGGTCGGCACCAGTGATAATCAAAAGCGCCGATGCACGCCGGGACAGGCGTTTATCGCCGACGATCTCACCGGCAAGGGCCATCTGACGCGTGTCGTTAACGGGCCCGCGCGCGTGATGTTCGTGCAGTTGCCCGACAGTTTCGATTTCGACCGCTGGGCGCCGTGACCGCGGCCACCCCGCTCCCCGGATTAGCTAATAGCCCTGTTGTTCGGGCCGTCGAGCAACGCGAGCGCACAACACTGAAAAAAGGAAAGTAGTAGTATGGCTGGACCTATGGAACATGTATTGAGCGGTTTGCGCGTGCTCGATTTCACGCGCGCGCTGCCGGCCCCACCTGCACGCGGATGTTCGCGGAGATGGGCGCCGAGGTGATCAAGGTCGAATCCGCCCCGGGCGGCGACATGGTGCGGCGGATGTCGAAAATCCGCAACGAGCGCAGCCTCTACTACGTCCAGCAAAACCTCGGCAAGAAAAGCTTGTGCATCAATCTGCGCGACCCGCGTGGCATGGCGATCATCGCCGCGCTCGTCCCCAAGGTTGACGTCGTGGTCGAGAACTTCAAGCCCGGTACGATGGCCGAGATGGGCCTCGGCTACGACCGCCTGCGCGAAATGCGCAAGGACATCATCCTGTGCTCGATTTCAGCGCTGGGCCAGAAGGGGCCGCTCGCCGGACTGCCCGGCTACGACTTCATCGCCCAGGGCTATTCCGGGGTGACCTCTATGATCGGTGAGGCGGGCGGCACGCCGTACATCCCGCTGGTCGGCGTCGGCGACGTCAGCACCGGCGTGCATGGCGCGCTCGCGGTATTGGCCGCGTTGCGTTATCGTGATCGCACCGGCAAAGGGCAGCATCTCGATATCGGCCTGCTCGACGTTTATTACCATTGCCACGAAGTGAGTATTCATCAGTTCAGCGGCAGCAATGGTCAGTTGAAACCGAGCCGCCAGGGCCCGCATCTCAATTACGTCTGCCCGGCCGGCGTCTTCAAGGCCAACGGCGGATGGGTCGTGATCATGGCGTTTCTCCATCATTGGAAAGATCTCTGCACCGCGATGAACCGGCCCGACCTCGTCAACGACGAAAAGCTCGGCACCGACGCCGGGCGACTGGCCAACCGCGCCGAAGTGATCAAGCTACTCGAGGATTGGCTCGCGACCTTTCCCGACCGCGACAGCGCCGTGGCCAAAATGCACGAGCATTCGGTGCCCGCGGCGCCCGTCCTCTCGATTGAGGAAACCGTCAATCATCCGCATTTGAAGGCGCGCGGCACGGTTCGCACGGTTGACGATCGCATCGCGGGCAAGTTCCAGATCCCGGGGATGCCGCTGAAATTCTCCGAGTTTCCCGAGGACCTGCCGCTCGAAGCGGCGACGCTCGGCCAGCATAACGGCAACGTCCTGCGCGAATTGCTCGGGCGCAGCGATCAGGAGATCGAGGAATTACGCGCCGCCAACGTGCTGCTCGAGGGCGAGAATTAGTCGGCCGGTGAGTTTGCTGGCCGATCTGACGAGTCCGCGAGGTGCGTTGGATTCCTGGCCCGGCGCACCTCGGGATTTCGCGTTTGACAGTTTACAAATTCGCGGCGATCATAGGCCGCAATTAAGCCGCCGCCTGCGAATTCGCGCAGCCGGCCATCGCAAATCCAACACTTGATTCGGAGTGAGTCATGGCAGAAGGCAAAGCAACTAAACTATGGGCGCTGCCGGGCGCGGTGCTGACCGCTCCCGCGTCTTTGCTGATGCATGGGGGCGACGACACGCTGCTCGACCTGCCGTGCCCGTCCTTCCTGATCGAGCATCCCAAGGGCCTCGTGCTGTTCGATACCGGCTGCAATCCGAAGGTCATCGACGACGCGGTCGGCTACTGGGGGCAGGTCGCGGAACACCTGCCGCTCAAATGGAGCAAGCAGGACACGCTCGACAAGCAGATCCAGGGCGTCGGCTATAAGCCGTCAGACGTAAAATACGTCATTTTGTCGCATGCACACCTCGACCACTCCGGCGGCCTGACCTACTTTCCCAACGCGACTTTCATCGCGGGCCAGGGCGAGATGCAGCACGCCTACTGGCCGCACCCGGATCGCCGTTGGGCCTTCATCCTCAACGACTACCTGCCGACGCGCGGCTACAAGTGGCTGGAGTTCGGCCAGGACTTCGACCTCTTCGGCGACGGCGCACTGCAGTTCCTCTACACCCCGGGACATACGCCCGGCGAATGCTCGCTGCTGGTCAACACCTCCAACCGCAAGTTCCTCTTCACCGGCGACACGGTGCATTTGCGCGCGGCGGTCGAACTCGAAGCCACGATGGGGATCGACACCGATCCGAACCAGTCCACCATGTCGCTGCGCCGCATCAAGGCGATTCGCGACATGCAGGGCGCGACGATGTGGATCACGCACGATCCCGAGGACTGGAAGGAACATCCACATCGCGTGGAATAGTGGGGGCTGCTCGGCGCGGCGCGAACGTCGATCGAAATCGGCTGCGCGTTCGCGATCCGCGTGTCATAAGGAAGAAGCGCCGGGAGACGCGCGATAGGCGATGCCGATCTACGAATGCAGTTGCGAGAGGTGCGGGATCACATTTGAGGTCCTGGCACCGGTGAGCGAGGCCAATCGCAAGCGCCCGTGTCCGCGATGCGCCCGGCCGGCGCGCCGTGTCGTTTCCTCGTTCGCGATCGGCGCGGCCGGTGCCGCCGATCGCGAATCCCCGGCGGTGCCCGCGGCATCGTCACCCGGAACCGCAGGCCACGCGCACCACGGACATGCGCATCCCGGGAATGGAAATTCAGGGCGGCGCGGACGACCGCCGGTACCCGACTTCGCGCGGCTTTGCTGGATGGACGATCGATCGGCCGAGCGCTTCGCGGCCTACAAGCGCGGCCGCGGCGCCGAATACGACGACAAATCCGCTGCCAAGGAAGAACTGCGCAACCAACGTGGACTGCCGGCGCCGGCGGCGTCCGACCAAAGCAATTCGCCGGTCGCCCGGATGGTTGCGCGCAAAAAAGCCGACCAGGCGAAAAAGGCAGCTAAGGCCGCCAAAGCCGCTGCCCTCGGCGCGCCGCCACAGTAGACAGCCACGCTCGCCTCACCGATCGCGCGCGAATTACCTTCGACGTGTGCCGCGCGGACGCGAGACGCCCGCGATCAATTCTGCTTCACGAAAGTATGCTTAAGCAGTTGCTGGAAGCCCTCGTCGCGCTTTTCGGGCGGATAATGGACGAGCATATCGAGCAATCCCGCGCGAAAGTCGCACGTCGCGGTCGATCCGTCCTTCATCTTCATGTTGGCCAGCGTTTGCTGATTAGCGGGGGAAAGACTGGCGTTGGTCTGCTTTTCCTGGTCGGTGAGCTTGCCGGCGCAATCGTCCGCCCGCGCAACCGCCGCACCGGCTATCGAGAGTGAAAGGGCCGCAGCGAGCAATAGAAGTTTCATCCGTACCTCCGCATCGAATTCCTAGCAACTTCCGCTCGCAATGCATATCACGAATCGGCCGCTAACCAGCGCCGTGCGCCTGCCTTTTGCTACGAATCGCTCAGCGCCGCGCCCGCCATTGCCGGTCGTCCGCCCCGCCGCGTTCCCGACGTAAGTGGCTCCCTTCCGAAGAGCCGCCCGCGAGGCAACTCAGAAAGCCCAGCAAGATTACAGCGCCGGCAAATCCAATCAACATCAGCAGTTCCATACAAGTTTGCCCTCGCCAATCGAGCAGCAAGCTTCTTGCCAAGCGCGAGTGCGCTAAAACTCAAGCCAGTACGCTATTTGAAGGGGATTGTCTCCGCTATCAGTGCCAACTCCGCTTGGCATCCTCCGCCAACCGTTCGTCATTCCGGGCCTCGTGCGCCCCATCTCGTAAGACTCACCCGATCGACGGCGTCTTGCCCGACGCGTCAACGTGCGACGATTTCAGCAAATCGCTGAAGTTTTTGTGCAGCTTCGTCAGCTTCGGTGCGATTACGAACTGGCAATATGGCAATTCGGTGTTACTGCGGAAGTACTCGCGATGGTAGTCTTCTGCCGGATAGAAAACGTCGAGCGGATTGACCTGCGTTACGATCGGATTCCCGCGCGGATCGGATCCGTTGAGCTCCTCGATAAACGCATGCGCCTGCCGTTGCTGTTCCGCGGTCGTATAAAAGACCACCGAACGATACTCCGTGCCCACGTCCGCACCCTGCCGATTCAGGCTGGTCGGATCGTGCGTCGCGAAAAACACCGTCAGCAGATTCCGATACGGCAGCCGCGCCGGGTCGTATTCCACCTGCACCACTTCCGCGTGGCCCGTCTTGCCGGTGCATACTTGCCGGTAGGTCGGATTTTCGAGCGTCCCTCCCGCGTAGCCGGGCAGCACCGATACGACGCCTTCGAGTTGCTCGAAGACCGCCTCGGTACACCAGAAGCATCCTCCCCCGAACACGGCAATTTCTGTACGATCATTCATGATTATTTCCGCTACCAGTATGCTGCCATCCGCGTCAACCCGCTACAATGGTCGGTGCTGCTGCAGTTCCGCAACCATTGGGATAGCAGCTCCACAGGAGGCGACGATGCCGGCATGGACGACTGAGATTATTGCGGGGACCCCGCGCATCGCGGTGGACCATCTGGGCGCGGGTCCGCTCGTAGTTTTCCTCCATGGAATCGGCGGTAACCGCACCAACTGGCACGATCAATTGCCTGCGTTCGGAGGCCACTTTCATGCGGTTGCCTGGGATGCGCGCGGTTACGGCGACAGCGACGATTACGACGGTCCGCTTGATTTTGGTGACTTCGCAATCGACTTGGCGCGTGTCGTCGCCCATTTCGGAGCGCAGCGCGCGCACCTTGTCGGGCTCTCGATGGGCGGGGTGATCGCGATCGACTTCGCGACCCGCTATCCCGATCGCGTGGCGACATTAACGCTCTGTGATTCGATGCCGGGCTTCGGCCACTTGACCGAAGCGCAGCGCCGCGAATTTATCCGGCTGCGCCAGCAACCCCTGCTCGCCGGCAAGGAGCCGCGCGATATCGCGCCGATCGTCGCCCGCACGCTGCTCGGCAAGTCGCCGCGCCCCGGAGCCTTTGAAAGACTCGTCGCCAGCATGACGGCGTTGCACAAGGAGTCGTACATCAAGACCATTACGGGCTCGGTCAACTACGCGCGTCCGCTGCAAATCGAATCCATCACGGCGCCTGTAATGGTGCTGGTTGGCAACGAGGACACGCTAACGCCACCTGAGACCTCGCGCGAACTGGCACGACGCATCCCGGGTGCCCGCATCGCGATAATTGAAGGCGCCGGCCATCTGAGTAATATCGAGCAGCCTGAGGCCTTCAATCGCGTGGTGCTGGCATTCTTGATGGAGCATCGCGAGCGGGCGTAAAACCCAGTATAGGAGGCTAGTCTAATGCCGATCATTGATAACAAGGGAGTGAAGCCTTTCAATTTGCCCGGGCTGAACCATCGCACGCTCGCCGGTCCCGAGCATGGAATGAAGAACCTGGAGGTGTGGGCGCAGACCATCGAGGCAGGAGCGGGTACGCCGGTTCACCGCCATGCCTGCGAGGAGGCGATCGTGATCCTTGAGGGCAACGGAACGTTGACGGTCAACGGCGAGGAGCGCCCCTTCGGCGCCAATTCGACTCTGATCATACCGGCCGACGCAGTTCATCAGATCATCAATAGTGGGACTACCCGAATGGTTCTGATCGCGGCGCTCAGCATGGCGCCAGTCAAGGTACTTCACGCCGACAATCAGGCGATGCCGTTGCCGTGGCAGGCGGCCGAATAGCGCCTTTCGCAATAACGTCCGGTTGGGGCCTTCACGGGCGCGGGACAAAGAACTTGGCGCTCAGGCTGTCCGATCGGCGTCGAAAGTGCTACGCATCTAGTTCATTCGTGCGCATCGCCGGGTGAGACCAAGGCGACGAACGAGGAGGATCTGCTCATGGCAAACAAGGGCTTTTCACACGTCGGACTTTCCACGCTCGATCTCGACAAGACCCGCGATTTTTACGAACGGATACTGGGCTTCAAGGCGGTCATTGCCGATACCATCAAAATCAAGGAAGGCGGCGCGATCCGGCACGTCTTCTTCGATACCGGACGCGATCAGTTGCTCGCCTTTATGGAGCCGCGCGGCGTCCCGGGCGTTCCGGTCGAGTACGACGCGGGCATCAATCGTGGCCTTGGAGTACCGGCGGCATTTTATCATTTCGCCTTCGAGGCCGGTTCCGAAGCGGGACTCGAAGCCAAGCGTCAGGAGCTTGCCGCCAAGGGCGTGGACGTGACCGACGTGGTCGATCACAACTGGGCGAAGTCGATTTACTTCAAGGACCCCAACGGCATCTCGCTCGAGTATTGCTGCCTCGTCCGCGAGTTCGTGGAGGACGACGCGAAGATGCAGGACCGCTTCGAGATTTCGGTCCGGGCGCTCGGACTCGACGCGTCTAACGTGACCGAGGTGACCGCCGCGCAATCGCATAGCTACAAGGCGAAGGCGTCATAAGCAAAATTTGGCGGCCGTCGTCGGTATTCGATCAGATCGTAAGGGCTCGGGATGCGTCGAATGACGCGTTCCGAGCCTCCCTTCCATCTTTCGCAGCGCGACCTTTGCCATTGGGACAAATCCGGACAATCCGTATATTGTCTTTGCTTCGGTCTGAATCGCGCCCGACCGGCTAAATCCGAAGCGGACACGCCGATCGCGCAAGGAGAAGCTTCATGCCGGATCGTCTGGGTCAACACGCCATCGTCGTCGGGGGCAGTATTGCGGGCCTGACGGCCGCACGCGTCCTCACCGATTACTTCGATCAGGTGACTGTGTTCGATCGCGATCCTGTCGAGGCGCGCCCCGCCGTCCACAAATCAGTGCCCCAGGGCAATCATCTGCACGCCCTGATGCTGGGCGGTCAGCAGGTGCTCTCGTCGCTCTATCCCGGCTTCACCGACCGGCTGCAAGCGCTCGGCGCGATTCGTTTTCGCTTCGGCAAGGAAGCGGCTTTTTTCTTCCCGGGCGGCAGGTCCTACACTCCGACCGGCTCGGTCAGGGAGGCGCGCGATCTCGGCATCGACGGCTACAGCCAGAGTCGCGGGCTGCTCGAGTATTGCGTTCGGCAATGCACATTGGAGTTGGCGAACCTGAAGTTCGAGGGCAGTACTGCCGTTCAGGGGTTGATCTACGAACACGGACAGGTGCGCGGCGTGCGGCTCAATCGCGAGGGTGGCGCCGAAAGCGTTTCCGCCGATCTGGTGGTGGACGCCGGCGGCCGCGGATCGCGGGCGCCGCGATGGCTCACCGAACTGGGCTTTCAGGCCCCCGAAGAATCCTCGATCGGCTGCGACTTCGCCTACACGAGTGCCAAATTTCGCACCCCCGCGAATTACGACGGCCAGGAAAAGGTGATGCTGTTCGGTGGCCCTCCACCCAAATACACCAGCGGCGCCGGCATCGGGCAAATCGAGAACGACACCTGGATAGTCAGTCTCGCCGGGCGCTTCGGCGTCTATCCGCCGAGCGACGAGGGCGGCTTCTTTGCCTTCGCGAAGTCTCTCCCGACCAAACGATTTTACGAACTTATCAAGGACGCCGAGCGAGTCTCGGACATTTTCCATCATCGATTTCCGACCAGCGTCCAGCGCCATTACGAACGCCTCGCTGCTTTTCCCGAGCGGTTCCTGGTCCTCGGCGACGCCATCAGCAGCTTCAATCCGGTCTATGGCCAGGGGATGAGTTCGGCCGCGCTGCAGGTGCGCGCGCTTCAACACCTCCTGAAGGAGCGCGCGGCGGGACCGGTGAAGCAAGCGCTGGCGGGACTGGGCGCCGCGTACTTTCCAAAGGCGGCGGAAGTTATCGCCTCGCCATGGATTCTCGCGGCAAGTTCCGATTTCGCCTATCCGCAGACCACCGGCGAGCGCCCGCCCAACATGGAAGATGGCGCCCGCTACTTCGCCGCGCTTGATTCCATTGTCGCCGAAGACCCTGCCGTCCATCGCTTGCTGGTTGAGGTGTTCCAGTTGGCGCGTCCGTTATGGGATCTCACGGCGGAGCCGTTGCGCACCCGCGTGCTCGCGCGGCAGGAGGAACTCGCCGCCCGCAAAACGGCCTAGACGGCAGATCGAGACGCACCAATGGATCACACGATCGAGATGACGCCGGCCGAACAGGCGCAGGCGATCGAGATCGCACGAGAGGTCGCGAAAGGCTTCGACAAGGTCGGGGCCCGCCATGATCGCGACAACACTTTTCCCTACGAACTCGCACCGATTTTCCGCGAAAGCGGACTGGTCGCGCTCAACGTGCCCAAGCGCTTCGGCGGCTGGGGCGCCGATATCTGGACCACCGTGCGCTGCGTCGAGGAACTCGCCAAGGGCGACCCCGCCTGCGCGCTCGGCTACAACATGCATATCGGGGTCGTCGGTTTTTTCCGCGGGATGTGGAGCGAGGAGCATCAGCAACGCTACTTTCCCGGAATCGCCCGCGACGGACATATTTTCGACGGCGTCTATAGTGAGACGCGCGCCGGTATCTCGGGCCTCGCCGATACCGTCGCGATACCCGTGCGTGGCGGCTACGAAGTCACCGGACGCAAGGGATGGGGTACGCTCTCGCTGGTCGCGGACTTTCATTCGTTCACCGCCACTGTCACCGATCCCGACGGCACCGTGCCGTCCGACCTCGCCGTCAGGGCCGAGCGCGAGATGATGTTCGTGTGCCCCAAGGACGCGCCCGGCATCCGCATCGAAAAAACCTGGGACACCATGGGCATGCGCGCCACCGGTACCGAAACCGTGGTCTTCGACAAAGTGTTCGTGCCCGAGGCCGACCTCGTTTCGCGGACCTTCCGCTCGTCGATCTATCAGACCGTCGAATGGCAAACGCTCACCTTCGCGGCGGTCTATCTGGGCCTTGCGCGAAAAGCCTACGAGGAGACCCGCGCCGCCCTGATCGACAAATCCACCGGTCCCGTGGTGGGTCCAAGCACCGGCCCGACGGTCGGTCCGGTCGCCGTGCGCTATCGCGATCTGCCGTTCGTGCAGGTCGGCTTCGGCCAGATGCAAGTATGGATTGAGACCATCAGCGCGGTGCTCGAGCGTGCATGCAAGGAACTGCTCGCGGGAATCGACAGCGGGCCAGACCGCTTTCGCCGGATGGTCCTCGTGGAGACGCCCAAGGTCGTTGCGACCGAAAACGCGATCCAGGTCGTGGACATGTGTATGCGGGTGCTTGGCGGCGGCAGCTATCGCCGCGGCCACGTCATCGAACGGCTCTATCGCGACGCGCGCAGCGGCCCGTTCCATCCGTTGCGCACCGATCAGCTATTCGATCTGCTGGGCAAGGCCGACCTCGGCGTGCTCGGCCCGGGTTCGACTTCACGCTAGCTAATCGTCAGGTATTAATCGCAGGATATTTCGGCAGGGTCGCGACCCGAATTGAGCGTCTGTCGCCTTCAATACCAAATTCGCGTTCCCTAAAGAACACTATCAGCCGCGATCGGTGCGATCGGGATTGTGGAACTCCCCCGCCTATTCATATCGTTAATGAGTCTAATCTTCGCCGCGGGGTAATTCTAATGTCACCACTCCTCATAATCCTGATTCTAATATTGCTCTTCGGCGGTGGTGGTGGCTATTACGCCTTCGGTCCCGCGGGCGGATTCGGCATCGGCGGCATCGTCGTCATCATCCTGGTGATCTTGCTGCTGACCGGCCGCCTCTAAATAATTCTGGCGGAGGGAGGGGGGAGTCAATTAAACATCCCTCCCGCCTGCACTATTTGCGTTTTCAATGCTTTAGATGCACCAAAAACGCAGACCAGGTACGTAATTGATATATGAACTTTTTCGTACACAAATACTACAATTTGCTTGTGTCGAATTGCTGTGGATGTCGTCTACATCTCCACACGACCAATCCCTTTACGATACGTTTCCTAAAATCCTCTAGCTCATAATCTTCCTCAAGGTCGATCCAACCAGCCTGAAAACAGCCCGGCTGCTCGCATTCTATCTGAAATTTAATCTTTCCATTCTCACTCACTTCATCTAAGAGTTTGTTTTTCATTTCTGTCCCGATCCTGGCTTGTGAAGCCTCGGGTCATCGCTTTCGACGCATTGTCCATACGGGAATGCCGTTTCCATCCAAGGAGCGAAAATTTTCCGCTCATCTCCGGTGAATCCAGCTTTTGTTGCAATCTCATCCATCTTTTGAGGACCAAGTAAAGTCTTCTCCTTTAAATATTCTTCGTAATATTCCTCGCTAGTCCGATTGCAATCCTTCGCTGAGTCGAATCCTGCCCAGACAGACCATTCGCGCAAAGGCGCATCGAGCTTGGCTTTTGAATTCTCAGGAGTAGACCCTAAAAAAGGTGGCACCAGTAGGTACCATCCAAGTAATCCCATGGCAATCGCGGGCCATCGACCTGCGTTCAAAATGTCTCTCTCTTTGTCCGCAATCTCAACTTGCGGAATTGAGGATTTGTCTATGCTTAAAATAATGACCATCGAACAACAAGTCTGCTGCTTTGAGCTAGCGAAGAAATTCTTTTTTAAAAAGAACTTGGAACGATGGC
>Ga0207695_10002783_pt1 | contig 25454 bp, 18 predicted proteins | sample KBSC54metaG_FD_184354 | JGI IMG/M metagenome (GOLD analysis project Ga0207695, IMG submission 184354) | Corn rhizosphere microbial communities from Kellogg Biological Station, Michigan, USA - KBS C5-4 metaG (SPAdes) (version 2) | ecosystem: Host-associated > Plants > Roots > Rhizosphere > Soil...
CTGTGCCGTACCGAGCATATGTTCTTCGCGGAAGATCGCCTGCCGTTCGTTCAGCAGATGATCCTGGCGCGTGACGAGAAGAGCCGCAAGCAGGCGCTGCTGAAGCTTCTGCCGATGCAGCGTTCCGATTTCGCCGGTCTTTTCAAAGCGATGGACGGGTTTCCTGTGGTGATCCGAACGCTCGATCCGCCGCTGCACGAATTCCTGCCGAAACGGGAAAACCTGATGGTGGATATGGCGGTGCTGCCGTATGCGGACGCGAAGATGAAAAAGGAGATTTCGGGTCGCTATAACATCGCGGTAAAAGACCTGAAGAAGCAGCTTCCCGAACTGCTGCACCGCGTGGAAGAACTGCATGAATTCAACCCGATGCTGGGTCATCGGGGATGTCGTCTGGGCGTTACTTACCCGGAGATCACCGAAATGCAGGCGCGCGCTATTTTCGAAGCGGCCGTACAGGTTGCGAAAAAGGGCGTGAAGGTGATTCCGGAAGTGATGATTCCGCTGATCGGCTCAGTGGAAGAGTTCGATAACCAGAAGAAGATCGTGGTTCGCGTGGCCGAGGAAGTTTTTGCGAAGGCGGGCATTACGGTTCATTACATGGTGGGGACGATGATTGAAATTCCGCGCGCGGCGCTTACGGCCGACCGCGTGGCCGGGTCCGCCGAGTTCTTCTCGTTCGGCACCAACGATCTGACTCAAACTACGATGGGGCTTTCGCGGGACGATTATACGAAGTTCCAGAAAGAGTACGAGAAGGAGAAGATTTTCAAGGCGGATCCTTTTGCGGTGCTCGATCAGGAAGGCGTTGGCAAGCTGGTGAAGATGGCCGTCGATTCCGGTCGCAAGGCGCGGAAGGATCTTGAGGTCGGCATCTGCGGCGAGCACGGCGGTGAGCCGAGTTCGGTGCAGTTCTGTCATAAGATCGGAATGGATTATGTTTCGTGTTCGCCGTATCGTGTGCCGATCGCAAGGCTGGCGGCGGCGCAGGGTGCGATTCAGGGTGAGAACAAGGCTGAATCCCGAACGGCTTAGTTCAGTGTTTGCAGGGCAGGGAAGGGCGGCGCGAAAGCGTCGCCCTTTTTTAATAGGTCCAAGGCGTCGAGTCCGAATCCTTTCCAAATTCATGCTGAATCTCTGTCTCTGTCGCTGAACCTCTTGCGCTGAACCTCTTGCTCACTAATATGAATCAACCCTTGATCTGTGACTCGTCGCGGTTGCCACCAGAGCCGTATAGCCCGCCAATTTCAAAGTCCGATTGGAAGATCTTTAATCAATTGCGAACAGCTGTCCGAGATATAGCCTGATCCCCTGCCTTCAGGCTTACGATCCGGTTCGCGCGCGCCATTTGGTAGCACGCGCCATTTTGTAATTATGCCTTCAGTTGCATTGGGGATAGCAGGGCGAAGTTCCGATGTCCAACTCAATTATAATCCCGGACCAGAATGACGTTGCCGGCCACTTCGGGAGAGAAAGGCGGCGCGAAAGCGTCGCCCTTTTCCGATTACCGAAGATAGATCCGTGATGACCTATCGTCGCTCAATAGGTTCCGGATTCAAATTAACCGGATTTTCCAAACGGAATCGCAGCACTGTCTCCGCTGGAACACTCACATGATCGCCCTGCGTCAGCACTTGTGCCCCGGCGCCGGCCGCGCCGCCCGCCAATGCGCCTATAGCCGCGCCCTTGCCACCGCCCGCGATTGCTCCGAGCAAAGTACCCAACACCGCGCCACCGCCCACAAACTCGCCTGTGCGCTTGTTTTCGCCGAGCCCCTGCCCGCCAGACCTTGTGACCGACTCCGAATTCACGAAGTAGCGCCGTCCGTTAACCCGCAGAGCCTGCAGATCGAGCACGAGACGGTGGTTCCCAACATCGCGCACCACCAGTTCCGCATCCGAACCGCGCGGCACCAGAACGTTGCCGTCGCGATCCCGGATATCCTCCTCCACTTGCGCCCGATAAGTGCGGTCAGGGTTTGCAGCGTCGGCGCGGATTGCTTCATTTGTTCGAACCGCAATCTCCGACCCGGCGGGCAGTACCATCGGCGCCTGATTATAGTTTGTTTGCCCCCGCTCATCACGGTAGGCGCCGGGCCTGCCCTGATCGCGGTTACTGGCTGACGGACTTGTGTAGGTATTGAAGTTGATCGATTGTACCTCGTCGAATCCCAGCCGCCGCAAGCCCTGACCCTGCTCACGGATAGTGAGCTGCCGGTCACTGGCGCTAACCAAAGTGCCGGTTATCTGGGAGCCGTCACGAAGAATGAATGTCTGGTTTGCCTCCTGGGCAAAAAGTGTACTGGAAATTAATATTGCAAATGCATAATACGAGAGCCGTGCCATATAGCAAGTACCTCGCAGGCGAGTAATGCACGCGGGCTGCCAATGAGCTTTGGACCGTCGTTTGCCAGCGCTCATCGGGGACTCGAAGATTCGTGTCCCCGAGGAGTTAAAATGCGATCCTTCCTGACCGCTATTCCCCTGTTTGCGGCCCTGATTGGCTCAAACGCCGCCCTGGCCCAAAATCCACACCAAAATCCGGACCGGGATGTTGCGAAAGCCACAGTCCGGTCAACTGCGCATCGTAAGTATTTCCGCCCGCCTTCCGCCCGCGTGCGCCCCAGGCAGGATTCCGGCGACGTGGCGGTCGTGAACTCGGCGAGTTTCCTCCCCGGAGTGAGTCCCGGCGCGCTCGTAACGATTTTCGGAAACAATCTGACAGATGTCACCGGGTTGATTGTCGCGTCCACAGATCCGCTGCCCACCGTCCTTTCCAACGTGTCCGTCTCCATTAACGGCGTATATGCGCCCATCTACACGATCGCCTATGCGAACGGCGAAGATCAGATAAGTGTTCAAGTGCCTTATGAGACGCCCACGGGACCCGGAGCCGCGCAGGTTGATGTTATCGATTATGGAAACGTCGTCGCGAGTGTGGTCACTGATTCTTTCGATGAAGATCCAGGAATATTCGTGTACCAGGCGAACTATGCGGTCGCTCTGCGCTACCCCGATTACTCACTCATTGGGCCTAATAATCCCGCCTTTCCGGGAGACGTGCTGATCCTTTATGCGACAGGCCTGGGGCCTTTGACGCAGCCCCTGGCAGATGGGTATGGCGCCCCTGCGAATCCGCCCGCCGATACGCAGGATCCCTTCCAGGTGCTTGTAGCTGGCGAAACGTGCCGGGTTATGTTCTCGGGGCTCGCTCCGGGCTTTGTAGGTCTCTATCAGATCAACCTGCAACTGCCGTTCGACTTGCCTGCCGGGGATCTTGACACGCAGATCACCTCACCGTTTGCCAACAGCCAGGTCGCGACTTTGCCAATTCAATAGACGCGCGGCACGGTCTTATTCTCCGCCCCGTCCCGAAGCGCTCAACCGGTACAATGAATCCAGTTCCACCCGGAAATTCTCCATTACCTGCTTCCGCCGCACCTTCATGGTAGCGGTCACCTCGCCGTGATCTATCGAAAACTCGCGGTGCAAGATTCGAAACCGTTTCACCTGTTCAAAGGGCGCCAGCTGCTTGTTCACACGGTTTACAATCGTCTGCACCTCAGCCACCACCGGCGGCGCTTCGTGCAGCGGCAACCCCGATTCCTTCGCGCCCGGCACCGCTTCAGCGACAGCCGGATGCAGAGTAAACAAGGCCACCAAATGCGGCAATTTATCGCCCGCCAGAAGCACCTGATTGATCAGCGGCTCGAACTTATAAAGCGCCTCCACGCGGGCGGGGAAAATCTTCTTGCCGTTCGACGCTACTATCAGCTCCTTTTTGCGGCCCGTGATGTAGATGTAGCCCTGATCGTCAATCGTGCCCACATCGCCGGTATGCAGCCAACCGTCGCGAAGCACCTCTGCCGTGGCCTCGGGATCCTTGTAATACCCGCGCGAAAGGCAGGGGCTCTTGATCAGCAATTCGCCTTCTAACCCGATCCGAAACTGAACTCCATCCAGCGCCTTGCCGATACTTCCCGGCCTCGGCGCGTCGATAGGATTGATGCAGGCCACTCCGCCTTCCGTCAACCCGTACGCCTCAATTAGTGGAATCCCGATGGCTTCATAGAACTCCATCAGGTCCGCGCCCAGCGGGGCCGCGCCCGATACAGCGAGTTTCATCCGACCGCCCAGGCGCTCGCGGATTTTACCGAAGACCAGCCTGTCGGCGATTTTCAAAGGCGCTTTGATACGCCATGGCACGGGCCTGCCCGCGTGCTTATGTTTCGCCGCGCCCAGCCCCAGCGCGAGCGCGCCATAGAAAAGCTTCTGTGCATAGGCCGGCTTCTTCAAGACTTCGGTGCGAATGCTCGTATACACCCGTTCCCACATGCGCGGGGGAGCGAGGAAGAAGGTGGGGCGCACATTCTTAATCTCATTGGGCAGCTTCGCCAGGCTTTCCGTGAATGACACCGCCGTGCCGGTCCGGATGGGCAGAAGTTCCACTCCAAGGCGCTGCGCAATGTGTGCGGATGGCAAAAAAGCAACCGTAATATCATCGGCGGAAAGTCTCACCACCTTCGGAGCCATATTCACGTTGTGAGCCAGCGCGCCATGCTGCACCATCACCATCTTCGGTTCGCCGGTGGCGCCCGAGGTGAGATAGAGGATCGCATTGTTATCGGGATGGACATCGGCCGCGTAACGCCCAAACTTGCGAAGGTTGTCGAGAGTAGTTACGCCGTCGGCGATTCCGGACATGAGGACGATGCGCTGTACGGGCGCGTCGTTCATCTTCGCCAGCATCTTAGGTTCTTCGACGAACAGAATCTTCGCGTCGGCATTCGCGATGGTCTTCTTGAGTTCCTCGGGCGGATAGCTCGGATAGAGCGCGGCCGCCACCGCGCCGCACATGAGAATCCCCTGATCGGCGAGATAGAATTCCGCGCGTGTTTCTGAACAAATGGCTATGTGATCGCCGTGGACCACACCCATGGCGCGAAGCCCGGCGGCAATCTCTTCCGCAGCCTCCAAATATTGATTCCACGTCCAGGTTTGCACTTCTTTTCCGCGCGGCTGCCGAAGCGCCATTCGGTCGCCGTAAAGGCTGGCGGCATTGCGTAAGAGTTGAGGAACAGTCGTGGCGTCGGGTGGAATAGTTTGGGCGGTTGAATTCATCAGCCCCACTAGTTTATGACGGTTTCGCCCACCATCTCCGAGACACGTTCCTGCAACATCTCGCTCAGGCGTCCGCGGTCCTGCAGGCGCATTCCCGAAGTCTCGATGGGTTCGCCCACAAGCACTCGCACGGTGCCGGGCCTGATTACCGCTGAATGCATGGGAAGGATGTTGCGTGTATTCACCAGGCCTATTGGCACGGCGGGAACTCCGGCCTTGATGGCAATATATGCCGCGCCTTCTTTGAACGCCTTCATCTGGGTTTCGGTGCGGCCGCCTTCCGGAAAAAGCAGCACGGAGACCCCGGTTTGGGCAATCATTCTTGCGGCTTCCGACATGGACTTCACAGATGCGCGCGGATCGTCGCGGACCACCGGAAGATGCCCCGCCCGGCGCAAGTGCCAGCCCATGAACGGAACGGAAAAGAGTCCTTTTTTTGCGAAGAAACGGAACTGCAGCGGGACAGAGCTAAGCACTGCCGGTGTATCCATGTAGCTGGCGTGATTGGCGACCAGGACATAGTTCCGTTTCGGGTCGAGTTTCTCGAGGCCCTCTGCCTCGCATCGCACAAACGCGAGCCGCAATAACATTCGCGCCCACCTCTGAGCCACTTTATGCTGTGCGATTCCGGCGCGGTCCCAAATTGAGCACGCGAGAGAGATGGAACCCATCACAATGGTCGCCAATACCATGGCCGGGGCGGAGAAGAGGAGTGCTCGCAGTTTCGACAAGGCTTCGGAATATTCATTATGAACCGGACTCAATGCCGGACGCCCGTGTTTCCTGTAAACTGATTGAGGAGAGAACAACCGCCATCATGAAGAAATCTCAATATTTAGCTATCACATGCGCCCTGCTGTTCGGGTCCGTCTCGATGTTTGCCCAGAAGGGCGACGCCGCGAAAGGGAAGGAAGTTTTCGAACAGTGCTCCGTGTGCCACAACGCGGACAGCACGGAAAAGAAAATGGGTCCTGGCCTGAAAGGGCTGTTCAAGAAGGCTAAGCTCGATTCCAATGGCAAGCCGGTGAACGACGCCAACGTGTTGGCGAAGATCAATGAGGGCGGTAATGGCATGCCCGGTTATAAAGATACGTTGAGCGACGAAGAGAAGGCAAACCTGCTCGCGTATCTCAAGACCCTGTAAATTACTTCTAAATAGCGAAGGCCCCGGACAGGTCCGGGGCCTTCGGTAATTCACCTCGCCACTAAGCCGCGGCTACGCGGCTTTCTTCTTCGCCACTTCAATCGCCTTTTTCAGAATCAAATCTTCCGTCGATTTCTTCGCTGGTGTTTGATCGGCGGTATCGTCGTCGGAATCCCCGATTGACTGATCGGCTTCCACCACCTGCTCGTCCGGTGTCACGCCGTTATCCTGAATCGATTTCCCGTCGGGCGAATAGTACTTTGCCACCGAGAGAATAACCGCACTTCCGTCGTCCATCGTGATGGGCTGGCGGATCGACGCATCCCCGTACGTGTGCTCGCCGACCACAGTCGCGCGTTTGTTCTTTTGAAGGGCTATGGCGGCGACTTCCGCCCCTGAAGCCGTTCCGCGGTTCGTTAACACAACAAGAGGCAAAGTTGTGATCGCCTTTTTGGGATCAGCCGTAAAGTTCTTGCGCGGATATTTCTGGCCTTCTGTATAGGTAATCGTCCCCGAATTCAGGAACAGGTTCGCCAGATCGATTCCCTCGTCAGGTTCGCCCGACGCGCAGAACCGCAGGTCAAGCAGGATCTCTTTCGCGCCCTGCTTCTGCAGCGCGGCTACGGCATTTGCAATTTCCTTAACCTTACCGGTCACCAGCGTGGCGGCTTTGATATACCCGATGTTGTCCGGCAGCATTTTCGATTCAACCGGACCATAAACCAAAGCCACACGGGTTAACGTTAGCTTCTGTGGCTCCGGCTTTCGGCGCAATACCGAAAGATCAATTGATGAATTCACTTCTCCGCGCAGCAGCAGCTTAGCGTAAGCCAGCGGCATATCCCTGGTGGCAATGCCCTTAATGGATTCAAGGAAATCTCCCGTCGTGAGGCCAGCTTTATCGGCCGGCGAACCAGGAATCACCGATACGATGGTGATGTACCCGAATTTCTTCGCCAGCACCATGCCGAGGTCGCCGCGATAGGTATCGTAATTCTTGAGATATTCCTTGTACTGATTCGCGTTCAGGTAGCTCGCATAAGGGTCAATCGCTTCCAGCATGCCGTTCATGGCGCCCAGCGTGACGCTGCTCATATCCGGCTCTTCCACGTACTCGCTCTTAATTCGGGAGAGGACTTCCGAATAGACCGAGAGGTGCCGGTAGACGTTATTGCTTGCCCCCTGCTGTTCCGGAGCCGCGCCTTTGGTAACCACTCCGCCAACCAGGAGGATGGCCACAAGAAAGGTGGACGACAACACCACAAAGAATTTGCCGCGGCTGTTCATATAGAGTTTTGACGCGGGACACCGCAATTCCGGTGCGCACTTCCGCTGATTCGATTATAAGGCCACGGGTGCCCTCTAAAACGGGTGCCCTGTAAACTGAGCATTCATGTCACGAATGCTGGAAGAGATTCGCCAACAACCGGAAACGCTGGCCCGAACCCTTTCTTCTGAACTCAGGAAGATTGAACGGTTTCGGGTACTGATGCAAAAGCGGACGCCTCCGCTGGTGGTCCTGGCGGCTCGCGGCACGAGCGACAATGCGGCGCAGTTCGGCCGGTATCTGATTGAAATCGCGACGGGCATTCCCGTTTCCTTGGCGGCGCCTTCCATTCACACCGTCTACGACGCAAAGGTGAATTATCGGCACGCGCTCGTAGTAGCGGTGTCTCAGTCCGGCGAGTCGACCGACACCAATGTCGTGCTGGAAAAAGCGCGCGCTCAGGGTGCGGTCACGGTGGGGATCACCAATGAGCCAAAAAGCACCATGGCCGGTATCGCGGAACACGTTTTTCTCGTGAGGGCGGGGCGGGAAAAAAGTGTGGCGGCGACGAAGACCTACACCGGGCAGGTCATGATGCTTTACCTGCTGGCGTATGCGCTCGGCGGAAAGTTGAAGCTGAGCGATCTGCAGGCGATTCCCGATCTCACTGCCAGTGCCCTGACGCTCGAGACCGAAGTTGCCGAGTTGGCGGGGCGATATCGTTTCATGCATCACGCGGTGGTGGTGGGGCGAGGATTGAACTACGCAAATGCGTTTGAATTTGCCCTAAAAATGATGGAGACATCGTATGTAGTGGCCGAGCGATTCTCTTCCGCGGATTTTCTTCACGGGCCCATCGCCATGGTCGAGCCGAGTTTTCCGGCGTTTCTGTTCGCTCCGACCGGGAAGACCTGGCCGTCGATGTATGAAATGATGCTGAAACTGCGCGATTTGAAAGCTGAGACGGTGGCTATCACGGATCGCAAAAACACCCAGGCGGCGAATCTGGTGCGGAGGACAATTACCATCCCGGCGCGAATTCCGGAACTCTACACACCGATTCCGTATATCGTCCCGGCGCAGTTATTCGCGGCGGCTTTGGCGTCGGAGAAGAATTTAGATCCGGACCGGCCGCGGACGCTCAGCAAAGTAACTCTAACGCTTTAGCGCGTCCGTTACATGCTGGTCGGCTCACCGGTATTGGGAAAGGGATTCGAATCATAATATGAATTGCATCGGAATCTCCTAAGGCGGCGCGTGCGGCATCATGTTACGCGCGGCGGCGCCCTGTTCGTGCTGGCGCTGCTTCTCACAGGCGCCGGCGCATTCCTGTCCGCCAACAATCTCCTGTTTCTGGTCTTCTCTTCGATGATGGCCCTGCTGCTGGTCTCCGGATTCCTCAGCCGCCTGGTGCTCTCCGGCCTCGAACTGGAACTGCTTCTCCCCGAATATATCTCCGCCGGAACCGCCACGCCCGCGCGCGTTCGTCTGCGAAATCTTAAGCGCCTGACACCTTCGTTCTCCGTCGAATTGGCCGGACGCGGCGACCCGGCGAACAGCGCGCCCTCCATCCTCGGCACGCCTGTTTATTTCCCACTCGCGCCCGGGCGTTCGTTCGTTGAAGCCTCCGTTCAGGTTACGTTTCCGTTTCGGGGCCGCCATCACGACAACCTCTTCGTCCTCTCCACCAGATTCCCGTTTGGCTTTCTGCGCCAGAGCACCCGCGTGACTCTGCATCGGGAAACGCTGGTGTATCCATCGCTTCAGCCAACGCCCAATGCCGAAGCGCTGCTCGAGCGGATATCAGGCGAAATAGAGGCGCACATCAGAGGCGCCGGGTATGACTTTTACCGAATTCGTCCCTATGAAATGACGGACAGCGCGCGATTAGTGGACTGGAGAAGCACGGCGCACACGGGCGAATTACAGGTCCGCGAATTCACTCGCGAAGAAGATGGCGTGGTGGAGATATTCTTTGATCGCCGTCTTGCAGCGCGCGACCCGCAATGGTTCGAGCAGGCAGTCCGCACCTGCGCCTTTCTGGTCTGGACGCTGTCAGAGCGTGAAGTGGGCGTGGTGCTTCGCTCTGAAGGAAGCCATGAGATGACAGGAGTCCACGAAATGCTTCGGTTCCTCGCATTGGTGCAGCCCATCGCCGGAACTGCCGGAAAACAAGAGACACCGGAGGGACCTTCCGACCGCTCCGGTGTTTCGTTAGCTATCACCGCCCGGCCCCGCTCATTCGAGGCTGCGGGCTGGGCAACCGAAGACGATTAGCTGCTGGCCGCCGCGGCGCGTTTCGCCAACATTTCCCGGATTCTCCGCATGGTCGAGTCGAGCCGGTTGCGCGCATCCGGAAGACTCATGGTCAGCTTTTCCAGATTGGCGGCAAAGGCCGGGCTGAACATCTCGCGCAACTGAGGAAGGAATGGCTCGATCTTCGCAAATACCAGCACGTACTCACCGTTTGCGTCACGAAACATTTTTTCATCGATCGCGCCGTTGATCACGAACGATGCGGCCTGCTCCCAATAGCTGATCACCATGCGGACGTAACCGCCCTGAGGTCCCGTGTAGGCCGCCGCTAGTTCATCGAACGAGCGCGGGTCAAAGGTGAGAAAAAAGTCGCGAGCTTTGCGCATCGTGTCTTCGCGGCGATGGTCGTAAAGCGTCAGGAGCAGAGTGGCACTTTCAAAAGGTGTTGGCATCGAGGACTTGATGGTTTTGAAAGCAATAAAGTTTCGCAAAACTCCGGTACGCACGAACTGCCCGGAGCACCTCGGGTCTCCCGAACCCCTGGGGCGCGCCCTAACCAAAGACGGGTGCGCGCTCGCGCCTCGAATTTGATATCGTTTTCACCCATAGGGAGACGTCCATGAAGAAGCTTGTCCTGTTTGCGGCCCTCGCTTTGGCCGCCACGCCGGTTTTTGCGCAAAACCTTCGCACCGCAACATTGGTCGGGACTGTTACTGACAGCACCGGCGCGACCGTAGCTGACGCCTCCATAACGGTTTTGAACGTGGATACGAGCGTTGCATCGAAAAGTAAGACCAACGCTGAAGGGGCTTACTATATACCTTTCCTCAACGTTGGCAACTATGAACTAACGGTGGAGGCAGCCGGGTTCAAAAAATACCAGCGAACCGGAATCACATTCAACGCGGGCGAAACTCCGCGCATCGACGTGCAACTGCAGGTGGGCGCGGTATCGGAAGAGATCAAAGTGACCGCGCAAGCCACGCTCCTGCAAACCGACTCGGCAGTTGTCGGCGGTATTGCCACGGCTAAAGATATTCACGATGAGCCCATCCCGCAGTCGAAGCCCCAGCACTTCATGTATTACATCGAAGGCGCGCAGGCCAACAACGATGGCAGCTACCACATTCTTGGTCAGCCGGAATCACAGATGAGTTACACGCTCGACGGCGTCACCGCGAAACAGGCGCTGGGCAAAAGCCTGGGCGACACCAACACTCTGATCACACCGCCAGTTGACACCCTGCAGGAAGCGCAGGTTTTCACGACGGGCATTCCGGCGGAAATCGGGCACTCGGCGGGCGGCGCGTACAACCTGACCACCAAAAGCGGCACGAACGACCTGCACTTCTCCGCGGAAGAGCGATACATCAACAAAGCGTGGCTTCACAGGCAGAAGTTCAACCAGGGCGCGACGAATACGCCGTTCGAATATCACAACTTCAATACGACAATGAGCGGTCCCATCGTGATTCCGAAACTTTACAACGGAAAGAACAAAACGTTCTTCCTGCTGGGATGGCGCCTCGATTACGATCATGAGCAAAATTTCGCAACTGTCTCGGTTCCCACGCAGGACATGCTGAACGGCGATTTTTCCTTCAACGGCCTTGGCTTCCCGATTTACGATCCGAGGAGCATCGCCTGCGGCAAGGCGAGTTGCGCCGACGGTACAGGTTACTCGGCCACTCAGTTCACAGGTAAGATAATTCCCAGGAGCCGGTTCGATCCCGTCTATGTGAAGTTCCTGGCGCAGAATCCCTATAATCTGCCCAACCTGACTCCAACTTTTACCAGCTCCGGCCCGACTAACGATTACATCGCCGGCAACCATTTCATCTCCGACCGTCAGGCATATCTCGGCAAGATCGACCAGACGATCAACGACAAACAAAAGGTCTATGTTCGTTACATCTGGAATAAATACCGGGTAATTGGCTCTCGCGAGAACATCCTTTTCAAATGGACCGCCATCGATAACACCGCGCTGGCTTTCGGACGTCCGGAACCGATTGATGAACGTAATGTCGCCGTGGGTCATGTTTTCACCATCAGCCCCACCATCATCAACGAAGTTCAGGTCGGATATCAGAGGCGAAATGACAACATTTACCCGGTTACAGCCAATCAGGGGTGGGCCGCCGCGCTGGGGATTCCCAACGTCGGCCCGGAGACGTTTCCTGGCTTCGTCAGCTCCGGCACGAGTTCGGTCGCATGGTCGGCGAATCCAGGCGGCGGTTCACGCACCTTGAATGAGGTAGTCACGCTGGCCGATAACATGACGAAAGTGGCCGGTCTGCATACGATTAAGTTCGGCTACCAGGGTATCCGTCAGCGTGAAAACGACATTACGGCGGTTCAGCCTTCGGGAGCCTACACATTCACGTCCGCGCTGAGCGGTAATCCGCTGACGCCAAATACGGGCAACTCATTCGCTACTTTCGAACTGGGGGCGGTATCGTCAGCGAATTTCACGAAGCTGCTTGCGAACTATCTGCCTGTCTGGTATCTCAACCAGCTTTACGTCCAGGATGACTGGCGGCTTCGTCGCGATTTGACTCTTTCACTGGGCCTTCGCTACAGCCTCGAGAGTTCCGCCGACACCCAGTACGGGCTCAAATCGCAATTCGACCCCAACGCCACCGACACGGTTACGGGGCTCAAGGGCGGAATCGTTCATCCGACCGGTAGCCTTTATCCGGCGGCTCACAACAACTTCTCGCCGCGTCTGGGAGCCGCCTGGAACTTCCGGCCGAAGTTCGTCTTCAGGGGCTCTTTTGGCATGTTCACGCAAGATCTGGTGCAGCAATTGGGGCAGGATGAATACACCGCTCAGGCCGTGGTCCAGCAGCCCTCCGGCAATCCGTTCCCGGCATTTTATTTGTCGCAGGGTCCAGGCGCTGTGAACTACAACGTCAGGGCCAATAACACCGCGCAGTTTCTGGGCACGAATTACAGCACTCGAAATACAACATGGTTCGACGGTCATCTGCGGAATCCGTATTCGATGACGTGGTCGGGTGGCTTCCAATGGGAGTTCAAGCCGGATTACCTGGCGGAAATCACTTACCAGGGTTCGGCCGCGGTTCATTTGGCGGGAACGGTAAACATCAACAACCTGCCGCTTTCAATTTACAAATCGACCGACACCACGCTTCTCAATCAGGTATTCGCCAACTCGCAATCCTTTCTGCCCTACACGCAGTTCGGCGCGATTAACTATCTCACCAACTCGGGCCACAGCACTTACCACGCTTTAATCGGCAAAGTGCAGCATCGCTTTAGTTCGGGCTTCTCGGCAAGCGCTTTATTCACTTACAGCAAGAACCTTGCCGGCACCGCAACCTCCGGCTATAACTTCTACGATTGGCGTCAGAATAAGGCAATTGTTAACAGCGATCAGAAATTTCAGTTTGTGAATCAACTGAACTACGATTTGCCGTTTGGGCGAGGTCGCCGCTTTGCTAACAAGAATGGCTTTCTTGATCAGGTTATCGGCGGCTGGACGGTGCTGACCATTCAGAGCATTCGCAGTGGCCTGCCCGTCACATTCAGCAGCGCCGGCAGCCCCAATAAGTACCTGCCGGGCGAAGGCGGCCTGAACATCGTGCCGGGCCAGAAGATTAACGTGGAAAATTATCAGCTCGGGCCGAACACTTTTCCGCAGTCCGCACAGAACCCCTTCTATAACATCGGGGCGTTCGCGTATCCGGCATCGTTTACGCAGGGCAATGCGGGAGCAGGCATCGCCCGAACCGGATGGTTGTGGTGGCCGCAGTACTCCATCACCAAGACCTGGGCTTACAAAGAGAAATACAAGCTCTCAATCCGCATGGACGCCAACAATTTGTTTCCGCAGACCGTATGGTACAGCAATGCGAACAACACGGTTAACCTGACCAGCCCGCAGAACTTCGGAAAATTTCCAGCGAGCACCGGCTATTCATTCAGTAACTTCTACGGAACAAACGGCACGTTACAGGGCATGCTGCGCCTGGCGTTCTAATCGCTTAGAGAATTGCGGACTTACTCTTCGGACCCTTCATCCTGCCGGCCTGTTTTGGCAGTTTAAGTTCCATTACAACTGTCGAATCAGTCGGTTCCGCATAGTAACGCGGTGTGGTCCGCACAATGCGGAATCCGAAGCGGAGGTTAAGATCGATCATCCGTTTGTTGCGACCCCGCGTATTCGTGACAATCCGCGTGAATCCGTTTCGCCGCGCCCACGCGATTTCCCATGCTTTAAGCAGAGCGCCCAAACCCTGGCCCTGGTAGTCAGGAAGCAACCCTGTAGTTGCGATGTAAAGCGTCTTCTTCTTCGATGGGTTCCATCCGTCTTCGCGCAGGTCTTCCTGGAAATCGATGTCGCGCTGAAATGCGCAGCATCCGGCCTTAACGCCGTCTATCGTCATCCAGAATGTTTCGCAGACTTTCCAATATGCCGCGGGAAAGAGATCGGAGGCGGTGAAGACCTTTCGATCGAACGCCATCAGACTTCGTAATTCCTTCGGCACTATCGCTTTTCGAAATTCGGTTCTCATTTTTTCGGATGGAAAGGCGGCAATTTCGTACCGGGTATGGGAGGCGACGCCGGTTGAACAGGCGACAACGCCGGAGGTGGCTCGGGCAATCCCGCCGCCGGCACATGGGCAGGCGGCGGCACGAACGGCTTAGAGGGCGCCCGAACCACTGTTGGTTCATTCAGCCGCGCAAGGTATTGCGGGATTTCGACCAATGACAGGTAGACCGCCCCGGCAACCGTAATCGCCAGCGGAACCCACGTCCATCTCGCTCGAATCCGCATCAGCACGATTATCAATCACGAGGCATCGCTATACTCGAATTTCATGCTCAGAGTTAGATTTGCGCCCTCTCCGACGGGCTACCTGCACGTCGGAAGTGCGCGCACGTTCATCTTCAACTGGCTCTACGCCCGCCGGCACGGCGGAACCATGATCCTGCGGATTGATGACACCGATCTCGAGCGCAATACCGAACAGTCTTTGCAATCGATCTTTGAAGGTCTCGAATGGCTGGGCCTGGATTGGGACGAGCAATATCGACAGTCCGAACGCCTGGCGCTGCACAAGCATCTCGCCATGTCGATTCTCGCGAAAGGCTTGGCCTACAGGGACTTCACACCCGCTGCGGCCGCTGAGGATACTGACGGAAGTCACGCGGGAGGCGCATGGCTTTCAAACCCCGGGCAGCGCGAAATCAGCGCGGAAGAAAGTGACCGGCGCGCGGCCGCCGGTGATCCGTTCGTGCTGCGGTTTCGCGTTCCACGCAACGGTGATGCGGTTCATTTCACCGACGCGGTTTACGGCCAACAGACAAAATCAACAGACGATATAGAGGATTTTGCCTTGCTCCGAAGCAACGGCGCGCCGACGTATCATCTCGCCTCGTGCGCCGACGATGTGGACCTCAAAATCAGCCATGTAGTTCGCGGGCAGGATCACCTGACAAACACGTTCAAACACGTGCTGATATTCAACGCGGCGGGCGTTGAGCCGCCACAGTTCGCTCACCTGCCTCTGCTGATCGCCCCTGATGGCAGCAAGCTCTCGAAGCGCAAACACGGGCCGGTGGTCTCGGTCACCACTTATCGGGACGCGGGCTTTCTTCCGCAGGCCTTCATCAACTTTCTCTGCCTGCTCGGATGGTCTCCGAAAGACGATCGCGAGAAGATGACGCGGGAAGAGCTCGTCGAGGTCTTTTCCTTCGAAGGCGTCAACCGAAGCAACGCCGTCATTAACTTCACCGAAGAAGATCCGTTTGACGCCAAGGCTCTTTGGCTGAACGCCGAGCATATCCGAACCATGCCGGTCGCCGAACTTGCGGATCGCCTGTCTGCCGTGGTCGGGGCCGCCGGTTTCAAGCTTGCTCCAGGGAAAATGGCGCAAATTACGCCACTCATTCAGGAGCGCATCAAACTTTTGAACGACGTGCTCACGGTCGCCGATTTCTTCTTCGTCGATGAACTCGCGCGTTACGACAGCGCGGAGCTGATCCCCAAAAAAGGGGACGCGGCGCTCGCTCTGCGCGTGCTCGAAAAGGCGCTCGAAACACTCGCCACGGCTGCGTTTACTCACGACGAACTGGATGCGGCCCTGCGCTCCGCCGCCGAATCGCTCGGCATCAAAGCCGGCCAGATGTTTGAGCCTGTCCGCGTGGCCGTCTGCGGGCGCAAGAACGCGCCGCCTCTGTTCGCTACGCTCGAAGTGTTGGGTCGCGAGACCTGCCTCGTTCGCATCGAGAAGGCAATTTCTAAACTGAAATAGAAAAGAAAATGACTCCGCCGAATCCTATCGCTCCGGCTGAAACGCCGATCGCACCTTCGAATTTCATCCGCGACATTATTCTCAAAGACATTGAGAGCGGGAAGCACAACGGCCGGGTGCAAACGCGTTTTCCTCCCGAACCGAATGGCTATCTTCATATCGGACACGCGAAATCGATCTGCCTGAACTTTGGACTGGCGGCGGAGTTTGGCGGCAAAACAAACCTCCGGTTCGACGACACAAATCCCGAGAAAGAGGAACAGGAGTACGTCGATTCCATCATCGATAACGTTCGCTGGCTGGGCTTCCAGTGGGACAACGTCTTCTACGCTTCCGATTACTTCGAGCAGCTTTATCAGTGGGCTTTGCAACTCATCAGATCGGGCAAGGCCTATGTGTGCGATCTCTCCGCGGAAGAGATGCGCAAATACCGTGGCACTTTGACAGAGCCCGGCAAAGAGAGCCCTTACCGTGACCGCCCGGTGGAAGAGAATCTCGAGCTCTTTCAAAAGATGCGCGCGGGCGAGTTTCCCGATGGCTCCCGAACGCTGCGGGCGAAGGTCGATATGGCCTCGCCAAACCTGAACATGCGCGATCCCGTGATGTACCGGATTCTGCATGCCGAACACCATCGCACCGGCAATAATTGGCCGATTTATCCGATGTACGACTATGCGCACGGGCAATCGGATTCCATCGAACACATTACGCACTCCATCTGCACGCTGGAGTTTGAAGACCATCGCCCGCTCTACGACTGGTTCATCGAACAACTCGGCATCTTCCCGCCGAGGCAGATCGAATTCGACCGCCTCAATCTCACCTATACGCTTCTGAGCAAGCGCAAGCTTTTGCAACTGGTGCGGGACAAGGCGGTACGCGGATGGGATGACCCGCGTATGCCAACCCTTTCGGGCATCCGGCGGCGGGGTTACACTCCGGAAGCGATTCGCAATTTCTGCGCGGCAATCGGCGTATCGAAGACAAACGGGATTATTGAACTCGGGCTTCTCGAACACTTCGTCCGCGAAGATCTGAACAAGCGCGCGCCACGCATGATGGCGGTGCTCCGGCCTCTCCGCGTGGTGATTGAAAACTATCCCGAAGGGCAAGGCGGCGTGGACGAACTGGATGCGGTGAACAATCCCGAAGACGCGTCCGCCGGCACGCGCAAGGTTCCCTTCTCGCGCGTGCTCTACATCGAACACGACGATTTCCGCGAAGAGCCGCCGAAAGGCTATTACCGGCTCTCGCCCGGCAAAGAAGTGCGGCTCCGATGGGGCTATCTCATCACCTGCACGGGCGTCGTCAAAGACGCGCAGGGCAATGTGACTGAACTGCTCTGCACCTATGACCCCGCGACGCGCGGCGGCAACGCGCCCGACGGGCGAAAGGTCAAATCCACCATTCATTGGGTATCGGCGGCGCACGCTGTCGATGCGGAAGCGCGGCTTTACGAGACGCTTTTTTCGAAAGAAAATCCGAACGCAGTGGAAGAGGGCCAGGACTTCACCGCTAACATAAATCCTCACTCGCTCGAAGTCCTCACCAATTGCAAACTCGAACCATCTCTGGCAGCACTGCCGGCATTTTCGCGAGTGCAGTTCGAGAGGCTCGGCTATTTCTGCGTGGATCCTGAAAGCGCGCCCGGCAAGCCCGTTTTCAACAGAACCGTGCCTCTTCGCGACACCTGGGCGAAGATCGAAAAACGCGAAAAGGGAAAGTAACCGCCGAACATGAACATACTTGGAATTGGCGGAGTAATGGGCGATGCCGCGGCCGCGCTCATTCGTGACGGCAAGTTGGTTGCGGCTGTGGAAGAAAGCAAGCTTACACGCCGTACTCTTTCGACAGGGCTGCCGGAAGCCGCGATAGCCGCCTGCCTGAAGATGGGTTCGCTGACGCCGGCGGATGTGGACTACGTAGTTCTGGCCCGGCCTCTTCCGCCAGCCGCGGGTCTTGCCGTTGCCCGCCAGAACTTCGTGAACGCGCGGGTGGTTTCAATCGATCACCACGCGGCGCACGCGGCATCGGCATACTTCGCATCGCCGTTCAATGACGCGACCGTGATTGTGCTTGACCGGGAGGGCGATCTTCGCTGCGGCTCTAAATGGCGCGGACAAGGGAACCGCCTTACGCTCGAAGGCGAGACCCTGTATCCCGATTCGTTCGGTGAATTGTACGGCCACGTAACCACCTTGCTGGGTCTCAACGCGCGGGCCGATGAGCACCGGCTGCAGTGGATCTCGGCCACCGGCGAGCCGCGCTGGCAGGGCGTGTTCGACGACATTACCCGCGGCAACGGCTTCGACCGTTCCTACTTCGACGTAGGTCGGCAGGGCGGCGACGGCTTCAGTGCGAAATTCTTCGATCGCCTGGGCCTCGAAGTGGGCGCGACACTGAACCCGCGCGACCGGGCCGATCTTGCGGCAAGCGTACAGCAATCGCTTGTCAGCTATGTCATGCGGATGGCTGGCGATGCAAAGAACCTCTGCCTGGCGGGCGGCATTGCCTGGAACGCACTGATGGTTTCGGCCCTTGAGAGTTCGGGCCGTTATGAAGGAGTGTTCGCGCAACCCGCGGCGGGCAATGCCGGCACCGCCCTGGGCGCCGCCCTGCAGGTGTGGCACGATGTAGCGCCCGACGGAGCCCGCGTCGATTGCGGCGGATACTGCCTCGGCCCCTCATACACCGCCAACGAGTACAAACAAGCACTCGAAAACTGCAAGCTTCGCTTCCAGTTGCTCGCTACTGTGCCAGAAACCGTGGGCGCCGCCGTTCGGCAACTCAAAGAACATCGCATTGTGGCGTGGATGCAGGGCCGTATGGAGTTCGGACCGCGCGCTCTGGGCAACCGAAGCATTCTGGCATCGCCGCATGACCCTTACTCCGCCGAGAACCTGAACACGTTTATCAAGCATCGTGAGGCGTCGCGTAAGTTTGCCGCGTCAGTCCCCGCCGAACTCGCGGCGAACTACTTCGAAACCGGCGCCAGCGCCCGTTACCTCGCCACCGTGGGCCGTGTAAAGCCCGCGTATAAAGAACAGTTTCGCGGCGCCGTTCTGGCGAACGATTTAATCCGGGTCCACACCGTTTCGAAGGAAGATAACCCGCTCTACTGGCAATTGCTTCACTCTTTCGGAGAAGCAACCAGTCTTCCTGTTCTCTACAACACGTCGTTCAATCTTTTCGGAGAACCCCTGGTGTGTACGCCGCGCGATGCCGTGCGCAGCTTTTACTCCTCCGGTATAGACGCCATGGTGGCGGGCAACTTCCTGCTCGAGAAATGAGCGGACCGGCTGCAAGGGCGCCGAAGCGGTCGCGCAGCGGCGCAGTGCTTGTTGCCGCGGGCATCTTTCTCAGCCGGATCTTCGGCTTCCTGCGCGACAGTGTCTTCGCCTATTACCTCGGCACCTCGCCCTCCGCCGACGCGTTTCGGGCGGCTCTGCGAATTCCCAACTTCCTCCAGACATTATTCGGAGAAGGCGTCCTGTCTGCGTCCTTCATCCCCGTGTACGCAGGGCTTCTTGCGCAGGGAAAGCGTGACGAGGCGAGCCGCGTGGCCGGCGCCGTATTCTCAATCCTCGCCTGCGTAACTTCCGTGCTTGTTCTGGTGGGAGTGCTGGCCACGCCCCTGATGATCGACCTGATCGCGCCGGGGTTTCACGGACCGCGCCGTGTACTTACCATCACCCTGGTTCGCATCCTGTTTCCGGGCACCGGATTTCTTGTGCTTGCCGCGTGGTGCCTCGGTATTCTAAACAGCCACCGCCGTTTCTTCCTCTCGTACAGCGTTCCCGTTTTGTGGAACCTGGCGATGATCGGCGCCATGCTCGGATACGGCCCGCACACCGGTCAGGAACGCCTCGCCGAAATAGTCGCGTGGGCCTCAGTCGCGGGAAGCGCGGCCCAGTTCCTCGCGCAGTTGCCGACCGTGATCGGGCTTGCGGCGCCACTAAGATTGGGCTTCGCTTCGCATCTGCAAAGTGTCCGGACAGTGATCCGAAACTTCGTGCCGGTATTCGTCAGCCGAGGCGTGGTCCAACTGAGTGCCTACATCGATTCGGTGCTGGCCAGCATCCTGCCGATAGGCGCGGTTTCCAGTCTCGGCTACGCCCAGACCATAAATTCCCTGCCGGTGAGCCTGTTCGGAATGGCGGTCTCAGCTTCGGAGCTTCCGGAGATGTCGAGCGTGAGCGGGCAGCACGAAGAGATCGCAGCGCATCTCAGGGCGCGCTTGCGAAGCGGGCTCCGTCGGATCGCCTTCTTCGTGATTCCCTCGGCAGTCGCGTTCATCGCGCTCGGCGACATCGTGGCCGGCGCAATTTACCAGCGCGGAAAGTTCGCCCATGCGGACACACTAATCGTGTGGGCGATTCTGGCGGGCTCTGGCGTGGGTTTGCTCGCTTCCACACAAGGGCGTTTGTACGCGTCCGCATTCTACGCGCTGAAGGACACCAGGACGCCGCTTCGTTTTGCCGTCCTGCGCGTACTGTTGACCACTGTATTTGGTTATCTCTGTTCGAAGCCCTTGCCCGCTATGTTAGGAATCGATCCGAAGTGGGCTGTGGCCGGCTTGACAGCCTCGGCGGGCGTGAGCGGGTGGGTGGAATTCATTCTGCTCCGCCGCGCTCTCGCAGAACGAATTGGAACTGACCCGACGGACTTCGGTTATCTCGCCCGCCTATGGACTTCGGCGTTAACAGCCGCGGGAATCGCCTGGGCAATCAAGATTTGGTCAGACGGCATATGGCATCCAATACCGCTGGCGCTCGCGACGCTGATCCCGTTCGGAGTATTCTATTTGCTGGTCGCCTCCCCCGCACAGCTTCGTCAAATGATAAGACGCTGAAACCTTGATCGGCCCGGCGCAGGCTGGAATGAGCGTGAGTAACTTCGGCGCCAGTGGTCAAAACTCCGGGTCGCGGCGGTGTGCGGTTTCGCCATGGTGCTGCTCAATATGGTGCTTTTTGTATTCCCGATCATTGACGTTCCGAATCGGCTCATTCGGGCTGAAAATTATCGCCGCAACCGCCGGATTCAACCTCGCCGAGGCGCTCTTTTGCCTGAATGCCGATGCCAGGCGGAAGAGAGCACTCGCAACCGTTACCGCCTTTTCCAGGGCTTAGCATCGCGGAGCGGAAATAGTGCCACCGGGCTGAACACACGTCCCTGTCAGTTCAAAAACAAAGATGGGCTTCGAACTGCTGAACCCCAGCGGAACATTTGCATTCGAAAACGTTTTCTGCGATGGTTACCGGTAGGGCGGACAGGAAACAATGCGCGCGAATTCTTTCGCCGCGGCTAACTGGCTTCATTCGCCAACCCGCGCCGTCCCGTTGTCGTCAAAAACATAATCGTCAGAAGTCATTCATAAGAGAGGTATTACAGTGTCGCAATACTTAAGACAGAGTCATCAGGGTGAGATGCCGCTAGTGATCGGAAAGGGAATGATCGTTAGAGGCACAATCCATAGTGGCGGGGATGTGTTCATTTACGGAGAGGTGGAAGGCGAGCTGGATGTTGAAAACTGTACAGTCACGGTGGGCCCGCAAGGAAAAGTTGTCGCGAGCACGAAAGCGCGGGAAGTAGAGATTCAGGGAATAGTTACCGGTGATGTGGAGGCCAGCGGGACTACTTCCATTCGCCACACCGGCAAGCTGTTCGGCGATGTGAAAACCGGCGGCATCGTAGTGGAAGCGGGCGCGGTGCTGAAGGGCGCGGTCGAGATTATCACCAGGCCGGAGCGCAGAGCGGAGGCAGCCGCGAATGGGGACTGAGCTATCCGGGTTGCTCGGGGAAATTGTCGACGGGCGGTACCGCTTGGGCGCCCCTCTCGGATACTCGGCAGCGGGCGCGATCCTCGAAACCGAGTTTGGCCCCAACGATCTGCCCGCTGCTATCAAGATCCGCGAGGTTCAACAGGAGTCGGAGGACGTTGCGCGCAGGTGGAGTAACGCGCTCGAGTTCCAGCATCCGAATGTGCTTCGGGTTTACGCGACAGGGTCTTCGATACTCAACGGAGTTCCCGTCGATTATCTCGTGATGGAGAGGGGTGATGAGTCGCTCGAGAACGTATTGGCCGAGCGCGCACTCACTGTCGATGAGACACGGAGGACGCTTGGGCCTGCTGTGGCCGCGCTCGATTATCTGCACAAGAACGGCTACTGCCATTCGCGGTTGAGTTCCTCAAAGGTTCTGGCCGTTGGAGATCAGGTGAAACTCTCCTGCAACAGCGCGGTTCCGTTGCGGGAGGGCAACACCGCTGCCGACGATATCAGAGCATTGGGAGTTTTGATTGTCGAAGCTCTCACTCAAAAAGTTCCTGAGCGTGACGGACCGTTAAATCTAAAGGAAGTTCCGCCGCCGTTCAAGGAAATTGCGAGGCATTGCCTCGATCCGGATCCGGCGAGCCGATGGACCGCGGAAGAGGTCGAGGCAAATCTGAATGGCCCGGAAATAAAGGTGCGAACTCTTGCGGAACCCGTGGCGCGCGTTACGCCGATGCCATTGGAGGATCGCGGGGAAGAGCCACCCCGGCGGGTGATTCCGAAATGGATCTATGCGGCCCTTGCGGCATTGGTGCTGATCGTGGTTCTGGTGGCACTGATCCGAAAGCAGAATTCGGCGCCGGTGCCCACAGGCTCATCGCACGTAATCGCGCAGCCGGCCCACCCTGACACACCGGTAGCTCCCGAGAGCGCTCCCAAACCTTCGCCGCTCGTGCCGAAGTCGCGGCGTGCCGCCAGGACTGCGCCGACCCAAAGTTCCTCGCGGGTAGCGGCGGAAAAAACGGGCGGATGGTGGGTGATTGTGGCTGCCTATAACTCAAGTGAAGCGGCGGAAAAAAGAGTCCGTGATTTAACGAAAAGGTGGCCGGGTTTCCACGTGACAATGTCAGAACCGCATTCGGAGAAAACGCGTTACCTGATCACGCTCGGCCAGGGTCTTTCCGAGGATCAGGCGCAGGCGCTGCGCAAGCGCGCTGTTGCCTCGGGGCTGCCCCGCGATACATATATCAAACGGGTGATGTAAGCCCATTACGGAAGCGCGAGTCTCGCGAGCGCTCAGCCGAATACGCTGCCGGGCGGAGCTATTTCGAAACGCGAAGCATCACTACACCGTGCGGCGGGACGGTGGCGCTGAAACCGTCCGCCTTCCTGCCTAAATCGGTATGGGCCCAAAGGTCCCGAACCGAGGGATTTGCTCCGATATCGGCAGTCGCCCATTTGACTGAAATATTGGCTTCGGATTCTCCTCTGTTGAACAGTGCGACTGCCGTGTTTCCGCGATCGAGCGGCTTCGCCCAGACCTCGGTATCGCCTTCCCTGGTGATCTGACGCCCGCCCTTGCCGAGTTTGTCCTGATCCACCGCGATCGCCTCTTTGTTCGTGAGGATATCGTGGATCTCGGGCGTCATGTCGCGCAGATCGTTGCCGGCAATCAGCGGCGCGCCGATCATGGCCCAAAGAGTCATGTGCGTGCGGTATTCCGTGGTGCTCATGCCGCCGTTTCCGATTTCAAGCATATCGGGATCCGGCCACCAACCCGGCTTCGTGAACTTCGCGAGATCGCTTTGCGAGAACCCGATGGTCGACATGGACTGCCATGAGTCGCGAATGTCGCCGGTAGTCCGCCACAGATTGCCTCCGACCAGGTTGCCCCATTCGCCGGCATTGTCCCGACCGTACTGGCACAGACTGAAGACGATCTTGCCGCCCGCCTTCTGAAGCGCCTCGCCCATTCGCTGATAAACGGCGCGCATGTCCTCGTCTTTCCAAACGCGGGAGGCGCTGCACCAGTCATATTTCAGGTAGTCGATGCCCCAGGCCGTCCAGGTCTTCGCATCCTGCTCTTCGTGCCCGTAACTGCCGGTGTAGCCGCCGCAAGTAGTGGGCCCGGGCGATGAATAAATGCCGAGTTTGAGGCCTTTCGAATGCACATACGCGGCAAGGGCTTTCATGTCGGGGAAGTTGGGATTAGGCATGATCGTGCCATCTTCGGCGCGCTTCCAGGACCAGCCATCGTCAATGTTGATAAATCGATAGCCAGCGTCGCGCATGCCGTTTGTGGCGAGCGCGCCGGCTATTTCGCGGACTGTCCTGTCGTCGATCTTCGTCCGGAATTTGTTCCAGCTGTTCCAACCCATGGGCGGAGTTTTGGCGAGGCCGTTGGGCGGGATTACTTTCGGCGCCGGTAGTTCCAATTTCGGTAACTTCGCGTAATCGACGGATGCCGCTTTGTAGGTGGGAGTTGGCGTACCGCGTTTTGCAGTGAAAGGACCAGCCATGCCCCTGCCGCGTCCGCCACGGCCGCGTCCACCCGCCGGCATAGCCGGAGTGACGATCAGTTCATCGCCGGAAATTTCGGCCGTCGCCGTAGCGCGCGAAATCGTTCCGAGGTTTTCAGTCTCGACAACCATCTCGACCTTGTTCCCGGTGATCTTGCCGTCCACTATGGGAGAATCGCCGAAGGGTAACTTCTGCCAACCTGTGATCTTGCCGGACGGATCAACCTTCAATTCATAAACAATTTCCACTTCGCCGTTCGGGGTCGCGGTCTTCGCCACCCAAGTGCCGGAAATGTCTTTCGTCTGCCCAAACAGCAGCAGCGTCCAGGCACAGAGGGATATCAGTCGGATGGTCACGCCTGCAATCTAAGCGTTTACAGCCTGCGAGTCAAACAAAGATTTGTAAAATCAAAGGTGGAATAATCCGGCACATTGGCAAGCGCCGTGCGTCACATAAGTGAGGTGACTTGCATATGCATTTACACGCACCACATATCGAGAGTGCATTCAATCCGGTAGGAATGGCACTAGCGGTAATATTTGTACCGGCAGTGGTTTTTGGGATTCTCTTCTTTTTCGTCCAGCCCAGTTAAGCGGGACAGCCGATCCGGCTGTGTTGACCAGGGGCGCGGACTTGCCGGGTTAAGCCCTGTATGCGTCTGCGCCCCTGGTCGATTTGAATTCTATTGGCGTTGACCGCGCATCTGCGGTCTCGGACCACCCGGTCCGCCCGCGCCGCCAAATCCGCGACCGCCAGTCTTAACCGTATATCCCGCCGGAACCATAAACAACGATGGGCTCGGCTCGGATTGAGTGACGTTCGTTAAGTCCATCACTGTGGTCCCGAAGCGCGGGTCGGAACTCTTGATCTGAACGGGAACCTTGAGGTCGTTCGAGACCCACATCACTCGTGAAATCTGGATGGGCCGCTCGTTGCCGATCTGGCCGGCCGGAATCGTCTCCACGAAATGCGTGCCAGTGGACATGAGACCGTTAATCGATTGCGGCGCAAGAGTCGTGCGCACAACCTGGGGCGCGTTCTCGCCCGCTCTGGGACCTGCGCGACGAGGCTCGCCGTTCGCGCCGGCGCCGC
>Ga0207695_10002785_pt1 | contig 25452 bp, 26 predicted proteins | sample KBSC54metaG_FD_184354 | JGI IMG/M metagenome (GOLD analysis project Ga0207695, IMG submission 184354) | Corn rhizosphere microbial communities from Kellogg Biological Station, Michigan, USA - KBS C5-4 metaG (SPAdes) (version 2) | ecosystem: Host-associated > Plants > Roots > Rhizosphere > Soil...
GCTTCGTAGGAATAGATAGAATCTGATCGCTCGTAACCATCAAAAAAAGAGCTGATCGCGTAGTGGGCCGCAACTCCGGGAAGATCCAGCATGGCGGGGCGGACAAACCGTTCATAGATATCACGCCCATTTCCGAATTCCGGGATGTTGCTGTGGACTGGTTCCAGTCGTTTTAGAAACTCCTCTTCACAATCTCTACCAAATAACTGCTGCCCTAACTGCACTGCGCGTGCCGCATACTGCAACACCTGGGCGGTTTCGGTCCCGGTAGGCTCGTCAAAAAACCAGCCGCAACTGGTGTACATCAGCATCAAGTGCCGCTGCAGTTCGAGCAAGCGCAGAGCACGAACCTCTTCGACGTCAGACAAACGGCGAAGCGAATGCCGACTCAGGAAATCAGTCGCATTCGCAGCGGATCGATCGAGAACGGCAACTACGTATTCGTCTCTAGCTGACCATGGGTCCTTCAAAAGCTGCTTTGCGCTTCGTTCATAATCGGCAACGAGATCATCCCGCAGCCAATCAAACGCCGCGCGCAAGGGCCGCCGCCACTCCTGATTCCAGCCGGGACCGCCTCCTGCGTTGCAGCCGCAATCGGCCTCCCAGCGGCCGACGCCGTGGGCGCAACTCCAGGAAGTCTTCTCCTTGATTCGAATTTCCTGCGTCGGCGGATGCAGAGCGAAGTACTCGCCATAATTGGTCAGGCGGGCGAGTTTATTTTCCTCAATGTACTGGAGAGCGTATGCAAGCGCCATGTCGCCGTGCGGATGATGATGACCGTAGGTCTCGCCGTCAGTGGCAACATGCATCAGCTGCGTCGAGTCGCCTTCGGGATCGAAATGACTCAACAAACGTCGTGCGAAATTCTCGCCGCTGAACAATAATTTCTCAAACGCCACCGCGGTGGCGAGAGCGCCATCATAAAAAAACAGCCCGATCGTGCGTCCCGAGGGCAACCGGCAAGTGTACGGATGCCGCGAATCTGCACCATATTCGAGATTGATCCACGGAGAATCCTCATCAGTGCGTAGCTGGCCCGCCTGCCGGGGGGCCAGGATCGTGAACTTGATGCCCTCAGCAGCGAGAATCTCCAGAGTTTCCGTATCGACCGCCGTTTCCGGCAGCCACATCCCCTCAGGATCCCGCGAGAAACGGTGCCGAAAATCCCTAAGGCCCCAGAGAATTTGCGTGCGTTTGTCGCGTGCATTCGCGAGCGGAAGGATGATGTGGTTGTAAGCCTGCGCTAATGCCGCGCCATGCCCCGAGAAAAGTTTCTGGCTTTCACGATCGCCTTCAAGAATGCGCTGGTAGCCTTCGGGCGCGCGTTCTTCCATCCAGGACAGCAGAGTCGGGCCGAAGTTGAAGCTGATCCTGGAATAGTTATTAACGATCTTCGCGATGCGGCGTTCGGAATCAAGTATTCGCGATGCGCCGTTAGGAAGATAGCACTCCCGCGCAATGCGTTCGTTCCAGTCGTGATACGGACTTGCGGAGTCTTGCGATTCAACCGTTTCCAGCCAGGGGTTTTCCCGCGGCGGTTGATAAAAATGACAATGAATGCAGGCAAAACATTCCATTGATGACGCTCCGATAATTGTTTATGAAGGCGAACGCTATTATTTGGCGCAAAAAAATCTCTCCACCATGTCCTGCCGGACACGGATAATCTTAATGTACCTTGCCCGTCAAGAGAACATAGAGATAATTTGATGGTCCGCCGCAATCTTTGGAATTATTTGCGTCCGACATCAACGCGATTAGATTTTTTACAACCATGAGGAAAGTGCAAGCATCATCACAGTTATGCGACACTTCGGAGACGCGCGACGCCTTCCCGCGCAGTTTAAACGAGTCTCTCTCCTATCAATGAGTGGCCCGCGTCCGGCTTCCGTAATCCCGCCAAGTGAAGGCAAGGAGGATGAATGGTTGCATTGCGCTTGATCCGGTTGATCGAAACTCATTCTGAGGAAATAGCCCGCACCTTGGCCACGCGGATCCGAACTTCTCCCAAAACGAGTCAACTTCAGAAAGTATCGGAGTCTGAGTTGCTCAGCGGCCTGCAGGAACTCTTGCTGCATATGAGCGAGTGGCTTCTTTCAAAGACCGAAAACGATATCGAACAACGCTATCATCAACTCGCCGCGCGGCGCGCTTCGCAGGGCATTGCACTTGCCGATTCCTGTTGGGCAGTGGTCATGACTAAAGAATATCTTTGGGACTTCATACAGGAGCAGGGGTTTTTTCGCAATCCAATCGAGCTTTACGGCGAGATGGAGCTTCTCGCCCTTGTCAACCAGTTCTTTGACCGCGCTCTTTGTTACATGGCGGAAGGTTACCCTCAGACACAAGCGTCGCCTGAAATAGCTGGGCCGCGAAAAAAACAAAGGGAATTTAACGCGGCAGCATTCGTACCATAAATCAGAAAGTTTGGTTGGCTAGAATCACTTCAATATGCAACTTCGTGGCTGATCAAAGGCATGAGTGACACGGCAGACGTAAACATAGCGGCTGGTGAGCACCATCAAGCAGTCAACAAGCTGAAATTGTTTTCTCCCATACGGCGCGAATTTGTGGTCGAGCGTTATGGTATTGCGCTCGCCACTGCTGCGCTGGCGATTGTGTTGCGTTGGATTTTCGATCCATTGCTGGGACACGTCGCCTTCTACGTGACCGTCTACGCAGCGGTGGCGTTTTGCTCCATCGTATGCGGGTATGCTCCGGCAATTGTGAGCGCAATTGCCGGCTTCTTAGGAGTCTTTTATTTCTTTGTTGATCCTCGCCATTCTCTATCTACTACCCGACCGTCAGAAATTCATGGCGTCGTCGGTTGGTTTTTCGTCTGTGCGGTTCTGATCGTACTCGGCGAAAATCATCGCAAACAGCAATTTAGACTCAAGCAATCCATCACGGCTATGACCTCAGAAGCAAGTGAAAGAAAACGGGCTGAGGCCGCCTTGCAGCGGACGCACGATGAACTGGAAAGTCGAATTGCGGATCGCACCCGCCAGCTCACTCTCACGTTGAACAACCTGGAGCGCGAGGTCACGGAACGCAAACGGGCAGAGGAACAGCTGCGCCAGCTATCAGTTCGCCTTATGACCCTGCAGGATGAAGAGCGCCGTCACATCGCCCGCGACTTGCATGACACGACTGGTCAAACCCTGGCTGCGATGAAGATGACGACCGCGCTGATCCAGCGAACTGCGGCGGAGCCTGAAATGCAGCGCCTGCTCGATGAGCTGAACGCACTTACAGATGAAGCGGTCCAGGAAATCCGCACTACTTCGTATCTCTTGCATCCTCCGTTACTCGATGAAGCCGGCATCGCATCCGCGGTGCAATGGTTCGTTGAGGGCTTTTCCAAGCGCAGCGGCATTCATGTGCGCTGCGAGATTGCCGACAATCTGCAGCGGCCGCCGCGCAATCATGAACTGGTATTGTTCCGAGTATTGCAAGAAAGCCTCACCAATGTTCACCGGCACTCGGGTGCATCGGCGACAACGGTGCGGTTGAATGTCAGCGCAGACGACTTCGTTCTCGAAATCGCCGACAACGGCGCCGGCATACCTGAAGAAAGCATCAAGCGTTTTCATGAAGCCGGACATGGCACCGGAGTAGGCCTGGTGGGAATGAGGGAGCGCGTCCACGAGTTGGGCGGGCGCCTCGACATCCAGTCTAACCCAGCTGGGACCACAGTCACCGTCAAGCTGCCGGCCAGCACGCCAAAATCGCACCGCGCAAGTTTGAGTACGTCGGCGGCTTAGGTCATCTTATTTTTGTCATTGTCACTCACTGAAATTTCCGACACACCATTGGCGGACCTGCTTAAGAATTTCCAAAACCAGCCGGTGTCCACTATGATCACGGCACATCCCGCCAAGATGCTTGAGGTTATGTTGTGACTGCGCTCCTGCTGCACCGCATCGGCGTGGTTACCGGGATTCCAATGGAATTTCAGTTCGGCACCAACTGGTCGCAGTTCGCTCGCGCGACCGGTGGCGTCATTGGCCAACCGTTGGCTATGGAGGGCGTGTTTTCATTTTTCCTAGAGTCCGCATTCTTGGGCCTCTTCCTATTTGGCGAGAAGCGCCTCTCGCCCCGCGCCCATTGGGCTGCGGCTTTCCTGGTATTTCTGGGTTCGTGGATTTCCGGATTCTTCATTATTGTGACCAATGCCTGGATGCAGCATCCCGTTGCCTACCGTATTCTCCCCAACGGCGGGTACGAAGTTACCAGTTTCTGGGGACTGCTCACCAACCCCTGGGCACTGATTCAATATGCGCACAACATGTCGGGAGCGGTGATCACGGGATCATTCGCCATGTGCGCGGTGGGCGCGTTCTATGTGCTCGAGAACCGATTTTCTGAATCGGGCAAAATCTTTTTGCGCGTGGGCGTAATCGCCGGGCTTATTTCCTGCATAACGCAAATTTTTCCTACCGGCGACATTCATGGACGATATATGGCGAAGCATCAACCGGCGTCGGTGGCCGCCATGGAAGGCCTGTTTCACACCCAGCGCGGCGCCGGCATTGTATTGATGGGACAACCTGATGAAGACAAGCAGGCCATCGACAATCCTCTGCTCGTAAATAATGTTCTTAGTTTCCTGATCTACGGAACCACTAAAGCCGAAGTGCAAGGCCTCGATAAAATTCCCCGCGATCAATGGCCTGAGCCATTGCCATTGCTTTATTACGCGTACCACATCATGGCTGGACTGGGCACCTACTTCGCCTTGCTGATGGTTGCGGCCGCGGTTCTGCTGTGGCGCGGAAAATTATTCGCTACTCGCTGGGTTCTCTGGCCGCTCATGCTCAGCTTTCCGCTTCCGTACATCGCAAATACCGCTGGTTGGATGACCGCCGAGATCGGCCGCCAGCCGTGGATCGTCTATGGACTGATTCGCACCGACCAAGGCTATTCCAAATATGTATCTGCCGGGAACAGTCTCTTTACTCTGCTTGGCTTCATGGGGATGTATTCCATGCTCTCGATCCTTTTTATTGTGCTGGTGTATCGCATTATTGCGACCGGGCCTGAGAAAGCTGCTCCTGCGCTAGTCGCGGAACCGATAACTGTGGCATGAAAAATTCGCTTTAGGATTTTGGGAAGTTGTAGAGGAAACCGTGGGATTTATCTGGTTTTGGCTTGTCGCCGTGATGATCGTCGCCTACGTCGTCCTTGACGGCTTTGATATAGGCGTCGGCATTGTGCATCTATTTGTGGCACGCACCGAGCAGGAACGCCAGATATCAGTGCGCTCAATCGGCCCGGTGTGGGACGGCAACGAGGTCTGGCTACTCGCCGGCGGAGGCACTCTGTATTTCGCCTTTCCTCTTCTTTATGCATCGGCGTTCAGTGGGTTCTACCTGGCCCTGACGATCGTGCTCTGGTTGCTGATCATGCGGGCCCTCGGCATCGAACTTCGCATGCATCTGGAAGGTCATGTGTGGCGCGCATTCTTCGATGGAATGTTTTTCATCTCCAGTTTGCTATTGGCGGTATTTTATGGCGCGGCGCTCGCGAACGTGATTCGCGGTGTCCCTCTCGGCACTGACGGTTATTTCTTCTTGCCACTTTGGACCAACTGGCAGCTCGGTCCACAACCCGGCATTCTCGATTGGTATACCGTGATCGGAGGTGTGTTGGCTTTGGTCGCACTCGCTCTTCACGGAGCGCTCTATCTCATCGTAAAGACCGAGTCCCAACTACAAGAGCGATCTCGCCTCGCAGCAAGGTATTTGTCTATCACCTTGCTTGCGTTGACCATCTTCAGTCTGCCCGCCACCATGACTGCTCGTCCCGATGGGCTACAGAATTACCAGCATTATCCCGTCCTGTTTGCGGTGCCGGCCGCAATTTTCGCCGCCCTCATTGGCATCTTGTATTTTTCTCGCAAACAGAAAGATCGCGAAGCTTTCACCTGCTCATGCGCTTATCTCACCTTAATGTTGGTCGGCGTCGCGGTCGCGCTCTATCCCCGCCTGCTTCCCTCCAGCAACGATTCCGCTAACGACATCACCATCCAGAAAGCCATCTCCAGCCCGCACACGCTGCAAGTCGGCCTAATCTGGTGGGCATTCGGCATGTGCCTCGCCGTGATGTATTTCGTCATCGTATATCGCATGTTTCGGGGGAAAGTCTCTCTCGATAGCAGCGGCTACGGTCACTGACACCCCGCCACATGAACCTCTACCCGCCCGTCTTTTTATAATTCTTTACACTCCGCGTCTCTATTTCTGGAATCTACACTGGAGCGTTCCTGCAGGACTTCTGTCCTTCCTGCGGCACGCCATCAATATGCGCAGACCGGCACGACAGAAATCCCGCAATTCCGGAATGCTGTCTGTGGTTCTGAATTCGGTTTTTGCATCCAAATCTGTTTTAAAGTTCCGTAAGAAATCCATCAGATGAGAGGAAATCTGCCCATGTCTGGCTTGAAAGCCATTGCCTGCACACTCATTGTTTGTATTCTTGCCGCTTCACCTGGTTATATCGCCTGGTCGCAGCAGGCCTCTCCTGCGCCCCAGGGACAAGTCCAGGAAAACTTACCTGCGACGCCGCAAGCGGACAGGGCCTCATCGTCTAAGCCTTATGTAGGTACAGACTATTCAAAATCGGTGAAGCCTTTTCCCGGTGTGCTGGCGCCTTACAAAGCGCGCGAAGTACCGGAGGCCGATTTGGCAAATACTCCGCGCATTGACCAACTGATGCGTGATGGCAAGATTTATCTCTCCATGGATGACGCGGTGGCGCTGACCCTCGAAAACAATTTGGATCTCGAGCTGGCGCGATACAACCTGAACATCGCTGAGACTGACATTCTGCGCGCCAAAGCGGGATCGAACATTCTGGGCGTGAACACCGGCGTCATTCAAAACACCCCCGGCGGCGGAGTTGGCGGTTTGAGCGGCACGGTCGGCTCAGGCGCAGGCGGCACCAGCGTGGCCGCCGGCGGCGTCGGCACCGGCACCAATGGGTTGGTGAGTTCGACCCTCGGAATCGGCCCCACGATCAACAGTTTCGATCCCGTCATCACCGGCACTTTGCAAATGGACCGCAACAACTTGCTATCCAGCAGCGCGTTAAGCGGACGCGCCGTCACCAACACCAATACCGGCACCGCCGACGTCAGCTATCAGCAGGCTTTTCACACTGGGACCAATGTTCTTGTGGGCTTCAACAATAGTCATGTAACCACCGACAATCCGCTCAGCGCGCTCAGTCCCACGATCGGTTCAAATTTTCAATTCCGCGTGACCCAAGAACTGCTTCAGGGTTTTGGATTTTTGCCCAACACTCGCTTCATCCGAATTGCCCGGAACAATCGCGAAATTTCCGACGTAGCCTTTCGCCTGCAAGTCATCACCACGGTCGATCAGATTGAGAACCTTTATTGGAACCTGGTTTACGCATTTGAAAACGTGCGCGTTCAACAGGAGGCGCTTGCCTTTGCGCAAAAGACGCTAAGTGACAATCAAAAGGCAGTGCAAGTCGGCACTATGCCGCCCATTCAGGTAGTCAGCGCCCAGAGTACGGTGGCCAGCAACCAGCAGGCCTTGACCGTAGCTCAGACTAACCTAGAGCTTCAGGAATTACTGATGAAAAATGCGCTCAGTCGCAATCTTCACGACCCACTGCTTGCCGGCGCGGAAGTTATCCCCACTTCGACCATTCAATTGCCCCAACAGGAGCCGGTTTCGCCCACGGAAGATTTAATCAACGACGCTTTGCAACACCGCGCCGAACTCGCCGAGTCCCGCATTGACCTGAATAATCGCGACATCAGCAACAAGGCGGTGCGCAATTCAATGCTGCCTTCACTCGGGCTGTACGCGTATTACGGAGGCAGCGGTCTGGGCGGAACCCTCAGCCAGAATGCGACTTTTTGTCCCTCCAGTTCAGGCATCTGCATTAACAGAAACCGCATTCCTTCGCAGTTCCTCGCCGGTCCGGTTGGCTACGGCAACACGCTCAGTCAATTGATAGATTCGACCGCACCCGATAAAGGCGTCGGAATCAGCTTGAGCATCCCTATTCTGAACCGCACCGCACAAGCCAACCAGGTGCGCTCGGAGCTGGAACTGCGGCAGGCGCAGGTGCGACTGCAGCAGCTTGAGAATCAAATCAGGATCGAAGTCAGGAACGCGCAGTTCGATGTGCAACAGAATCGCGCCAGTGTTGACGCGGCGCAGGCTGCGGTAAACCTGGCGCGCCAAACTCGTGATGCCGAGCAGAAAAAGCTCGAGGCGGGAGTGTCGAATCCAACTAATGTTCTGCAGACCCAATCGTCGCTGACTACGACCGAATCGACGCTGGTCTCAGCACTGGCGGCCTACGAGAAGGCGCGGGTCGAACTGGATCGCTCGACCGGCTTGCTGCTCGAAAATGCCGGGATCCTGGTGCAGGATGCGGAGCGGGCACAGGTTACCCATATGCCCAAAGTGCCATACGTGGCGCAGCGCACGGACATCCAAACACAAACCCCAGATTCGCAGACACCGTCACAGGTTCCACAGCCACAGCCGTGAGTTAACTGGGAAGATAGCTTACATTTTCGGCAAAGAGACAAATTACCAAGGAGATACTTCCTATGAAACTGACATGGCTCGGCCATTCCGCATTTCACATCGAGGCGGGCGCGGCCAAGATTTTGATCGATCCGTTTCTGTCCGATAACCCGTCTTGGGACAAAGGGTGGAGCGGCTACCTTGCAGGCAAGAACTCGACAAAAGGAGGTGACCGATGAAGGCGATTGTGGTGACGGATCAGGCTGCGGGAACGGCCGGGGTAAAGCTGGTGGAGCGGCCCGAGCCCCAGGCGGCGATAAACGACGTGGTTGTTCAGATTCACGCGTCGGCATTCACCGGGGATGAGCTGACGTGGCCCTCAACCTGGACCGATCGCGTCGGCCATGACCGGACGCCTTCAATCCCGGGACACGAACTGGCCGGAGTGGTCACCGCTCTCGGTTATGGCACGACCGGGTTGTCGATTGGACAGCGAGTGTTCGGCCTCACCGACTGGTATCGTGACGGCACACTGGCGGAGTATGTGGCCGTCGAGGCGCGCAACCTCACACCGCTGCCGGGCGATGTTGACTTCACCGTTGGTGCGGCCCTCGTGATGCCGGGCCTGACAGCGTGGCAGGGGCTGTTCGATCACGGCCGCCTTCGCGCCGGGCAAAGAGTCCTCGTCCAAGGTGCGGCCGGCGTTGTCGGTTCGATGGCGAGCCAGCTCGCACGTGAGGCCGGCGCCTACGTTATCGGCACCGGACGCGCTGACGCTCGTCAAACAGCTCTCGACTTCGGCGCACAGGAGTTCGTCGACCTCGATAATGACGCACTCGAAGACGTCGGCGAGGTCGATCTGGTTTTCGATGTCCTCGGCGGCGACATCGCGAAGCGGTCTGCGGGCCTGATTCGCGCTGGAGGAACGCTGGTGACCGTCACCGGCCCGACCGAGGCGCAGCCCTCTGGCGGCCTGACTATCGACTTCGTCGTCGTACCCGATCGCGCCCAGTTGAGTGAGCTAGTCCAGCGGGTCCGGGTTGGTCGGTTGCGGACGAACATCGGCAACGTCTCGACTCTCGACGATGCCGTCGCCGCCTTCAAGTCGACCGAGCGACGCAGGGGAAAGACGATCATCCGCGTTCATCCGTAAAGACTCGGAGATTGCCTAACGCCCACGAAGGTACAATTCACGCGCTAAAGGAAACTTTACATGTCGAACACGATTACGCCGGCCGTTCCTATCGCACGCTTAACATGGAGGGGCTGGAAATCTTCTATCGCGAAGCCGGTCCTCGGGTTGTGGGAAAGTAGATGAAGATGTACGCTGCACAAACGAGCGCAATACCACCCTTTTCTGGAGGATCGCGATGCAGGATGTATACGAAGTTTTGGAACAGAAGCAAGCAGAGTTAGCGCGTGTCCGTAAAGAAATCGAGTGCTTGAACATCGTCGCGGCTTTGCTCTCAGATGACCGCACCTCCGACGATCCCGCCCCAAATTCCGCCGAGTCGCCAGCGAGTCCTCTGGCCGATACAATTTCTCGGCTGTCAGATTCAGCAACAACGAATGTTGACAACCTGTTTTCTTCTGCAGCTACGCGCTCAAGTTTGTGGAAGACCCTGAAACGCGCAAGGTAGCCTGCGTGTCTTCGTAAAGCCCGATGTCACCTTGGTAGCCGGAGTATTAATTCCCTAGCCGTTGTAACCAGGCTCTATCACTCATTGACCTTGAACGCGAAAAAGGCACTTAAATGAGTGAAATGCCGATTTAACGCCAACCATCCGCCTACTGTTTTGGGTTACGCTTCGCCTTCTTGAGCAGTGCCGAGACTTGTCGAACGTCATCTTCGTCTAAATGGTCGCACTTGTTGCCAGTTGTCAAAGTGCGGAACTCGGGCACCGGACTCCGGCCACAATTTGCTAGACGCAGGTAGTCGAGCGCTGTGCGACGCATAGCGTCTTTTAAGTCTGGATCTGCTCCCGCCTTCAATGCATCCCCAACCTCGTCCCCTTCACCCTCAGCAGCTAGTATCATCAAGGCTGTGGTTCCGGCAGAATTCTGAGCGTTAACCTCTTCGCCCGCCTGCGCCAAGTCTTCATTGAATGACCGCGAAATCGCCGAGGCCATCAAGGGTGTATCGCCGTTTAAAGATTTGTGGTTCGGTTCGCTCCCGACGCAAGTAACAGCTGGACAGGTTCGGGGTGGGAACTTACAGCGGCGTACATCAAAGCCGTCCAACCACTAGAATCTGTTGCCTCAATATCGACTCCTGACTTTAGAAGCTCCTTAATTGTGCCAAGGTCAGCTTTGGCCGAAGCCTTCATTAGCAGGGTAACTCCCGGCTTGGGCATGTACGCGTCTTGGCCGATGTTGCTAAGCGGTTCTGTGCGCGGGTCACCATGCCTCCATATATGAGTATTCGCGGCAGCATCGACCGCATCTTCCAGGGTCTCCTCAAACTGAGGGGCCGAGCTTGCGTAGTTCCACACTTTCTTAGAACGTCCTCCGATTTGCACTTCTATTCCCATGGTCGGGTTGTCGGTCACACTCGCGTCGTAGCCACCGCACAAGGCCCAGAACCCCGGAGATTCAAATTTTTCTAACAGCGCATAAGACTCCTCGCGACCGATCGTCGAGTGTTTTTCCCCGATTGCCTTGACAAAGCTGCTGCCTATCCAATCGACATCTCCGTCCAAAGTCACCCTGACCTTGTAGGAAGGGCACGTTCCATAGCAGCCCGACCGCGAAAGCTCCACGAAATCCCCTGTCATCACCGATGATGGCGGTTGGGTATCGATAGGGATTGGGCAGTCATGCGCGTACTTGCTAGCGGGCGGATTGGTCGTAACTTCCACGTAACGGTACGAATCAAGAGTCACCGTGAGCTTTGGATCCTCGTGTGGCTGTTTGTCATTCGAAATCTTGAAATTGAAAACCGTCTCATACTTCCACTCGGTGCGATAGACATTCTTGGGAAGGTCGAACCTCCAGGTCTTTACGTTCGCCTCTGCCGCAGGCTTGAGCAATGGGTGACCTGAAACAGCGCTGACGGAGACGGGATCACCGACAGAGTTTAGGACGAACTCCACTTTCACCTCGCCTTGAACTTGTGCGAGCCGCGCGATTGCCGGGTACTGTGGCAGACTCGCAGACCTCAAGCGCGGTTCGGGGAGCCGTTGCCCCAATGCCGCAGTAGCAATGAGCAATAGGACAGTTTGAACCACTCGACCTTTCACGTCAGCACTTTACGCCAAACCTGTGCGGGTTTCCAAGCCTAAGTGTTGAGAACAGGCTTTCACACTCATTGACTTTGAAATGGGGGTAATGGGGGTTTTGAGTGTTAAACGGATTTATCGACACCTACTTTCTCCAATACTCATCACCGAACCTAATCTTATAAATTAGAGCGAAGAACATGTCGCAGAGAATCGCAACCCATGCTGCCCGCGTTATGGGCATTCGGTCGACAAACCACGGGCCACGGTGAAATATATCGAAACGCAAACACAGAAAGAAAAAGACGTATGCAACTAAAATGAAGATCAAATCTCTTTTCGAGAATCCCCAAAAGATCCAGCGTCTCTCAGAATCGGGTCCTCCAGATGGAATCAATGGAGCGACGGTTCGAAGCGTTGCTCCACAGTTCTTGCAAAAGAGAGAGCCAGTCTCTGTCGAGCCGCATTTCGGGCAGACGGGTGTTCGAGCAGCATCGTACATTCGGAGACATCATATCCTGCAAAGGGTCAACTGGCGATAACAGGCGTTCACACTCATTGACGCTGCTCGTTCTTCCTCAACGAGTGATCGGCGATTTTGCAACAAATCAACGATTCTCGTTGGCTCGGGAGAACGATCGGTTTTCCGTTCGTCCGATGTTCCCTCGCTCCGGCAAGGTGCTGCCACTGTTTGGTATCAGCTCCAATCCATGCTAACCTCACGGCTCGATGGCTCTGCGAGCGTTGTTTAAGGGCAAGCTGGATCCCCGTCCGGGTGATCCCGTTCAAGCCGAAGTTCCCAGGCTTCGCGACGCCGATATGGCAGCCACTTATTGCGAACCACGTATTGGCGGCGACCTCTGTGATTTCATTCGTGTACCCCCCGATAGGGTGCTCTTCGCATTGCTGGATGTGGCGGGCCGCGTAAAAGAAAACAACTACATCGTCTCGGCCGCCCAGGCTACTTTTCGGAAATTTGGCGCAACATTATTTGCGAAAGACGATATTAACGAACCCGAAGGCATGATCGACCTGTGTTTGGAACTAAACAGGACGATCCTGCAGTCTGCCAAAGGCGTGCGGGAATGCTCAGCATTTGCAGGTTGCTACCGCGAAAGTCTGGGCACCGTCTGCTACTTCAACGCCGGTCATACGCCGGGGCTTCTTCTGGATGAGAACGGAATCACGGAGCTAACTGCAACAGGCCTCCCGCTGGGGCTTTTTTCTCATGCTGTTTGCGACGCCAGTATCATTGCTCTACAACCTGGCGCGGCTCTTTTGCTGCTCTCACGCGGCGTCGCGGAAGCTGAATGGGATGGAACCGAATTCGGATTGGACCATGTAAAAGAGTATTTCCTACAGAACAGAGCCCAAAATGCGAGTGGTCTCTGTAACACTCTCTTAACCCAGCTGCAGCAATTCACATGCGCCAAACGGCCCCCCAATGATCTGACAGCCATGGCTTTGGTCCGGCACTCCAAGACATTCAGATCCGCGACTAGCTGACACCCGCTTCCAGATGCCCGTATTCCCGATCAAGGTTCGCTCAGCTGCTGAGCCTTGCATACGCCAGACCGCCGTCGAATAAGTGCGCCGAACTTGTATTCGGCGGTCAATGAGTGTAATCGCGATTATCACCACTTAGCTAAAGGATCGTTCGATTCGGCCAATGCTCGGTGTTGCTTCTCCGCAAGAAGATTGCGAATCCTAACCCGAGGCCGATCGCTCCCATAACCAAATATCCAAGCAGCGATTGCCAAACAAAAAGTATGAGAAATAGGGATATGTACACGAGAAAGGCACACAAACAAATCAGCCCCTTTTCCGTTTTCGGCGTCCATACCATCGCCCACGTTAAGCCGATAGCATTGGGAATCCCCACTATGATCTGAAGCCACATGGGCCAGTATTCAGCTTTCGTCATCCTTGCGCCTCAGCAGCATTATGCAACATGTCAGGCGATTACACTTATTGACTTCGGAAATGGGGGTCGATGAGTGTGATGCCGACTTAACGCCAACTGAGAGATTGCCTAACATCCAGCAGTGGCCGGGTTGGAGTTGAGGGTAACGTGCGAGGCATCGGTGATACTAGTTCTGCGGATTTGCAGAGCCTATCTTTGAGACACTGTCCAATTTTGGGGCTGACTTTTCTTGCTCCTCCACATACTCACGGAGCCTGTTTACAAGGTTTGCGATGCCCGTGTGGGTGCTCCAACTTGTGCCCACATTCTTGGAGGCAGACCAAATGACTTTTTTGGACGAAGGTTGCCACACATCCAGGATAAAAAATGATTGCCCGACGTTGACACTTCCAGTGACACCCGGACTGTTCACGGCAACATAATTGGACTGACCCTTCTCGTACGCGCGAATAACGAGGTCCGCGCCCTTTATATCCGGCACCAGCGTGAACCGTCCCCATTTATCGAGTTCCTTGCGGCAAGGCTCTTCAAAGGGTGTTGTGTCGACGAGTTCCTTCTTGAAGAGGCCTTTGGTTTTGTAGTAACGGACGTGACCGGAGATGATATAGACGGTTTTCGCGCGCAACAATGCTCGCGTCACTTCAGGCTGCGCCGGTGCATCCTGTCCCAAGGTTACACTGCGGACCACCGTTAGAATCATCCAAACCAGCCACCACAATCGCGACGCTTTCATGTTCCTCTAGAGTGACAAACCGCGGATGGAGTCACGCTAAGCAATATCAGGCATCGCGGAAGCGTGAAAGATTACAAAGGTCATTCAGACCGACAAATCGCGCCAGATTGTTGTGGTCAGGTATCGGCATCTTTGTCTACAAATACGGGGTTCTGAGGCCAGAGTGCCGCGATGCGCCAGGCAGGATATTTCCGAACCACCGCCCTGATTGGGGGTCAATGAGTGTAATAGATTTTTCGCCAACTACGAGCGACAGATTCAAATCCGCAGGTTCTCTAGATGGTCCTCAATCTGTTGAATGCTCATTGTCCAGCCCCTGAAGCTAGCAATGTTAATCCATAGCCCGTGCCGATAAAACGCTGTCCACCCATTGGCTTGCGCGGTCTTTCCTGGGCAAAGTTTGCCGTCTCTTGCGAAGGGGGTACGAAGAGCGAGCAAATGAAGAGCCTGTTTTTCCGTCTGGACGGCGATGAAAGTACGATAGTTGCCCTTTCCTCCGCGAATAATGCTGTCGAATACAAGAACGCTGATTCCGTTTCGCTGTCCTTCAATGACATTCCAAACCCTCGCGATGCAGTCGAAAGGATCGCAGGTTAAGGAAAAGGAAGCAGGCAGGGCGCGGTCTAGGTATTGGAATCCCCATCTGGAAGCCAGGACGCGCATGGCTTTGAAGCGGAAAAACTGAAGCGTGTAGAACCAGGCGAGAGAACCCGCCAACACGGCTAGCACGGCGAGAATTGACTTCATCTGACCGATTTTATACGGCTCAAGTTCGGAAGGGCGGAGCCACTCAGATAATCATTGCTGTTGGCGATAACAGATGAGATGAGAAGGCCGGTCTCCGGACGGGATGCGGTATACGCTCCCAAGTTATCAACGTGCTCGAAGCACAGATAAAAAGGAGACCGGCAATGAAAAAGGTTAGCACCGCAGCGGCAAAGCAGTGCAGGAATTTTTCTCAGCAGAGATTGACGATCGGACTGGATCTGTGAGATCGATCGAGCCATTACTGTGTTCTCGATGAGAGTGGTCGCATAGTAACGGAGAGCAAAACCGCAACGAGCCCACAACGACTGCGGATGGAAGGATGGCGACAGTGCTACTCGGCGGGAGAAAAACCTTGTCCATTAAAAATGAAGCGACCCACTTGACTCCGACCGGCCTTCTCATGGAAGGCGATTACACTCACCCACTAAATCTGCGATCGGTCACGACTCTTTATGGGCGAAGTAATACCTCTTCTCCTTGCCCCAGCTCAGCACTCTCGCCTGATGCAGCAATCTCCGTGCTTGTGCTTCTTTCTGGTAGAGCCTTTCCCAGTCCGCGATCGGAATTTCCTTGGTTCGGTCGGCGCCCCCGAGTCGAACAAGTCGATCCTGAAGCACTCTTGCCGGTGCCTGAATAGACGCTCATATTCCGCACGCTCGGCGCGAATATCGCGTTACGGGCTGATGCAGTGCCCAATCCATGGAATAGCCTATTTAATGGGGATGGAGATTCGCGACCGCGTCGAAGTCGCCCTGGGAGATTTTAATAGAGTCGTCAATTGACAATAGAGTCGACTAAACCCCAGTGAGGCCGTCCGTAGACGTTGGGTGTTTCCAAGCACACCGGCAATCTTTCAATCAGCTTACGAGTTAAACCAGATTCGCAGAGGGCACCGTAACAGGTTCCACAGCCACAACCGTGAGTTAGCGAGGGACGATTCGCGGGCCTATTCGGCTCGCGAACTGCTCCGCACGTCTTCGCTCAACACAATCGCCTCAGCAACCTCTTTCATGGTTTTGCGTTTCTGGCGGCTCTGGCGCTGAATACTCAAATAAGCCTGTTCTTCGGTCAAGCCAAGGTCACGTTGCAAAATTCCCTTTGCCCGCTCTACCAGCTTTCTTGTAGCCAACTGCCGCGACAGGCCGGAATTTTCGCTTTCAAGTCGTGCCTTTTCGATTTCCGCCCCGGCAAGAACTCCGATGGTTGAAAGCCAGCGAATATCGCGCGGACTATACACCTGGGGCTCCCTATTCTGCAGGTTCATTACTCCTACCAAGCGCCCTCGCGAAAGCAGCGGGACCGACAGAAAAGCTTCATATCGGTCCTCCGGAAGCTCGGTGAAATAGCGGAAACGCGGGTCCTTATAAGCCTCGCTGAATACCGCGACCGGTTCCCGGTGTTCGGCCACCCATCCCGTAATTCCCTGGCCCAAGCCCAGTTTGAGCCGATCCACTAGCTCCTGGTGAGGATTTTTGGATGCCCGCAGCACCAGATCGTCCCCTTCAAGCACGTATATAAAACAGGAATCGCATTTGACGACTTCAACCGCAAAATCAAGGATTCGATCAAGCACTTGGTGAAAACCATCGGCCGCCGCGATGCGGCTGATGGTGTGGTGCAGAACCTCCGCGTGCGCATCATCAAACTGAATAGAAGAAGCCATGAGTAAACGCTATCTCTGGCATGGAGTAGTGTCCAATTGCAATTTTTGATCGAAGCAATAAATCAAGACCGATTTTCAATTCGTCCGCCGTTAACGAATTTCTTCCTCAGCCCATCGCAACTTACTCCAGTAACACAATGTGGTTACCGTCAATGTGCAATGGGTTGCAGTTCACCCGATAAGACCCAAAGCGTTTAACCCAGGTAAGTATTTATTTATTAGCAGCATACGATCCAGCTCCCATTCGGTGCACAATCTGCTTTAACGACGGCGACGCTTGGAATAAGCGCGCCTGGGGACTGATAAAAATGGATGCCATCGCGAACGCGGCCACTAAACGTAAACGCAAGCTGACCGCGCTCCCACTTCTGGTTGTGTTGTTTGTTATTTCTTACCTGTTGTTAACCAAGCTGGTGATCGAGCAGGACAAAACCATAGATTCGCAGAACAGCATGATTCACATGCTTTTTAAAGACAACACATATTTGAGCCGGCTTCATAAGCATGCCGCGGAGTCCAAAAAGGCTAAATCGCAAGATAGCAGCCAGCTTAAGGCGAAGAATCCGGCATCTCAGAACCCGGCGTCTGAGAGTGCATCGAATCAGGAGTCGTCATCCCAGATCCCGTTAGCCCAGGTTCCATCGAGCAAAGTAGGCCCACAAGCGAATGCGAAGAGCGGACGAAGGACTCGAAAAGCGGAAAAGGCCATCCCAGCCAGCCCGCCACCCGAGCCCACTGATCCTTCGGACCAGCGCCGAGTTTCGTTCTCCATCTAGTTTGTGGCCGGGTAGGTGTCTATGAACGCGTTCGCAATTTTGTTGTTGGCCTTACTCCCTGTGTCCAAGGTTCAGAGTTTCCGCGCGGCGAACCCGCAGCCCTCGCCGCACTTCCCCCAACAGGCCAAAGCGCCTGCGCGTAAGGGTGGGCAGTGGTATTTTGCCCGCACCGGCCACGCGGTTTACTGCTATGGCCCGGTGATGACCCTTCCCAACCAGGCAGGATCCATTGAACGGGTCGCCACCTTCTGCAAAGGCGACCAGCTGTTAGTGCCGTTGAAGGACTGACTCTCGCATACTTCGACAATCCGCTTTTAGCCTTGGATGTTCGGCTTGACCACAATAATAATAATATTAATAATATGAGGGATGAGGTGTTTAATGCCCAGCCCAAAAGAACTCACTCGATCAGAAGTTTTGGACACAGCCCGTACTTTCAAATGGACAAAAAAAATGCCGAAGTGGCGGGTCGTGGTCAATGGCCGAGAGCTCCCAGCTCGTCCGCTCGTCCTTGAGGCTGCCGGAGTAGCCCCTAACGACACCACAAATTCGCACCAGGCGGTTGCGATTCTCGAGAACCTGGGTTTTGAAATTCGCTACACGATTGAGACGCGCGGGACGGCAACTTCCAACACTAGAGCAATAGACAGAGACAATCAGGAGTCAATCGTAGACCTCGTTTCACGAGTGTCGGAGACTGTACCGGAGAGCGAATGGGCAAAACTTCCCTCTGACCTCGCCAAAAATCTCGACCACTACTTGTACGGTCATAAGAAGGTTAAATGACCTCAGTCTTCGCAGACACGAGTTACTGGATTGCATTGCTCAACCCGCGAGACGGGCTTCACCACAAGGCTCGATCAGCTTCGGCCCAATTTTCATCAGCAAAAATCATTACCAGCGAAATGGTACTCGTAGAACTCTTGAATAGCTTTAGCGAAAGTGATTCGCGCTCACGAGGAGCTGCGGCAAAGTTGGCCGAAGTTTTACGGGCGACGGCTCGTGTCAGGGTAGTCCCACAAACTCCGGAGCAATTTGAAACCGCCCTGCAAAGGTATAAGCGAGCGGATGATAAAAACTGGAGCATCACAGACTGCGCGAGTTTTCAAATTATGGAGCGCGAGCGAATTCGCTCCGCCTTCACTCACGACAAACATTTTTCCCAAGCAGGATTTGAAACTCTGCTGCGCTAGGCTTACTACTTCCCTGCTCCCTCAACCGCCAGCAAAATTGGCTGCAGATCGCTGACTACCTGTGGATCGCCCTTGGCCAGATCCGCGGTAATCTTATCGCGCGATGAAAGAACGTCGGAGAGCATGGAACGGCCACTGACATCGGAAGTTGTGGCAGCGAGGCGACGGGCCTGCTCGAAGAATTGATTGGCGTATCCCCTGGCGGTTCCATAGTTCAATTGCGTTGCGGCAACATATGTCAGAGCAGCCGAACGCCGAACTTCCGCGAGCTGGTAGGCGGCATTACAGACATTCACCTGTCGCTTCAAGTCGCGGGCTTTCAAGTACTGGGGAATGAAGCCGGCAAGCAGTCCCGCTAAGAACAACACCAGCCAAAAGCGCATGCTCCGCATCAGGATCTCCTATCTCGTGATTCTGTGGGAGTTTTGCACTGATATCGAGTGGCCGTCAAGTGACCGCCGATTTAGCCGCCGAGTTGAGAGCGCGAGGTTCAAACTCTACGCGATTCCGTCCTTTCTGCTTTGCGGAATACAGTGCAACATCGGCACGTGCTGCCAGCGCGGCGAAGTCGGTAAGCTTGTTACCCTGAAAACCTGCCACTCCGAAGCTGGCAGTCGCGTGGATAATTTTGCCCTGGAACGAGAATTCCTGTTCTTCCAGAGTGCTGCGTATGCGCTCGATTACTCCGCCCACATCCTTGCGCTCCGCGTGCGTGAGCGCTGCCACAAATTCCTCGCCACCCAATCGACCACAAATATCGGATGCCCGGGTGTTTCTCCTCAAAATTTCTGCAAAACCTTGCAACACAATATCTCCTGCATTGTGGCCATATTCGTCATTGATCTTCTTGAAAAAATCCAGATCTGCCATCGCCACCCATAGCGAAAAGCCATACCTGGATGCGGCGCTGAGTTCGCGAGGTGCCCATACATCAATCGCGCGGCGATTGGGCAGGCCGGTCAGGCTGTCGGTCAATGCCATTGTTTCCAGCTGCCGATTCTTACTCTGGATTTCACGTTGCAGCTCCACCACTCTTCGGCCCACCCTCACTCTGGCGACAAGTTCACCGGCATGGAAAGGCTTGCTCAGGTAATCGTCCGCGCCTGCGTCGAGCCCGGCTATGACGTTCTCCTTTTCGTCATTACTGGTCAGCAGCATCAGGTATGAGTAAACCTCAGGAAAATCGGCGCGAATGCGGCGGCACAATTCCAGTCCGTCGACCTTGGGCATCACCCAATCGGTGATGACCATTGCCGGCTTATGTTCTGCGAATAACTCGATGGCTTGGCAGCCGTTCTTCGCGAACAGGAGAGTGCACGGCTGCGACGAAAGGCTCTCCTTGACCAGCATGACGTAGAGCGGTGAATCGTCGGCTACCAAAATTTTGAATTCGGCGCCAGACATAAGGCTCCTTGAGGCTGCTTGCTTCAGATTCCATCGGCATTTCGGGAAACATGTTTAGCATGGTGCGTCGCAGGCGACAATTACCGGAAATGGCAGGCTAATTTGGGATGGCAGGGGATGGCAGGAATTAACAATGATTTATTGTTCTTGGTGAAAAATTTACAAACTATTGCTCAGTTTTGTGGCAGGATCGTGGCCCTCTGGCCCACGAGGGCGAAAGTAGAGGACGAAAACGGGTGGATCTCGGGGGAGGGCTGCCCGTTTCCGCTGACAATTACTACCTCGTCATAATAATTTTCCTTTCACAATGTTCGTGAAAAGAATTGTGAACCTGTACTGTCCGCGAAACAACCCCGCCGTCGCAAAGTTGGCGGCATATCCTTTCCCTATGCAGGAGCCCATCAGAGAGTTGGTAGCAAAGTTGCGAGAAGAAATAGCGCAAATCAGCGAAGCGAACCGCAGATATTTGCTGGATGGACGGAGGCTTGCTGAATCTGAATCGGCACATCAGCGTCGCGCCGAAAGATTGCAAGAGATTCTGAACAACTTGGCATCTCTGACGGACTGGAAGAAGGAGTGACCTTTGTGGCAAAGCGCATTCTGCGGGTGATCAAGTGGCTAAGGCAGACTCCAGTCATCGCCGTGTGTGAATCATGCGGACACCAGTTCAAAGCTCCCATGACCGCACTTGCCAGGACCAAGGACGCACAAGCTAGCCTTCAGCAGCAGTTCGACTCACACAAGTGCAAACTGGCAACCTCTTGACTTACGTTACCTTCGGTTCAGTCCGACCGCAGACTTAAGCCGCCTTTCTTTCTGCTCCAACAGCGCATTTATCTCCCGGATCAGGGCAAGTAAGCGGTCAGCGTCCTGCTCTGCTGCCGCCAAGGCACATAGTTCGCGCCAATGCTCTAAGTCTTCGCCTTGCATGCCTCACGTACCTCCTTTAAGCCTGCTGTAGCATTTTGCTATGCCTTGAAATGTTGCCAAGAATCGGGCGTGGACAAAAGATAACTCGTGTAACGCAGTGGGTCGGTATTCCGACGGGCATTTCTGAGGCAACAGACAATAAACCATATTAACGGCTGGTAGGCGCGGCAGGAATCGAACCTGCAACCCTCAGATTAGAAATCGAAATCCGGGGGTCTTATTTTGTGTAAGTTGCGGAAAAGGCGTCAGATGTAAGTAAGGTCAGGTTGTAACAGGGTAGGTCAAATGAGGTCTGAATTGTCACAAACTGTAACAAGTTTCTTTGATCTTATATTCGCCGCAAACGTGGAGCGATACGCCGAGCGAGTTCTCGCACCAGTGCAAGAATTGATGTGTGCCGGCGTCGCGGTGGCATGATGCAGATAAAAGCTTTCTCTGGCATATTGCGCATTTTACGCGAGAATACCGTTCGATCTCCACTGGTAAAGCGGCGACTCTCGACGCCAAGGCAATCCTTTCGCTTTGCTAAACTGAGTAGAGGACAAAGCATGGCGGAAACGCATGTATCTCTTATCAATGTTGGAGATCTCTCGAAGCCCGCAAACACTCTGATAGAGAAAATTTCAGACGCCATCGGCGGATATTGCCAGCCATTCCAGATTCGTCGAGTTGCTCACGCCGAAGCGGATGCCGACAAAATTCGTGCTGTCTCACAGATCGAAATTACCGAACTTCAACACCGCGCAATGTCGCGTCTCATCGCAGAGGAGGCAAAAAAGCAACACAACATCGAGGCAATCACAATAAAAGCATTACCGGATCTCAAGCCCGATGCGAAGCCAGAGAACGTTCAAGACGATTGGATCACCAATTTCTTTGACGAGTGTCGGTTGATATCCGATGAGGAGATGCAAAGCTTATGGCAAAGATACTGGCCGGAGAGGCCAATTCACCGGGGAAGTTTTCACGACGCACCGTTAACATTGTTGGAAGTCTGGACAAAATAGATGCGCACCTCTTTACGCAAGTCTGCGGTTTCAGCCTCCATATTGGAGACCTTACCCCCGTTATCTTCGATTACCAGATGATCGAATACCAGAGAGCTGGACTCACTTTCGATAACCTCAGCCGATTAGAACATGCGGGACTAATCCGGTTAACTGGTGGTGGTGAAACTTTTGGGAAAGTGTGCCTTCAAAAACAATTTGTTGTCAGCTATTTTGCCGACCGTTTTAGTATTGAATTCAACTCGGGAATCCAAGAACCAACACAACAGGCTCCTGTGTATCGCCTGCGAACGGGTCAGGTGAGCTTTACCCAAGCTGGCGCGGAGCTTTCATCCCTGTCTGGGGCGCGGTCACAAGACGGGTTCATCCGGTGTATAGCCGAATATTGGAAACGATTTGGAGTTAAATTTGAGCCAATGTCGTCAATGGTGCCGCAAGACAAATCCTGAATAACCGCCTGCGAAATGCATCGGAGCACTGAAGATTAGTGTCCCGACGTATAATCGTGAAGCACAGGAAAATTAAATGCCCGCACTTCACGAAGTTTTCGGGGTTTCAGCGTCAATACCTAGGTACACCTACGTTGACCGTTCCGGCCTGGATAATCGGTTTAAGTACAGCATTCAACGCGATGCCCACATCGTGCTGCATGGCGGCTCTAAACAAGGGAAGACGGTTCTTCGCCGTAAGAATCTACCTGAAGAAAAGAGTGCAGTTGTCCAGTGCCGCGCAACAACTACGTGCACTCAAATTTACGAGCAGATCCTGGCCGATATAGGTACTTCGCTTTTGCTGAGTAGCACCAGTAGCTCTTCAACATCCGGGGATGTTGCTACCAAGGCGGGCGGGTCTTTCGGACTGCCATTCATGGGTGCGAAGGCAGAAGTATCGGGAAGTGCTGGGATCGAATCTGGAACGACCGCCACAACTCAGCCGGTCGGTTCTGGACCCGGAGATCTGGCCTTCGTCAGTAAATCGATACAGGCATCGGGTAAACGAGCGATCGTCGAGGATTTTCATTACATGCCAGAGGAAGAGAAGAGGCGGCTAGCTTTCGACCTCAAAGCTCTCTGGGACATGCGAACTTTTCTTATTATCGTTGGAATCTGGGCAGAGCAAAATTTACTTCCGTACTATAACGGCGATTTGAGCGGGCGAATTGATGAGATTGACGTGCAGTGGACCAGCGATGAACTTGATGACGTGCTTGCGAAAGGGGAAGAAGCGCTCCGGATCATCATCGCACCGGAAATTCGGCCACAAATGATTGCGGACGCCAATCAAAACGTTGGATTGCTTCAGCGAATCGCAGAGAAATTTTGCATACATTCGGGAATTTTTTCGACCACGGATGCGTCTCTTCCGGTCACCCTCTCAGACCACACGGCGCTGGATCGCTGCAGAGCTGAAATATGCTCGGAAGAGGAGTCAAGGTATCGTCAGTTTGCTGACGCTCTTTCGAGGGGTTTCAAGAGCAATGAGGAAAGCGAATTGAAGGTTTACCAGAACATCGCACGTGTTTCGGTCGAGGCTTCGGACGAGGAGCTGAGGGACGGCCTTCATTATGACACCATGTATGAGCGTGTCCGCCAGCTCAACGATCGCGTCCGAAGATCAGATCTCACCGCGGCCCTGCAGCGGCTAAATCGGCTCCAGCAGGACCGTCAGGTATCTCCGCTGGTCCTCTCATACAACGAGAAGAGTCGTTATGTGCAGCTAGTCGATCGCGAGCTTCTCTTCTATCGCAAATACGGAAGTCCCGTGTGGCCGTGGATGGAGAGTGACGCCGGCGAAAATGTTCCCGCGTCGGCTCCAAATGAAAACATCGCAAGCTGAATAAATTGTGTGTACTCGCGCAATGCAAATGGCGCGGTGTAATGCAATTGGCACAAATCTGGTACAAATTCCCTTTTAAAGCCGGCGTCACACCCCCAAGTCGTTGAAAAATGGTAGGCGCGGCAGGAATCGAACCTGCAACCCTCAGATTAGAAATCTGATGCTCTATCCGTTTGAGCTACGCGCCCATGTAATTGATAATACCTCGCCGCCGGCCACGCGGCCCTAGTCCTGTATCAGCCATTGCAAGGCTTCCTCGCGAGTGCCAAATATTGCAAAGTCGCGGCCGGAGAACTTTTCCATCTCGTCGTGAAACTCGCGGGGCAGGCTGAGGATCCCGACCAATGCTGACTTCTTGACGAATGGCTTATCGAAAACCGCCGTTTCTTTGATCGCGCGCAGCGCCGCCGAGTCAAATGAACTTCCCTTGAAATCCGTAAGTATCAGGACCGAACCGCGCGGCTTGGCGGTCACAACATCGGGCACACTGCGCACAATTTCCTCCGCTTCGCGAGCGCCGCATTCCGATAGATCGACCAGCAAAATTCGTTTGCCCTCGCGATCAACAAACCGTATCCGGTCACCGCCTTGCCGCTGGCCTGCAGATAATTTCGACATCGATATGCTCTAGGCGTTTGAACCGCTCGCCTACGAAAACGAATTTAGCATAATCAGAAGCAGTGATTGGGTAAGAGGACGCCGCGTCGAACTTCGACGGCACACGTGCAATGGTCATATTTAGCTGGATAGGAACTGGACATAACGCGCAGTCCGACGGGAAGCGATTTTGCATCTTCGGTTGAGAGCGTGATCGTGAACATCGCGATCGATCTTCTCCGCCGAATCACCAGTGAAAAACGATCTTCTTCCGTGAACCCCGCTAGCTTTTGCCGCTCGCAGCTGAAAGGGACTTCGGATGCCAGTTTGTCTTTTTCTCCAACAGCACTGCTGCGTCCGCCGCCGGCAACGGTTTAGAAAAATAAAATCCCTGACCGTACTTGCATTTCAGTCTGGTCAACAAAGCCAGCTGCTCGCCGGTCTCGACTCCCTCAGCAACCACTTCCAAGTGAAGGTTCGATGCCATGGGCAGAATGGTGCGCGCGATTTCTGTACCATCTTGATTACTCGCGTCATCGCCTATCCCGCTAATGAACGAGCGATCTATCTTCAGCGTGTCCAGTGGGAAGCGATGCAGATAACTCAACGACGAATACCCAGTTCCAAAATCATCGATCGCCAAACTGATGCCAAGCGCCTTGATCTGTTCTAGCATCTCGATCGCAGCAGCCGGATCGCCCATGACAGTACTTTCCGTCAATTCCAACTTCAGCGCCGATGGAGGCAGTTTGAGTTCGATCAGTACGCCCTGCACATCTGCAACCAGGTTAGGCTGCAGAAACTGCTTGGGAGAAAGATTCACGCTTATCGTCAAGTCCGCATAGGCCGGATATTTCGCTCTCCATAGGCTCATCTGCCGGCAGGACTCA
>Ga0207695_10002786_pt1 | contig 25446 bp, 18 predicted proteins | sample KBSC54metaG_FD_184354 | JGI IMG/M metagenome (GOLD analysis project Ga0207695, IMG submission 184354) | Corn rhizosphere microbial communities from Kellogg Biological Station, Michigan, USA - KBS C5-4 metaG (SPAdes) (version 2) | ecosystem: Host-associated > Plants > Roots > Rhizosphere > Soil...
CATCTTCACCAGCCCGAACGGTCTCGATCCTTACGCGTTCGCAGTCTCCGACGTGTACCAGGACCTGTTCGGCGAAGGTTCCTACAGTGGCAAGGGAATATACGACGTGGACGCCTTCGAGGCCGCCCTGGACGGCCGGCTGCCCGAGAGCGTCATTCTAAGCCACGACCTGTTGGAGGGCATCTTCGCGCGGGCAGGATTGGCCTCCGATATCGAGGTCGTCGAAGAATATCCTTCACGCTATGACGCTGCCGCCGCTCGTGAGCATCGATGGGCGCGGGGCGATTGGCAACTGCTGCCGTGGATTTTCGGGCGTGGGCGGGATTCCAGCAGCGATCAGCGCCATACCGCGATTCCGCTGATCGGGCGCTGGAAGATGTTGGACAACCTGCGGCGGACGCTGTCAGCGCCGGCCGCGTACGTCGCCTTGATAGTGGGCTGGACGCTGCCGCTGCCCGCCGCCGCGGTATGGAGCGCGTTCATCGTCGCGACCTTTGCCATCCCCACCCTGATGCCGGTCATTTTCGGGATGGTACCGCGGCGGTTTGGACTTTCGCAGCGCCGGCATTGGTCCGCGGTCGCCACTGATTTCACCCTTTCCTTTTTGCAGATCACCCTGCTGGTCACGCTGCTGGCGCATCAGGCGTGGCTGATGACCGACGCCATCGTACGGACCTTCTTTCGCATGTTTGTCAGGCAGCGGCGCTTGCTCGAATGGGTAACCGCGGCCCAGGCCAAGCTCAGCACCGAACTCGATTTGCGCGGGTACTACCGATGGATGGCGGGCGGCATTGAGCTGGCCGGACTGGCCTTACTCGTCGTCGCCTGTTTCGGCCACAAGGCCTGGCCGGTTGCGGTGCCCTTTGTGGCTCTGTGGATGCTCTCGCCGGCCATCGCAAGATGGGCCAGTCTCTCATCCGCGACGGCCGGGCGTAACCCGCTGTCAAAGGACGACGCCCGCACACTGCGGCTCGTCGCACGGCGCACGTGGCGCTTCTTCGACACCTTCGTCACGGCGAGCGACCACATGCTGCCGCCGGACAACTTCCAGGAGAAACCGCATCCGGTTTTGGCGCATCGCACTTCCCCGACCAACCTCGGGCTGTACCTGCTTTCGATCGGCGTCGCTTCGGATATGGGCTGGCTGGGCCGGATCGAGACGGTGGATCGTCTGGAGGCCACGCTGGCGACGATGAACGGACTCGAACGCTTCCGCGGGCATTTCTACAACTGGTACGACACGCATGACCTGCGGCCGCTGGAGCCGAAATATATCTCGTCGGTGGACAGTGGCAATCTCGCCGCTTACCTGATCGTAATTGGCAATCTCTGCCGCGAACTTGGCGCGGCGCCCCTCATCGGGCCGGCGTGGCTCGCGGGGATCGATGACGCGCTGGAACTCACCCGCGAATCGCTACGCGACCTGCCGGACGATCGACGAACGCTGACCGTAACGCGCAGACATCTTGAGGGTGCGCTCGATGCCCTGTTCAGCGCAATGACGCCTTCGCAGGGATCCGCTGAAGGTGGAGGCGTCGCCCCGGAGCGGGCACGCGACGCGGGAAATTCCTTCGAGCAGGCTCCGGCGACTCCGGCGAGTCTGATGAAGCGTGTGGCCGAGCTGGATTTGCGCGCCGACACGCTCATCGACATTGCGCGCACGTTGAATGCGGAACGCGGCGACGACGGCAGCGCGCAAGTGGTGCTTTGTGCGGAGGCGGTAAGGGCGTCGATTCAGAGCCATCGTCGCGATTTCGATCAACTGATGCCGTGGGCGGTGCTCCTTAACGATGCGGCAGCGCTCACCGTTCCGGCCAACGGCGCGGCCGATTTTTTTCCCGCGCAGGAGATGGCGCGGATTTTCGATTCGATCCCGAGCGTGGCCGATCTGCCCGATCGATGCGAAAACGCGATCCGCGTTTTGACCCAACGCGGCGCAACGCCGGGCACAATGGACCGCGCCGTGTACGACACGATCAACGGGCGCGGGAAGGTATTGATTGACGCGCTTACGCGCTCGGCGAGCGCGGCCCGATCGATCAAGCAAAGGCTCGAGGCACTGGCCGGCTTGACGAAGAAACTATTCGACGCAATGGACTTCATTTTTCTTTTCAATCCGGCGCGTCAACTGCTCTCGATCGGTTATCGGGTTACGGACGGCGAACTCGATTCCAACTGCTATGACTTGCTCGCCTCCGAAGCGCGGCTGGCGAGCTTCGTCGCGATTGCCAAGGGCGACGTGCCGGCGCGGCATTGGTTCCGGCTCGGCCGCACCGAAACGCCGGTGGGCTGCGGATCGGCGCTGGTCTCATGGTCCGGGTCGATGTTCGAGTACCTGATGCCAGCGCTGGTGATGCGCGCGCCGGCGGGTAGTCTGATCGCGCAGAGCAACCGCTACGTGGTGCGGCGGCAGATTGAATATGGCGCCGAAATGGGCCTGCCGTGGGGGATTTCGGAATCGGCGTACAACGTTCGCGACCTCGAACTTACCTATCAGTACTCGAATTTTGGCGTCCCGGGCCTGGGACTTAAACGCGGACTGAGTCGTGATGCGGTGATCGCCCCATACGCGACGGCGCTGGCCGCTATGGTGAACGCAGAAGCGGCGACGCGAAATTTTGCCACGCTGGCCGCAGCGGGCGGTCGCGGCAGGTATGGCTGGTACGAGGCGCTCGACTATACACCGACGCGGCTGCCGGATGGCGCCACGGTTGCAGTCGTTAGCTCGTACATGGCGCACCATCAGGGCATGGCGTTGGTGGCGATCGCAAATGCGCTCGATGGGGGCGCGATGCGCACGCGCTTCCACGCCGAGCCGATCATCCAGGCGACGCAGCTATTGCTGCAGGAACGGATTCCGCGCGATGTGCTGGTGGCCCATCCTGGAGCGGACGAAATGGCGGCCACGGCCAACGTTCGCGAACTCGTTCCGCCGATGCCGCGCCGGTTCCTATCGCCTCATCAGGCGATTCCGCGAACGCATCTGCTTTCCAACGGCAGCTATGCGGTGATGATCACATCGGCCGGGTCGGGCTACAGCCATTGGCGCGATTTCACGGTTGCCCGCTGGCGCGAGGACGCGACCTGCGACTCGTGGGGAACGTACATCTTTTTGCGCGACAGCCGCAGCGGCGACGTATGGTCGGCGGGATACCAGCCGGCGGGGGTCGAGCCGGACAGCTATGAAGTGAAATTTTTCGAGGATCGGGCGGAATTTGTCCGGCACGACGGCACGATCGAGACCCGCATGGAGGTGGCGGTCTCGACCGAGGACGACGCCGAGGTTCGCCGCGTCTCGATCACCAATCACGGCGCCGAGATCCGGGATCTCGAACTGACCTCGTATGCGGAGATCGTGCTGGCGCCCGATGCGGCAGACGCTGCACATCCGGCGTTCTCCAATCTGTTCGTCGAAACGGAGTTCATCCCGGACCTCGGGGCGATTCTCGCCACGCGGCGGCGGCGCGCGCCCGACGATCCTGAAATATGGGCGGCGCACATCGCAGTGGTAGAAGGCGGCGTGATGGGCGCTCCGCAATTCGAGACCGATCGCGCGCGCTTCCTCGGACGCGGTCGCGGCGTTCGCACGCCGGTATCGGTGGTCGATGGCCTGCCGCTCTCCAACACCGCAGGCGGCGTACTCGATCCAGTCTTCAGTCTGCGCCGGCGCGTCAGACTGGCGTCCGGGGCCACCGCGCGCATCGCGTTCTGGACGCTGGTCGCATCCACGCGCAGCGAAGCACTCGATCTCATTGACAAACATCACGATCCGGCAGCCTTTGAACGCGCGATCACGCTCGCATGGACGCAGGCGCAGGTGCAGCTTTACCATCTCGGCATCGACACCGACGAAGCCGGTCTCTTTCAGCGTCTGGCGGGCCACGTGCTGTACTCCAACCCGGCGCTGCGGCCAGCATCCGCCGTGCTCGAACGCAGCGAGAGTGGGCCGGTGGCGCTGTGGGCGCATGGCATCTCGGGCGATCTACCGATCGTGTTAGTTCGAATCGGCGGCAGTGACGGTCTGCAGACGGTGCGCCAGTTGCTCCGCGCGCACGAATATTGGCGGATGAAGCAGTTGGCGGTTGACCTGGTGATCCTCAACGAAAATCCGCCGTCGTATGCGCAGGACCTGCAAATCGCGCTGGAGACGATGGTTCGTGCGAGCCAGTCGAATCGGCAGAAAGGGAAAGACAACGGGCATGGATCGGTGTTCGTCCTGCGCGATGAACTGGTGTTGCCGCAGACGCGCAGCCTGTTGCAGACGGCGGCGCGAGCAGTCATCTGGAATCGCCGCGGCAGTCTTTTCCAACAGGTCAAACGGCTGGAAGAATCCGCCGCGACCTTCGCGCCGCCGTACCGACAGCGCCCGGTGCTCACAATACCTGAGGCCGTTGTGCCGATGCCGCAGCTCGAGTTTTTCAACGGCCTGGGCGGTTTCGCTGCTGACGGCGCGGAATATGTGACCGTCCTCGGCGAGGGACAATGGACACCGGCACCATGGATCAACGTCATCGCCAACCCCTCGTTCGGTTTCCAGGTGTCGGTCGAGGGCGGTGGCTACACGTGGAGCGTCAACAGCCAGCAGAACCAGATCAGCCCATGGTCCAATGACCCGGTCAGCGATCGGCCGGGCGAGGTGCTTTACGTTCGTGACGAAGACAGCGGCGAATTGTGGGGACCGACCGCCCTGCCGATTCGCGAAGAGACTTCGCCGTATGTAGCGCGGCATGGCCAGGGCTACAGCCGTTTCGAGCACACTTCGCACGGAATCGCGCTTGAACTTTTGCAATTCGTCCCGCTGCGAGACCCGATCAAAATTTCGCGGCTGAAGATCCGGAACCTTTCGCCCCGATCCCGCAGGCTCTCGATCACCTCGTATGTGGAGTGGGTGCTAGGCACTTCGCGCTCGGTCTCCGCTCCGTTCGTGGTGACGGAAATAGATCCCGAGAACGGGGCGCTGCTAGTGCGGAACCATTGGAACACTGAATTCGGCAGTTGCGTGGCGTTTGCGGATCTCGCCGGACGCCAGGTCGGTTGGACCGGCGACCGCACCGAGTTTCTCGGTCGCAACGGCACGCTCGATCATCCGGCCGCATTGGAGCGCGGTGTGCCGCTTTCCAATCGCGTCGGCGCAGGCCTCGACCCGTGTGGTGCTCTGCAGGCACGAATCGATCTGGCACCGGACGAAACCACCGAGATTGTTTTCTTGCTCGGCGAAGCATCGACGAGGTCTGAAGTGGTGGCATTAATCGCGCGTTACCGGAGCGCCAACCTCGACGCGGTCTTGCACGAGGTGACGCGCTTTTGGGATGACACGCTGGGCGCGGTGCAGGTGCGGACGCCGGATCGCGCGATGGACATCATGCTCAACCGCTGGCTCCTCTATCAGACGCTGGCTTGCAGAGTATGGGCGCGAGCGGCGTGTTACCAGGTGAGCGGCGCGTACGGCTTTCGCGATCAGCTTCAGGACGTGATGGCGCTGTGCGCGGCAACGCCGGAGGTGGCGCGGGAACATCTGTTGCGCGCGGCGTCGCGCCAGTTCGTCGAAGGCGACGTCCAACACTGGTGGCATCCACCGTCAGGGCAAGGGGTGCGCACGCGCATCTCCGACGACCGCATCTGGCTGGCGTACGCAGCCGCCCATCACGTTGAGGTCACCGGCGATGACGGCCTGCTCGACGCGATGATTCCCTTTCTGCAGGGGCCGGTCCTGAACGACGGGCAACTGGAGTCGTACTTTCAACCCACGATTTCCGAAGAGCAAGGAAGCTTGTTCGAGCATTGTGCGCGGGCCCTCGATCAAAGCCTCGCGGTCGGCAGCCACGGCCTGCCTTTGATCGGCACGGGGGACTGGAACGACGGCTTCAACCTGGTCGGCGCCGGTGGCAAGGGTGAGAGTATCTGGCTCGGCTGGTTCCTTCACGCCACGCTCTCGGCGTTCATCACACTCGCGCAACGTCGCGGCGATCAGCGGCGGGTCGCGGTCTGGCGGCAGCATGCAACCACGCTGGCGGCAGCGCTGGAGCGCGAGGGTTGGGACGGCGACTGGTACTTGCGTGCCTTCTTCGACGACGGAACGCCACTGGGTTCCGCCTCGAACAGCGAATGTCGAATCGATTCGATCGCGCAGTCGTGGGCGGTGATGTCGGGAGCCGCCGACAAACCTCGCGCCGCGAACGCCATGGCGGCGTTCGACAAGCATTTGGTCCGCCGCGACGAAGGACTACTGATGCTCCTGGCGCCGCCCTTCGATCACGCGATGCCGGACCCGGGCTACATCAAAGGCTATCCGCCCGGCATTCGGGAAAACGGCGGCCAATATACTCACGGCGCCGTATGGTCGGTGATCGCGTTTGCGATGCTCGGTGAGGGCGACAAGGCGAGTGAACTGTATTCTCTTTTGAACCCGGTAAATCACGCGAGCACCCGTACCGCCATTCACCGCTATAAGGTTGAACCCTATGTTGCTTGCGGCGACGTATATACCGAGCCTGCTCATGTCGGGCGCGGCGGCTGGACCTGGTACACCGGCTCGGCGGGATGGATGTATCGGGCGGGTCTCGAGTGGCTATTGGGATTTCGTTTGCGCGGCGCGACTTTACTGATCGATCCAACTATACCGCGGGCCTGGCGACACTTCGAGATCATGTTTCGTTATCACTCGGCTCGTTATGACATCGCGGTCGAGAATCCTCATGGAGTTTGTCGCGGGGTGGCTCGCGTCGAGCTTGACGGCGATCTGCTACAGGGAAATCCGGCGCTGATATCCTTGTCGGATGACGGCGCGATCCATGCCGTGCGCGTCATCCTGGACGAGGCCGGCGGCGTTGGCGAAGTACCCCCTCCCGGCCGCGACGAGCTAGGCGAGGTTCAATCAAATTCAGGTAATGGCCAAGCGTAATTGCAGCGTACACGCCGATCCCGCTCGGCGCACCTGCGTTCGGACTGACGTACTCGCCTAAGGCACCGGAATATGGTGCAATTTGGCCCATGGACAAGCACATCAGCAAGCATGCCGAGACGCGGCATCTCGCCAGTGACGTAGTACATTACCGCGAGTACAAAATTCTGCTGCAGCCCGATCGATTTACGAGCAAACATGGCTTTCTCGAATTCTGGGAACAGGCCGCCCGAACGCTCAAGAAGCTCGGACTCAAAGTGGACATTGATGCGCACGCATTCGACAGCCAGGTGCGGGAAGTCCTTTTTTACGACACGCCGCAGTTCGACCTGTACAACCATCATTTCATACTACGCAAACGCACCTTTTACGATCAGGGATGGCCCCGCCCAGACCACGAGCTGACCTTCAAATACCGCGACCCGGAACTCAAGTCCGCCGCCGCGGTTGACGTGCATCCGCAATTGGGCGGACACGACGAAATAAAGTTCAAAGAGGAACTTTTGCTCGAGCGCGACCGCCTCGGCGGCATGCGCAGTGTCTATTCCCACGGATGCGTGCTGACGTCACCGAATATCGAACTCGATCGCGGTGTCGAGGACATTACCCGCGCATTCCCGACCCTGAAGCGCATCGACATTCGGCCCCGGACGAAAATGGCACTCGTCAATAACATCGCGGTCGAGGAAGTACAGAATACGATGGGAGTGATCCATTTCGGGCACCACTTCAAAGGTAAGACTACGATCGCGATTTGGCGAAGCCGGGCGCTGGAAAAGTCGCTATCGGGCGAGTTCGCTTTTCAGTGCAAGTTCGATCGTCTCGAAGAAGTGAACAAGGAATCCCTTGAACTCTCGGAAGAATTTTACAAACGCGTTCAGCTCGATTGTGCGGAATGGATCAAGTTGGGCACTACCAAGACCGCAATGGTCTATGGGCTAAGCGAAAGTGCGCAACTGAAAAACCGTGAATGAGGTACCGTGCAAGGTCTCGCGATCTGGACGAACGCGCGCGGCACAGAGGCGCGGCAATGTCGATATACCAAAACCCGGCCTTGATATCTGACTGTTGCCGCCGGCGGGAGGCGCCTAACGCTACTTCAGTTTGAATCGCGGAGCACTGCTCCCGAGGAGGACGCTCGATGCCCGAGGAACCCGAAGTCGATATCGACAGACTCCACGAGGAAATCCATGAGGAAGTCGCGCGCGAAGGCGGCTTGCTGCTGAAGGCTATCGCGCTGACCACTGCGCTGTTTGCTGCGCTCGCGGCCGTCGCCGCTTTGCGCGCGGGCGGCAGTATCAACGAGGTGCTTGTCCTCAAGACCGAAGCGACCGGCCTGCAGGCGGAGGTTTCGGACCAGTGGGCCGCCTACCAGGCCAAGGGCATCAAGTCAGGACTTCAGGAAGCCGCCGCATCCGCGTGGATCGCCCTCGGCAAAGCGCCGCCGCCCTCCATTGATAGTGAACGCAAGCGGTACGCTCGCGAACAAGCTGACCTTGCGCGGGTCGCCCATGCCAAGGAACACGAGCGCGACGAGAAGAACGTCGAGGCCGGCCGCCTGCTGCATCAGCATCATCGCTTCGCTAATAGCGTGGCGCTCTTTCAGGTTGCGATTGCGCTCGGAGCCGTCGCCGCGCTGACGCGAATCAAACCGGTCTGGTACGGTTCCATCGCCCTCGGTTTGAGCGGCGCGGCGCTGTTTCTGATGGCCCTCGCATGAAGGCATCTGAGGTACACCAGTCGCCAGCCGACCGGCCCAACTTGCTAATGCACTCGGTTGATATGACTATTTCACATATACTCAGTGCGCCCGACTTCTAATCCTTGTTGGCCCAGCCTTTTTCGTACGGCGCGGCCATCCTGATGATCGCGCGCAGATGCTGATACTTCCATTCCCCGTTTACCTTTACGTAATCGTCTTCATAGCGCGCGGCTAACCATTTGGCGTCATTTTTTTCGCGAAATGTAAACGGGCCCATCAAGTACCACGTGCCCTTTGCGCGATCGCCGTTGACCTCGATAATCGGATTCATCAGGTTGTGCTGCGAGAAGCTGATCAACTGCCGAAACCCTTCGAACAGCTTGCGAATCGCCTGATGGCCCTGCGCTTTGCCGAACTCACCGCCCTCCCAAATCCCATCTTCCGCAAACACCGTCGCAATTTGGTCGGGATTGTGGTCGTCATCGCAGATCGCGCAGTACCGCGCCTTCAACCGCTTAATCGCTTCGATATCTTCGAGTACCGTAATCCGCTTTTCGAGCTCGTTCGCACTCATAGTTCCCAGGCCCTCCGCGCAATCGCGCACCTTCGATCTCTCTAGACTCCATCGGGCCGCAGAGTCAATGATCACTTAAGATGTCACGGACCATCCTGATGGGAGACCCGCGCTATTTCTCGGTTAGAGGCGGGGCGAATCCGCACACCCGCAACGTGGTCGGAATCAAAAAAACCGTCGATGCGACGCGCGCGCGCCAACAGTGGCATTCGATGGCGCAGGCCCTGCTCGAATACGGTGCGGAGGTGCTGGTCGTCGAGCCGCACGAGAACCTTTCCGGTCTGGTCTATCCCGCCAACGCCGGCTTCCTCTATCCGCTGGAAGGAGCCCCCGATCGCAAAACCTTTCATCTCGCCAACCTCCTGCCCACGCGCGCGCCCGAGCGTGAGGTCTATCGCATTTTCATGCGCTCGCTCGGATTCGCGACCAGCGACATTCAGGCGCGTTTCGAGGGCGAGGCCGATTTCTTTCCCGCCGGTGACTATATGCTCTTTACGCACGGGCGGATCGAACAGCAGCGCTTCGTCCCGCGCCTCGGTTTTCCGCCGTGGAAACGGATTTACGGATTCCGCTCAGACGCACGCGCACTCGACGAATTATCGAAGATTGCTGCCGGTCGCACGATCCTTCCCCTCGAATTGACGCTCGAGGCTCATTACCACGGCGATACCGTGCTCTGTTCATTCGGCCGACGGCGCGAATTTTTGCTCGCGTACCTCGAAGGTTTGGCGCCGCGATCGCGCGCAGTCCTGCGTATCGCGTTCGGCCAGAACTTGCTTCCACTGCCCGACCCTGACGCAGCGCTCTATGCTGCCAACTCATTTCAAATCGAACACGACGGCCGACTCTGCCTCTTCATGCCCAAAGGCGTAAGCGCTGATTTATGCCGGCAAATTGAGGAACGTGGCGTCGAGCCGATACTAATCGACGTGAGTGAGTTCCTCGCCAAGGGCGGCGGCTCGATCAAGTGCATGATCCTCGACCTAGGACCGTCCGCGGAACTGCCCGCCAGCCCGGCGGCGTCTTCATTTCGCGCCACTCGCAGCTATCGAACACTCTTCGGGTAGTGGCTTTCATACAGTCCGTGTCTCATAACCTGCTCCATCGAGTGGATATCCGGATTTTTCGCGAGCCGAACTGATGTTAGTGTGTAACCGCAGTTAAATGCAGCCGTCATTCCTCATACGTCAGGCGAGCCCGCGGGACCATCGCCAGATTCTTCACCTCGCGCGCGAACTTGACTCGATTAATCTGCCTACCGATTCGTCCGAACTCGCCGATGCGCTCGATCGTTCCGCGAAATCTTTCGCCGGTAGCATTCGACGCCACGCCAATACTATCTATATTTTTTGCGCCGAGGATTTGGCTAACAAGCGAATCGTCGCGGCCTCGATGATCATCGGAAAGCACGGGACCCCCGATTCCCCTCATTACTACTTCGAGATGGATACCGACGAGCGTTACTCACAATCTCTCCAGCGCATGTTCCGTCATCCCTTTCTGCGCTTGCGTTACTCGATGGATGGTCCCTCGGAACTTGGGGGGCTGATTGTCGATCCCGCCTTGCGTGGACATCCGGCTCGTATCGGCAAACAAATCTCGTGGGTGCGATTTCTTTACATCGCGCGGCATCGCACTCGCTTCGAACGTGAACTCATCGCCGAGATGCTCGCGCCCGCAACCCCCAATCATGGTAATCGATTCTGGGACTATTACGGCGGGCTCGTTACCGGTCTCTCCTATCGCGACGCGGATGTACTATCGACGCAGGACAAGGAGTTCATCCGCGCCCTCTTCCCCGATTCGCCGCTCTATACCTTTTTGCTGCCCGAGGACGTTGTCCAGTCGATCGGTCAGGTCGCCGAAAGCAGTCGCGGCGCAGTCCACTTGCTCGAACGGGCCGGAATGAAATTCCTCCGGCAAATCGATCCTTTCGACGCCGGACCTTACTACGGTGGACTTATTGACGACCTTGTACCAGTGAAGGCCTTTCGCACTTTCAAAGTCGTAGCCGGCCAACCCGATGGAGCCACCGCGCGGCCTTATCTGGTCGCTCAGAACGGAGCAAAAGGCTATCGCGCGATGCAGACAAACGCGATCGTCGAAGACCGGCATATGATAGTCAGTTCAGAAGTCCTCAAGGCCTTGTCCGTTCACGAGGACGAACATCTCGATACAGTTCTTCTGCCATAATATTCCGATTGGCAGCGTTGCAGTGGACGCCGCCAAGACTAATCTCCCTATTCACTTCTCTGCCGAACAGAGTATTCGAGGAAGAGATAGCGCGCTCAATCGAGCAGCGCACGATAAAAGCTTATCGCGCCTTCGACTTCGGAAAGCAGATTGTACTCGTTGGGGGCGTGAATCACTCCGGTCGAAGGTCCGGGCCCGAAGACAATCGGGTGCAGACCCGCAGCCGCATAGACACCGGCTTCCGTACATCCAGCTTTCACACCGGTCTCCAGCGGAAGCTGCGCGCGCGCCAACGCTGTCATCGCGAGTTCCACCGCCTCACTTCCATTCGAACTGCGAAACCCGGAATTCGCGCGCTTTTCGACGAGCCGGAGTTTCAAGGCGGGGGCGCTATCGGCAAGCCGCTCGATCATTGCGTTAATACCACTTCGCACGGTCTCAAGCGCCAGCGAAGGCGGCGGCCGCAACTCGAAATCTACAACCACCGCATCGTCGCGCGTGCGCATCACCCCAAGGTTTGACGTTAGGGTCGGCGCCGCGTAATCCGCTTCCTCCGGCCCAAGGGCATTCGCCAATTCATTCAGATCGCGGCAGAATCGCGTCAGAATCTCGATCGCCGCTGCCGGCACGAACTGAGTCACGCGTCCGGCCGGCTCAATGACGCATCCATCGAAATGGTTCGCCGCGGCGGCCGCGATTATGACCTCGCATCTTGCCGGAACCTTGTTTACGGCATCGCCACCGTCAATCGAAACCAGACGGATGTTCGCTTCCGCCTCGATCGCTTTCAGCGCCATTGCGATCGCGTTTTCGCCCAGCGCCGGGGTACTCGAATGTGCCGTCTTGCCCGTGAACGTAATCTTACAGCCTTCAATCTCCCGGTCGGCTCGAACCGGCCTGAAATGAATAGTCAGTTCGAAGGCCATCAGGCCCTTGTGCGCCGTTATCACCTTTAACTGAGACGGCTCACCGACCATTGCGATTGTTCCGCGCGGAATGACGTTGCTCGCCGCGAGTTCCTTCGCTCCGATTAGGCCATGCTCTTCGCCGAAACTACCGACTAGCCAGACGTCCCGATTGGCTTTGCGGCCGTCTGCGAGCGCCACTGCCTTCGCCAGGAAATCCAGCTTGGTGTCCGCCGCTCCGAGACCATATATGCGATCGCCCCTGATCGACGCATCGAACGGATTTCCACCGCACTCGGTCCACAGCGTCGGATCGCCCGGCGGCACGGTGTCGAGATGAGTATTCAGCAGCAGCGGCGCGAATGTATGCCGGGCTCCCGCGACAAATGCTATCAGGTTAACCTGGTCCGGTCCTTCCTTTGGCGATGGAACTATGCGCGCTTCGATTCCCCGTGGTGCCAATATCTCGCGAGCGCAAAATTCCGCGATCTGCCGGGTGCCTGCTCCGGTTACGCTCGGCATCGCGATTAGTCTTTTGCACAGCGCTACGATTTCCGCGTCGATCGAATTCATATAGCCACTCGTCGCGAGCAATTTGCCCTATAACCGCCTCGATCGAGCGTGACACGCGCCCGCCTGCACCGCCAGATCATCATTGGTGCGGCGCTAACGACAGTACTCAAGAATTTCGCAACGACGGCATTATCTCCTCGGCGAACAGCTCCAGCGACGCGGTTCCCTTCTTCGGATCGAGTCCGGGCAGTTGGGTGCTTAATATCAAATGAGTACAAACGAAGTCCTTGCGAAACTGTTCCAGCTTGCGCGCCACCTGGTCGGGCGTTCCAATCATCATCGCCTGTCCCATCGGCGAATGGCGCAGTTCGCGCGCCGACTTGAACTGGAATACCTCCTTATCGCCAGGAGCGTCATTCGCTTCGGCCAGGATGTCGCCGTAAAACTCCATCATGCTGAAGATGTGGTCTTGCGTATCTTCCCACGCTTGATCTTCGGACTTCGCGACATAGGCGAGGCGCAATTGCGCAATCGAATAGTCAGTCGGCTTCCGCCCGCATTTTGCTAATTCGTCGAGATACCACGGCGCCGGATCGGGCCCAATCGTCGCCAACAGGTGACACCCGTGGCGGGCCACGCGCCGCGTCGCCTTTTCGGTCCGGGCGCCAAGCCACAGCGGCACGTGCGGGATTTGCACCGGTCGCGGCGCGAGCGTCAATTCCTTAATCTTCGTAAATTTTCCGTCGAACGTGACACGCTCCTCCGTCCACAGCCGTTTCAGTATTTCGACCCCCTCGGCGAAGCGCGCAGAGCGCTCCTCGCGCTTCATGCAGAGCGCGTTGAACTCCTTGTACGAGTAGCCCTGCCCGACGCCGAGATCGAAACGCCCGTTCGACCAGATGTCAACGCAAGTGGCGTCCTCGGCGACTCGCACCGGATGCTGAAATGGCAACAGCAGCACGAACGTACCTATGCGTATGCGCTGCGTGCGCGTTGCGATCGCCGCCGCGGTGGGCATCAGCGATGGATTGTAACCGTCTTCGGCGAAATGATGCTCGGTCAGCCATATATTGTCATAGCCAAGTTCCTCGGCACGAACGATCTGGTCGAGAATCGCCCGGTAGAGTTCGGGATTGGGTCTGCGCCATTCGCGCGGGTTGCGAAAATCCTGCATCAAGCCAATCTTCAACATCTGAACCTCCGATATGCACACGCATCTGACGCGCGTTTCACTTCTGCATGTACTACCGCACGTGAGACTCCGCAAACGAGCACGCGCGATTGACTCCATTCTTGCAATCTATTTCAGGCGCGCTCCACCACGCTCAGACCCCTGCATGCTTGCCCGCCGAGTCACAAGCGAGCTAGATAGAACCTCGGCGCGACTGTGAGTCGCGCTCCAAGCGAAGAAGGAGTTGACACCGTGAACCAATGGAATATCGGCGACGTGAAAATTTCCCGCATTGTCGAGTCGGAAGGGCCGTGGGACGGTACTTTTATTCTGCCGGACGCCACTCGCGAAAACATGAAGAAAGAGCACGACTGGCTTTACCCGACATTCTCCGACGAAAAGGGAAAGCTGAACATGAGTATCCATTCGCTGGTGATCGAATCCCAGGGAAAACGCATCATCGTCGATACCTGTATTGGCAACGACAAGGTGCGCTCGAACCCGGCATGGAACAAGCTACAGTTGCCCTTCCTCGAGGACCTGCGCAAGATCGGCTATCCGCGTGAATCGATCGACCGCGTCATATGCACCCATCTGCACATCGACCACGTCGGCTGGAACACGATGCTCAAGGATAACAAATGGGTAGCGACGTTCCCCAACGCGAAGTATCTAATCGGCGGCACCGAATGGGATTTCTTCTCGCGCAATGAAGACCCCTTCTTCAAGGACCCGGTTGACGACTCGGTTCGCCCGGTCATGGCCGAAGGACGGGTCGATCTGGTGGACGAAAAGCATCGCGTGACCGACGAGGTATGGCTTGAATCGACGCCGGGGCATACGCCCGGCCATTTCGCCATCAGGATTGCATCCAAGGGTCAGGACGCCGTCATCACCGGCGACCTGATGCATCATCCGGTTCAATGCCGCTATCCCGAATGGGATGACAACTTCGACAACGACGGCCCGATGGCGAAAAAGACGCGGCGCGCGTTCTGCGAGCGCTATGCCGATAGCAAGACCCTGGTGTTCGGAACACATTTCGCGATGCCGGCGCCCGGCAAGATAATCCGCAAGGACGACTCTTTCCGCTTCGTGATTGCGTAGTTTCAATAGTAGTCGCGGCTTGCGTTCCGGCCGGCCGCGACTACTCAGTCCGATTATCCATCACGCAACTGGGTAAGGGTTGGCGACTTTCCCAATCTAAGTGCGCTGATCTTCAGATCAGGCGAATGGGTTTTCCCGCTTTGCGATCTTGGCCTTCCTACGCTATCGGAACTTCTTCTGTAATGAAGGATATACAGTTTGTTATATCCACGAACTTCAATTCGTCCGGACGAATGATCTCAAGATACCGGGGCTCATTGAATGCCCGCGTAATCTCCTCCGGATCATCGAACCATAATTCCGCAACACCGTCGTACGCCGATTCTCCGCCAAAGGGCGACCCACCGGCGACGAGATGGCATTGCACGTACTTGCGCACGTGGCGCATGAACTCTGGAACGCTCCTCACCAGTGGACCATGTTGATTGCGCCAGTAAGTATTGAATTCCGCCCGAGTCAGTCCCGCCTTGCGCTTTGCGCAGATGATGAATTTTACCATCGTGCATCCTCCCCGACTTGATTCGCGGCGCCTACCCGCTTGTCAGAGTTTCGCCGCAGGTTCGACCCATTCGCGCGCAAAGCTTTCGAGCATCCGCTCGAGTTCCGCGATACTTCCCGGGGGCTTCTGCAATACTGGCGAGAGGTAGAGTTCATCGACGCCCGCATCGCGATAGCGCATGAGTTCGCCCGGCGTGGCGTTAGCGGGCGGCGACATTGAGAATTCGAAATTGCCCGGAACGCGCCCGGCGCCTTTCATTAGTTCCCGCAAGCGCGTGATTTTTTTCGCAGTTTCTTCCGGCGTCAAGTTGAACCCGCACCAGCCGTCGCCATAAGCAGCCGCACGTCTGAGTGCCGGCTCCGTCTGCCCGCCCACCAGAATTGGCAGCCTGCGCCCCTGCACCGGCTTGGGATAGCTTCGCGCATTTTCGAAACTGACGAACTCACCGCTATAGCTACTGCGCTCGTCGCCCCACAGATTCCGCATCGCCTCCACATACTCGCGGGTCCGTTCCGTTCGCCGTGCCCAAGGTATCCCGATCGCCTTGAATTCCTCTTCGAGCCAACCGATGCCAATACCCAGTGCGAAGCGGCCATTACTCAGATAGTCGAGCGACGCTGCAACCTTGGCCAGTACCAGCGGGTTGCGTTCCGGCAGGATGCAGATTCCAGTCGCCAGCCGTATACGACTGGTATGCGCTGCTGCATACGTCAGCGCGACGAATGGATCGAGCAACGGTGTAGTAGTAGGAATGGGTATTTTGCCATCGCCCGAATACGGATAGCGGGAGGCGAAATTCTCCAACAGCACGACGTGCTCGGGGGCCCACACGGTCGCGAACCCGAGACGTTCGGCGTTGGTCGCAATTGCCGTGATCATCTCGGGCCGCGCCGTATCCGCGATTCCCACCGCAAAGAAGCCGATTTTCATTCGCGTAAACCTCTTTCGCGATCCGCGCCGATAATACCAACTCGCATCATCGGCACGACATGCTTATTTCGATGAGCCGCTGTGGCCAATCGTTGTAGTGTACTACTAGCTAATCGCCAATATCTCAAGAAAACCTGAAGACCAACGACCGTCCGTGCCACGAGCGCCACTCCGTGCGCGACGTTGCGCTGCGTCTATGCGCCGACCGGAGGCGTGAATCCGGGAATCGACCGTTCGATTTTATCGAGCGCCGCGGGCAACCTTTCCAGGCCAGATGCAATCGACACCGCGAAGGTCGGTACCCGCGCAGCGACCTCGATGTAGCGACCCATCATCAGGCGTTTGCGCTCCGGTTCCTCGAGCGAAAAGCAGTAGGCATGCGGCAAGAGCGCGGTAACGGCATCGATCGCGGAGAGACGGCAAACTTCAGCCGTTTGTGAAGAAGCCACCCGTTGCATGACGCAGAGCGCGGCTAGCGGAGCCGATGTCAGTTTGAGTGATCCCGGCTCCGGCCAGCGAAACCAACTGTCGGCGCCTCGGAACGCCGGGGCAAGCGCAGCATCCAGGCGCAGCCGAAATGGCACCGCTAGCGCGTGCGTTCCGCAGCCGTCCGCATCGATTTCGAACGGCACCGCGTCGTCTGCCCACACCGGATATCCGCGACGCGAAAGGGCTGCGACCGTGGTGGATTTGCCGGTTTCGGAGATTGCGCAAAAGGCTACTACGCCAGGCTGAATTCTGACGGCACTGGCATGCAAAACCTCCAGTCCAAAGTACTGCAAGGCCAATGGCAGGGCCGCGCGATAATAGTTGTCGCGGATCAGGTCGTCTTCGACGTCCGCTTCCGGTATCGCCACCACCGCCAGCTTCGCGCGATCGAAGCGGAAAACTGCCGTTCCCGGGAATTCAACCCAAGCGCACGAACCGCCTACTATTCCTCGCGCGCAGATTGCGCCGGCATTGTCGCGCCAGACCTCCGCCGCCGAATCGAAGTTCGGCATAGCGGAGCGGCGCTCAACCGCGGTCGCGATCGAAAACGTAACTCGTCGAGGATGACTCACCTCGCGAAAGGATCAGCCGGACTGCTGCTTCTTGCCTTCACCCGGATCGCCACCTGAGGCGCTGATTTTTCCGCCTCCGCCCTTAATCAGGTCGGTCGCCTTGCCGAGCGGCTTCACCTGCATCGGCGACCATTTTTTGCTTTGTCTGAGAACCATCTCCAACTTCTCTTTACGCTCCATAGAATTCCTTCCTCCGCCCCCTGCGCGACACTATAGCCGTTTCGCGAGCCAAGATTCCATATTCATTACGTTAAATAGCTTACATGCTTGTGCATGCGTTCCAGATTGCAAACCCAGCACATGATAAACTTCCTGATCGAGAAGCCGACTCTCTACCAGCCCGAGTCGAGCCAAGGATCTTGCCCCGCCGATCTCCTTCCACATGGCCGGAGCTTCATTGGCCAATATCGAGAAGAAGAGCCCTCTGACTTCAACCTTCTTCTGCTTGTCGAATCCCAACTCCGGAAATCTGCGCGAGACGACTTTTCGCACCAGGCCCTTCATGCGCCCCCCGGACGCGAGCACAGAAGGTGCTGTGCGCCATAGCAATTCGACCAAATCGGAGTCCCAGTAAGGATGAAAAAATCGCACACCGAGGCGTCGCCCGTTCTCGAAAGTCTCCTCCAGCTCCCATGACACCAGTGGATGGTCCAGCGCCAACCGCGATTCGGCAAAATAGTGTCCGTACAAACCCGGGTCTCGGGTTCTGGAAGTTTCATTATTCTCTATTCGATCGCCGAGTTCGCGCCGCAATGAGCTGTCGAGCGTGATCCACGACGGCATCGAGTTCATCAAGCGCCGCCGCCTGATCGCGGCGAGCGCCGTCGGACTCATGCGCTTGAGGCCGGTAATCGTCGCGTCGCGCAGCACTGCTCGTAGCCCACAGCGCCATCCCCATAGTCGAATTTGCTTTAACCACGAGCCATCGTAGGAATTATGCGTCATCGACCACAGGCCAAAGAGTCCCGCGAGATCGCATGCGCGGATCATGTCAGCCGCCAGCATCGGCGCGACGCCCAACCATTCGTCCCCGCCAGTCCCCGTGAGTATCAAGCGGCAGCCCTGCTGTTTCCCGATCTCTGTAAGTATGCTGTAACGTGCCAACCACATGTTGAGCAGCGGCGCCGACATCCGTCCACTCAGCTCGAGCGTCGGCCGGAGAAATCCCCGTCCTCCCGCTTCATCCTGGAAGCCGAGAAACTCCTGCGGCAGCCCCAGTTGATGCGCGACCGCCCGCTGCCGTTGCTCTTCGTCGGCCTCCGAATTGCGAAACGCCATCGAGAGCGCCAACGGCTGCGAATATCCACCCTGCACGGCAAGATCAGTCGCGACCGCCGCAACGCTCACCGAATCGAGTCCACCACTGAGAAAAATCCCGGCCCGCCCGCATTTCAGAAACCGCTCGATCGCGGCCACCAGCAGGTCCTCGAACCCCTCTGCCTCCCGCTCGTCGAGCCAATCGGACTCCTGCTCCACCGTTCGCGGATTCCAATGACGATAGATTTCCTCATCCGCTCCTCGCACTCGCAGCGCACTGCCAGGCGGAACGCGGTTGACGCCCGCATAAAATGTCTCGTGCAAGCTCGGCCAGCAATCCACCATATAATCGAAAAGCGCGGCGCGATTTACTGCCCTTGAGACTCGCGGGTGAGCCAACAGTGTGTTGACGGAAGTCGCGATGTGCAATTCCTCGCCGGCCCGTGCATAAAAACATGGATGCGCCCCGGTTCTATCGCGCGCCACGATTAGCGTGTCGCGATCGCCGTCCCACACCACCAGCGCAAAGATTCCGCGCAACTCGCCCAGCAAATCTTCGCCTATACGCTCATAGGCGCGCAGCAAAATCGCTCCGTAATCGTCCGCGCGATTCGCCAGACCATAGCGCGACGCCAACTGATCGGCGTTGTACAGCACTCCTTCGAAGACCACCGTGCGGTTCCCTGCCACCGCATAGTCCGGTCGATCTTCGGTTGCGCAAAAGAGTGTCAGCGAACGCGTCGAGTTAGATGGTTCCAGCGGTATTCGATGGAACCCGGCGGGCTCCGATTGGCGATGCGCCGAGAGCGACGCGATCCAGCGCGGCTCGCGGAAAAACCGGTCCACTACCGGTGCGGCGGTTGCAACTGCGGACAATTCGCTACGACTCCCGAGCGATCAGCAGTTGCTCGCCGATCAACAGCGCGAGAATTACTTCGACCTCGGCCGCCAGCACCTCGGGCGCCACGTCGAACTCCTTACCCATTTCTTCGCGCACAGCGGCGATCTTCATCCCGCCGGCGACCAATTCCCAGAAACGCGCGCCGGTCGGATTCAACGAAAAGATTCGATCGGTCTTCAACTGCATCACGATCACTTCATCGTCGAGACGCTGCCACAATACGTCGGGGCTGGGCTGCAAAGATTCAGCCGCGTCTATTGTCGAGTTGGGTAGTTTCGCCGTCACAGCCATCGACCGGGATGGATCAGATTGACGCTTGAGGTTATTAGAGTGCAGCACCGTCCGCCAGCAAGGATCCTGTACTTTTTCAACATCCAATGAAGTCCAGCCGCAATCACGTCCGCGCCGCCGCAGTCTCGCGCGAGGCCGATCTATTGATCGCCTGCGGCGCCGTATGCGCGACCGGTCACGTCCCCGATCGCGTGGCCGCTCTCGCGGCTGAAGAAATCAATTGGCATCTTTTTCTGCGCATGGCGGCCGGTCACAGCATGGGCGCGATCGCATGGCGCGCTCTGGCGCCCCACGCGAACCTGGTACCTGCCGACGCCATCGCCACACTGCGCGCTCGCCATCTCACCGTCGCCGCGCGTGCCCTGTATCTTGCCAACGAACTCCTCACCGTCGTCGAAATCCTCAAGAATGAGGGCGTTGCGACGATTGCCTTCAAAGGCCCGACCCTCGCCGCGCTCGCTTTCGACGAACCCGGCCTGCGTGAATTCAGCGACCTCGACGTTCTCGTGCGGCCCGCCGACACCGCTCGCGCCCGCCGCATTCTGATTGCGCACGGCTATCGGCCGCAATGTTCCGATCCGCGCGCCATCGAAAGTGCCATCTTCCAATGCTACGAGGACGCCTTCGTCGCCGCCGATCGCGTGACGGTGCTCGACCTCCATTGGCGCATTCTCCCGCGCTACTTGAGCTTCCCCGGGGATGATTCGTTATGGGCGCGCGTTCGGCTTATTGATTTGCGCGGGCGTTCCGTGAACACGCTCGCCACCGAGGATCTCCTGCTTTTCCTTTGCGTGCACGGCGCAAAGCACGGATGGCCCCTGCTCAGTTGGATTTGCGACCTCGCCGGCCTCATCGATCACGGTGCCGCAATCGACTGGACGGCGCTGCTCTCCCGCGCCGACTCGGTCCAGGGCCGCCGGTCACTCCTGCTCGGTCTTCACCTCGCGCACGATCTGATGGATGCCGCGATGCCGTCCGACTTGATCGCGTTGTTCCACAACGATCCGACCGTCGCGCGACTCGCGGACAGCGTGATTCAAGCGATGTTCCGCAATTTCGGCGATCGTCTGGGTCTTGCGCAGGAACTCATCATCCCGCTGCGGTCAATCGAATCCATCAGCGCAAAAATCCGCTACGTCGCCCGCCGCGCACTCACGCCGACCCTCGACGACTGGTATGCGATGCCTCTGCCGGCGCCGTTCTTCCCGCTCTATTACGTGACGCGTCCGTTCCGACTCGTCTTCGCGCAGGCGAAAATTCGACGAAACGAATGAGCCGCGCTGCCTAAGTGGATGCCGCAGCTTCGCCCCCGCGAACCCTGCGTACCTATGATGATATCCGCTGGTCCGTTCTATTCAGACTTTCTTGCGAACGCGACCGCCCGCCGCAGCGCCGCCTCGATGCGGTCGTGCTTCGCTGCCGCGTGTGGGCGGAGCGTCGGCAGTCCCGCGTGCCTGACGCGACTCGGCCCACGATCGGCCCGTGCGCCGGAATTCCAGCCGCAGCGGCGTGCCCACGCATTCCAATCCCAACGCAGTGCGAAAGCGTCCTTCGAGAAACCGGACGAAGTGCGCCGGAATGTCGTGCTCGAGGTTGGTGAAGAAGGCGAGGCGCGGCGGCGTGCTGCCGACCTGCGTCACGTACATCAATTTCAGCCGGCGACGTCCGACCAGCGGCGGGTCCAGTTCGGCGATGGTTTCAGCCAGTATCCGATTCAACAGCGCGGTCTGGAAATTCGCGTGCCACGCCGTGCCGGCCCGGATCGCGACCGGCAAAATATCCTCAACTCCGTCGCCGGTCAGCGCGGACGTGAACACCATCGGAGCGAAATCGAGAAACGGATAGCGCCGGTAGGTGTCGCGCACGAAGCCGGGCACGTGCTTGTCCAGCTTGGCCGCCGCGTCCCATTTGTTGCACACGATCACCATCGCGCGATCGTTGCTCTCCACCAGTCGCGCGAGCCGCACGTCCTGGTCCGTAATTCCCTCCGTCGCGTCGATCACCAGCACCAGCACTTCGGCCCGTCGAATCACCTCAATCGCGCGCCCCACCGAATGGTGCTCGAGGTCGCCTGCGACCTTGGTCGGCCGGCGAATCCCAGCGGTATCGATCAGCAGCACGTCGCGGCCGTCCGCGTTCAAGCGAACATCGACTGGATCCCGCGTCGTACCCGGACGGTCGTCAACGATCGCGCGGTCGAACCCGGCCAGCCGATTCAGCAGCGACGACTTGCCCACGTTCGGTCGGCCGATTAGCGCGAGGCGCAAATCGGGCAGGCTCTCGGGCGTGGCCTCGCGCGCCGGCAGTTGCGCGACGATCGCGTCGAGCAGTTCTCCAACGCCCAGCCCATGCGCCGCCGAGACGAAGGTTACGCTCGGCACCCCCAGTGCGTATGCGTCGGCGGCGGCGGCCTCATGGCTCGGACGATCGATTTTGTTGACCGCGACGATCGTCGGCCGCCCGGTCTGGCGAATCAGCGCGAGCGCCTCGTCGTCCCCGCTTGCGATTCCCGCGCGCCCGTCGATCACGAAGACCACCACATCCGCCTCGGCCACCGCGCGCAGCGCCTCTTCGACCGCGCGCTCGGTGGTATGCTCGCGCGCGTACAGTTCCAGTCCGCCGCTATCGATCACGACGAATTCACGCTCTTCGTGAACCGCCCGCCCCATGTTCAAGTCGCGCGTGGTTCCCGCAATCGGACTCACGATCGCCCGCCCGCGCCGCACGATACGATTGAACAGCGTGGATTTGCCGACGTTGGCGCGCCCCACCAGCACTACCACCGGCAGTCCATGCGCGGCGGTCGCGATCGGATTCGCGTCGGCGCCTGCGCCAGATTTGCTTCGGCGTGCCACGCTAAAAGCCCATTTCCTTCAGCCGGCGCGGATCGCTGGTCCAGCCCCGCTCGACCTTGACCCGCGTTTCGAGGAACACGCGCCGTCCCAGGATCTCTTCGAGTTCGAGCCGCGCCGCCGTGCCGATTTCCTTAAGCTGCTGCCCGCCCGTCCCGATAATCATTCCCTTGTGCGATTCGCGCTCGACGATTATCAGCGCCGCGATCTTCACCAGCTTGCGATCGGTTTCCTCGACGAACTGCTCGACTTGCACCGCGGTCGAAAACGGTACTTCCTGGCGCATCGTGCGGAAAATTTTCTCCCGCACGATCTCCTCCGCGATCATTCGCTCGGTCTGATCGGTATATTCGTCGCCCGGCATCAGCGCAGGACTTTCCGGGAGCAGCGGCTTGATCACGCGCACCAGTTCATCGACGTTCTTGCCTTTGAGCGCGCTGACCGGCACGATCTCGGCCGCCGGTATCGCGTCGTGAATCTCCTGCACCAGCGGCATCATCCGTTCGCGCGTCGAAAGATCGATCTTGTTGAGCGCGATCACTACCGGCCGTCGCAGATCCGCCAACTCTGCCACCATCGCGCGATCCGCCGCGCCGAACTTCGCGTTCCCCGGGATCACCGCGACAATCACTTCGCCCTCGGCGAAGCATCGCCGCGCCGTCTCGACCATGTGGCGGTTGAGCGCGCGATGCGCTTCGTGCAGGCCAGGCGTATCGATCAGGATCATCTGCGCGTCCGCGTCGTTGCGGATTCCGAGGATGCGCCGGCGCGTGGTCTGCGGCCGTGGCGTCACGATCGCGACTTTCTGGCCGACCAACTGATTGAGCAGCGTCGATTTGCCGACGTTGGTCTGCCCCGCGATCGTCACGAAGCCGGCCCGATGGATATTATTGCTCAAGTCGATCCTGATCGATTTGCCCAAGCGCCGCACGTGCCGCGGCCTGCTCGCTTTGCTTTTTGCTGCCGCCCTCGCCCACCCCGAGTTCGCGCCCTGCAATCCGGATCCGCGTGGTGAAACGTTTCGCATGGTCAGGCCCGCGCGCCGAGACCAGTTCGTAAACCGGCTGTGAACGAAAGCGCCGATACGCGATCTCCTGCAACTCGGTCTTGTAGTCGCGCTCCGCCGCAGGTCCGCCGATATCGTCCGCAAACAGCCGCTCGACCACCCGCCGGGCCGGGTCGAGTCCGCCGTCGGTATAAATCGCGCCAATCACGGCTTCGAACGCCGCCGCCAGAATCGAGGTCTTGTCGCGTCCACCGCTCTTTTCTTCGCCCTTGCCGAGGCGCATCTCGCGGCCGAGACCGATCTCGATCGCCTTTAGCGCGAGCGTGCGCCCGTTTACGATTGACGCGCGCTCCTTCGACAGCGCGCCTTCCTTGGCCTCCGGAAAGCGCCGCATCAAGAGGTCCGCGATCGCCAGATCCAGCACCGCGTCGCCCAGAAACTCGAGCCGCTCGTAATGGGGTTCGCCCGCCGTCACCGCGCTCGGATGGGTCAACGCCGTCTCCAGTAATTCCGGCCGCTGGAACGTATATTCCAGGATTCGCTCCAGCCCCGCGCTGCCATTCTCAGGCCGTGTAGCCTGTTGTGGCGCCGCGGGGCGAGTCGAACGTCCGAGTAATCTGGCCAGCCACTGCAGCACCCTGAACAACCGATGCCTTCACCTCGACTTCAAAATTTGTCAGTTCGTCGGGCCCATCAGTCAGCACCCGAACGTAGTTGCGGCTGTAACCCGTGAGCCGCCCTTCCGTCCGTTCCTCAAGTAACACGCGAAGTTTCGTTCCAAGCATCCGCGCGGCAAATTCGCTGCGCTTGCGCTCGCCGAGTTCGCGCATCGCCGCCGCCCGCCGCTTAATCTCGCTGGCCGCTAACTTGTCGCCAAACTTCGCCGCCGTGGTCCCCGCCCGCACCGAATACGGAAAGACATGAAAATAGGCCAGCGGCAGGCTCTCGACAAACTTAAAGCATTCCTCGAACTGATGCGATGATTCGCCAGGGAACCCGACAATCAGGTCGGTGCCGATCGCCGCGGACGGCATCGCTTCGAGAATCCGCTCGACGCGTTCCCGGTAATGCTCGACGGTGTACCGGCGGCGCATTCGCGCGAGCACCGCGTCCTCCCCGGCCTGGAGCGGCAAATGAAAGTGGGGACAGAATTTTTCGCTCTGCGCAACGATTGATACGATCCGATCGCTCAGCTCTTCCGGATCGAGTGAGCTTATCCGCACCCGCCCAATCGGCGACCGTTCGGCGATCATTTCGAGCAACTCTTCGAGCGCGATTGCCGGCGCCAGGTCCTTCCCGTAGCCGCCCAGATGCACTCCGGTCAGGATCACTTCCTTGAAGCCGCGCTCGTGCATCCCGTCGATCGCGTCCATCACGCGGCGCGGTTCCACGCTGCGCGACAGCCCGCGCGACATCGGCACGATACAAAAGGTGCAGAACTGATCGCAGCCCTCCTGCAGTTTCAGAAAGGCCCGCGTATGCCCTTCGAGCGCGACCGGCGCGAGTTCAATCCCTGCGCGCTCCTTGCGCAGGTTCGAGACCATGACGCGTTCGTGCGCGACGCCGTTCACCGCCCGTTCGAG
>Ga0207695_10002788_pt1 | contig 25437 bp, 21 predicted proteins | sample KBSC54metaG_FD_184354 | JGI IMG/M metagenome (GOLD analysis project Ga0207695, IMG submission 184354) | Corn rhizosphere microbial communities from Kellogg Biological Station, Michigan, USA - KBS C5-4 metaG (SPAdes) (version 2) | ecosystem: Host-associated > Plants > Roots > Rhizosphere > Soil...
AATTCTAACTGCTTTAGATCATTCTGTGAAGCATTTATTACTACAACTACTGCTTCGCAAACCAATCCAATTTGTTCTGTTGGTGGAGGTAAGCGGGATCGAACCGCTGACCTCTTGCATGCCATGCAAGCGCTCTCCCAGCTGAGCTATACCCCCTTGCAGAACAGAAATGAGATTATATGGACCGATTTTGAACTTGTAAATACCCTTTTTGCGATTCGAGCGAAATTTTTTGCGAAGCCGCCGCGATCTCACGCGCAGACAGCTTCGCTCACGCACGAAGCTCAGGCCAGCGCGGCCTCGATGCGCGACACCACGACGTCGCGACCGAACAGCACAAGCACCGCATCGATCGACGGCGTGTGCGTCGTACCCGCCACCAGCAGGCGCACCGGCATCGCGAGTTGCGGCATCTTCAGCTTGTGCGTGCCGAGCGTCGCCTTCAGCGCGGCAGACACCGCGTCTTTCGTCCAGTCGGCCGCCTTCAGCGCGACGACGAGATCGGCCAGTGCCGGCCGCACCGCATCGGTCACGTGCTGCGCGATCGCATCGGCCTCCGGTGCCGGCACGCGGTAGAACATCGCGGCGCCTTCCGCGATCTCCTTGACCGTCGTCGCGCGATCCTTCATCAGGCCGACCACGGCGTCGAGCGCCGGGCCCGTCGCGAGCGCCGCGTCGTCGATGCCGAGCGCGTCGAGGAACGGCTTCGCGAGCGCGGCGAGGCGCGCGTTGTCGGCTTCCTTGATGTAATGCGCGTTCAGCCAGCTCAGCTTGCTGTGGTCGTACTGCGCGGGCGACTTGCCGAGATGCTCGAGATCGAACCATTCGACGAACTGCTCGCGCGAGAAGATCTCCGCGTCGCCGTGCGACCAGCCGAGGCGCGCAAGATAGTTGACGACCGCTTCGGGCAGGAAGCCTGCGTCGCGATACGCCATCACGCTCATCGCGCCATGCCGCTTGCTCATCTTCTCGCCCTGCTCGTTCAGCACGGTCGGCAGGTGCGCATAGACGGGCGCCTCGCCGCCGAGCGCATTCAGGATGTTGATCTGGCGCGGCGTGTTGTTCACGTGGTCGTCGCCACGGATCACGTGCGTGATGCCCATGTCCATGTCGTCCACCACCACGCAGAAGTTGTAGATCGGCGTGCCGTCCGGGCGCGCGATCACGAGGTCGTCGAGTTCTTCGTTCGAGATCTCGACGCGCCCCTTCACGGCGTCGTCCCACACGACCGTGCCGGTCAGCGGATTGCGGAAGCGCAGCACGGGCTTCACGCCTGCCGGCGGCTCGGGCAGCACCTTGCCGGGCTCCGGGCGCCACGTGCCGTCGTAGCGCGGCTTCAGGCCGGCCTCGCGCTGGCGTTCGCGCAGCGCGTCGAGCTCCTCGGCCGACATGTAGCACGGGTACGCGAGGCCCTTCTCGAGCATCTGCGCGAGCACCTCGCGATAGCGGTCCATCCGCTGCATCTGGTAGATCGGGCCTTCATCGAAATCCAGGCCGAGCCACTGCATCCCCTCGAGGATCGCATCGACCGCTTCCTGCGACGAGCGCTCGACGTCGGTATCCTCGATGCGCAGCACGAACGTGCCCTTCATCTTGCGGGCGAACGCCCACGGATAGAGTGCGGAGCGGATGTTGCCGAGGTGGATGAAGCCGGTGGGACTCGGCGCGAAGCGGGTACGGACAGGACGGGTCATAAACGGTAACTCGAACGCCTGGGGCGCATGAATGATTCGACGCGGGATCGACGGCGGCAGCCCGGACAACAACGGGGCCGGCGACGCCCGGAACGGGAAAGAAGCCGGAATTATACTCGCGCCGGACATCGCGCCAAGCGCACCGCTTGCTTTATGATGTGCGCGCCGCGGCCGCCAGCCGGCGCGGCGCCGGCCGCACGGAACCTGCCGCGCGGCCGCTCGGAACCTATCGCCGCCGCGGGCCGTGTAACCCGCCGCCAAGCCGCCGGAGAACCATTCGATGTCGTCCCCTCGCCTGTCGCGCCGCCATTTCACGATCGCGTGCGCGTCCGCCAGCCTCGCCGCCTGTACGTCGTTCGGCGGCAAGTCCCGTCCCGACAACGCATCCAACGAAAAGCCCGTGAAGATCGGCATCGCGCTCGGCGGCGGCGCCGCGCGCGGCTTCTCGCACATCGGCGTGCTGAAGGCGCTCGAGGCGCGCGGCATCCCGATCGAGATCGTCGCGGGCACGAGCGCGGGCTCGGTGGTCGGCGCACTCTATGCGTCGGGCATGAGCGCGCTGCAGATCAACAAGATCGCGCTCGACATGGACCAGGCGGCGATCAGCGACTGGGCGCTGCCGTTCCGCTCGCGCGGCCTCTTGCAGGGTGTCGCCCTGCAGAACTTCCTGAACAAGACGCTCAACAACCGGCCGATCGAGAAGATGGCGAAGCCGCTCGGCATCGTCGCGACGGATCTGCAGAGCGGCCAGCCGATCCTGTTCCAGCAAGGCAACACGGGGCTCGCGGTGCGTGCGTCGTGCAGCGTGCCGTCGGTGTTCGAACCGGTGAAGATCGGCAGCCGCGAATATGTCGACGGGGGCCTCGTTAGCCCGGTGCCCGCGTCGTACGCGCGCAAGATGGGCGCGAGCTTCGTGATCGCGGTCGACATCTCGGCCCGGCCGGACGGCGCGGCGACCAACAACCCGATCGAGATGCTGCTGCAGACCTTCACGATCATGGGCCAGACGATCAAGACCTACGAGCTCGACAAATACGCGGACGTCGTGGTCCGCCCGAACCTCGCGGCCATGGGCGGCAGCGACTTCAACCAGCGCAACGCGGCGATTCTCGCAGGCGAGGAAGCGGTCGCGCGCATCATGCCGGAACTGCAGCGCAAGCTCGCGGCGGCGCGCGGCGTGGCCGCCGCGTAAGAAGCACGCCGGTCGCGGGACGGGACGGCACGCGCCGCCGCCCCGCGACCGGCGGAACGACTTCCGCGTCGTCGCCTGTGCCGGCCCCAAAACAAAAAACCCTGCCGCCTTTCGGTGACAGGGTTTTTTCGATCCGGTCCGGCTGACCGGCGAACGTCAGTTGTTGCCGCTCGCCGAATCGTCGCCGATCGTCGCGCGCACGCGCTGGCGCAGATCTTCGGCCTTCATCGGGAACTCCGACTCGAGCCGGCGCGCGCCGGTGAAACGCTTTTCCCAGTAGCCGCTATCGAGATCGTCGACGCGAACGGTGCTGCCCGTCGACGGCGAATGCACGAACTTGTTGTCGCCGATATAGATGCCGACGTGCGAGAACGTGCGGCGCATCGTGTTGAAGAACACGAGATCGCCCGGCTTGAGGTTGCTCATGCTCACCTTCTCGCCGACCCGGCTCATCTCTTCCGCGCGACGCGGCAGCGACATGCCGAGCGTGTCCTGGAACACGTAGCGGACGAAGCCGCTGCAGTCGAGGCCCGAATCCGGCGAGTTGCCGCCCCAGCGATAACGCACGCCGATCATGTTCAGCGCGCCGACGACGACGTCGCCTGCCTTGCCCGCCATGCCGGCAAGGAACGACTTCGCGCCGCCGCCCGACGGCTGGGCACTGGTCTGCTGGGGGGAAGAACCCGACCCGATTTGAGTCGAATTCGTGACATTCTGGTTAAAACTGCTGACTTCGTCGGCGAACGCGCCGGAAGCTGCTGCGAACAGGGCGCCGATGAACAGCCCGGCGATGGTGCGCGCGCATGCCTGGGTCAGGGATCGATGCTGCATTGGTCGATGGAATGTGCTTAAAAATCAGCTGATTGGCGGAAAATTTCGGTCGATACTAGCCAGCGCGTAATCGTTTGTCAAAACAAATTAAAAAATACAATCGAGATGATCAGACCATTGGACGCCTATCACGCTTTCCAGACCGCTTTCAACAGCTTTTGTGTGTAAGGATGTGACGGTCTGGTGAAGATGTCGGCGACGTCTCCCGACTCGACGACGGCGCCGTCCTGCATCACCGCGACGCGGTGCGCCATCGCGCCGATCACCTCCAGGTCGTGGCTGATGAATACATAGCCGAGGTTGTATTTCTGTTGCAAATTCGCGAGCAGTTTCAGCACCTGCTGCTGGATCGACACGTCGAGCGCGGAAGTCGGCTCGTCGAGGATCAGGATGCGCGGCTCCAGCACCAGCGCTCGCGCGATCGCGATCCGCTGGCGCTGCCCGCCCGAGAATTCGTGCGGATAGCGGTGCAATACCGTGCGGTCGAGGCCGACTTCGCGCAGCACCGCGAGCGACTTCGCGCGGCGCGCATCGGGCGTCATTTCCGGGTGATGCAGTTCGAGCCCCTCGCCGACGATCCGTTCGATCGTGTGACGCGGCGAAAGCGAACTGAACGGATCCTGAAAGACGACCTGCATGTTCGAGCGCAGCGCGGTCTGTTCGCGGCCGCGATAGGTCGACAGCGCGCGCCCCTGGAATTCGATCTCGCCGCCGGCCGTCTTCTGCAGCCCAAGCAGCGCCATCGCGAGCGTCGATTTCCCGGAACCCGATTCGCCGACGATGCCGAGCGTTTCGCCCTGTCGCACCGACACCGACACGTCCGCGACGGCCGTCACGGGCACCGTGCCGAACCAGCCCGCGAAGCCGGGCCGCTTGCGTGCGAACTGCACGCTCACATGGCGCGCGTCGAGCACGACGGGCGCGATCGGCATGACCGGCGCGACCGTGCGTTGCGGCCGGCTGTTCAGCAGCCGCTGCGTATACGGATGCTCAGGTTCCGCGAAGATCCGCTCGACGGGCCCGCTCTCGACGAGCCTGCCGTGCTCCATCACCGCGACGCGGTCGGCGAAGTGGCGCACCAGATTCAGGTCGTGCGTGATCAGCAGGATCGCCATCCCGCGCTTTTCCGCCTCCTCGCGCTGCAGTTCCAGCAGCAGGTCGACGATCTGCGCACGGATCGTCACGTCGAGCGCGGTGGTCGGCTCGTCGGCGAGCAACAGGCGCGGCCGGCACGCGAGCGCCATCGCGATCATCGCGCGCTGCCGCTGGCCGCCCGACAACTGGTGCGGGTAGCTGTCGACGCGCTTGTCGGGTTCCGCGATGCCCGTGCGCGCAAGCAGCGCGATCGCGCGCTTGCGCGCCTCGACGGTCGATACGCCGTCGTGCAGCACGATCGTCTCGCCGATCTGCACGCCGATCGTATACAGCGGGTTGAGCGCCGTCATCGGCTCCTGGAAGATCATCGCGATGTCCGAGCCGCGCAGCCCGCGCATCTCGCGCTCGCTCTTGGCCGAAAGATCCTGCCCCGCGAAGCGGATCGCGCCGCTCACGTCGGCGTCGTGCAGCAGCCGCAGGATCGACAGCGCGGTCACGCTCTTGCCCGAACCCGACTCGCCGACGAGCGCGACGCGCTCGCCGCGGCCGATCGCGAGCGTCACGTCGTCCACCGCGACCGTGTCGCCGAAGCGCACATGCAGACGTTCGAGCGACAGCAGCGGCTCGTCGTGCCTCGATACGACCGTTTCGCTCATCGCTGGCCTCCCGCCGCACGTATCGAATCGGCGATCCGCGTGTCGAGCGCGTTGCGCAGCGCGTCGCCCATGAAGGTCAGCAGCAGCAGCGTCGCGACCAGCACGCCGAACGTCGACAGCGAGATCCACCATGCGTCGAGGTTGCCCTTGCCCTGCGCGAGCAGCTCGCCGAGGCTCGGCGTCGGCGGCGGCACGCCGAGCCCGAGGAAATCGAGGCTCGTCAGCGCTAGGATCGCCCCGCTCATCCGGAACGGCAGGAACGTGATCACCGGCGTGAGACTGTTCGGCAGCACGTGGCGCCAGATGATCTGCCAGTTCGTGAGCCCCATCGCGCGCGCCGCGCGCACGTAGTCCTGCGTGCGGTTGCGCAGGAATTCCGCGCGCACGTAGTCGGCCAGCCCGATCCAGCCGAACAGCGACAGCAGCACGATCAGCAGCAGGAAGCTCGGCTCGAAGATCGACGCGAAGATGATCAGCAGGTACAGCTCGGGCAGCGAACTCCAGATCTCGATCAGCCGCTGCCCGACGATGTCGATGCGTCCGCCGAAGAAGCCCTGCACGGCGCCGGCGGCGATCCCGAGCAGCGTGCCGATCACGGTCAGGATCAGCCCGAACTCGACCGACACGCGGAACCCGTACACGAGCCGCGCGAGCAGGTCGCGCCCCTGCGCGTCGGTGCCGAGCCAGTTCTGGCGCGACGGCGGCGCCGGGTTCGGCACGTTCGAGAAGTAGTTCAGCGTGTCGTAGTAATAGCGGTTCGGCGGGTAGACGACGAAGTTGCCGGGCGCTTCGAGCCGCTTGCGCACATACGGATCGAGATAGTCGGCCGGCGCCGGGAAATCGCCGCCGAAGGCCGTCTCCGGGTACGCATGGAACAGCGGGAAATAGTATTGGCCGTCGTAGCGCACGACGAGCGGCTTGTCGTTCGACCAAAGCGGCGCCGCAAGGCTCGCGGCGAACGCGACGACGAAGATCACGAAGCTCCAGTAGCCGAGGCGCTGCCGCCGGAAGCGCTGCCACACGCGGCGCGCCGGCGACGGCGACACGTGCGCGCGCGCCACGTCGATGCGGGACGACACGACGGCCCGGTTCATCGCGCACCTCGCCCGGTGGCGCCGGGCATGCAGACGGACGGTTTCATGTCAGCGCTCCAGGTTGTCGAATTGAATGCGTGGATCGACCCACACATAGCAGAGGTCGGAAATCAGCTTGGTCGCGAGCCCGATCAGCGTGAACAGGTACAGCGTGCCTAGCACGACCGGGTAATCGCGGCGCACCACCGACTCGTACGACAGCAGCCCCAGGCCGTCGAGCGAGAACAGCGTCTCGATCAGCAGGCTGCCGGTGAAGAACGCGCCGATGAACGCGGCCGGGAAACCGACGATCAGCGGCAGCATCGCATTGCGGAATACGTGCTTCCACAGCACGCTGCGCTCGGAGAGCCCCTTCGCGCGTGCGGTCAGCACATATTGCCGGCGGATCTGGTCGAGAAACGCATTCTTCGTGAGCATCGTGACGACCGCGAAGCTGCCGACGACCGACGCCGTGATCGGCAGCGCGATGTGCCACAGGTAGTCGAGCACCTTGCCGACGAGCGACAGCTCGGCGAAATTGTCCGACGTGAGGCCGCGTAGCGGAAAGAGCTGCCAGAACGAGCCGCCGCCGAACAGCACGAGCAGCAGCACGCCGAGCACGAAGCCCGGGATCGCATAGCCGACGAGCACGACGAGGCTCGTCGCGACGTCGAACGGCGAACCGTTGCGCACGGCCTTCGCGATGCCGAGCGGCACCGATATGAGATACGTGAGGAAGAACGTCCACAGCCCGATGCTGATCGACACGGGCAGCTTCTGCACGATCAGCGACCACACGCTCTGGTGGCGGAAGTAGCTGTCGCCGAGATCGAAGCGCGCGAAGCGCTTCAGCATCAGCCAGTAGCGCTCGAGCGGCGGCTTGTCGAAACCGTACAGCGCCTTGAGCTGCGCGAGCTGCTGCGCATCGACGCCGGTGTGCGCACGCATCCCGAACGGCACCGCGCCCTGCTCCGTCGCGCCCTTGCGCAACTCCTGCACGGCCTGCTCGACCGGGCCGCCCGGCACGAACTGGGTCACCGCGAACGTGAGGGTCAGCACGCCGACGAGCGTCGGGATCATCAGCAGCAGGCGTTTGAGGATGTAGCTCCACATAGGGCGTCGACTCGTGATCGGTAGGCTGGGTTGGACGAAGGGCCGGCGCGGGTCAGTGAGCGGGCTTCGCCCACCAGGTCGACACGACCCAGCCCTCGGCCGAATAGTACAGCGGCAGCGTCTGCGGATAGGCGAGCGTGCGCTTGTACGCGATCCGGTGCGTCGTGCTGTACCACTGCGGGACCGCGTAGTAGCCGTGCATCAGCACGCGGTCGAGCGCGTGCGTCGCGTCGAGCAGCTCGTCGCGCGACTGCGCGGTGCCGAGCGCGTGCAGCAGCGCGTCGACGGCCGGCGACTTCAGCCCGATGATGTTGTCGGAGCCCGGTTCGTCGGCGAACTTGCTGCCGTAACGCGAGAACTGCTCGGCGCCCGGCACCTGCACGCCCGGCAGGCGGACCGTCGTCATGTCGTAGTCGAACGCATCGAGGCGCTTTTGCAGCAGCGCGTAGTCGGCCGTGCGAAAGCGTGCGTCGATGCCGAGCTTCGCCAGATTGCGCTGGTAGGCCGTCACAATACCTTCCATCGCCGCGCCCGCATCGTCGAGAATCTCGAACGTGAACGGCTCGCCGTTCGCGTTGCGCAACGCGCCGTCGCGATAGGTCCAGCCGGCCTGCGCGAGCAGCGCGCGCGCCTTCAGCAGGTTCGCGCGCAGCGAGCCCGGCGGGTTCGTGTCCGGCTGCGTGACCATCGGGCCGAACACGGCCGGGTCGAGCTGCGCACGCAGCGGCTCCAGCAGCTTCAGCTCGCCTGCGCCCGGCGTGCCGGTCGCCTGCAGGTCGGTGTCGGCGAAATAGCTGTCGAGACGCGTGTAGGCACTGTAGAACAGCTGCCGGTTCAGCCATTCGAAGTCGAACGCGAGATCGAGCGCCTGACGCACCCGTACGTCGCGAAACAGCGGCCGGCGCAGGTTCATGAAGAAACCCTGCATGCCCGCGCCGTTGTGCTGGCGGAATTCGCGCTTGACGAGCTCGCCGCTGTCGAAACGCTTGCCGACGTCGCGCCGCGCCCAGTTGCGCGCGATGTACTCGACGAGCACATCGTATTCGCCGGCCTTGAACGCCTCGAGCCTCGCGACGCCGTCGCCGTACAGCTTGTAGACGATCCGCTCGAAGTTGTGGGTGCCGACCCGCACCGGCAGGTCGGCGCCCCAGTACGCGGGGTTGCGCCGGTAGGTGATCGTGCGACCGTTGTCGTAGCGCTCGATCAGGTACGGGCCGCTGCCGATCGGCTGCTCGAACGCGAGCTGGTCGAACGGGATGCGCGAGCCGTCCGCGCGCAATCCCCACTTGCGCGAGAACACGGGCACGCCGCCGGCGATCAGCGGCAGCTCGCGATTCGCGCTGCGGAACTCGAAGCGCACGGTGGCCGGGTCGACGACCACGGCCTTCACGATCTCCGCGAAATACGCGCCGAACTGCGGCGCGGCCAGCTTGCTCTTCAGCGTGTCGAACGAAAACTTGACGTCGTCGGCCGTGACGGCGTCGCCGTTCGAGAAGCGTGCGCGAGGATTCAGGTGGAACGTGACCGAACGGCGATCGGGCGCGATGTCGATATCGTCGGCAAGCAGCCCGTACGCGGATGCCGGTTCGTCCGAGCTGCCCGTCGCCAGGCTCTCGAACAGGTTGTCGATGCCCGGCGCGGGGTTGCCGCGCATCGTGAACGGATTGAACTTGTCGAACGACGTCAGCCGGCTCGGGTTCGCGAGCACGAGCGTGCCACCCTTCGGCGCATCGGGGTTGACGTAGTCGAAATGCTTGAAGCCCGGCGGATATTTCGGCTCGCCGTACTGTGCAATCGCGTAGGCTGCGTGCGCGGCCGTCGCGGCCAGCGCCGCCTGCATCGCAAACACCGCGGCAACGCGGCCGGCGGCCCGTGCGGCATGCAGCGCGCCGAAGCGGACGCGCGCAATGGCGGCCCGGGGCGAACCCTTCGTCATAGAGGCCCTGTCGGTCGAATGAGGGTAGTAACGTGGGACGATTCTACCCATTCAATCCTTCGAGCCAAAAGAAAACCGCCACGCGGGCGGTTCCTTCATGAACGGACGGCGCGCCCGCGTCACGCGGGCGCAGCGTGTCGATCAGCGCCAGCCGTTGTGGCGACCATGATCCCAGTGACCACGATCGCGATCGCCGCCCCAGCCGCGGCCATGGTGGCGATACCACTCGTCGCGGCCCCAGTAGCGGCGGCCGTCCCAGTAGCGATCCCCGTGCCAGCCGATCACGATCGCCGGCGCCGGCGCATAGACGGGCGCAGGTGCATACACGGGCGCCGGCTGATAGATGACCGGCGGCGGCGGCGCATACACGGGCGCCGGCGCGACATAAACCGGTGCCGGCACGCCGACGTTGATCCCGACATTGACTCCCGCCATTGCTGCGCCCGACACGAGCAAGGCCGTCATACCGGTCAAGAGCGAGGCAACACGCAAGGTCTTCATGGATTCCTCTTCTGGTTGTGTCATGTGTGATTCGACTATAACTGCCAGGGCCGTCTCCGCATATTTCAAGTTTGTAAGAACTGATGCGCGGCATCGCAACGGAATGCGTGCGCTAACGTCTTGTAACAATCGGCGCCGTCCGGCCCTGCCCTCGCCGGCTGCCGAAACCCGTCCGGCTCGCGCTTGTGCGCCCTGGCGCGCTGATCGTCATCTCGCCGTTGACCGCCTTGCGCGGCGCGCACTGCAACAAAACAAAAAGGCGGCACTCGTGCCGCCTGCACTCGTGCCACCTCTTCTTCATCTACGCGCGCGGATATCGGACCCGGCGCCGCGACGCCGCTCAGCGCGACATCATGTTCATGCTGACGTTGTGCATCACCCACAGCGTGCCGACGATCAGGATCACCGCGGTCAGCACGGTATAGCTGAATGCCATCACGTTCCAGCGCTGGCCCGACGAACCGTTCATGTGCAGGAAATACACGAGGTGCACGACGATCTGCACGAACGCGAGCACGGCCAACGCGATCAGCGATGCATGCGGCGACAGCACGCCGCCCATCACGAGGCCGAACGACGCGGCCGTGAGCAGCACCGACAGGATGAAGCCGGCGACGTAGCCGCCGACACTGCCGTGCCCTTCTTCGAGTTGAGACGAATGCGAATGGGCCATTTAGATCACGCTCGCGAGATAGACAAAGGAAAACACGCAGATCCACACGATGTCGAGGAAGTGCCAGAAGAGGCTCAGGCACGTCAGGCGCCGCAGGTCGCGATCGGTCAGGTCGCCGCCGCGGAACACGATCTGCCCGGCGAGCACGATCATCCACAGCAGGCCGGCCGTCACGTGCAGCCCGTGCGTGCCGACCAGCGTGAAGAACGCCGACAGGAACGCGCTGCGCTGCGGGCCTGCGCCTTCCGCGATCAGGTGCGAGAACTCGCGCAGTTCCATCGCGAGAAACGCCGCGCCGAGCACGAACGTCACCGCGAGCCACGCGAGCAGCGCGCCGCGCCGCTGCTTGTAGGCGGCGAGCATCGCGAAACCGTACGTGATGCTCGACAGCAGCAGCGCGGCGGTTTCCACCGCGACGCCCGGAATGTCGAACAGGTCTTTCGCGGCCGGCCCGCCCGCATACTGGTGGCCGAGCACCGCGAACGTCGCGAACAGCGCCGCGAAGATCACGCAGTCCGTCATCAGGTACAGCCAGAAACCGAACACCGAATGCGACGGCGGATGGTCGTCGTGCTCGAGCAGGGTTGCGCTCAAGGTTTTCTGCAACATCAGTTGGCCTCCAGTTCCACGTCGTCGACACGCGCAGGCACGCGCTTGGTCGGCTGCTTGTCTTCGATCTTCCGCACCGTCGACGCGGGGATGTAATAGCCGTCGTTATCGCGCGAGCTGTAGATCACCAGCGTCGCGACGATCCCGACGAGCCCGGCGATCGCGAGCCACCAGATGTGCCACACCAGCGCGAAGCCGAGCACCAGGCTGAAAATCGCGACCACGAGGCCCGCGCAGGTATTCGACGGCATATGGATATCGCGGATCGACGCCGGGTTCGGCCGGCCTTCGCCGCGCGCCTTCAGGTCCGCGTACGCGTCGAGCGTGCGCACCTGCGGGATCACCGCGAAGTTGTAGTCGGCCGGCGGCGACGAGGTCGCCCACTCCAGCGTGCGGCCGCCCCATGGGTCGCCCGTCGTGTCGCGGTATTCGGGCAGGTTGCGGTTGCGGATGCTGACCACCAGTTGCAGCAGCTGGCATGCAATGCCGATCGCGATCAGCACGGCGCCGAACGCGGCGACCAGCAGCCACGGATGCCAGGCCGGGTTGTCGTAGTGGTTGAGCCGGCGCGTCATGCCCATGAAGCCCAGCACGTAGAGCGGCACGAAAGCGACGTAGAAGCCGACCTGCCAGAACCAGAACGCGGCCTTGCCGAGCTTCTCGTTCAGCTTGAAGCCGAACGCCTTCGGGAACCAGTAGTTGAAGCCCGCGAGATAGCCGAACAGCACGCCGCCGATGATCACGTTATGGAAGTGCGCGATCAGGAACAGGCTGTTGTGCAGCACGAAGTCCGCGCCGGGAATCGCCATCATCACGCCGGTCATGCCGCCGAGCGTGAACGTGACCATGAAGCCGATCGTCCACAGCACCGGCGTCGTGAATTCGATCCGGCCGCGATACATCGTAAACAGCCAGTTGAACACCTTCACGCCGGTCGGGATCGCGATGATCATGGTCATGATGCCGAAGAACGCGTTCACGTTCGCACCCGAGCCCATCGTGAAGAAGTGATGCAGCCACACGAGGAACGACAGCACCATGATCGCGCAGGTCGCGTACACCATCGTCTTGTAGCCGAACAGCGGCTTCTTCGCGAACGTCGCGATGACCTCCGAGAAGATGCCGAACGCCGGCAGGATCAGGATGTACACCTCCGGATGGCCCCAGGCCCAGATCAGGTTCAGGTACAGCATCGCGTTGCCGCCGGCTTCGTTCGTGAAGAAGTGCATGCCGAGGTAACGGTCGAGGCCGAGCAGCGCGAGCGTCGCGGTCAGGATCGGGAACGACGCCATGATCAGCACGTTGGTGCAGAGCGCGGTCCACGTGAACACCGGCATCTTCAGCAGCGTCATGCCCGGCGCGCGCATCTTGATGATCGTCACGAAGAAGTTCACGCCGGTCAGCAGCGTGCCGACGCCCGAGATCTGCAGCGCCCACAGGTAGTAATCGACGCCTACTCCCGGGCTGAACTGCAGTTCCGACAGCGGCGGGTACGCGAGCCAGCCCGTCTGCGCGAATTCGCCGATCACGAGCGAGATGTTGATCAGGATCGCGCTGACCGCCGTCATCCAGAAGCTCAGCGAGTTGATGAACGGGAATGCGACGTCGCGCGCGCCGATCTGCAGCGGCACGATCAGGTTCATCAGGCCGACCATGAACACCATCGCCATGAAGAAGATCATGATCACGCCGTGTGCCGTGAAGATCTGGTCATAGTGGTGCGGCGGCAGGTAGCCGGGCGCGTTGTATGCGAGCGCGAGCTGCATGCGCATCATGATCGCGTCGGCGAAGCCGCGCAGCAGCATGATCAGCGCGACGATGATGTACATCACGCCGAGTTTCTTGTGGTCGACTGTCGTCAGCCATTCCGTCCACAGCCATTTCCACCGGCCGGTGATCGTCAGCGCGGCGAGAATGCCCAGCACGGCCAGCCCCATGAAGGCGCCGGCCACCATGATGATGGGCTGATCGAACGGGATCGCCGATAGTGTGAGTTTGCCGAACATGCGTTACCCCTTCGTGCCGCAGGCGGCGTCCTTCAGGTCGAGGACGTGGCCATCGTTGTATTTCGCGATGATGTTGTGGAAGAGCCGCGGATCGACCGACGAGAAGTAGCGCACGGGCGCCTTCTCGCTCGGCTGCGCGACGGTGCCGTACACGGTCGCGTCGAGTCGCTCCGGCGATGCCTTCACCTTCTGCACCCATGCGTCGAACTGTTCGCGCGGCTCGGCGAGCGTGCGGAATTTCATGTCGGAGAAGCCGCGGCCGCTGAAGTTGGCGGACGTGCCCGCGTAGTTGCCGGGCTCGTCGGCGATCAGGTGCAGGCGCGTCTGCATGCCGGCCATCGCGTAGACCTGGCCGCCGAGCTGTGGAATGAAGAACGAGTTCATCACCGAGTCCGACGTGATGCGGAAGTTCACCGGCGTGCCCACCGGAATCGCGAGCTGGTTCACCGACGCGATGCCGAGTTCCGGATAGATGAACAGCCACTTCCAGTCGAGCGCGACAACCTCGACGTCGATCGGCTTCACCGACGACTCGAGCGGTTTGTACGGGTCGAGCTCGTGCGTGGTCTTCCACGTGAGCACGCCGAGGAACAGGATGATCAGCGTCGGCACCGCCCAGATCACGACTTCGATCGCGGTCGAGTGCGACCAGTTCGGCGCGTACGTTGCGTTGCGGTTCGATGCGCGGTAACGCCACGCGAACCACAGCGTCAGCAGGATCACCGGCACGACGACGATCAGCATCGCCCAGGTGGACGTCGCGATCAGCGCCTTTTCGGCAGCGCCCACGCTTCCTTTCGGATTTAGTACATCTAAATTACAGCCTGACAGGCTCAGCGCCGCGCCGATTGACATCAGCGCCGACCAGCCTCTTGAAGCTCTTGTTTTCATCACACAGCCCGAGGGTCATTGAATCCGTTTTGCGTATGCCCGATGCGCATTCGATTCACGAAAGTGGCCGAATCATACGTCGCGCGGGTGCGATGAGAAACCGGTGGGTGCGACAAATCATCATTGCAAAATCTGCCGTGAGACACATTGTCGCGGGGCAATTTCACGCAGCCGGAAGCTGGCCCGGCGCCGCATGCACCGGACCGCAATCGATGTATGCGCAACGACCGCATCGCCGCGCGGTGCGCCCCCGCCCTCGCGGCGTATCGCGATCAGCCGTGCGTCGATGCCATGTACGCCGGCTGCGCCCGCACCGGGCCGTCCGCTGCAGGCACCTTCGAACGACTGGCTTCGTCGATCAGCTTGCCGACGGTCGGATCGATCGCGTCGGTGAATGGTTTCGGATCGATGCCGACCGCCAGCACGACCAGCGCGAGCGACGCGAACATCGCGATCTCGCGACGGTTCAGGTCGGCGAGCTTCGCGATCCGCTGGCTCGCGACCTTGCCGAACACGACGCGCTTGAGCATCCACAGCGTGTACGATGCGCTGAGGATCAGCGTCAGCGCCGCGATCGCGCCGATCCAGAAGTTGAAACGGATCGCGCCCATGATGACCATGAACTCGCCGACGAACCCCGACGTGCCCGGCAGGCCGACGTTGGCCATCGCGAACAGCAGCGCGAAGGTCGCGAACCGCGGCATCACGCCCGCCACACCGCCGTACGCGGCGATCTCGCGCTGCTTCGTGCGATCGACGAGCACGTTCACGCACAGCAGCATCGCGCCCGCGACGAAGCCGTACGACACGAGCTGCACGATCGCGCCTTCGACGCCGATCCGGTTGAACAGGAACAGCCCGAGCGTGACGATGCCCATGTGCGCGACCGTCGAGTACGCGAGCAGCTTGCCGAGATCGGTCTGCGCGAGCGCGATCAGGCTCGCATAGACGATCGCGAACAGCGACAGCGCGATCACGGCCGGTGCGAAGAAGTGGCTCGCGTCGGGCGTGATCGGCAGCGCGAAGCGCAGGAACCCGTACCCGCCGAGCTTGAGCATCGCGAGCATCAGCGCGGCACCCGTCGGGCCGTCCGTGTACACGTCGCTCAGCCACGTATGAACCGGCCACATCGGCACCTTGACCGCGAACGCGGCAAAGAAGCCGAGGAATACCAGCAACTGCGGTGCGAAACCGAGCTGCAGCGTGCGCCACACGGCCAGGTCAAACGTATGCGACTGCGCGTACAGGTACAGCATCGCCATCAGCAGCAGCAGCGAGCCGGCGAACGAGATGAAGAAGAACTTCACGGCCGCGTACACGCGGCGCTCACGCCCCCACGTGCCGATCAACAGGTAAAGCGGGATCAGCGTCGCCTCGAAGAAGATGAAGAACAGCAGCCCGTCCTGTGCGGCGAACACGCCGACCATCAACCCCGACAGGATCAGGAACGACGCGTAGTACTGCGCGACGCGCACCGTGACCGACTCCCACGACGCGATCACCACCACGAGCGTCGTGAATGCGGTCAGCACGACGAGCCACAGCGACGCACCGTCGATGCCGACCCGCCAGCCCGAATTGAACGCCGCCAGCCAGTTGCCGCTTTCGACGAACTGCATCGCGGCCGAGTGCGCATCGAAACCGGCGACCAGCGGGACGACGGCGACCAGCCCCGCCAGCGCACCGGCGAGCGCAATCAGTCGTGTCCGGCGCGGATGATGGTCGGAACCGGCGCGCAGCACGCACGCGCCAAACAGGATCGGAACCCAGATGGCCAGGCTCAGGAAGGGAAAATCATGCATGTCAACAAGGCCTTGATGAGGTCGCGCACTGCATCGGGGACAGGCGAAACGAAAGGAACGAAATCAAATCGACAGATAGATTTCGTGAATCGCCAATGTTGGCAAAATGTAAAGCGGTATCACGGGAAAACTTGATGCCGCTCAAGCGCAATCGGGTTAACCAGCATAAGGCGATCGATTATTTTTTGCAGCGCAGCAGCGCATCGATTTTCAGCATCGGCGCAGGATGCTGATTTTTATGAGTAATTTTTTGTATTGCTCGACGATGGATGTCGTGAAAATCGACGCAGCGCCGCAATTTTGGCGTCAACGCATCGTTTCGGAGGGCCAGGGCGCGCTGGGTGACGTCGCGTCGGGCAGTGATCGCACAGCGCTTCCTGCCTTACATGACCACTTTCATTTTTATTTCATTCGGCGTTGCCCGATGCAGGTCGGGCGCGCATGGCCGCTCCACCGTTCGGCGCCGTTCAGGCATCGCATCGTTCATGTTCCCGGCCGCTAGCGTTGATGACTCAGACGGTCCCGTACGCGCATCGTCAGGTTGTGTTGTGCGAGAAAATGGACGAAGCGGCTGTCGCGCGTTGCATAGACTGGCGATGACGCGAGCGTCGTCGCATCGACGATATGGTGCGAATCGATCATGCCGCTTGCGGCGGGCAGCGACGACTTCGACGTCTGCGTTGTGACGATCGCATCGTAACCGCGTGCGACATCCGGCAGCGCGTGCTGGTCGGACACGACGGAGAACGGATCGAGCACAAACAGCAATGCGCCCGGCTCCATCGCGACGAGCTGCGCGATGATCGCGTGGTACTTGTGCAGGACCTGCTGGCGCTCGCCATACACGTGCATGCCGTCGACCATCGCATGCCGGTAGCCGTGCAGCCGCGCGTAACGCTCGTGGTTTTCGACAAGTTCGTCGACAGGTCAATGAGAGAGGACTGTCAGAACGGAATGCGGGCTGGCCAAGAGCGTCACCTTGAGTCGCGCCAATCGATACGCAATATGTAGCGCGTTACCGCCGCTCAAGTCGAGCACTCATTGCCTGACTGGCTGCCTCGGCCAATTCCGCCTGCGGATGAGATCCGGCTGCATCGAATGAGTTGTGCGTGGATGCAGCCGAAAAAGAAAAAGCCCCGCAAGTCCGAGAACTTGCGGGGCTTTGTCACCGCTTTTGGCGGAGACGGAGGGATTCGAACCCTCGATCCAGGTTTTGGCCCAGATGCTCCCTTAGCAGGGGAGTGCCTTCGACCTCTCGGCCACGTCTCCCAAACTTTCGCTCGCACCAGGGAGGCAGTGCGACGAGAACGAAATAATATAGGGTTTCGAACCGCGCGTCAATTTCCGTGATGCATTTTCGTCAACGCATCACGAAAATTTCATCATGCCTGGTCGAGTTCGAATGCCTTGTGCAACGCGCGGACGGCCAACTCCATGTATTTCTCGTCGATCAGCACCGAAATCTTGATTTCGGACGTCGAGATCATCTGGATGTTGATGCCCTCTTCCGACAGCGTGCGGAACATCTTGCTCGCGACGCCCACGTGCGAACGCATGCCGACGCCGACGACCGACACCTTCGACACCTTCGGGTCGCCCTGCACGCGCTCGGCGCTCACATGGCCCTTCACCTGGTTGGTGAGGATGTCCATCGCCTTCTGGTAATCGCCGCGACCGACCGTGAACGTGAAGTCGGTCTTGCCCTCGACGCTCTGGTTCTGGATGATCATGTCGACGTCGACGTTCGCGTCGGCGACCGGGCCGAGGATCTGATACGCGATGCCCGGCTTGTCGGGCACGCCCATCACCGCAATGCGTGCTTCGTCGCGCTGGAACGCGATGCCGGAAATGACTGCCTTTTCCATGGTCTCGTCTTCTTCAAAAGTAATCAGGGTGCCCGAGCGCATTTCTTCGTCGAGCGCAATCAGCGGATCGGTCAGGCTCGACAGCACACGCGTCTTCACCTGGTATTTGCCGGCGAATTCGACCGAGCGGATCTGCAGGACCTTCGAGCCGAGGCTGGCCATTTCCAGCATTTCCTCGAACGTCACGCGGTCGAGGCGTCGCGCCTCTTCGACCACGCGCGGGTCGGTCGTGTAGACGCCGTCGACGTCCGTGTAGATCAGGCACTCTTCGGCATCCAGCGCGGCCGCGACCGCCACCGCCGACGTGTCCGAGCCGCCGCGGCCCAGCGTCGTGATGTGGCCGTCCGGATCGACGCCCTGGAAACCCGTGATGATCACGACCTTGCCGGCGTTCAGATCGGCCTTCACCCGCTCGTCGTCGATCGAGTGGATACGCGCCTTCGTGTACGCGTTGTCCGTCTTGATCGGCACTTGCCAGCCGGCATAGCTCACGGCTTCGACGCCGATTTCCTGCAGCGCGATCGACAGCAGGCCGACGCTGACCTGCTCGCCGGTCGACGCGATCATGTCGAGCTCACGCGGGCTCGGCTGGCTCGAAATCTCTTTCGCGAGACCGAGCAGACGGTTGGTTTCGCCGGACATCGCGGACGGCACGACCACCATCTGGTGCCCGGCCTGATGCCATTTTGCGACGCGTTTCGCGACGTTCTTGATGCGCTCGACCGAGCCCATCGAAGTGCCGCCGTATTTGTGTACGATGAGTGCCATTGTCGTTCTGAACTGGAGGAGAGACCGCACGGGCGCGCTGGGCAGGCCGCGTTGCCGTTCGGTCACGCGGCTTGTGGCTGTGGACGGACGACGAGGGGGACGGCTGGGACGCAACACGCAAGCGTGACGGATTTTGCCCGGAAGGCCGATCAGGCCGCGCAAACCGGGTACGTCACGCGGAAAACCTGCACAAATCGCTCAAAAATCGAGCCGAGCAAACGTCCGAGCGTACCCGATAGAAGCCCGCTTGACAAGCCGCTCGCCGTGTCCGCAGCCGTTCCGGCGCTGTTTACCAAATGGTGAAAATGGGCGCGCCATCGCACTGCCGGAAGCCCGCCCGCCGTTACGCGATCAGCAGGTCGGGACGCCATTCGATCCGGCGCCACGCGCCGCCGCCAGACGGCCCGTTGTCGGACAATTCGCCATCGCGGTTCACGCCAAGTCGCGGCACGTAGATCAGCCGATCGCCCGCGAACAGCAGCGGCACGTCGCGCTGCCATGCCGGCACGCCGCGCTCCTGGAACAGGTTCTTCAGCGTCCGGCCCGGGCCGCCCGGCGACGTGCGCATCCGCTCGCCGCCCGCCCGGGCGCGCGCGGCGAGCGGCGCGGCGCGCAGCAGCGCCTCCGGCACCGCGCCGGCGCTTCCCGCGTCGGCCGGCGCGAACACGTACGTGCCGCGCCATCCCGGCAGGTGCCAGACTTCCTGACCGTCCCACGCGAGCGCCGATTCCGGGTGCGGCGTGCCGGTGCCGTCGTCGGCCGGTTCGGCGCTGTCGCCCGCTTCCCAGTAGACGACGTCGCGATAGAGCCGCAGGCACTGCCCCGCGTGATCGACGCGCAGCGCATGCGCGTCGTGCGCGGCGCGCAACTGCCGCATCATGTTGGCGAGCCGGGCGGCCGATGCGCCCGGCAAACCGAGCCGGCGCATCCAGAAACGCAGCAGGTTCGCGCCGCGCGTGTCGTCGAATGCGACCAGCGACTCGCGCGACAGTGCATGACCGTCGTCGCGCGCGGCGACGGCGAAATCCAGTTCGGCCAGATCGTCGAGCAGCCGCTGCGCGGCGGCCGCATGCTGGGCCGCGCGACCGAGCGCGTCGCGAAAGCCAGGGAAATGCACGGCCAGGGCCGGCAGCACGTCGATGCGCAGCGCATTGCGCGCGTAGCGCGTGTCGCTGTTCGATTCGTCGTCGATCCATTCGAGTTCGTGCTGCGTCGCATAGCGCTCGAGTTGCGCGCGCAACAGTCGCAGCAACGGACGCACGCGCTCGACGCTCGCGCCGTCGGGACGGTAGCGCGGCGCCATGGCGGCGAGCCCCGCGATCCCTGCGCCGCGCAGCAGTTGCAGCAGCACCGTCTCGGCCTGGTCGTCCGCATGCTGCGCGAGCCACAGCGCGGCCGCGCCATGGCGCTCGCACATCGCGTCGAGCGCGGCATAGCGACGCTCGCGGGCAGTCGCCTCGATACCGAGACCGCTGTCGCGCGGCACGTCGACGCGCATCGATTCGAATTCGACACCGAGCCGAGCCGCTTCCGCTTCGGCATGCGCGACCCACGCGTCGGCGTTCGCGCTCAGGCCGTGATGCACGTGCAGCGCGACGCAGCGCGACGCGCCCGCGACACGCACGGCCGCGTCGAGCAGCACCGTCGAATCGAGGCCGCCGCTGTAGGCGATCGCGATGCGTGCATCGGACGGCATGCCGGAAAGCGCAACGCCGACCGCGTCGAGTACGACGCGGTCGGCGGAGAATTCGGTCGGTGGGATCACGAGAGGGACGCGCGCGCAGCGGCGCGCGTATCGAGCACGCGGCCGGTCATGCGCCGGGCGTGGTTTCCTTGAATTTGCCGTAGGCCATCAGGCGTTCGAAGCGGCGCTCGCGCAGCGCATCGATGCTCATGCCCTGGAACTGGCGCAGCGAATCGGCGAGCGCGCGGCGCAGCAGCGCAGCCATGCCCTTCGGATCGCGATGCGCGCCGCCAAGCGGCTCGTTGATGATCTTGTCGATCAGGCCGAGCGCCTTCAGGCGGTGCGCGGTCAGGCCCAGCGCTTCCGCGGCTTCCGGCGCCTTCGCGGCACTCTTCCACAGGATCGACGCGCAGCCTTCCGGCGAGATCACCGAGTAGGTCGAGAACTGCAGCATCATCACCGTGTCGGCCACGGCGATCGCGAGCGCGCCGCCCGAACCGCCCTCGCCGATCACCGTCGTGATGATCGGCGTCTTCAGCTCGGCCATCACGTACAGGTTGCGGCCGATCGCTTCCGACTGGCCGCGCTCTTCCGCGCCGATGCCCGGATACGCGCCCGGCGTGTCGACGAACGTGAAGATCGGCAGCCCGAACTTCTCGGCGAGACGCATCAGGCGTTCGGCCTTGCGATAGCCTTCCGGACGCGGCATCCCGAAGTTGCGCGCGGCGCGCTCCTTCGTGTCGCGACCCTTCTGGTGGCCGATCACCATGCACGGATGGCCGCCGAAGCGCGCGAGACCGCCGACGATCGACAGATCGTCCGCGAATGCGCGGTCGCCGTGCAGCTCGTGAAAATCGGTAAACAGTTCCGCAACGTAATCGAGCGTGTACGGGCGCTGCGGGTGCCGCGCGATCTGCGAAACCTGCCACGGCGACAGGTTCGCGTAGAGGTCCTTCGTCAGTTGCTGGCTTTTCTTCGACAGCCGCTCGATTTCTTCCGAAATATCGACAGCCGAGTCATCCTGCACGAATCGCAGTTCTTCGATCTTGGCCTCGAGTTCGGCGATCGGCTGTTCGAAATCCAGAAACGTGGTCTTCATGTGTTCGAATCCTTGGGTCTTGCGGCAGCGCGTATTCTACCCGCGCGGGCGACGCTCAAAACCGGCTCTCAACTATTGATGTTTAAAACCCGATAGCCAACATTCAGGCGTCGGTGTCGGATGCATCGAGGCTGCGCCACATGTACCAGGTCGCGACGGTGCGCCACGGTTCCCAGTTGGCCGCAACCTCGCGCGCCTCGCTACGCGTGACGGGTTCCCCGCTGAAGTAATTGACGCTGATCGCGCGGATCAGGCCCGGGTCGTCGAGCGGCAGCACATCCGGCCGCGACAGGTTGAAGATCAGGAACATCTCGGCCGTCCAGCGGCTGATGCCGCGGATCTGCGTGAGTTCCGCGATCACGTCCTCGTCGTCCATCGACGTCCATTTGTCGACGTGCAGCGCGCCCGACACGAAATGCTGCGCGAGATCGAGGATGTATTCGGTCTTGCGCTTCGACAACCCGCAAGCGATCAGCTTGTCCGCGCCGAGCCGGATCACCGGCTGCGGGGCGAGTTTCGGACAGGCGTCCTCGATATGCGCCCACAGCGACTGTGCGGACGGCACCGAAATCTGCTGGCCGACGACCGAGCGCGCGAGCGTGACGAACGGGTCGCCGCGCTTCACGAGATGCGCGGGACCGAACTTCGGGATCAGTTTCTTCAGGATCCGGTCGCGCTTGACGAGGTCGGCGCATGCCTTGTCCCAGTATGCAGGACGCACGACAACCTCCTCGCCGTCCGCTTCGGACACACGCGTCTTGCGGGCCGCGTCGGCGGCCGGCAGCGCAGCCGCCGGCTGCGCATGACCGTTGAGCGCGCCGTTCGGCGCGGCGCGCGTCGCGTCCGCCTTCGACGGCACGCGCTTGGCTGCCGGACGCGCGGCGACCGGGGTCGCGCGCCTGACCGGCGCTTTTCTGGCCGTTGGCATCCTGCCTCCTACCTGACGGATCGGTCAGTGGAACGCACCGCGCTCATACGCGACGCCATTCGGTCGATCCGCCCGGTTTGTCTTCAAGTGCGACGCCGGCCTCGAGCAGTTCTGCCCGGATCCGGTCCGCTTCGGCATAGTCCTTCGCCTGCTTCGCCGCGACGCGCGCGGCGATCTTCGCTTCGATCTCGTCGGCGGCGAGCGCGCCCGCCTGCGCGGCGCCGGACGCCTGCTGCAGGAACGCGCGCGGTTCGCGGCCCAGCAGGCCGAGCAGGCCTGCCAGTTGTTTCAGTTGCCGCGCGAGCGCCGCATCGCGCGTGCGATTCACCTCGCCCGCCAGTTCGAACAGCGTTGCCACCGCGACGGGCGTGTTGAAGTCGTCGTTCATCGCGGCCGCGAAACGCTGCGCATGCGGCTCGTTCCAGTCGAGCGCGAGCGTGTCGGCCTCGACATCCTTCAGCGCGGTATAGAGACGCGTGAGCGACGCGCGCGCATCGTCGAGATGCACGTCGCTGTAGTTGAGCGGCGACCGGTAGTGCGTGCGCACGATGAAGAAGCGCACGACTTCGGCGTCGTACCGCTCGAGCACTTCGCGGATCGTGAAGAAGTTGCCGAGCGATTTCGACATCTTCTCGTTGTCGACCTGCACGAAGCCGTTGTGCATCCAGTAGTTGACGAACGTCTGGCCGGTCGCGCCTTCGCTCTGCGCGATCTCGTTCTCGTGGTGCGGGAATTGCAGATCCTGCCCGCCGCCATGGATGTCGAAATGATCGCCGAGCAGCGTGCAGCCCATCGCCGAGCACTCGATGTGCCAGCCCGGGCGGCCCATCCCGTACTTCGACGCCCACGACGCGCCTTCCGGATCTTCCGGCTTCGCGCGCTTCCACAGCACGAAATCGAGCGGATCTTCCTTCGCGTCGTTCGCGGCGACGCGCTCGCCTGCGCGAAGATCGTCGAGCGACTTGCCCGACAGCTTCCCGTAGTTCGCGAACTTGCGCACCGAGTAATTGACGTCGCCGTCGGCCGCCTGGTACGCGTAACCGTTCGTCTCGAGCGTCTCGATCATGCCGAGCATCTGCGGAATGAATTGCGTCGCACGCGGCTCGATGTCGGGCCGCTGGATGCCGAGCGCGCCTTCATCCTCGTGCATCGCGCCGATGAACCGGTCGGTCAGCGACTTGATCGTCTCGCCGTTCTCGACCGCGCGGCGGATGATCTTGTCGTCGATGTCTGTAATGTTGCGCACATACGTGACCCGGTAGCCGATCGCACGCAGCCAGCGCTGGACGAGGTCGAACACGACCAGCATGCGCGCGTGGCCCACGTGACAATAGTCGTAGACGGTGATCCCGCATACGTACATCCGCACTTCGCCGGACTGGCGCGGCACGAAAACTTGCTTGTCACGCGCGAGCGTGTTGTAGATGCGCAGTGATTCCATAGAGATGAACCGTGAGCCGAAGGAGACCGCCCTGGCGAAGCTCGCCCAGCATGCGAAGCGGACCATCTGCTGCGGCGCCAGGCCGAGCGTCCTCGCTATCACATGGGGCGGTCAGGCTGCAAGCACAGCGGTGACGGCCACGAGAGGCTAAGAAAGACTGCCTGCGGCTCGCCGGAACGCGCAGACGTTTTGTTAGAATGGCTCGGAGTATAACATTCCGATTTACGCCTATGAAACCTCATCGCGGCCGCGCGCCGAGCGCTGCGACCCTCGTTGCGACCACCGTCATGGGCGTCGCGCTGACGCTGTTCGCGGCCCCCGCGGCGCATGCGCAGAAAGCCCCGGCCACCGCCGACGGCACCCCCGAAATCGACGCGTCGATCGCCGGCAAGCAGTGGAAGCAGGCGCTCGCGCAGCTCGACGCGCGCATCGCGTCGAACCCGCGCGACGTGCAGGCGCAGTTCAAGCGCGGCACCGTGCTGGCCCGCCTGAACCGCGACGACGATGCGATCCAGCAGTTCGTCGCGATCACGCAGGCGTACCCCGAACTGCCCGAGCCGTACAACAACCTCGCGGCGCTCTACGCGAAGCACGGCCGCTACGACGAAGCGCGCACCGCGCTCGTCACGGCGACGCAATCGAACCCGAGCTACTCGCTCGCGTACGAGAACCTCGGCGACCTGTACCTGCGCCTCGCGGCCGAATCGTACAAGCGTGCGCAATCGCTCGGCCGCACGAGCGGCGCGACCGCACAGCGCCTCGCCGACCTGCAGAAGATCGTGTCGCCGCCGAAGGTCGCACCGAATGCCCGCGCGGTCGCGCCGTCCACCCGCGACTACTCCGACCGCGCAGCCGCGAACGTGAGCACCACCACGCTGCCGATGTCGCCGACGTTCCAGTTCAGCGGTCCGTCGGGCGCACTGGCGGCGCCGTATGTCGCGCCGCCGTCGAAATAAGCGGCGCGGCCCCCTTTCCCTCCCAACCTGAGGATCGCAATGAAACGTCTGTTGCTGGCGCTTGGCGGCGCCGCCCTTCTCGCGACCGCGCCCGCTTTCGCGCAAACGGCCACCGCGCACCCGGTCGTGCAGCTCAAGACCTCGCAGGGCGACATCCGTGTCGAGCTCTACCCGGAGAAGGCGCCGAAGTCGGTCGCCAACTTCCTCGATTACGTGAAGGCCGGCCAGTACAACGGCACGATCTTCCATCGCGTGATCAAGGGCTTCATGATCCAGGGCGGCGGCTACAAGACCAGCTTCGAAGAGAAGCCGACCCGCGCGCCGATTCCGCTGGAGAGCCGCAATGGTCTGAAGAACCTGACGGGCACGATCGCGATGGCGCGCACGAGCGATCCGAACTCGGCCACCGCGCAGTTCTTCATCAACACGGTCGACAACAGCGGCCTCGACTACCCGAACCCGGACGGCAACGGCTATGCGGTGTTCGGCAAGGTCGTGTCGGGCCTCGACGTCGTGAAGAAGATCGAAGGCGTGGCGACGACCTCGCGCGGCCCGATGCAGGACGTGCCCGCGCAACCGGTCGTGATCGAATCGGCCAGCATCGTCTCGAAGTAAGAACCTGCC
>Ga0207695_10002790_pt1 | contig 25427 bp, 21 predicted proteins | sample KBSC54metaG_FD_184354 | JGI IMG/M metagenome (GOLD analysis project Ga0207695, IMG submission 184354) | Corn rhizosphere microbial communities from Kellogg Biological Station, Michigan, USA - KBS C5-4 metaG (SPAdes) (version 2) | ecosystem: Host-associated > Plants > Roots > Rhizosphere > Soil...
ACAATCTCTTCTGCCAGCGCCTCGACAGTTCTGGCGAATTCGCTGCCGCGTAGGCGATCGGCGACGAGCGTAGGGTCGGGCAATCCGGGCAGAGGCGGCTTCTGATCCGCAGTGAGCGTGGGCGGCATGACGAACATGCGCAGGTTGGCCAGCTCCTGGCGGAGCCGGAAGGAAATCTCCCGCGGGCTGCGCACGCTTTAGCCCGCCCTCCTCGCTGCAATGCGCCGACGGAGCGCTTCGATCAGCATGACGCGGTGCTCGCGATCCACACAGGTGAACATAGCGAGCCCAAAATAAGTAGCGGCGACAATTCCGCCGGCCAGAACCAACTGTCCGAAATTACTCCCCGGGAGCCATGTGTTCTTGAGGAGGATTGCCACGGTGATGGTAGGCACGCCGATCAATATCGGCATTACGTAAATCTCGTAGAGAAACCTCCACAGGCTCCCATCGAGACTCTTGCAAAGCAGGTAGGGTGTGTAGATGCCGCGAATCAGCAGCATCAGTCCGGAGGCGACGCAGGCCGCGCCGACAATGCCGTATCGCGGAATCACATAGATCATTCCGGCGACGTTGGCCGCGGCTTCCACCATGAGAGCTTGCGCGTATTGGTTGTGCGTGCCGAGCCCGAATAGAATCGCGCTGGAATTGTATTGTCCGGCCATCACGATCCAGATGGCGGGCACCAGGATGTAGAGGATCGGAGCGCTGTTGTCCGCGAACGATTGTTTGAGCCAGATGAGAACCAGGTCGTGTCCGTAAACGAGCAGATAGAGGGCGAGAGGCGCAAACAGAATGAAGCAGTAACGATTCGAGAACACGCCGAGGTTCCAGACGGATTCTTTCTGACCGCTGGCCTCGCGCTCGGCGGCATTCGATCGGGTGACGAGGGCGACGCGAGAGACAGCGTCCACTAGATATTGAAGAATTCGCGAAGGTAGCGCGTAATAGCCTGCTGCGGACATCCCGCGATAGCGCCCGATGAGAATGGTTGCGCTCTGACCTAGCACCAGATTCGAAACGTTCACTCCGAAAGACGGGATGCCGTACCGCACCATTTCCCTTAGCATCGGCCGGCTGGCGAAGCGCCATGGGGCGAGATGCAACTGGGGGAAAACCCGGCGGAAGCTCATTACGTTCATGGCGTATCCGATGGCCTGCCCGGCCATGTAGACACCGCCCAGCGCACGCAATCCATATCCCATGGAGAGCACCGTAATGATGCCCACGGAACGGAAGAACAGCATGATGGCGTAGGAGCGTGTGGTGAGATCGAATCGCTGAAATCCGTCGAGCGCCGAGGTGAAAATATGCACCATCTGGAAGAGACCGTATGAGATGCCAGTGATCAAAAACAGGGCGGCGATATCGTGGCGGTCCTGCGCCGAGGTTTTGGGAAACATTAAATCCACATGTTGCGAGGCGAAGATGGCGATGGAAATCAAAACGGCCGATACGGCGCTGAAATAAAGCATCGCCGTGTTCATCACCACGTTGATCTTTTCCGGTTCGTTGCGCGCGCGGAAGCGGGCGAGAAAATTCGTCACCGCGGTGTTGAAACCGAGATCGAAGAACCACAGATAATCGATCAACGAAGTGACGAGCACCCAGATGCCGTAGCGATTGTCGTCCAGTTTCCTGATTAGAAACCGGGAGATAAAAACGCCGACGAAAATGTTGAGGGCGACGCCTCCCCAACTCCAGAGCACGTTGGCCAGGAAGTGCGGTCTGCGAGTTGATGAAGCATCCGCCTGATCCTCTGCTGCTGGTGAAGACATATTCTCTCCCATCGTACACTTGGATGAGGAGTCATCCGCGAGCATGTGTGGGATCGCCGGATTCTGGCGTTGGCGGCAAGGGGCATCGGTCGACGAGGTGCGCGCGATGTGCGATCAGATCGTCCATCGCGGTCCTGACGACGAAGGGTTCCATGTCGACGGTGGCTGCGCGATCGGCATGCGGCGGCTGAGCATCATCGATCTGGCCACCGGGCATCAGCCGATTTCGAACGAAGATGGGACGGTTTGGATCGTGTTCAACGGCGAGATTTACGACTATCAATCGCTGCGCCACGACTTGATTGCTAAGGGCCACAGCTTTCGAACGCAGAGCGACACTGAGACGATTGTCCACCTTTATGAAGAGGAAGGCGTGGAGGGAATTCAGCGTCTTCGCGGTATGTTTGCCTTCTGCATTTGGGATGCGCGTAAACGTCAACTGCTGCTGGCGCGGGACCGTTTTGGGAAGAAGCCGCTTTACTACGCCGTGTTGCCCGAGGGTATTTATTTCGGCAGTGAGATGAAATGTTTGCGGGCGGCTGGGGTGCCGCAGGAAATCGACGAAGAGGCTTTACGGCTGTATTTTCAATTCAACTACATTCCAGAGCCTCACAGCGTTTTTAAGGCAATTCGCAAGCTGCCGGCCGCGTCGTGGTTGACTTGCGATGCTCAGAGCAGCGTCAAGCAGGGGCGATACTGGCGCGTTCCAACGCCGGCGGAAACGGCGGGGCCGGAACTAACCGAACAAGCCGCTCGCCATCGTCTGCGCGAACTCTTCGACGAATCTGTGCGTATCCGAATGATCGCCGACGTGCCTCTGGGTGCCTTCTTGAGTGGGGGCATCGACTCCAGTTCGGTGGTCGCTTCTATGGCGCTGCAATCTCCCGAGCCAGTGAAGACTTTTTCGATTGGATTTGAAGAGGCCGCGTTCAACGAACTTGAATGGGCCGGCGAAGTGGCGAAGCGGTACAAGACGGAGCACCATCAGATACTGGTCAAGCCCGATTCCATCAATCTGATTACCCGCCTGGTGCGGCACTTCGACGAACCGTTCGCCGATTCTTCCGCGATACCAACTTTCATCGTGTCCGAGTTCGCGGCGCGCCATGTGAAAGTCGTTCTTACGGGTGACGGCGGCGATGAACTGTTCGACGGTTACGAGAGCTTCTTTCTGGTCGATAAACTGCGCCGGTTCGACTACATTCCGGGTGGTTTGCGAAGTGCGATCGGGAGTCTGGCGGGTATGCTGCCTTATTCGGCGTATGGAAAAAATTATCTTCGCGCGATCAGCCGTCCGAATCCTCTTGAGCGGTATTTCGAGACGAACTACGCGCCGTATTTCCTGCGTCAGCGGCTGTTCCAGTCGAAGTGGCTCCTCCCTACCAACGAGGCGTATTTGCGGCGTGCCTTTGTGGATTGCCTGTTGCCTAATGGCGCCGACATCCTTTCACAAGTAGCGTATTTCGAAGCGACAGCCAAGCTGACAGGCGACATGTTGGTGAAAGTGGACCGGATGTCGATGGCGAATTCGCTAGAGGTCCGCTGTCCGATGCTCGATCACGAACTGGCGGAATTTGCAGCGCGGCTTCCGCACTCCTGGAAGATGAAGAACGGGCGCGGTAAGCAGATTCTGCTCGAGGCGATCGGCGACCGTCTGCCGGCCGGGTTGATCACACGACCCAAGCAGGGCTTCGGTGTGCCGTTGGGAGATTGGTTCCGCGGCGAGTTGCGCGAATTTCTTTGGGATCACCTGACCAGCGACCGTTTTCTGAATCGCGGGATCGTCTCGAAGGAATTCATGCTCGCGCTGTTGAAAGAACATGCCACTGGGCGGCGCGAAAATTCGCACTGGCTGTGGGCGCTGCTGATGCTCGAGTTGTGGTTCCGCGAATACGAGAGTCCTTTGCCTGTTGAATCGTCCGATGCGGTTCCGGATCTGCAAGAACGGTTCTGACGGTGGCGGCCGAAATCGTCTTTCTTCTCTCTGCTGCTTTTGTGCTTTATGTGCTGGCCGGATATCCTCTGTTGCTGGCGGTGCGGTCTCGCGACGGTGGCCAGCCAGTTGCCAAGGCGCCTTTTGACTATTCGGTGTCGGTGCTGTTGGCGGTGCATAACGGCGAGCGATTCATTGCTGAAAAATTGCGCACCATTTTCGAACTCGACTATCCTCGCAACCTGCTCCAGGTGATTGTGATTTCGGATGGATCGACAGATTCCACCGAGCAGATGGTGAAAGAATTTGGGCGAGGAGTGGAATTGATTTCGGTTCCCGGCGGAGGGAAGGCGGCGGCGTTGAACGCAGGTATGGCACGCGCCTCAGGACATATTCTGTTCTTTACCGACGTGCGCCAGCGCCTTGCGCCGGACAGCCTTCGCAATCTGGTGGCCTGTTTTTCGGATCCGGAAGTTGGCGTGGCCAGCGGCGAATTGATCATCCTGGATGGCGTGACGCGGGAGGAAGCGAGCGTGGGACTTTACTGGTGCTATGAGAAATGGATGCGCCGCCGGCTGAGCCAGATCGATTCGGTGATGGGTGCGACTGGGTGTATCTATTGCATGCGCCGTTCGCTGGCTGTCCCCATGCCCGCCGATACGTTGCTCGACGACGTGTATCTTCCGATCGCTACGTTTTTGCGTGGTTTCCGTGTGATTTGGGACGGCAGCGCCAAGGCCTACGATTACCCGACGCCCTTGGATGCGGAATTCCGGCGCAAGGTGCGAACGCAGGCGGGCGTCTACCAATTGATTGGAGCGTATCCGCAGCTTCTTGGGCCAAAGAACCGGATGTGGCTCGACTTTGCATCGCATAAACTGGGCCGGCTTCTGCTGCCCTTTGCGTTGATCCTCATCGCAATTTCCAGCTTCTTCCTGCCCGATCCGTGGCGGTCCCTCGCTCTGCTCGGACAAGCTGCGTTTTACGGCCTCGCCTTGCTCGATTTGGTGATGCCGGACTCTTTTCCGATGAAGCGGCTAACATCTCCGATACGAACTTTTGTCGTTCTGATGGCGGCGGCTTTGTGTGCGGTATCGATCCTCGTTCGACCGGCGAGCAGTTTTTGGAAGCCGCGAGCATGAGCGCTCCGACACCGGTTTTGCTGATGGCACGCGAGCTCGGTTTGGGCGGAAGCGAGCGCCAGTTGACTGAAGTCGCCCGTTCGCTCGATCGATCACGTTTTTCCCCGCACGTTGGCTGCATGTCGGCGGGCGGCCTTCGGACTGAGGCTCTGAAGGCCGCCGGTGTACCCGTGGTGACCTTTCCGGTTCGATCGTTCTATCGGCCTTCCACCGTCGCCTGCGCTACGGAACTCATTTCCTTCATCCGCAAGGCGGGCATCCGGTTGGTACACACCTTCGACACACCGATGAATCTGTTTGGCGTCCCACCGGCGTGGTTGTCGCGAGGTCCGGTTGTACTTTCGAGTCAGCGCGCTTTTCGCGAACTTTCCTCCGGGGTGCAGCGGCGATTGCTGCGTGTGACGGATCACCTTGCCGACGGCGTTGTGGTGAATTGCGAGGTGCTCCGGCGGCACTTGATCGACGACGAAGGCGTGTCTGCATCGAAGATTCACGTTTGCTATAACGGCATCGACCTTGCTGAATTCAATCCCGGAAACAGGCAGCCGTGCGATTCGGTAACCATAGGAGTTGTTTGCGCATTACGTCCCGAAAAAGGACTGCCCACGTTGATCGAAGCGTTCTCGCGGATTCGCGGGGAGGCAAAGTTGGTGATCGTAGGCAGTGGCCCAATGCGCGACGAATTACGTTGGAAGGCGGAGCCTTTGGGAGCACGCTGCCAGTTTGAGCCGGCCACTAATAAAGTGGCTGCCCGGCTGCGGCAGATGGATATTTTCGTACTGCCTTCGCTTTCTGAAGCGCTGTCGAATTCGCTGATGGAAGCCATGGCTTGTGGGTGTTCCGTGGTGGCGAGCCGGGTCGGCGGAAACGTGGAACTGGTCGAGGACGGGCGCACCGGGTTTTTGTTTGAGAAAAGTGACGCCGCGCAACTAGCATCGGTTCTAGAGAGGCTGATCACGGAGGAGTGGTTGCGCCGGGAAATGGGGACCGCTGCCGCTAATTTCATCCGTGAAGGTTTTTCGCTCGATACGTCGGTCACCCGGATACAGTCGATTTACGACACAATGCTTAGTATCTGAACTGAGGAGGTACTCCCATGCGCCAGCTCTTGAGAAAAACGCGCAAAACGGACTCGCTGCGGCGGTCTCGGCTTGCGTGTTCCTTTCCAACTTGGTGCCGCACCTTCGCGGCCTTTGCGCTTTTGAGTCTGCTCGCACTCCTGCCCGTTCTCCGAGCCGACGAACTTCCCATCGTCAACAACGTCGAGCCGCAACCGCTCGCTGCCCAGGTGACTCGCCTTCTCGATTCGCTGGATATGCTGGGCGATCCGCTCGCGAAACCGGATGAGGACAATCTCCGCCGGCTCGCGGCGTCGGGTAAAGGCGTCGAAGAGATGCAGCGCATCCTTGACAAGTATTGTCTGGCCGGCGTCAATATTAATCCGGAAAGCCGCGTGAAGGTGCAGGAGGGCACGGCTAAGCCGGAGCTGGTGGAACAAGGCTGGCGCACATTCCTGGTGAAGGTTCAGAACGAAGCGGGTGTTACGGCGGCGCTTGCCGCCTACAGTCCGAGCGCCGGAATGGTGGCCAACCGGCCGGAGGGCGTAGCGCCGCGCCTCTTTCTCGACGTTCAGATGTACAATAAGCAGCCGATGCGGGCGCACTTATCAGGCCTCGCGGTGGAATATCGAATTCTGCAGATTTATTCCCGCGACCCCGGCAAACGCGAGGCGAAACTCATCTTCGACGTCGGACAAGGGACTCAGGATCTCGGCTTCCGCAATGAGATCGATATTCTTTTCACAGCGCGTTCGGCCAATAAAGTCACGCTTCACGTCTTTGATTCGGACGGCAAGCCAACTACGGCGAGTTTCCTGATACGCGATGGTCACGGCCACGTATATCCCTCGCAAGCGAAGCGACTCGCGCCCGACTTTTTCTTCCAACCGCAGATTTATCGGGCGAACGGCGAATCGATTCTGCTGCCGGACGGCGACTACACAGTGGAGTACACGCGCGGTCCGGAATACCGCAAACAAGTGCAAAAAATCTTGGTCAAGGACAAGCCGCTCGAACTCACATTTCGTCTCGACCGCTGGATAGATCCGGCTAAGCTTGGCTACTATTCCGGTGATCATCACGTTCACGCCGCCGGATGCGCACACTATGACAAGCCGACCGAAGGCGTCTACCCCCAGGACATGATGCGCCATATCCTGGGCGAAGATCTAAAGATCGGATCGGTGCTCTCCTGGGGACCCGGATGGTACTTTCAGAAGACGTTTTTTGACGGCAAGGACAATAAGCTTTCGACGCTCGACAACCGGATGCACTATGACGTGGAGGTTTCCGGTTTCCCGTCCAGCCACACCGGCCATATTGTTCTGCTCGAATTGAAGCAGGAAGATTATCCCGGCACCACGCGCATCGAGGACTGGCCGAGTTGGGGAATCCCGGTCTTTCGCTGGGCAAAATCGCAGGACGCCATTACCGGGTTTGCGCACTCGGGTTGGGGACTTGCTCTCAAGGAACCGAAGCTGCTGTCTTATGAAATGCCTCCTTTCGATGGCATTGGCGCGAATGAGTACATCGTTGGCGTGACGCAAGGGCTGGTCGATTTTATTTCTACCGTCGACACGCCATATCCGTGGGAACTGAATATTTGGTATCACACGTTGAACGCGGGATATCGCACGCGCATCAGCGGCGAAACCGATTTTCCGTGTATCTACGACAGCCGCGTGGGATTAGGCCGCAGTTACGTGCGCCAGAAGAAACTCGATTACCGCGATTGGGCGGAAGGCATTCGCGAAGGAAGAAATTACGTTTCCGACGGCAAGAGCCACATCGTGGATTTCAAGGTGAACGACCAGCTCATGGGCGAGGGCTCGAGCGAACTCAAGATGGCGCAGCCGTCCGAGGTGGCGATCACGGCCCGTGTGGCCGCGCTGCTCGACGATGCTCCGGATGAAAAGATCCGGAAGCTGAGTTATGATCAGAAGCCGTATTGGGACCTGGAGCGGTCGCGCATTGGCGATACGCGCACGGTGCCGCTGGAGTTAGTCGTGAACGGGCAAGCCGTGGCGCGCCAGGAGATCACCGCCGATGGGCAGATGCGCGACGTTGTTTTTCACTACAAGGTAGACCGGAGCAGTTGGGTGGCCTTACGAATCCTTCCGTCTTCGCATACCAATCCGATTTTTGTGACGGTGGGCGGCAAACCGATTCGCGCCTCGCGCCGTAGCGTTGATTGGTGTCTGCGGGCTGTGGATCAGTGTTGGTCGCAGAAGGAATCAAAGATCCGGCTGGAGGAGCGGGGCGAGGCTTTGCGGGTGTATGAGAGTGCACGGCAGGCTTACCGGCAGCGGCTTCAGGAATCTGACGTCGAATAAACGTGCTTCATTCGGTCCACGGATTTAGGATTTGGATTCCGCAACGGTCGAAGTCTCTGGCGTTGCGGGTGGCCACCGCAGCACCGTGAGATTGCGCGATTGCCGCAATCATGGCATCGAATTGTGAGATCGGACGACCCGCCGCCTCTCGTCCCGATGCGATCTTTGCAAACACCCGGGCCGCTTCGTCATCGAACGGCAGGATTCGACCGCGAAAATCCTCGGCGAAGATCTTTTCGACTACTGCGGACAATTGTGACCGCCGCTTGCCTGCGGGCAGCAACTCGATACCACACAGGATTTCTGCCGTAGTGATGGTTGTCGTGAACACCATCCCCTTTTCCTGCGCCGCCAACCAGCGCAGCACCACGCTCGCGGGTAAGGGCTTGAGAGCTTCCGAAAGTACGTTTGTGTCGAGAACGATCACTTCACGAGTTTCGGGGGACGTCGAACGGCCTCACGCGGCGGGATGGTAAGTTCAACACCACCAAGGGGGGCGATGTGCCGCCGGATGGACTCCGCAAGGTTGGGTCCATCATTCGTAGCGACCCCCGCTTTCAGAATTTCGCGCGCTTCTTCTTCCATAGACCGGCCGTGACTGGCTGCGCGGATGCGAAGCCTGAGCTTAATCGTGTCGTCCAAGCTTCTTATTGTTAGACTCGCCATACAGCAATGATAGCATTGCAATCATCGCTGGTATTGCTCACAGGCCTGAAACTCCGCTCCCTTGACTCCGGCACTCCTAATTTTCTCGTAGATTGGACTGGTAACCAGAATCGCCTTAAATGCCGTTTCGGTCACACCAAAGTACTCACGTGATTTGGACATCGAGTTCACAACGCCCAATGGAGATGGGAAGAAACCCCGACATACCGGAGTGTACTTGTCTCGTCCGCATCGAAGGCACGTCGTGTGGCGCGAGGCGGCCACGTCGAGGGTTACTTCTTGAGGAATGGTCAATTGTACAACAGAGTCGAGCTTTGCACCCGTCTTATGCCGCAACACCGGCTGATTTTCAATTCCAAACGGCTGAAAGATCGCGTCCCAGACCTCAGTTCTGACAAAGAGTTCATCAGGAACCCAGTTCAACCGCAAAATGGATCGGCGTCCCCATACCGGATCCGCTTTCATCCGGAAAGGAGCAGTTTGGCGAGCACCGGCAAGGCAGACCTCGCAATAAGTGCGTAGAACGTAGGTGGCGGCGAAGTACGGAAGATATCTGGCGCCAGGTACCGCTACTACATCCGACGGTTCGGGATAACCGCGTGTCCAGCATGGTCCGACCGAGAGGGATTTCGCTGCGTCCCGCTCTTGCTGAGTGAACTCCGTCCAAGTTCGATGCCAAATTCGATTTTCACCGGAAGCTTGCTCATGGAGTAGCGTTGCGACGCTCCCCCATCGTGGATCGTCCTCTGGCATCTCGCAGTAAAGAGGCCCTTTGGAAGGGCGCGCCTCGGGAGGTGGGTCGCCGTATTTCTTTAAATCAATCCCACTTCTGCGAAGCTCCTCAATGCCGGATATGTTGGGTTCTCCAATACCGATGTGATGGAAGATTCGCGTAGTCTATTCTAAATGCGCCTGTTAGCCACTCGATCCGCGCCTCACGCAATTTCTGGCGAACCAAAGCCCGGCAGCAACGTATAAATTGCATGAACAAATCGATGCTATTCGTGTTTCTACCCGTTCTCGCTGCCGCTGCGGACGTCACCGGATCGTGGAATCTGAAGATGGTGCGGTTCGGCGAGGAACTTGATGCCGCCAGAGTCGAGCTGAAAGTCGACGGATCGAAGCTTACCGGGACACTCAATGAGTTGAAGCTAGAGGGCACTTTTCAGAACGATATCGTGAGCTTCGTTGCGACGCGCCCGAACGGCAATGTTTTCGGAAAGCTGGAAGGCCGCGTCCAGGGCGACGAGATCACCGGAACGATCAAGCAGGACAAGGATGAATTCGCTTGGAAGGCCAGCCGCGCCAAGGCCACTGCTCCGCCACAGTCCCGCACGTTCGAGCCCACGAAGTTCCATCGCGTGTTCTCAGGCGGTATTGCACCCGCGATGCACATCAATCCCGGCGACACCATTCGCACGACAACCGTGGACGCAGGCGGGACCGATGCGAAGGGCGTGCGCCGATCGTTGGGAGGGAATCCGGAGACCGGCCCGTTCTATGTAGAGGGAGCGATGCCGGGCGACACCCTGTCGGTGAAGTTCCATCGCATCCGGCTGAATCGCGATTCGGCAGGGAGCGGCGACCGCATCGTGCCATCTGCGCTGAATCCCGGCTACTTTCGCAACGCGAAATTCGATGACAAATTCAACGCGGAATGGAAACTGGACAGCGCCGGTGGGTACGCCACACTGGCCAAGCCTACCGACAAACTGAAGAACTTCCGGGTGAAGCTGCAGCCGATGCTAGGATGTGTCGCCGTGGCTCCGCCGGCGAATCAATCGGTTCGCAGCGGGTGGCTTGGCTCGTTCGGCGGAAACATGGATTATAACGGGCTGCGGGAGGGTGTGACCGTCTACCTGCCGGTCTACCAGGAAGGGGCGTTGCTGTTTGTGGGCGACGGTCACGCCGCTCAGGGCGATGGTGAATTGAATGGCGACGCACTGGAAACGTCGATGGATGTCGAGTTCACGGTGGACCTGATTCGCGGCAAGAGCACGCAAGGGCCGCGGATGGAGAACGAGGAATACCTGATGGCTTCGGGGATCGCGAACTCACTGCCAGAGGCGCTACAGATCGCTACCACAGAACTTGCCCGCTGGCTGGAACGGGATTACAAATTAAGTGCCAACGAATCCAACGTCGTTTTGGGCACTTCCATCCGGTACGATATTGCAGAAGTCGTCGATCCGCAGGTGCATATCGTGGCGAAGATCAGCAAAGCCGCATTGGCAACCCTAACCAAGTGAGGCACTCACCTAGCTGAGGCTCGCCAAAAACTTAATTCTTCTGCGCGACCGTTTCCACTTTCTCGTAGACGCCGACACTTGTCACGCTCTTGCCATCCTTGTCCGTTGAGGTCGTCGTAATCGTCATCACCTGGCCATTCTTCGAGACGACGCGGCGGCTGGTGGCAATCACCTGCATTGCCCTTAAGTACGAAGCCACAACAGTATTCGAATCGATTCGCTTGAGCGAGACAGGCGCCAGCAACCCGTTTGCGCCCATCACGATCACCTCTGCGCCATTGTAGTCCGCTGTATAGCGAGCCTGACTCTTGCGGCCATTGGCATACTCGGTCTCGGACCGGTACCGGATGCAGTCCCCCGCTGTCTCCATCTCGATCACCATCGATTTAGGACACTCGCCCGGCGCGTACTTGGACTTGCGTGCGTTGAGCTTCCAGGTGCCCGCGAAAGGGTCAGCGGCCGCCATCACGATCGACGCTGTGAGAACCGCGGAAATCATCAGATATGAGTAGGTTTTCATGTTTCTCCAAAAGTAAGGGGCCTCCCGGACGGGAGACCCCTAACTGTAATCAGATTGGTTTAGAGTGACCGCAGAAAATCCAGAATGGACTGCTTATCGGTTTCCGAAAGCTGATTGAACGCGTTGACCACAGAGTTAGCCTCCGATGGACCGTACGTGTACGAGGAAAAGTCCTTCGCCGGATTGTCGCCACCGTTGGAGAAGATGGCAGAGTAGTGATCCTGAATCGCGACCAGCAGATCGCTCGTCCGGCCATCGTGAAGGAAGAACAGGCGTTGCCCTATACCCCAAAGAGGCGTTGTACGAAACTCATTGGGACCCGCGGCGCCTTGAGAGATGTTGTCGGCGAGAGTGGCGCCCATGTTGTGAACCAGCAGGTCGGAGTAGAGATTGACCGACCGTCCGCGTAAGGCAACGGTGTGCGGACCAATTTCCTGGGAGGGGTTAACCGGATTTGGAACGCCGGGTATCTGGAATGATGGATTGTGACACATCGCGCAGCCGACGGTACTGAACAGTTGCTGGCCGCGCTGAGCGCTGGCAGTGAGCGCGACTGGTTGCGGTGCGTCGACAAAACGCATGAATACTGTGAGCATGAGCCAGGCCGGCATGATCTTCAACGGATTGTTATAGAGAGCAGGCTCGGTGCGCGGAACGTCGAAAGGCTCGTAGGCTACGTTACAACCGGGGTCCTCGCTGCGTGAAATGGGAAAAATGTCGTTGCTGATGCCCATCTCAACGTTATAGGCCTCGCCAGCGAAAGTGGTGATGGAGCCATTCTGCGCCTTCCATCCGAAGCGGCTGATGGTGCCGTTATTCGGCACATTGTTGGTGTGTCCGCTAATGCCGAGCGCGGTCTTCTGAAACTGATTGGCTGCCATGTTGGCGCGGATAGCAGAATCCGGAATGCTTTCGATCAGACCCAGACCGAATAACTGTAGAGGGATGCGGAACGCAATATTCTGGTTGTTCACCGCCGAATTAAAGTCCGGCTGTTGCAAAGTGCAGTTCGGCGCGTCCGAGCGGCCCTGGAGCGTGAACAGGCTGTGAACGCCGCCATCGCGTGAATTGTCGGGGTTGAACTTGAAGCGAACCTCGCGGAAGGCGCCAGAGGGACTCTCGGCGGGCCGGGTGAGATGCCATCGGGCCGTGTCAGTGGTCATGAAAGTGGAAGACAACCATTTCGTGCTTCGTGAGGAGAAACACATGAGTGGCAACGGAAGTACCCGGGGAGTTCATCCCGGCACCTGAACCATCTTGGAGTGATGAGATTCCCGCGTAAACTGAACGCCGCGCCGGCTAGATGATTCGTGGCTCACGTTACAATGAGGTAATGATTCGGTTTGCGGCTCTGCTTGCGTTACTGGTATCCGTTTGCGCGCCGTCATTTGCCGAAACATTTCTGATAATCCCATTCTTTAATCACTCCAAAGACGCCAATCTCAATTGGATCGGCGAAAGTCTGTCAGAGGCCATCCGGGAGGCGCTGGCTGGTCAAGGCGCGATGGTCATCGACCGCGATAACCGGCGTGAAGGCTACCGGCGCCTTTCGATGAAGCCGAATACTTTACTCACAAAAGCTTCGGTAGTGGTGCTGGGCGAAGCGGTTGATGCCGACCAGGTGATCTACGGGTCCTATGAATTGTTGCCGTCTGCCGATTCTCCAGCCAAGAGCCGTGGGAGCCTGCGGATCACTGCGCAGATTCTCGACCGGAAGAAGATGACCCGTGGTCCGGAATATATGGAAGTCGGCGCGCTGGAGGATCTGGCCCGGCTCCAAACGCATCTCGCCTGGCAGACGCTGGAGTTTTCGACGCCCAAAACAGCACCTTCCGAGCAGGAATTCCGCAACAGCCAGCCGGCCATTCGCCTGGATGCAATCGAGAATTATGTTCGCGGCCTGCTGGCAAATTCGTCCGATCAGAAAATGAATTTCCTGCTGCAAGCAGTACGGCTCGATCCGAAGTACTCCCAGGCGAACTATCAGCTTGGCCGCCTTCTTTACGAGAAAAAGAGCACTCGCGCGGCTGCGGATACTCTACAAAAAGTTGCCGCAACGGACGATCACTTCCGAGAGGCTACTTTCTTGCTTGGACTGTGCCGTTTTTATCTCGGCGATTATCAGGGTGCGCAGGAATCGTTCCAGCTTGTGAGTCAGACTGTGCCCTTGAACGAAGTGTTGAATAATCTGGGGGTGGCTCAACTGCGGCGGAACTTGCTCGGCAACGCACTGCAGAACCTAAAGAAAGCTCTCGACGGTGATACCGCTGATCCCGACTACCAGTTCAACGTAGGTTATGCTCTCTACAAGCTAGGAAATTTTCCGGCGGCCATGGACCGGTTCCGCGCCGTGCTTGAACGCGTACCGGAGGATCAGGCCGCTACTGTCATGTTAGGGCTTTGTCTGAAGCAGCCGAATACACGGGCCGCCGAAACTCGATCTGAGGGATTAGAACGATTGAAGACGAATTACGAAGAAAGTGCGTATTGGCAGCTTAAAGCGGTTCTTGAACCAAAGCGGTAATCGATATAATCAGTGGCTAGGCTGATGATGGAAGCTTACGGGCTCACGGACCCGGGTTGTGTCCGGCCAAATAACGAGGATTATTACCTTCTGGTACCAAAGCTGGACTTGTATCTGGTGGCAGACGGTATGGGAGGCGCTCAGGCCGGCGAGCATGCATCCAAACTTGCCGTTGAAACCGTGGCCCGCCGCTTGAATACTTCAGCCGAAGGAGACGCGGAGACGCTGCTGCAAGCTGTGGAGGAGGCGAATCGTTGTGTTCTGGACGCTGCCGGCCAGGATTCGCGGCTCCACGGAATGGGTACCACGCTGACCGTGTGCTGGAAGTCGCACGACGACTTGCTCTTCGCCAACGTGGGGGACAGCCGCGCATACGTCTTCCAGGACAATCAACTCCTGGTCATCACCGAGGATCAGACCTGGGTCAACGAGGTTGGGCGCAAGCTGGGCATTGGAGATGATGCGCTGCGGACGCACCCGATGCGGCATGTTCTGACCATGGCGATCGGCGTCAGCGATTCCTTGCGCGTGCAGACATACGCAGTGCGGCTCAAGCCGGGCGCGCAGTTTCTTCTCTGCAGCGACGGACTGCACGGTGTGGTTGCGACAGCGAAGATCGCGGAAGTTCTGGCCGGCAACGGAAGTCTCGAGAACAAGTGCCGCGGGTTGGTGGAGGCTGCGAAAGAGGCTGGTGGTCCGGACAACGTGACTGCAGTGATTCTGCGCAACGCGAATTCGATACACTGACTAGGTGAAGCGTGACCACCTGAAGCCGATTGCGCTTACCATCGCCGGCTCCGATCCTTCAGGCGGCGCAGGCATCCAGGCCGATCTCAAGACATTCCATCAGTTCGATGTGTACGGCGAGGCGGTCATCACGCTCATCACCGTCCAAAACACCAGCCACGTTTCGCACGTGGAAGCGTTGTCTCCGCATCTGGTAATCGAGCAGATCCGCGCGGTGGTCGACGATATACCGCCGCACGCGGCAAAACTGGGAGCGTTAGGAACGCGCGAGATCGTTGAAGCGCTGGCACGGGAAGCGGAGCAATTTCGATTTCCCCTGGTGATCGATCCGGTAATGATCAGCAAACATGGCGCACCGCTCATGACACGCGAAGCGCGCGAGGCTGTCCGGGATCTTCTGATTCCCCGCGCGGCGCTGCTGACGCCGAATCTGCCCGAGGCATCGTTGCTGGCCGGTATTGAAATTAACGGGCTCGACGCCATGCGCGAAGCGGCCCGGCGGCTTCAGGACTTGGGCGCGAAAGCGGTGCTGGTAAAAGGCGGTCATCTGTCTGGCGTTGCGACGGATATTCTCTATTTCGACGGCGAATTTCTAGAATTCTCGTCGGAAAGGATTGAAACTCAGCATACTCACGGCACTGGCTGTACGTACTCGGCGGCGATCACCGCATGTCTCGCGATGGGCGATTCGCTGCCTGATGCCGTGCGCCGGTCGAAGGCGTTTATCACCGCGGCGATCCGCACCAATCCCGGACTCGGGCATGGCTGTGGGCCGGTGAATCATCACGCGGCCGTGCCGGTTCTTTCACACAAATGACTCGACGTGATTTGTTACAGAGCGTGGGTGCAGTGATTGCGGCCGATCAACTGCTGAATGCCGCGCCTGCGCTGGAGCCTTCGACGTTTCCCGACACACAACCGCTGACTTGGGAAGGCGATCTGGCCGACAAGATGATGGATGGCGCGCACCGGTTCGTGGAGCGCAAGATCGCGGAATCGATTCAGTCGCGTCAGAAATACTGGAAGCGCGATCTCTCGTCGCGCGAGGCCTACGAGAAATCGGTGGAGCCCAACCGTGCGCGGTTCCGGAAGATTATCGGCGTCGTGGATGCGCGTGTGCCGGTGGTGATGGAGCGGTTTGGGGATGAGGACAATCCTACGCTGGTTTCGGAGACGGATGCGTACCGCGTCTATCAGGTCCGCTGGCCGGTGCTGGAAGGTGTCTTCGGAGAAGGTTTGCTGCTGGAACCGAAAGGGGCGATTCGGGCACGCGTGGTGGCCGTTCCCGATGCTCCTCAGACTCCCGAACAACTTGCCGGGCAATCCGGATACCGCCTGGCGGAGAACGGTTTCGAAGTTGTTATCCCAACGTTGATTGATCTTGGGTCGCGGTGGGCGGGCCATCCGGAGATTCGGATGACTCCTCAGACGCACCGTGAATGGATCTATCGCCAGGCGTATCACATGGGGCGTCATATTATCGGCTACGAGGTGCAGAAGGTGCTCGCGGCCGTTGACTGGTTTCAGCGCAAAGATCCCGGCGGAAAGGTCGGAGTCGCGGGTCACGGCGAAGGTGGATTGATTGCCTTTTATGCCGCTGCGGTGGACATGCGAATCGATGCGGCGTCGGTGAGCGGTTACTTCGGGTCGCGCCAAGCCGTGGCATCGGAGCCGATCTACCGGAACGTTTGGTCATTGCTCCGTGAGTTCGGTGATGCCGAGATTGCCACGCTCATCGCTCCGCGCGGGCTAGTAGTCGAAGGTGTGGGAGCACGGGCGGAGTTTGATCGAATCGACGAACTTACTCGGGCTGGATTCCAACCCAAGCAATTGGTCCGCACTGGTTCGCTGGAGGATTTTGCCGGACTCCTTGGGTTTAAATCAGATTTGCCGTTCTCTGGCACGGCGCCGATTGATGCGCGGCGGTCCTTCGATCCTGGGGAGCGCCAGAAGCGCCAGGTGCGCGCTCTTGAGGGGCATGTGCAAGGGCTGGTCCGTGCGTCTGAACATACCCGTGAGCAGTTCTTCCTTTACAAGGTCATGCCGGAGTTCACGGACGAGACCTTCACCCGAGTGCTTCGGCATCCGACTTATTCGCCGGCAAAGTTCATTGAGGCGAGCAAGCCGTATCGCAAATATTTTTGGGAAGAGGTGCTAGGCAAGTTTGAGGAGCCGCTACTCCCTCCGAACGCCCGTACCCGGAAGGTCTTCGACAAAGAGAAATGGACCGGCTATGAGGTAGTGCTGGACGTTTGGCCAGAAGTCTTTGCCTGGGGTATTTTGCTGGTGCCGAAGGATTTGAAGCCGGGAGAACGGCGGCCGGTCGTGGTTTGCCAACACGGTCGACGAGGTATTCCTACTGATGTGGTAACAGGTGACGACCCCTATTATCATGATTTTGCGGCCAAACTTGCGGAACAAGGGTTCATCACGTTCGCCCCACACAATCTCTATCGTGGCGAGGAGCGGTATCGAACGCTATCCCGCAAGGCTAACGGCGTGAAAGCGTCGTTGTTCTCCTTTATTATCAGCCAGCATGACCAGCTTCTGCGCTGGCTGGGAACGCTGCCTATGGTGGACTCCAAGCGCATTGCTTTCTATGGATTGAGCTATGGCGGCGAGACGGCGGTCCGGGTTCCTACGATCTTAGAAGGTTATTGCCTTTCGATCTGTTCCGGTGATTTCAACAACTGGGTTCGAAAGGTGGCGGCGACCGACGAACGCTTCAGTTTCATGTACAGCATCGAATGGGAGATGCCGTATTTCGACATGGGTAATACATTTGACTACGCCGAGATGGCCTACTTGATGTTACCCCGGCCCTTCATGGTGGAACGCGGGCATTGGGATCAAGTCGGACGCGACCAGTGGGTGGCGCACGAGTACGCTAAAGTGACTTGGCTCTACGCGCAATTTGGGCTAGCTGACCGAACCGAAATCGAGTATTTCAACGGTGGCCACACCATCAACGGTGAAGCCACCTTTCGCTTTCTCCACAAACACTTGAGCTAGTATTTGGGAACGGTCGGATCGACCTTATCGCTCCAGGCTAGGATTCCACCGGTCATGTTGCGGACCTTTTTGAAGCCGGCCTGCTTGAGGAAGTCGACCGCCTTCGCGCTGCGCATACCGCTCTTGCAATGAGCCACGATTTCATCCGCTGAGTTCAACTCGTTGACGCGCTTTGGCAACTCGCCAAGGGGAATCAGCGTTGAGCCGGGAATCCGGCAAATCTGGAACTCATGGGGTTCACGAACGTCGACGAGCACGAACTTGTCGCCTCGATCCAGCATACGTTTTACTTCTGTAGGATCAATATCACCTGATGCCACTGGAACTCCTGTTTCCGGTTCTTTTGGAACACCGCAGAACTGGTGATAGTCGATTAGCTCTTTGATGGTGGGGTGGTCGCCGCAGACCGGGCAGTCGACGTTTCGGCGCAGTTTCAGTTCCCGGAACCGCATACTAAGTGCATCGTAAAGCATGAGCCGGCCGACGAGGGGCTCGCCGATTCCGAGAATCAATTTCACGGTTTCGGTGGCCTGCACAAGCCCGATCAGGCCCGGCAAGATTCCCAGAACTCCACCCTCCGCGCAACTTGGAACCAAGCCTGGAGGCGGCGGCTCGGGATAAAGGCACCGGTAGCAAGGGCCGCCCTCATAAGCGAAGACTGTCGCCTGTCCTTCAAAACGAAAGATCGAACCGTAGACGTTCGGCTTCTTCAGAATGACGCAGGCATCGTTCACCAGGTAACGGGTCGGAAAGTTGTCGGTTCCGTCCACCACGATGTCGTAATCCTTGATGATGTCGAGCGCGTTTTCACTGGTGAGCGCAACTTCGAACCGATCGAGTTGGACGTATGGATTGATGTCCTGCATCGACTCGAAGGCGGAATCGAGCTTCTTCTTGCCGACATCCTTAGTCCCGTGAATTACCTGGCGCTGCAGATTGGTGAAGTCGACGATATCGAAATCGACCATGCCGATGCGGCCAATGCCGGCCGCCGCGAGGTATAGTCCGAGCGGCGCGCCCAGTCCGCCGGCGCCGATCATCAGCACCTTTGCACCCTTCAGCTTTACCTGCCCTTCCATGCCGACTTCGGGCATGATCAGGTGCCGGCTGTAGCGGAGAATTTCGTCTTTATTTAATGTCGCTGGCGCCACGGCGGGTTCCTCCGGCGATGCTCGGCACGATGGAGACCGTGTCGCCATCCTTCACCGGCGTTGCATCCTTGCTCAGATAGCGGATGTCTTCGTCGTTCAAATACACGTTGACGAAGCTGCGCAGTTTGCCTTCATCGTTGAACAAATGCCGGCGCAGCTCCGCGTATTCGGTGGTGAGGCCGGTGAGCAACTCGCCGATTGTCGAACCGCCGACTTCTACGGCGTTCTTCTTGTCAACGTACTGACGCAGCGGCGTCGGAATTAGAATCTTGGCCATATTACCTCGGATATTGTAGTTCTTCTTTGTCCGCCCGGGTTTGATCGGGATCCGGAAGAAAGCTGTTAGCGTGATGAAACTTGCCCTTTTGAATCGATAGTACGACGAATGAATACCAGGGGCACGAATTCTTCAGATCGGTCTCTGAGAAGTAGGCGTCGCAGTCGGGATGCGAGTGGAAGATTCCCACCAGATCCATGCCTTCTTTTCGTGCCGCAGCATCGGCGGCAAGAAGATCTTCGGGGCCGATTTCATAGCGAGCGCCCTGCGCACCCGTGAAGGCGTTCTTTATCGGAGCGGCCACTCGGACCAATTTTTCGTCGCCATCCACTGTGCCCAACATGGCGCCGCAGCATTCGTTCGGAAACGTGGACTCGGCGTGTGACACCATCACGTCCCAGGCTGCCTGTTCAATTTTAATCATCCCAGAAGTGCTCGCTTAGATATTTGTCGGCGCCGTCGCAGAGGATGGTCACGATGACGCCGGACTCGCCGCGTTCCACCAGACCGGCCGCGATCCTCGAGGCCGCGTCCAGGTTCGCACCGGAAGAAACTCCCACCAGAACACCTTCCTGGCGGGCTACCTGGCGGACCATATTGTGCGCATCTTCTGTCTCGAGCCAGAAGTTGCCGTCGGTCACGGTGGGATCGTAAATTCCGGGCACGATGGCGGTGGGCATGTGCTTCAAGCCTTCCAGTCCGTGAAACCCCGAGGACGGCTGCGCGGAGTAGCATTTGACGCCCGGAATGTCGTGGTGAAGCCTCTTGCTGACCCCCATGCAAGTGCCGCTTGTTCCCATGCAGGCCACGAAATGCGTCACCCGGCGATCCGTCTGGTCCATTATTTCTACAGCCGTAGTATTATAGTGAACCTGCCAATTTGCCGGGTTATTATATTGATCCGGATGGAAATAGAGCTCCGGAGCTTCCGCGTAGACCTCGCGGACTTTGCGAATCGCGCCGTCAGATCCTTCGCCCGGGTCGGTGTAAATCACTTCCGCGCCGTAGGCTTTGAGAATGCGTTTCCGTTCCAGCGACGCGTTCGCCGGTACGCAAAGCCTAACCTTATATCCCTTGGCCGCCCCGATCATGGCGTATGCGATGCCGGTGTTTCCGCTGGTGGCGTCGAGGATGATCTTTTCCTTCGTCAGCTTGCCGTTCCGCTCGCCTTCAGTCACCATGTTCAAGGCCGGTCGATCTTTGATAGACCCACCGGGATTGCGGTACTCGGCCTTGGCGAAAATCTCCACGCCTGGGTAGCGCGCGCTGAGTTTCTCGAAGAAAACAAGCGGAGTATTGCCAATTTGCGCCAGGACTGAAGTGGATGGCGCGCCGGATACACTACTCGTGGCAAGTCCGATTGGCATTGATACATCCATTCTACGATAGAGTTCCTATAGTTTCGATTCAACTGGACGAAGAAAGTCGCAGCAGAGCCTCCTTAATCCGGCCGGGATATGCTGCTAGCAGGGCGGATTTGGCTTCGATCCAGGCCTTCGTCCCGGTAAGATGGGCTTCCTCCTGATCGAGCGCGGGCCTGAGCGCTTCCGGCGCTGGACCTCCGGGGATACGACGGATGTCGACAAAATGCCGCGGATCGAGCGCCTCGAGAAGTTCTTCGGTGGGGATCCGAAGCCGGGCGCCGAAGTGGGAAGGCGCGAGCGACTGGACCGATTCGACCATTGCCGCCGGGGAATAGTGCCCTTTCAGTGCTTTCACGCAGGCCGAAACCAGATGGTGCGCTTGCCGAAAGTTCACGCCTTCACGGCGGACCAATGTATCGGCGAGTTCCGTGACGGTGAGAAAATCCGACGCGGCGCGTTCTGCCATGCGTCCGGTATTTACTTCGCATGCCCCCATCACTCCGGCAAAAAGTCCGATGGCCCGGATCGCGTCGCCAGTAGTGGCGAAGATGAGCGGCTGCAGATCGTCCTCGGCGTCGTTGATATCACCGAAGGGAGTGTTGTGCAGGCACGTGAAGACACCCTGCGCCTGTGCGAGTGCCTTGCTGGCGAGTACGCGGACGTGCTCGAACGGCACGGGGTTGCGCTTCTGCGGCATGATGCTGCTGATTTGAACCCAGGCATCGGAGAGCCGTAGATAGCCGAATTCGGCCGTACACCACAGAAGGAAATCCTGGGTGACACGGCCTAGATTCAGCATCGCCGTGGCTATTGCTCCGGCGGTCTCCGTCAGGTAGTCGGTGGCTGCGATGGCTCCGTAGGAGTTGAGTTGTAGTCCTTCAAATCCGAGCAGTCCGGCGGTGACATCGCGGTCGATGGGAAAGCCGGTCGTCGAAATGGCGCAGGCGCCGAGAGGGCAGCGATTCACGGTCGCATAGGCCGCCTGCAAGCGGCGTTCGTCGCGGCCCATCAACTCAATCACCGCGAGCAGGTAGTGCCCCAACGTGATGGGCTGCGCCGGCTGCGTGTGCGTATAGGCTGGCACGAGCGTTGCGATATGGCGGCGCGCGATGCCGAGCAGTACCTCGCGCGCAGCGCTCAGATTTCGTACGATTTCGAGGATCTCCGAACGCAGGCACATGCGGTACTGCGTAATCGCGATGTCGTTGCGGCTTCGCGCCGTATGCATGGATCCCGCAGCATCCTTGCCGCACAGGCGCTCCAGCTCCTCTTCGACGAGGAAGAACAGGTCCTCAGAATGTCCGTCGTATGGAACGCTCGCGAGCTCGGCGAGATTCAGTTCCTGAAGGCCATGGACACAGCTTCGCGCGGTGGATTCCGGAATGATCAGTTGACGCGCGAGCATCAGCGTGTGGGCGTAGTGGATCTCGATTAGCGAATCGAGAAAGTGCCTCTGCGCGCCGCGAAAATTGACGGACAAAACCGTGTCCGCATAAACAGCCGCGGGGAAGCGCGAATTATCGGGTAGCACCTACCAGTCCACCCTTACTCCCAATTGCACGATGCGGCCTTCGAGAAGCGTCGAAACCGGCGCAAAGGTCGGGTTGGTGATGATGGCGCCTGTAGTGGCCGCGACGGCCGCGGTGGTATTGACCGTGGTGATATTCGGGTGGTTGAAAACGTTATTCGCTTCGATGAAGAACTTCGGCTGGAAGCGCTCCCACAGTTTGAAGAAGGTTCGCGTGTAGCGAATATCGAATTGGTAAACATTCGGCGTGCGCGCAGTATTGCGGCCGACGAACAGCGGACGGGTGGCGGCGTTGGCGCCGGAGCCTGCGAGACTGTCGCCATTCAACACGCTATTCGCCGTGATGTTTTGCTGGTCGCCCGACGTGACATTGGCGAGGATCGTGACCTGATTATTGTTAGCCAGATAATTCGCCACACGATTGTCGAGGTTCGCGATGGGAGACCAGACGGTGGTGAGCGTGAATGCGTTGGGCCGGTTGATGGCGCTGTTGCCGCGGTCCCGGTTCCGATCGGTGGGGTCCGAGATGAAGACAGCGCCCTGGTCGTAGCTGTTGGCTTCGGGCGCATCATCGATGGAATGCGACCAGGTATAAGAAGCATTGACGAGTAGGCCGTGCGCGAGACGGTGCTGATAATTTACGATCAGCGCGTTGTAGGAACTATTGCCGCCGATGTCCTGGAGGGCGATGTTGTTGTACAGCGGGTTGGCTCGCGTGGACGCGCCGGCGGGTCCGTAGACCGGGCGGCCGTCGTCGAGAAACCGGACCGGGTTGATCAGATTGATGTTGCGCAGGAACTCGAGGTTGCGGCCGCCGACGTTGGCGTAACCGACAGTGAGCGCGTCGTTCCCTGCCAACTGGCGCGTGATCTGAATGCTGGAATTGATGGCGTATCCGTCTTTGAAATTTGGCGTGATGGTGTAGAGCGTTTGCGCCGAACGAGGCAGCGATCCATTGACGACGGTTGCGGGGAAGGCTGGCGCGCCGGGAGTGGTGGACGAGATCGCCGCGATGTAGGAACTGGAACCGCCATCGTTATAGAGAGCGTTGTACCAGAGATTGGTCGGCGGAGCTTCATAGAAGATTCCGGAATTGACGCGCAGGACGGTCTTCGGGTTGATCGACCAGGCGATACCAAGACGCGGCGCGAAATTGCCGCTGGGCGAATGAAAGTGCTGCGAAAACGGAAGCTGGAAATTCGGATCTCCCGACGGACCGGAGAATTTGTCGTAACGGAATCCGCCGATCACGAGAAGCTTCGGCGTGATCTGCCAACTGTCCTGGGCGAAGAAGTCCCAGAAGAACGAGTGATACCACGCGCCGGGCTGACCGACGCTTGCGTTGAACGTTGAATACGAGTATGGCGTCGCGCCTGATAGGGCGGACAAATAGGAGGCGATGGTGGGGAACGTGTACTGGGTATATATATCGGCGGCCTGGACGTCAAGGTTCTGCTGGAATCCGAAGCCCGCTTTGAAGGTGTGCGCCCCTTTGACGACCGTGAAGTTGTCGTTGAGATTGGGCACCTTTTCCTGAAAACGGTCGCCTACGGAATTGCTGCCGCCGAAATTCGCGATGCCGCTGATGGTGATCTGCGGACCTTGGCCAGTGAGAGGATTGGCAACATGCTGCTCGTTCCGATAGGGCCAGCCGAAGCGGAATTCGTTCAGTATGGAGGGAGAAATGGTGGAGAGAAGTTGCGCGCCGAGGACGTGGGCGCGGTCGCGGAAATCGGCCGCGACGCTGAGCGCGTTGAGGCCGCCGACATTCGAGTTGAAAGGATATTCATTGCGGAAGTAGTTATAGCGAACAAAGAACTGATGCTTTGCGGAGATCACCCAATCGAGCCGCGCATCGATCCAGTGTGCGTGCTCGACGGCGGGGGGATTCGTCAGCAGGTTGGATGGAATTCCGATGAGCGCGGCACTTGCAGGGTTGATGGTGATCGGTTGCGGCACGCTTCGTTTTACATGTTCGTATGAGCCGAAGAAGAATAGCCTGTTTTTGATAATGGCTCCGCCTGAATTGGCGGCGAAATCGTTGGCGACGGGAAGCAGTGTCGCGGGCGTGGCGAGGATCGGCCGCGCTACCAGATCGAGAGGCCGGCCGATATACGTCACGTTGCCATGCAACGTATTGGTGCCGGAACCGGTGATTACGTTGAAGATGTTCCCGGCGATCTTTCCGAATTCCGGGGCGAAGCTGTTCGATACGGTCTGCACTTCGCTGACGTAGCTGTCGGCTATGGCGAAGAGCCGCAGACCGTAGCGGTCCGTTTCCGTATCCACGGCTCCGTCGATTTGATAGCTGACGCGATCGGGGAGGCCGTTGGTGTTGAGAAGCCGCGGGATGCCCAACTCGGGATTGGGATGGCCGCTGACACCCGGTTGAAAGAGGATGAAGTTGTAAGGATTGCGCGAGGTGAGCGGCAAATTATCCGTCTCTTCGTGGCCGATGGTTCTGCCGGTGCTGACGCGCGAGGGATCGACGATGGGCGCGCCAGCGTCGACTTCAATCGAGGTGGATACGGCGCCTACACGAAGTTGCGCGTCGATCAGAGCGTCGAGGCCGGCATCGAGAACGACGCCTGGGTGCCGTAGCGTGTCGAAGCCCTCTTTCTGGACTGTCACCGTGTAGGAACCGAGGGGAAGATTCGGGAAAACGTAGTAGCCGTCTTCTGTTGTTTCCGTCGATTTCAAAAGACCGGTCTGCGTGTTTTCGATTTTGACGGCGGCCTGGGCGACTGCCGCGTTGGCTGCGTCGGTGACGCGTCCGCGAATGGAGCCGTTGATTGCCTGGGATTGTCCGTAGGACGGCTGGACGGATAGCATTCCGATCACAACCATGACGGAAAAAACACCTGTCCGCTGGGAAGAACTGATCATGATAAAAGTACCCCTTATCAGAAGCAACGCAGCTTCTTGAATTTGAATAATGTTGCGTTGTTTTGATATCTAGACGATATAGGTAGAGTTTAGGTTGCTCGGGAATACGGCGTCAAGCGACCCTGGAAACAGTTGCCTTGGAAACAGGTGTTAGCCGGTGTTGGACGTCCATGAAATCCAGGAGGCGGGGGACGTCGAGGAAGTCCAGGAAGCAGGGGGAGTCGGGGAAGCCGGAGAAGCCGGAGAAGTCGAGGAAGTC
>Ga0207695_10002791_pt1 | contig 25413 bp, 18 predicted proteins | sample KBSC54metaG_FD_184354 | JGI IMG/M metagenome (GOLD analysis project Ga0207695, IMG submission 184354) | Corn rhizosphere microbial communities from Kellogg Biological Station, Michigan, USA - KBS C5-4 metaG (SPAdes) (version 2) | ecosystem: Host-associated > Plants > Roots > Rhizosphere > Soil...
AGAATCCGGGCAAGAATCCGGGCAAGAATCCGGGCAAGAATCCGGGCAAGAATCCGGGCAAGAATCCGGGCAAGAATACGGGAATGAACGGATGCCGAGGCCGGCTTCTTCCCGGCGATGGCGGAGAAACTGGACCCGCGGCGGCGCGTGCCCGAGGCGCAGAGTATAGTGACGCGCCTCCTCGTGGGTCGCTCATTCGCCTCCTCTTATCTCGCACGCGACGCCGCCGCGAGCCTGTTTTTTCCGCACGACTTCCGTGACGGAGCCGCGCGGATCACGCTGGCCCGGGCCGCGGCGCAGCGCCGTCTCGCCCCTGCCCTCGCCGACGTGCTGCGGGAACAGCAGGCGCTGCTGCCGGCCAGCCCGGCGCGGGCGGCCAACCTGCAGGCGCTGCTCGGCGGCGATTGCGCCGTCGTGGTCAGCGGGCAGCAGGTTGGCCTGTTCCTGGGGCCGCTCTACACCTTCTACAAGGCCGCATCGGCCATCGCCGTCGCGCGCGCCATCGAGCGCGAGTCCGGGGTGCGCTGCGTCCCCCTGTTCTGGTTACAGACAGAAGATCACGACTTCGCCGAGATCGCGTCGTGTCGGGTGACAGCAGGTGACAGCGGGCTGACGACCCTGTCGCTCGCCCCCGAGCCGGAGCGCGCGGCGCGGGTCTCGGTCGCGCACCGGGTGCTGGGACCCGACATCACCGGGCTGCTGGACACGCTGGCAGGACAGCTGGGCCAGGCGAGCGGCGCCGGCGAGGTGATGGACCTGTTGCGCGCGCACTATGTCCCCGGCCGCCCGCTGGCGCGCGCGTTCGCCGGCGCGCTGGCGGCGATCTTCGACGACGAGGGGCTGCTGTTTCTCGACCCGCGCGACGCGCGCGTGGCCGCGCTGGCCGCGCCGCTGTACCGGCGAACGTTGCAGGCCGCCGGCGAGATCGACGACCGCCTGGGCGCGCGCGCGGCGGAGCTGCAGGGCGCCGGCTTCGAACAGCAGGTGCCGCTGCGCCCCGGCTCGTCGCTGCTGTTCTTTCACGAGGACGATCCCGAGGGCCCGCGGCATCGTTTGCAGCGGGAGCGTGACGGCTGGCGGACCGGCAGCGGACGGCCCCTCACGACCGACCAGCTGATGGCGCGCCTGGAGCGGCAGCCGCTCTGCTTCTCGACGTCGGCGCTGCTGCGACCGCTGGTGCAGGACACGCTGCTGCCCACGGTCGCTTACGTGGGCGGCCCGGCCGAGGTGAGCTACTTCGCCCAGCTGATGCCGCTGTATCCGCTGTTCGACCTGTCACCGCCGCTGATCCTGCCCCGGGCGCGCTTCACCTGCGTGGACGCGCGGGCGCGGCGGCTGCTGGCCGCGCTGCACCTGACGCCCGGCGAGCTGTCGTTGCCTGCGCACGAGCTGCGCCGGCGCCTGCCCGTCACGCGCCCCGCGGGCGCCCCCGACCCCGAGGCGCTGAAGCAGACGGTCGCCGCCGACCTGATGCCAGAGATCGAGGCGCTGACGCAGGCGATCGCGACCGCCGTGCCGCATCTGGCCCGCGCCGCCGGGCGCACCCGGCGCAGCGTCGACCACGTGCTGCGCCGGCTGACCGACCGCTACGGCCGCGAGCTGTTGGAGCGCGACACCGTGACCGCCCGGCAATTGCAGCGGCTGCAGGAGCTGCTGTTGCCCGACGGTGCCCCGCAAGAGCGCGTCCACGGCTGGCCGGCGATGGCGGCCCAGGTCGGTCCCGCGACCTTCAAGCGCGCGGTCTTCGGCGCGCTGGCGCAGGCCGGCACCTTCGTCACCGAGCCGCTGGAGCTGCGGCCGTGACGGCCGACGGCCAGCCCCTGTCGCAGGGACGCCCGTTGCGGATCGGCGTGGCCTGCTTCTCGACCTTCGGCGGCAGCGGGGTCGTCGCCTCGGAGGTGGCGCTGTCGCTGGCGGCGCGCGGGCATCACGTGCATGTCTTCAGCGACGGGCGCCCGGGGCGGCTGGGCGACGATACCGAGCAGCTGCGCTTCCATCCGGTGGCGACGCGCGACTACCCGCAGCTGAAGGACAGCCCGTACGCGCTGGCGCTCGCCTCGGCCATCGCCTGCGTCTGCCAGCGCGAGCGCCTGGACGTCGTGCACGCGCACTACGCGATCCCGCACGCCATCAGCGCCTACCTGGCGCGCCAGACGCTGCTGCCGGACGCGCCGGCGCTGGTCACGACGCTGCACGGGACGGACATCACGCTGGTGGGCAGCGATCCCAGCTTCCTGCCGCTGACGCGCTTCTCGATCGCGGCAAGCGACGCGGTCACCACGCCGTCGGCGTGGCTGCGCGAGGCGACCTATCAGCAGCTGGACGTGCCGCGCACCGTGGCCATCGACGTGATCCCGAACTTCGTCGATCCCGTCCGCTTCTCGCCGGCCAACGGGCGGCCGTCGACCGGATCGCCCCAGCACCCGTTCGTGCTGGTCCACGTCTCCAACTTCCGCCCGCTGAAGCGCGTTCCGGACGTGGTGCGGATCTTCGCCGAGACCCGCCGGCTGCTGCCCGCGATGACGCTGCGGCTGCGGCTGGTCGGCGACGGCCCCGAACGCCCGCGCATCCAGGCGCTGGTGCGCGAGCTGGGCCTGGAGGCGCACGTCGACTTCCTGGGCGAGCAGGTCGAGCTGCCGGCCGTGCTGCGCGACAGCGACGTCTTCCTGTTGCCCAGCGAGACCGAGAGCTTCGGGCTGGCGGCGCTGGAGGCCATGGCCTGCGGCGTGCCGGTCGTCGCCTCCCGCGTGGCCGGCATCCCCGAGGTCGTGGCCGACGGCCAGAGCGGCCTGCTGGCCCCCGTCGGCGACGTGGCCGCGATGGCCGGGCACGTCGCCCGGCTGGCCAGCGACACCGCTACCCTGGCCCGCTTCTCGCGCGCCGCCCGGGCGCGCGTCGAATCCCACTTTCAGCCCGAGCCGATCGTGAACAGCTACGAGGCCCTGTACCGGCGGCTCGTCGCTCGGCACCCGGCAAGGTCGTGAAGCCGCACGGCTGAGCTTCCGCTCGGGCAGCAGGGCCCGCGACGCCGGCTTGCTCGGCCAGCGGTTGCAGCGACGGGCGCGCCCGGCGTCAGACGTGCAGGACGGCGTTGGGCTGCCAGCTGTGCGCGTAGTGCGCGCGCACGGCCATCTGAAACAGGAAGTTCACCAGCGTGATGCCGCCGGCGGCCAGCCACAGCGTGCCCCAGCTGTCGATCTCGAACGCGCGTAAGACCTTGTCCGTCAGCCACAGCACGACCGCGTTGACGATGAGGGGCAACACCAGGAACAGCAGCCCCAGCGTCAAGATGGCGGGCAGGAACAGCAGCACCTTGATGAACCATCCGCACGCCCAGTTCAGCAGGCTGAACACCACCGCCACCAGCACCGCCGTGCCGGGCGTCCGGATGTGAAACCCGGGCAACGCCCGGGCCAGGAACAACACCGTCAGCGTCAGCGCCACCAGGTGCAGGATCGTCAGCATCCGGGCAGCTTAGCAGTCCTTTCGGCGGACGGCCGGGCGGCGGGCCGGGCAGTGACGTACGCCTCATGCCGTGTCGCGGCCGCTTTTCGCTGGCCGCGCGCTACCCCTTCTTGCCCCAGTCAGCCAGCGCCTTCTTCACCTCGCCCTCCAGGAAGAAGCCGGGGCCGGCCTTCTGGCCCAGGTCGTAGGACTTCTGCGCCAGCTCGCGCGCGCCCTTCCAGTCCTTCTTCTCGGCCAGCACCGTCGCCTTGACCCACAGGTTGAACCAGTCCTCTTTCAGGGCCAGCGACTGATCGACGTACTTCAGCGCGGCGGCGGTGTCCTTCTTCGATTCGAGCAGGTAGCGGGCGGCGTTCGCGTACGTGCGCCAGGTGTTGTCCAGCGTGTTCTCGATGTTCGCCAGCGCCTGCGCCGAGGTGTTCACCTTGACCGGGATCGTCAGCCGCAGGCGGTCCCACTCCATCTCCAGCGACGCCTTGTCGTCGCTGAAGTCGGTGATCAGGAACGCCAGGCGCTCGCGGAAGGGGGCGGGACGGACGTACAGCTTCACGCGCGTCTGATCCAGCTCCTGCTTGTAGGCCGTGCCGGTGCCGGGCTGATCGGCGTTCTTGTTCAGGATGATCGTCCACTCGCCGTTCTTGCCGGGGATGGTGAACAGCGCGTAGGTGCCGGCGGGCACCGGCTGATCGACGAACGTCACGTCCTTGCTGAACGTGATCTTCGTGGCCTGGTTCGCGCCCGTACGCCACATCTTGTCGAACGGCACCACGTTGCCCCAGATCTTCCGCCCCTTCACGCCGGGGCTGCTGTAGTCGACGGTGATGGTGGTCAGGCCGACGTCCTGCGACACCTTGGCGAAGGGGCTGGGGCGCGGCAGCTCGAGATCGGCGCGGGCGGGGCTGGCCGTCAGCGTGAACGGCGCCACCACGAAGAGCAGGGCGAGAAGGCGGAAGGTCGTGCGCATGGGAGGTCTCCTTGGGGCCGGACGTTAGGGCGCGAGCGTGGCCACTGGCAAGCGCCCGGCGGCGAGCGGATCACCGTTCGAACGAAATGCCGGCCAGGGCGGCGCCGCGCGCGGCCCGGAACGCGGCCGGCGTCACGGACAGCGTCAGGTCCGACGGATCGTCGGCGCCGGCCCGCGCGGCCGGACCGTCGTCTCGCTGGTAACCCAGCTTCTGGAACAGCCGCAGCGAGGCGACGTTGCCGGCCACGATCGACACGTGGACCCGCGCGAGCGGCAGCGCGGCGAACGCCAGGGCGTGCGCCATCGTGGCAAACCGCGTGCCCAGGCCCTGCCCCTGGGCCGCGCGCTCACCGACCAGGATGGCGAACTCGGCGGTGCCGGCTCGCGCATCGACGTGGCGAAAATCGGCGTCGCCCATCAGCTGGTCGTCGCGCCACAACAGCAACGTGTGCCCGCCGGCCGCCTGGACCTGCGCGTGAAAGTCGGCGACGTCGGCGGCTGTCAGGTCGACGGTGTTCGCCAGCAGCCGCTTGTTGTGCGGCTCGTTGTAGAAGGCGGCCAGCCGCGGCGCCACCGCCGCCACCTCGGTGGGGCTCGGCTCGCTGACCCGCAGCGTGCCCCCGCTGTCCTGCCGCCACGCTCCCCGCCACCTGGTCATGAAGGCCCCGTCATTCACCGTCAGGCGCCACCCGCTTCATGCGAACGTCGCCGGTCATTCCGTCGTGAAGGTCAGCGACATATCGTGCGCGTACGTCTGACCGGGCGACAGGATGACCTGCTCGCGCCAGGCCGGCACGTTGATGGCGTTGGGGAAGTCTTGCGTCTCCAGGCACAGCCCGGCGTACTGGCGATAGGGGCGGCCCCCCTTGCCGATGGCGCTGCCGTCCAGGTAGTTGCCCGTGTAGAGCTGTACGCCAGGCCGGTTCGCCTCCAGGCGCAGCGCGCGGCCCGAGCCGGGGTCGCGCAGCTGGGCCACCGGCCGCAGCGCCGACGGCGCGCCGTCGACCACGTAGTTGTGGTCGTACCCGATGGGCGTGCCGCCGACCGCCTTCAGATCGCGCCCCACCGGCTTGGCCGTCGTGAAGTCGAAGGGGGTCCCGGCCACGCGCTTCACCTCGCCCGTCGGCACCGTCGGGTCGCCGGGCGTGTACGCGGCGGCGTCCAGGCGCAGCACGTGCTCGGCGACGGACCCCGCCGCTTCGCCGGCCAGATTGAAGTAGCTGTGCTGGGCCATGTTCACCAGCGTCACCCGATCCGTGGTGGCGCGCATGGCGATCTTCAGCTGGTTGCTGTTCGACAGCGTGTACGTCACCTGGGCCGTCACCGTTCCCGGATAGCCCTCCTCGCCGTCCTTCGAGAGGTAACGCAACGTCAGCGCCGGCCCCTCCGGCGATGAGACGGCCGTGGCGCTCCACACCACCTTGTCCCAGCCTTTCACGCCGCCGTGCAGGTGATCCCCGCGGTCGTTCCCCGCCACGTGGTACGTGTGGCCTTCCAGCGTGAACGTCGCCTTGCGGATGCGGTTCGCCACCCGGCCCACCGTCACGCCGAAGTACGCGCTGCCCTTCTGGTAGCCGGCCAGATCATCGAAGCCCAGCACCACGTCGGCCGACTTGCCGTTCCGGTCGGGCAGCCACAGCTGGGTGATGGCGGCCCCGTGGGTCATGACCTTCACGACCAGACCGTTCGCGTTGGTCAGCGTGTACAGATCGACGTCGTGGCCGTCGGCCTGGCCGAAGGGCGCCTTCTCGATCGAGGGGACGGTGGCGGTGGCGTTGGGCATGGCCCCGTTCGTATCCTGCCTGGCGGTCCTAGGCAACCAGCGAGATCACGGCGTCGGCCAGCGCGTCGAGCTCCTCGGCCGTGTGGGTCGCCATCACCGTCAGGCGCAGGCGGGCGGTCCCGCGCGGCACCGACGGATGACGGATGCCCTGGGCGTGGAACCCGCGCGCCAGCAGCGCCTCGCCGATGGACATCGTGCGCGCGTTGTCGCCGATGATGACGGGCACGATGTGGGTCGTGCTGGCGCCGGTGTCCAGCCGCGCCGACCCCAGGCGCTGGCGCAGGCGCGCGCCGTTTCGCTGCAGGGCCTCGCGGCGCCAGGGCTCGGACTGCAGCAGCCGCAGCGCGGCCCGCGCCGCCTCGATCTGCGGCGGCGCCAGCGCGCACGAGAAGATGAAGCTGCGGGCGGTGTTCACCAGCAGCGCGCGCACGCGGGCCGAACAGGCCACGAACGCCCCGAACGAGCCCAGCGCCTTGCCCAGCGTCCCCGCGAGGAGATCCACCTCGCCCAGCACACCGGCCAGCTCGGCCGCGCCGCGCCCGCCCGCGCCCAGCGTCCCCGTCCCGTGCGGGTCATCCAGCAGCAGCATGGCGTCGTGCCGGCGGCACAGCGCCACCAGCGACGCCAGCGGCGCCACGTCGCCATCCATGCTGTAGACCCCATCGGCCAGCACCAGGACGCGGCGCGCGCGATGCCGGGCCGCCCGCAAGGCCTCCTCCAGCGCGGCCTGATCGCTGTGCGGCACCACCACCACCTCGGCGCGGGACAGCCGCGCCCCGTCGATCAGCGACGCGTGCGCCAGCGCATCGGACACGATGACGTCGCCCTGCCCCACCAGCGCCGGGATCACCCCCACGTTCAGCATGTAGCCGGTCCCGAAAACCAGCGCCGCCTCGGTCCCGAAGAACGCCGCCAGCTCGCCCTCCAGCGCCTCGTGGCAGGCCAGGTTGCCGTTGATCAGGCGCGAGCCGGCGGCCGCGCAGCCCAGGTCCCGCGCCGCCTGCGCCGCCGCCTCGACGACCTGGGGGTGATGGGCCAGGTCCAGGTAGTTGCCGCTGGAGAACATCACCACCTCGCGGCCGTCCAGGCGCATCCGGCGGGTCACGGGGCCTGCGAAGGCCCGCAGCGCGCGCAGCGTGCCGGCGGCCGCCGCGCCGTCCAGCGCCTCGGTGGCGCGGCTCTCGACGGCGCGCGCGCCGGGAGCCGCGTCGCGATCACCGGCCGCGCTCACGCCGGACGACCCTCCAGCTTCTGTCGCAGCTTCTCCTCGCGCTCGCGCCAGCCGCTGCCCGAGGTGTCGGCCGGCAGGTCCTCCATCTCGAAGACCGGCCGGATCTCCAGCTCGGCGGACTGGATGTCGCGGCCCGTCTCGACGTGGATGGCCAGCCACCGCTTGCCGAAGGTGATCGCGTCGGCCAGCGCGGGCATCTGCACCATCGTGAAGCCGGCGATCATCTCCTTCGTCTCGCTGAACGGTCCGTCCAGCACGGTCCGCTTGCCGCGCGAGAACTTCACGCGCGCGCCTTCCCGGCTGGGGCGCAGGCCCTCCCCCGACAGCAGCGCGCCCGACCGCCCCAGCTCCTCCATCAGCGCGCCCATCTGCTGCAGGGCCGCCTCGGTGGGGACGTTGCCGGACTCCGTCGCGGCGTCCGACTTCAGCATGACCATGAACCGGGTGGTCCCCGCCTTGCGGGGCGGCATCGAGGGAGCGGTCGGGGCAGCGCCGGACGACGACTCACCCTGGCCGTGCTCTTCCCGGAAGCGGTCCTCGAACGCGCGCCAGTCCTCACCGGCCGGCGTCTCGGGCGCCGGGAAATCGGACATCTCCCACAGGCGGCGCAGCTCGATCTCGCCGTCCTCCACGCAGGGCACCCGCTCGGCCCAACCGACCGCCTCGCGCAGCGACGGCGCCTGGATCAGCCAGAAGCCGGCGACCAGCTCCTTCGCCTCCGCGAACGGCCCGTCGACGACGGTGAAGGCCTTGTCCTTGCCGCTCACCTTCAGGCGCACCCGGGCACCCTTGGCGCTCGGCTGCAGCCCCTCGGCGCCCAGCATCACGCCGGCGGCGGCCATCTCCTCGTTGAACTTGCCCATCGCCGTCAGCAGCTCCTGCTCGGGCATCACTCCCGCCTCGGACGGCGCGTCGCTCTTGATCATCATCATGAATCGCATCGTGTTTTCCTTTTGTTGGGGGCCAGCACGATGCCGGCCTTTGCTGATGCGACGAACGGCCGCCGGGGTGATCGACACGCCCTCGCGAAAAAAAATCCTAAGTCTTTTCGCGGACGATGCGGTGGACGTTGAACATCAGCAGGACCGTCAGGGCCATCACCCCCGCCACCACCCAGCCCAGCAGCCCGTAGCGCTCGAGCCGCCCCGAAGGGGACTGCACCACGATCAGGCCGGCCAGCAGGGACGACACGCCGCCCGAGAACTGCTGCAGGGACGAGTTGATGGCCATGTAGGCGCCCCGGTCGGGCATCGCCGGCACCCCCGACGTCAGCGCCGAGGCGGCGATCATGCGCGCCGAGATGCACACGAACATGACGCAGCTGATGACGATGATCAGCCACAGGGGCGTCACGTCCAGGTGCGTGTAATAGATGACGACGCCGATGGCCAGGATGGTGCCGATGCAGAACAGCGTGTACTTGCCCACCCGGTCGGCCAGCCGGCCGGCCAGCGGGCCGGCGATCATCGACACGACGCCGGTGACGAAGTAGACGGTCGACAGCTTGGTCGAGGCGATGCCCAGGTTGTTGATGGAGAAGGCGCTGCCGAACGGCATCAGCATGAAGCCGCCGGTCGCCAGCAGCATGGTGGCCGAGAACCCGATCAGGTAACGGCTCTGGCTGGCGGTGTGCAGCAGGTGGTCCGCGGCGCTGCGGTCCCGCGCCACCTTCAGGTGGGCATCGACGGGCTTCATGCGCAGGAAGATCACCACCCCGGCGCACACGCTGCACCCGACGATCAACAGGAACGGCGCGTGCCAGTTGAAGCGCGTGGCCAGCTCCCAGCCGATGGGGATGCCCAGGATCTGGCTGGCCGCGAAGGCCGTCTGCACGGTGCCCATCACCCGCCCGCGCACCTGCAGGGGGAACAGGTCCGTGATGATGGCGAAGCTGATCGAGCCGATGACGCCGCCGAACAGCCCGGTCACGATGCGGGCGAACAGCAGGAACGGGTAATTGCCCGCCACGCCACACAGCAGCGTCCCCAGCACGAAGCCGCAGTAGAAGAACAGCAGCAGCTTCTTGCGATCGAAGCGGTCGGCGAACCCGGCGGCCAGCAAGCCGGCCACGCCGGCGCTGAAGGCGTACACGGACACCACCCTGCTGAACTGGCCCGTGGTGATGCCCAGCGTCGGCATCAGGATGGCCCCCAGCGGGGACAGGATCATGAAGTCGAGGATCACCGTGAACTGCAGGAAGGCCAGCAAGAAGACGACGAAGCGCTGATACGACGTGAAGGGCGCCGCCGGCGCCTTTGCCGCCGGTGCGGCGGAAGCGGATTCCATGGGCCGGCGAGCATACGCCGCCGCCTCCCGAAAGACGACGCCAGCCCCCCCTGATCGCCGCGAAACCCATCGCGGGGAGGCGCGGAACCCTCTCAGGGTTCCCCATGAGATCGCGTCGGGCGGAGGCGGCTTCGCCGCCGTAGCCCATCGCGGGAGGCGCGGAACCCTCTCAGGGTTCCCCATGAGATCGCGTCGGGCGGAGGCGGCTTCGCCGCCGTAGCCCATCGCGGGAGGCGCGGAACCCTCTCAGGGTTCCCCATGAGATCGCGTCGGGCGGAGGCGGCTTCGCCGCCGTAGCCCATCGCGGGAGGCGCGGAACCCTCTCAGGGTTCCCCATGAGATCGCGTCGGGCGGAGGCGGCTTCGCCGCCGTAGCCCGTCGCGGGAGGCGCGGAACCCTCTCAGGGTTCCGCATAAGATGCGTGCGTGCTGGCCCGTCGCGTGGGAAGAAGCAGGCATGGAGAAGGTCAAGCTGGGATCGCAAGGCGCCGTGGTCTCCCGCATGGGGCTCGGCTGCATGGGGATGAGCGAGTTCTACGGGCCCCGGGACGATGCGGAGTCGGCGGCCACCATCCTGCGCGCGCTGGACCTGGGCGTGACGTTCCTGGACACCGCCGACACCTACGGCATCGGTGACAACGAGGAGCTGATCGGCAGGACCATCCGCGGTCGCCGCCACGAGGTCTTCCTGGCCACGAAGTTCGCCAACGAGCGCAAGAAGGACGACCCCAGCCACTGGGCCATCCGCGGCGACGCGCAGTACGTGCGCGCCTGCTGCGACGCCTCGCTGCGCCGCCTGGGCGTCGACCACATCGATCTCTACTACCAGCACCGCGTCGACCCCAAGACGCCCATCGAGGAGACGATCGGCGTCATGGCCGAGCTGGTGAAGGCGGGCAAGGTGAGATACCTGGGCCTGTCCGAGGCCTCGCCCGCCACCATCCGCCGGGCCCACGCCATTCATCCCATCACGGCGCTGCAGACGGAGTACTCGCTGTGGGAGCGGCACGTCGAGGCCGAGATCCTGCCGACGGTGCGCGAGCTGGGCATCGGCTTCGTGCCCTACAGCCCGCTCGGCCGCGGGTTCCTGACCGGCAAGATCAAGAAGCCCGGCGATCTGCCGCCCGGCGATTCGCGGGTCGAGCGCTATCCCCGCTTCAAGGAAGAGGCGATGGATCGCAACGTGGTGCTGGTCGATCGCGTCCGCGCCATCGCCGAGCGCAAGGGCGTGACGGCCGGGCAGCTGGCGCTGGCCTGGGTGCTGGCCCAGGGGAAGGACGTGGTCCCCATCCCGGGCACGAAGCGGCGCCGTTATATAGAGGAGAACGCCGCCGCCGCCGACCTGATGCTGTCGCCCCAGGATGTCGCCGAGCTGGAGGCGGCCGTCCCGCTGAGCGAGATCGCCGGCGATCGCTACGCCCCCGGGGCGATGAAGTCCATCGATCGCTGAACCGCCCGGCGGGGGCGCGGTCAGGCGGCGGGCAGCTCGAAGAAGAAGGTGGCGCCCCGGCCCGGCTCGCCCTCCGCCCAGATGCGCCCGCCGTGTCGTTCGATGATGCGGTGGACGGCCGCCAGCCCCACCCCCGTACCCTCGAACTCGCTGGCCTTGTGCAGGCGCTCGAAGGGGGCGAACAGGCGGTGGGCGTCCTTCATGTCGAAGCCCGCGCCGTTGTCGCGCACGAAGAAGGCGCGCCGCGGCCCCGTGGTCTGTCCGCCCACGTCGATGCGGGCCCGCGGCACGCGCGACGAGTACTTCCAGGCGTTGCCCAGCAGGTTCTCCACGGCCGCCCGCAACAGGCCGGGATCGCCGAGGCAGACCAGATCGGGCTGGATCTCCACGGTGACCTCGCGCTCGGGCGTGGTGCGGCCCAGCTGCGCGATCACGTCCTGGCACAAGGTGGACAGGTCCACCCGGGCCCGCCCCAGCGGCACGTGCCCCACCTGCGCCAGCGCCAGCAGATCGGTGACCAGCGCCGTCATGCGCGCGGCCGCCCGCTGGATGCGCGGCAGGTTGTCGTTGACCCGGGGCGGCAGGTCCTCGGTCCCCGCCCTCAGGATCAGCGCGCAGGCGCCCTGGATGACGGACAGCGGCGCCCGCAGATCGTGGCTGGCCATGGCGTTGAACGTCTCCAGATCGCGCAGCGAGTTCTCGATGGTCCGCGTGCGCTCGGCCACCCGGCGCTCGAGGTCGGCGTTCAGTGCCTTCACCTCTTCCTCGGCCAGCTTCTGATCGGTGATGTCCTGGCACACGCCGACCAGGCGGATCAGCTTGCCCGCGTCGTCCAGCACCGGGTGCGCCCACGTGTGCAGGTAGCGCATGGTGCCGTCGGGACGGAAGATGCGCTCGTCGTGCGAGTACGGCACGTGCTCATGGAACACGCGGTTGGTCGCGTCCATGACCCGCTGCCGATCGTCCGGGTGCACCATCTTCAGATAGTTGTCGTAGCTGGGCGTGTACGTCTCGGGCGACAGGCCGTAGATGCGATACAGCTCCGACGACCAGCTGGCGTGCGGCTCGGTCAGGTCCCACTCCCAGGTCCCCAGGTGCGCGACCCCCTGGGTGTCGACCATCAGCTGCTCGCTGCGCAGCAGGCGGGACTCGGACCGCTTCAGCTCCGTCACGTCCGACGAGATGCACAGGTAGCCGGCCCGGCGCCCGCCGTGCTCCAGCGGGGACAGCGTGCAGGTGAACCAGCGCCGCACCCCCGCCGGGCCCAGCTCGCCCCACTGGAACCGCGTCGCCGGACCGCCGGCGCGAACGCCCGCCTCGCACGCCTCGAACAGGGCCGCTGCCTCGGCAGGAAACAGCGCCGCGGCGCGGTCGCCTGGGCCGACCGCGCCGGCGCGGGCCCGCACCACCGCGTTCACGAACAGCAGCGTCCCATCGCCATCGGCGGCGAACGCCTGATCCGGGCTGCCCTCGAACACGCGCCGCAACGCCGCGACGGTCAGGGCGAACTCCGTCTCGGCCACGGACGACTCCACCTGCTGGGGGACACTCACCGGTGACAAGGATGCCACAGGCGCGGGTGAGCTAGGCGCCTTTCGCGAAGCTGCCCGCGACGCCGTCGCCCGGTCGAATGCTCAGGGAATCGTGCGTGTGTGCTCCCGTCCCTCGGGTCGGCGACTCTTACCTGTCGTGCACCTGTCGCCCGTCGCGGTTGTCTCCGCCTGTCGCATGCCTGCCCCGGGGCCCGGCCCCGCGCTCGGTTCGGACCGGGCGGAGGGAGCGGGCGACGCCGCGCTTCACGGACCGCGATTCCCAAAATGGAAGCGGAGGCACCCCAGAAAAACAGCCACGGTCGAGGCGGCCATCGAGCAACGCGGACCAGTCGCAAGTGGCTTGACACCGCGAAGACCACCATGCTTTTATCCTGCGGCCTCGCGGGTTTGTTACATGGTTTTACAATCAACCGTTTGCGGCCAGCGCCGTCCGCGCCTGACGTCCGAGAGCCAGACTGATCTCCCACAGTACGAAGGGATGGCGTAGGATGCGCCGTCCCGCGTCCAGAACGTGTTCCGCGCACGCAAAGCGAAAAGTGAGACGATGCGAAAAGTAGTCCTCTTCATTGGTTCAGCGATCCTCACGGCGAGCTTCGCGCTCGCGCTGCCCGCCCACGCGGAGCCGGTCGGCGCTCCCCCGCCGGCGACGGCCGCCGCGGAGCAGCCGGCTGCCGAGACCGCGCCGCCCCACCCGCGCTTCCAGGTCAGCGTCTCTTATCTGCCGATGGCGATGGGAAGGATCACGTCGAAGAGTGCTGGTATGACCGCCACCGCGGACGGTGCGTTCGCATCGGGGGTGGGATTGTCTGCCAGCGCCAACGTGTTCCGCGGCTTCATGGTAGGCATAGCTCCCCAGTCCATCTGGAAGGGCAAAGTCAAAGCCGACCCCAAGACCGGTGCAGCCACGAAGGTCGGGACCGATGCGCAGTACGATTTGCTGCTCCGGCTGGCCTACGCCTACGAGGTTCCGGGGGTGGCGACCTTCTTCGCGGAAGTGATGCCAGGATATTCGATCATCTATCCAGCGCCCGCGGACACCTCCAAGGGGCTTGTGATGGTGTACGGCATCGGGGGCGAGGTCGACGTCACCAGGCGGATCTTCGCCAACTTCGAGGCCGGCTATCAGATGGGTTACCAGAAAGAGTCGGCCACCGCGTTCTATCGAAACAGCTACGTTCGTGTGGCGCTGGGCGTGGGCGTGAGGTTCTAGCTCGGGGGCACCGCCCGAGAAGCACGGGCTGCCGACAACGGTTCGGATGATCGCCGGAACTTCGTTCGAGATCGGAGATCGCACATCCCGGGCTCGACGAAGCTGTATCCACAAGTTTCCATTCACGTGAACCTGGGCTCGCTCCCAGGTCCGGTTCTAGAAAAGAAGTTCCAGGAGTATCCGATGACGAAAATGAAGTTTCTCGCGCCGCTGCTGTTGCTGACCGCCGGATCGCTGGTGGAATCGTCTTGCAGTCTTCCTGCGCCGGTGCCGACTGGCGAGGACGACAGCGGGACCGCGGATACGTCTGCCCTGTGCGCCATGATGGGTACGGGGGGGAGCACACCGACGACTACTGGAACGGGTGGCAATTCCGGGACCGCGGGGATGATTGGCGGCGGCGACATGAGCTCGGGTTCCGGCGGCAGCGCGCTCGTCTCGGACGAGAGCGCCGGCGGTGCCGGTGGTGCGGCCGGAGCTTCTGCCGCGGCGGGAGCGAGTGGGAGCGCGGGCGCCGGCGGCGCGGCCGGCAGCGGCGGAAACTCGGGCACCGACCCGAACACCGTCGTTACCCCCGTTTCGTGTGACGCCACGAATGCCTCGCCCTTTCCGTACACGCCCGGCTACACGCCAGACCCCATCATCCAGGGGATGGTCAAGACCACCGTGGATGGAATGACCTTGGCCGACGAGGCTGCTCAGATGCGCGGTCTGGCCATCACCGCCTTCAATGCGCCCTTCAACGACATCCAGAGGAGCGAAGACACGAAGGCGATTCGCGGATTCCGGTACCGTGATGCCTCCCGCGGCATGGACCTGGGCGAGGACTTTTCGGGCACGTTCCCCAACGCCCAGACCATCGAGGGGTCTCCCGTCGGCTGGTCAACGGCATTCCCGGTCAGCATGGCCCGCGGAGCTGCCTTCGATCTCGATCTGGAGTACGCCGTTGGCGAGGCGATCGGCGACGAGATGCAAGCTGCCCACGAGACGTTGCTCCTCGCGCCTTGCATGAACCTACTCCGCAACCCGCTGTGGGGCCGCGCGCAAGAGACGTACGGAGAGGACTCTTTCCAGGTCGGCCGTCTGGCGACAGCCATGGCCGTGGGCATCCAGAAGCACGTCTTGGCCAACGCGAAGCACTACATGGCCTACGACGTCGAGAGCTCGCGCGACACCAACGATTCGGACATGGACGAACAGACCCTGCGCGAGACGTTCGCGCGCCACTTCCGGATGGTCGTCCAGGACAGCGGCGTCGGCTCGGTCATGGCCTCTTACAACTCGGTGAACGGCACGAAGGCGACCGAGAACGCCCATATCCTCACCGACGTTCTCCGCGACGACTTCGGCTTCAAGGGCTTCGTCCTCAGCGACTGGTGGGCGATGACGAACGGTAGCCAGTCCAGCACGGACGCCACTTTGCTCAAGGCCACCGCGGTGAAAGGTGTCAAGGCCGGGTTGGACGTCGAGCTCCCCTGGGGACTCAACTACGGCCAACTGGAGAACATCGTCAACACGCAGGGTGGCCTGAACAAGACCGACCTCGACGCCTCGGTGCGACGCATTCTGGAACAGAAGTTCCGCTTCAATGCCCAGAACCTGAGCGGGCCCTACGGTCTGCCCCCGGGCGCCACGACGGTCTACTACAACAACAACCAGATCATCTGCAACGAGCCGCACATCGCCTTGGCGCAGAAAGCAGCCACCGAGTCCATGGTGCTGCTGAAGAACGACAATAACACGCTGCCGATCCCGCCGAGCGCCACCAAGGTGGCCGTGCTCGGGGCAACCGTCACATACGAAGTCACCGATGGGGCGTCCATGAACGGCGGAAAGATCCGCATGCTGAACTTTGCCCATGACGTCATCACTGGCGATCTGGGCTCCAGCCGCGTCTTCCCCGACCCCAGCAAGAGCATCGGGCCCTACGACGGCATCAAGATGGCGGCGCCGTCCGGCGTTACCGTAGTGGAGGGAAGCTCTGCAGCCGACGCCATGGGTGCCGACTTCGTCGTCGTCATGGCCGGTTTGACCCCCCAGGACGAAGGTGAGCAGTACACGGGCGCGGGCGACCGACAGAGCCTGGCACTCGACGCGAAGGCCCCGGCCGGTGCGCGGACAAAGCAGAACGATCTCATCTCCGCGGTCGCCGCCCTCCACATTCCCATGGTCGTCGTCCTGGAAGGCGGAAGTGTCATCGATATGCCCTGGCGGGACAGCGTGCCGGCGATCGTCATGGCCTGGTACCCCGGCATGGTGGGGGGTGCCGCGCTCGGCCAACTGTTGTTCGGCGCTGCGAACTTCAGCGGCAAGCTGCCCTTCACCTGGGCGAACCTTGGTGACTACCCGGCTTTCGGTGGCGCCGGCAAGGTCACGTTCGACTACTATGCCGGCTATCGCTGGTTCGACGCTCAGGGCAGGACCCCCATCTACCCGTACGGGCACGGCCTCAGCTACACGGCCTTCGAGTACACGAAGCTGCAACTCGGCTGCACCGACCTGAAGCAGGGGGCGGTGCTACCCGTGGTCGTCAACGTGAAGAACACCGGCAGCGTGGCGGGTGACGAGATCGCAATGGTCTTCGTGTCGTTCCCGGATTCGAAGGCGGCGCGCCGTTCCGTCAAGGAGTTGAAAGGCTTCCAGCGTGTCAGGCTGGCGCCCGGCGAGGAGAAGCAGATCACGATTCCGGTTCGCCTCGCCGATCTCGACTACTTTCAGATGGATTCTCCGACGGGGAACACCGGTAAGTGGGTGGTGGAGTCTGGCAACGTCAAGATCATGGTGGGCGGCAGCAGCACCAACCTCCCGCTCTCCATGATGGTACCGGTCGCCGGGTACACGCACTGATTGCCAATTTCGAAACGAATGCATCTCGGATAGATCCTCATGAGAACACTTTCTCTGTACAAGTTCCTTTCCCCGGCGTTGGCCGTCGTCCTTCTGGCGGGATCGTCGTCGCCAGCTTCCGCGCGTCATTCAAAGACCAAGGACGGCCTGCAGCAGGCGGCCGCCACGGAGACGCCAGCGGCCAGCACGGCCGGGCAAGCCCCGCCGGCAAAGGAGTCGACGCCGGGATCGACGCCGGTGATCGAGGGGCAACCCGGGCCGACGCCCGTTCCCCTCGCGCCGGCCGCCGCTCCACCTGCGCCGGTCTCGGCGCCCGTACACGTCGAGCAGCCGCTGCCACCAGCCGGGGGCGCGACGGCAGCTCCCGTGACGCCGGCGGCCGCAGCTCAATCGCCGGCCCCGCGCAGCGAGGCGGCGTCTACCACCGGTTCTCTTGGTGAATCCCCCCAGCCGGCGGCCGTTGCTCCTCCCGTCACCGAGGTCGGCATCCAGCGCTTGCCTGGCTCCGCCTATCCGGAACCGGTCACGCGCGGCTTGAAGTACGGTTCGCTCTGGTTGACCTTTCACGGCCTGCAGTGGCCCTACCTTCCCGCGGGACCGAAGGGCGAGCGCTTCGTGATTGGGCTGTCCGGTTGGGGCTGGGTCGACACCGCCTACGAGAAGTTTGGCCCCTGGGGTGCCAACCCGATCATCCAGCAGAGCCAGATCAAGTACTGGAAGGGGCAGAGCCGCTTGCTGGCACGAGTGACGCCCACCTACTCGTTCGGCGATGACCTCTTCATTCAAGGGCAAGTCGAACTGGTTGGTACGGGTGATCAGACGATCAACCGTGGCGACGTCGGCGGGGCCGACACCGATGACCTATACCTTCGCTTCGGTAAGTGGAACAGCTGGGACGTGACGGCCGGCCGCTTCGAAGGATGGGAGGTCTTCCATCTGGGCATGGGACTCGACCAAAACACCTTCGAACGTCAAGGCGCCGTGGGCCCCGGAGAGGCGGGGTTGCCCATTTCGTTCTACGGACTGACGGACAACCAGTTCCGCCCGTCCGCCGCGACCAATGCGGCGTTTCACTATTATCCACTGAACTTCTTACGCTTCGAGCTGCTGGGAATGGCCGGGACGATCAATAACCAACCGACCTATGCCACTCGTCCGGTTGCCATCCTCGATTTTGGATGGCTGAAGCTGAAGGGTGGCGTGGAATACACGCATGGCGCCGGTATCCAGACGCAGAGTCGTGCCAGCACGATCAAGAAGGGTGTCGGCGGCGCGGTCCAGTTCGTCTTCGATCCGCACATCGAGGCGGGTTTCAACATCGCGCAGGGCACCGTCGACGCCTACGACGACAGCGGCCGGCACAACCTCAAGGCCAGCCTCACCCGGACCAGTCTGGGCGGCTTCGCCAACCTTTCGAACGGCAGCGCCAGGCATCCCATCCTTCTTGGAGTGGGGGCCCTATGGACCCGGAACGTCGATCAGAACGACCCAGTCCAGGCAACAGCGGTCGTCGACAATTACTGGTTGTTGCAGAGCTTCGTCGCGCTCCAGTATGTGGCATTCCAGCAGCTGTACATCAAGCTGGTCGGCGGTTACTCGCGCGGTCACTGGCTCGGCTCCGGTCCCCCGCCGATCACATACGACGACGAGATGTACAGCGTCCGTATGCGGTTCGCGTTCTACTTTTGATTCGGCCGTTCGCGGCGGCGGATTGTTTTTCATCTTTCCGCAAATTGCGCACGCATGCGCCCTGGAGACGTCGCGGCGGTTCGCGCTGCCGCGGCCACAGTGTCGGAGACTGTGGGCCCGGTAGTCGCCAGCGGCTTGATGCGCGCGCTCGCGTAAGCGCCGCGGTGTCAGGTGTTACGTGCGCGCAACCTCGCGCAGCGGACCCTTCGACTTCGGGTCGCAAACGACGGCTCTGGCGCATCTTTGTAAGCGCTTGGCGCGAATGCGGAATCGTACGTTCCCCGCCAGGACCGTCACTTGGGCACAGTGAGCGTCGGCCGCATCCGTAACCGGATCGGAAGATGCAAACCTCTGAACAAAGGACGTGTGACCCATGGGATCAGTTCTTAGAAGGACGTTGGGAGTGGCCATCACCGCCAGCATCGTCGCACTCGCATCAACCGCGAGCGCTCAGACTGACACTCGCTGGAAGAACGCGAAGGATCCAAGCTACTACCTCTCGGTGGCAGGCGGTGGGCAATGCGGCGCTGGCCACGGCTCGTGTTGGTACAATAACGGAACACAGGTAGTCATCTGGCACGGCTACAGCAATGACCAGGAGTGGTTTGCCAAGCAAGACGGAACGGCGAGCACGATCTACAGCGCACGATTCCTGGACCCGACCTGGGCCTACAACTCGTGTATTGGGGTGGCCGGAAGCTCCACGAGTTGGGGCGCAAACCTCGTCGTCTGGCAGTGCAACGGAAATGCAGATCAAACCTGGACCGCACGTCCGGCGTCCGATTTTGGTCTAAGTGCCCCCGGCTGTTTCGTGTTCCAAAATTCCGATGGCCAGGTCATGGCCGTTGGCGGTGGAACCATGGCTAATGGCACGCATGTCGTGCAATGGCCTGTGGACCAGAATCACGCGGCTACCATCGACCAAGCCTGGTGCCCTGAGAGTTTGTAGCGAGGGTGCATCGTAACCATCCTCGCTCATCGGCGGCGTCGCCAGGTCGGAGGATGGAGAATGGCCGACGCCCCCCAGCCGCGTCGGCCATTCGACGATCATATGCTCAGTGACCCTGTCCACCGACGGGCCGATAAAACAAACCATCGTCAGTCACGTAGTGCTGGCGAACGAAGGCGACAAAGCGCGGGCCCAAATCGATCAGGTTCTGATCCAGCGTGATGAGGGCTGGTCGGGCCTGCCCCGTCTCCAAGGCGTCGACGTACCGCTCCCTTTGCTGCTCGGTCAACATCGGTAGCAGATCGCCGTGCATGAAGGAGTAGTAGAGCGGATGCGGGCGAAAGACCCCGGTGCCGAGCCATCCGTCGAGCACCGGGTCCGCCGGCGCCGTGTGCTCGAACACATACCGCAGTCGCGCGATCTGTCGCGGATCGCGATCGGTGGCGGCGGTCGCGAGTTCGATAACAGGTAGGATCAGCAGCGGCAACGTCGCCAAGATCGTGACTCGCGCGCGACTGCGGTCCTTCGCCCTGCCCACGAGGAAGTTCAAGCCCCTGGCAGCGAAGACACAGGCGACCGTCAACGGCATGAGGAAATACTGCCGGTACGCGATCGGAACCACCCGAATTCCTGCGATAAGTGCGACCAGCGTACACAGCAGGAAGACATCCCCGAAGGCCCACGGCCGTCCTCGCCGAAAACGCCGCCAGGCAAGACCCACTCCCACTAGACAGAGCGCCAGCATTGGCGCGCTCGTCTTGACGGTCTTGAAGATGTGCTCGTTCGGACGCTGCTTCCACTGCGCGTTGAGAAGAAAATTGTTGAAGATGAACTGCCGACCGCCGTCCTGAACGGCGAAACCAGCCCAGGTGAGGATCCCGGGCAGAGCCACCCCAGCACAGAGGAGCAGGACGCCGAGGCAGCGCTGGCGCCACAATCCCTTTGGTCCACCCAGCACCCAGAAGGCCAGCCCCACGACGGTGCCGGGCAGCACAAACAGCATCTTTTGGGTACACATGATGGCGGCGCCCAGGCATAGCCCGCCCCCGAAGAACCGGAGAAGACACGCTCTCGTCACCAACTCCTCGTCCAGTACGCGCACCAGGAGCAACAACCCGCCGACGAAAAAGGACAGGGCGGGCACGTCCGGCCGGATCTCCAACGACTTCTGGATGATGACGGGCTGTCCTACGAAGAGCAACGCTGCGAACAGCCCGACCCTTCGACTGCCACTGGCCCTTCCGACAAGATAGACCAGCGCAGCCGACAACGCCGTCATGGCCAACGAGAGCAGTCGACCGAACTCGAGGAAGTGCATCGCCCCGTCGAACGACCGATCGACCGCGAACCACCGAAAGAATGGTGCCAACAAGAAGTAGTACCAAGGGGTGTGATGCTCGAAGAAATCTCGGTAGGGGATCAGCCCCCTGGACACGCTCCAGGCCGCGTGGGCATGTTCGAACTCGTCCGGATCGAAAAACCGGGTGGCGACCGACGGCAGCTGCGCCAGCAGCAAGACGAGGATCGCGAAAAGAAGAAACATGATGTCTGGAGATCGCCAGGACGTCTCGATCGTCGTGGGCGAACGACTCCTATCGGGGTGCTCCATCCGTGGTGATATTTACACCAGGCCAAGGCCAGCGCCGATCGTTCCTGTCAGAATCGCCCCCCTGACGGGCGTTCAGGTATCGAAGGTCCCGTTCCTCTCACCGCTCCAGTCGGAGGACGCGAGGCATCGCGCGATGCCCTCGCTCCGCCCGGCTCGGCTCCAGCGCTAGAACTCGCTTCTCCATCGGCTCGGCGACAGGCCAACCTGCTGATGAAACGTCGCGCTGAAATGTTGCGGCGACGTGTACCCTACTTCGAACGCGATCGACTTGAGCGAACGATTGGTCGTTCTCATCAACTCCTTGGCTCTGCGCAGGCGCGCCTCAGCGACCTCCTGCTGGAAGCTCGTACCAAGCTTCAGCAAGCGCCGTTGCATCGTCCTAGGCGACATCGCCATCTGGCGTGCGACCCCTTTCACCGATTCGACATGGCCCCGCTCCAGGCACGATCGGAACTCTGTGGTCAGCCATCTCATATCATCATGAGACGTCGGAAGGGTCGCCAACTGCGCGAGCAAGCCGCCATCTGCGACTCCGATCCAGTGCAGAGCTTCGCGCGTATCGGCGAACGAACAGACCGGTGCCCCGCCAGCGACCTTCGCGAATGCGTCCATTGTCATGACTGCCGGCATTGCCCTCGGACTGACGATCGCCTGTCTACTGACACCGCCCTTCGACGCAGACAGAAGCGCAATCACACGACTCGATAGCCTCTCGAACACGCGAAGGTCTAGGACCTCGAGACGACTCAGGTCGACGAGCCAGGACTGGGGGCGCGTCCGCTGCTGCGCCGCCGCGAGAACAGCATCGAGCGCCTCGGTGTCGGAGTCGTCAGGCTTCCCCCAGAACAACAGCCCGCTGATGCTGCCGTCAACACAAAACATCGCGACATGCGTCGCAATTACAGACAGGCAGTTCTGACTTGCGACACAGTTGCTCGACAGTTTGGGCGCGTTCCTTTCATTGACGACCAGAGGTTCCGAGCTGGCCATAAGTTATCCCAAGCCTCCGTTTCACGTCGCAGACATACCATTGCCCGTTACGGGGGACAGCGTCGGCAATCCGCGTCGCGAACTTAATACAATTGTCTCGGACTGTTAAATGGCCGATTCTGGCCACACGTCGAGCCCAGGTCCTGCAATGTCGTGGAGATGAATCGCTCAGGGACCGCGACGGCCGATCGCCAGCCGGCCTTGACGGTGCACGATGGGAAAGTGTCGCGCGATCAACTCCAGCGCCGGAGCCGGCGCGTCCCAGACGAGCACATGTGTGTACCGCTTCTCGGCGTCGTTGAGGTAGCTGTCCCACGCTTCCGCCCACGCTCGATCGCAATCGTCTGGCACGGTCCTGACTTCTCGAAGCAAGGTCTCACACCAGTGCGCAGCCGACACCATGGAGCGCGGAAAGTCTTGGATTACGTCATGGTGAAAACGTGGCGGAGGTAACGTCCGATATTGAACCGCGTCCACTCCGCGTGAGGCCCACAGAAGATCGGCGCTGGTTTCCCGCTCGATTGCATAGTGCCCCCAAGCGTGCAGGACCGGCTCGATATTGTCGCCCCGGGACTTAACCGAGAATAGAAGAGGCAAGAGGCGGGAGCCCTTCTCCACGAAGGGGATCCCCGAGCAGAATTCTGTGACATCCGCGTCCATGCGTAGAAGCGCGTAGCCATTGCCAGCGGTGCCGGCGATCCCCGCCACGACCACGAGAACGACCCATCTGCGCGGCAAGGTGCCGGGGACGCGCACCAGCAGCGCAAGCCACAGGAAGGGAACGAAGCGAGTATTGAAATACCCCCAGATGGGGAACATGAAGCTGGGTAGCAGAGCGTAGCCGGCGATCAGGAGGAGGACCGCGACCGTCGAAAACAGGGTCGTTCTCACCTGGCCCCGCAGAAACACCGCCAGCAGCAGGACCAGGGCTGGCAGCAGCGACGCCACGCCCCAGTAACTGGCGCCAAGCACGTAGTTACGTAATCCCATCCACAGCAACTGGGGAACTCCCAACCATTCCGTCTTCTCGAGGCCGATCAAGTGCGCTCCGGTCCCTTCCACGGCTGGAGCGAGCATGAACCCGACACCAATGATGACGCCCGCCGGCACAAGCGAGATGGCTGCCCGCCAGGCAGCCCCGAGCGCGTCGGGATCACGGAGACGCGCGTAGACCAGATCCCCCAATGCGATCGCGCCGAGGACAAGCAAGGGGAAGGTGTGCGCAATCCAGGCAACCGCGCACAGGGCGGCTATCCACGCTGAACGCACGCCCGACCACGTTTGCCGCTGCATCACCAGGAGGCCGAGGATCCACAGGCAGATCCCGAACGACAGCGAGAAGTTCAGCATGCCCATCACGACGAACCAGTGCTGAATCAGCGGGATCGCAAATGCGCTGGCGAGCCACATGCGCCTTCGGCCCCCGACGACCCTGAAAAGAAACGCATAGCCCATCGCAGTGATGGCGAGGACAGCTATCACGAAGATGCGGGCGGACCCCATGTAACCGAGAGAAGGGGACGCGACATGCAGCCACTCGAGGAAGGCCGAATTGGTGCGTAACCCATGCGCTGCAATGTATTCAGGGTAGGCCGCCGGGTGATCCGTCACATAGGCCGCGGCGACGTGTCCAGGCAGGTCCTCGTGGGGCAGTTGCTTGACCACGAACAACGGCCAGACGGCAAGCAGCCACAGGATGAGGCCCGCCTTCGCCACCGACCCCCACCAGGCCAGCGGCCCCTCGCTCGACGGAGAACTGGCGGTCGGACCTGCATCCATGGAGCCCTTGACTATCACCTCGTCGGTTAGCATTCCACGGCCGACGTGTCGCGGTTTGCACGCAAAACGACTGCGGTTCAAGGATAGCGACGGCCTCGGTTTGACCCATTCGCCATCACACGGCCGGTGACCGCCCTGGCCGGCTGCCGCGTTGCTTGTTCGGTCACACAGGCAGCGTCGGCGACGGAGAAGTCCTCTTATCGGGTGACTGAGCATCCCGGTATCCTCGTCAGCGGCACTGTCAAGCGAGGGGCCGCGCGGTACACTGCCGCCATGATCGGCCGCGAGCGCAGCGCGCCTGCCGCACCGCCGGCGGACGCGAGGAAGGGCACGTCGCTGCCGACCGAGCCGGACCGGTTGCAAGCACGTCGGGCCGGGCTGAGCGACGCGCGGCTGGTCTTCCTCACAGCCTCATTGCTGTTCGTCCTGGCCGCCTGGCCATTGCTGCTGGTGGCCGTCCCGCCCTTTCAGGATCTCCCCAACCACCTCGCCACCGCGCACATCATCGCGCATCCCGACCTCTACCCGCAGTACGTCTTCAACGGCTTCTTCAAGTCGAACGGCCTGCTGACCCTGTGGCTGGCCGCCTGGACCAAGCTCCTGGGCGCGCACGCGCTGTACGGCGCGGCGCGGGCGTTCACCGCCGTGGTGCTGGCGGTGAACGCGGTGGCGTGGCCGCTGTTCGTGCTGCGCTTCGCCGGCCGGCGAAGCGCAGCACGAACAGCGCTGCTGGCCTGGCCGCTGGTTCACGGCTTCTTCGTGGTGATGGGCATGCTGAACTTCGCCTTCGCGTTCGGCCTGTCGCTGATCCTGCTGGCCGTCCTCGATCGCCAGCGCGCGCAGCCCACCCTGGCCCGCGGCGCGGGCATCGCCGCCCTGGCGGGCCTGCTGTGGTTCGCGCACCCGCTGCCCCTGGCGCTGGTCGGCGCGCTGGTCGGCCTGCATGCGCTGCGCGCCGCCACCTGGCCGGCGCGCCTCGCCGCCGCCCGCGCGCTGTTGCTGCCGCTGGTGCCCGCGGTGGTGCTGTCCGCCCTGGCCGCCGAGCGCCACCTGGTGAAGGACGCGCACACGACCGCCTCGACGGCGCTGTCCTTCTCCTACCTGAATCCCTTCGAGATGGTCGAGCACCTGTGGCTGGACGCCTCGGGCGCGCTGACCCGCTGGGGCAGCGTGACCATCGTGCCGCTGGCGCTGCTCGCGTACTTCGCGTGGCGGCGGCGCGACGTCGAGCGCCCATTCTTCTCGCGCGCCGCGCTGGCGGCGCTGGCCGCGGGCTACGTCGCCCTGCCCGAGACGTTGAGCAACTGGTCGTACTTTCACTGCCGGCTGGTGCCGTTCCTGTGGGCGGGGCTGGCGCTACGGCTGCCGGCGCGGCTACCCCGGGCGGTGACGGGGCTGCTGGTCGCCTGCGCGCTGGCCTTCTCGGCCGTGACGGGGGTGGACTACGTTCGCCTCGATCGCGACCGGGCCGCCTTCACCGCGGGGATGCAGGCCGTGCCGGCGCAGGCCACGCTGCTTCCGCTGCTCTTTCGCAAGAGCGAGACCAGCGACTTCACCGAGAGCCTGACGCACGACTGGGCCTATTACGTGATCGAGAAGAACGCGTCCG
>Ga0207695_10002793_pt1 | contig 25387 bp, 21 predicted proteins | sample KBSC54metaG_FD_184354 | JGI IMG/M metagenome (GOLD analysis project Ga0207695, IMG submission 184354) | Corn rhizosphere microbial communities from Kellogg Biological Station, Michigan, USA - KBS C5-4 metaG (SPAdes) (version 2) | ecosystem: Host-associated > Plants > Roots > Rhizosphere > Soil...
GTCATACGACTTATTCGGAGCTGGTTCAAATGATGTTTCCTCTGCTTCAGGCAGCGGTTGGCGCGACCAAGGAATACGCGGGCGCGTGGGGCATGATGGGTGCTGGTATCGGTGCAGGTCTCGCCGTGATCGGCGCTGGCATCGGTATCGGCAAGGTTGGCGGACAGGCGATGGACGGAATGGCGCGTCAGCCGGAGCGTGCAAGCCAGATCCAGACCGCGGCTCTTATCTTCGCGGCGCTGGTCGAAGGTGTTGCGCTGTTCGCGATCGTCGTCTCGTTCGTGATTCAGCAGAAGTTCACGTTCTAACGCGATTTCGCGCGTTCGTTTCACGTAGGGTCAGGCACGGTTCCTGACCCTACGGGGCTCGACGCGGTTGGGCATAGCGGGTCAGGCACGGGGGCTTGACGCACGGGGCTCCACGTGGTTGGGCATAGCGGGTCAGGCACGGGGGCCTGACCCTACATCTCATTGAATAGTGTCACTCATGCATCTCTTCCTTCTGCAGGAATCCGTTCAACACACGGCCGAGGCTCCCTCGGGCGGCCTGCTCTCGCCCAACGGCGGAGTGATGGTCTGGACGCTGGTGATCTTCATCGTGTTGTTGCTGGTTCTCTCGAAGTACGCGTTCAAGCCGATCACCAAGGCGGTCGAGGAGCGCGAGAAGGCGCTGTCGGACGCCATCGACGCTGCTCAGCGCGATCGCGACGACGCGAATCGTCTCCTGCAGGACCAGCGCGAGCAGATTGCTGCTGCGCGGGACGAGGCGCAGAAGATCATTGCCGATGCGCGTGCGGCGGCGGAGCAGGTGCGCGGGACCATAATCGAGCATGCGCACGGCGAGACTGGCGAGCTGCTGGACCGCGCGCGGCGTGAGATCGTCGCGGAGCGTGACCGTGCGATCGCGGATCTGCGTCTCGAAGCGATCGATCTTGCGATTGCTGGCGCATCGCGTGTCATCGGGAAGAACCTGGATGACCAGTCCAACCGCCAACTTGTCGAGAGCTTTCTCGCCTCGATTCCGAGCTCGACGGCCGCTCCCAGGGCGGGCGTCTGATGCAGGAGCGCTCGAACCCGGTATCGCGGAATTACGCCGAGGCGCTGTTGGCGCTGGCGACCAAGGCTGAGAACCGGGAAGGGTTTGGCGTCATGATCCGTGACGTCGCCAACGCGATCGCTCAGGATGCGACCGTGAAGCTGTTTCTCGAATCACCGCGCGTGTCGTACGAGCGCAAGAACGAGGTCCTGTCGCGGGCGTTCGGTGATCGTGTGCCGCGCGTATTCCTGCGCTTTCTTCAGACGATGGTGCACAATCGTCGTCAGATGATGATTCCCGAAATCGCGACCGAGTATGCGAACCTGCTGGACCAGCAGGAGGGCCGGGTGCACGCTGAGGTCACGCTTGCGCGGCCCGTAACTGACGAAGAGACTGCGAACATCGGCGCGCAGCTTTCGCGCGTGCTTGGCAGCAAGGTGATGCCGCAGATATCGGTGGATCCATCGATCATGGGCGGGATCATCGTCAAGGTTGGCAACACGGTGATGGACGGCTCTGTGAGTCGCCGGCTGAGCAAGCTGGCGACGCGCATGCGCATTTCCGCATAACTTGCGATGAGCGGCAAGCGCGAGGTCAGGTACGTGGAGAAGCCCTGGGGTCACGAGGTGATCTGGGCGCACACACCGCTGTACGTCGGCAAGATCCTTCACATCAAGGCTGGCCAGGCATTATCGGTGCAGTATCATGAGCAGAAGGACGAAACGATCTTTCTGCTGAGCGGTGAGATGATCTATCGTGTCGGAGACAGCGCCGATGCGGAATTGAAGGAGATCTCACTTACGGCGGGGGAATCGTTCAGAAACGAGCCCGGGACGGTGCATCAGATGGAAGCCGTGACGGATTGCGATGTGCTGGAGGCATCGACACCGCATCTCGACGATGTGGTAAGATTGAAGGATCGGTACGGACGAGAGGGAACGAAGGCGCCGTAGCTGGTGGCGATCCATGGCGGGGAGATTCGCGAGAGTTCGCGGCAGCAGGGAGGGCAGGCACGGGGGCCTGTCCGTACGCGCTGCAAGTGACAGATCGTCGTCGTACTGAGGGCAGGCACGGGGGCCTGCCCTTACTGACTGAGGTGGCCGAGTGAAAGTTATCATCCCGCTTGCGGGGAAGGGAACGCGGCTTCGTCCGCATACGTATGTAACGCCCAAGCCGATGCTGCGCGTCGCGGGCAAGCCGGTGATGCAATACGTGCTCGACGACGTGAAGAAGCTGCCGAACGTCGAGCAGATCATCTACATCACGGGGCATCTCAAGGAAAAGGTCGAGGAGTTCGCGCGCGCGTCGACCGACATTCCGTCAGCGTTCATCGAGCAGAAGGTGCAGGACGGTACCGCTGGCGCGGTCGCGCTCGCGCGCGATTACGTGGACCAGCCGGTGCTGATCATCTTCGTCGACACGATCTTCGATGCCGATCTCTCGATCATCGAGTCGTCCGACGCCGATGGAATAATCTGGACGAAGGATGTCGAGGATTATCAGCGATTTGGTGTGGTGGTGACGGACGAGTCCGGCTTCATGACGAAGATTGTCGAGAAGCCGACGACGCCGATCTCGAAGCGTGCCAACATCGGGCTCTACTACATCAGGAACTGGCAGCTGCTGTTTGAAGGGATCGCGCACGTGCTCACGCAGCCGGCACACAACGGCGAGTGGTATCTCACCGACGCGTTCCAGTACATGATCGATCACGGTGCCAAGATACGCGTGGTCGACGTTGCAGGCTGGTACGATGCCGGGAAGATCGACACGCTGCTCGCGACCAACCGTGCAATGCTGGAACGGGGGCGGGCGCGGTCGCCGCAATCAGTCGAGAACTCGACCATCGTGGATCCTGTGTATGTCGAAACCGGCGTCACGATTCGCAATTCGATCGTGGGACCGAACGTATCGATCGGCGAGGGAACGACGGTTGACGGCTCGACGCTTTCCGATACGATCATCGAGACGTACGCCAACATAAAGAGGTCGACGCTCACGAATTCGCTGGTGGGGCATCACACCGTCGTCGATGGCGTCTCCGGAGAGATCACGATCGGTGATCATTCGGAGGTCAGGGTGAGTCCGCGCGGCGGCCATAACTAGTCATGGCTTTTCTGCCGGCGAGTTACGGGGAGAGCAACCGCTCTCCCCTTGTCGTTCCTGACATGACCGGTGCAAGCTGATGGCTGAGCGGAAGAAGCTTGGACGCAACGTCATCGCCCTCGGCACGGTGAGTTTCTTCACCGACGTCGCGTCGGAGATGATGTACCCGCTTCTGCCCGTGTTTCTTGCTTCCGTGCTCGGGGCGAGCGCGAGCTTCATCGGGGTCATCGAGGGTGCTGCGGAGTCCGTCGCGGCGCTGTTGAAACTGGCGAGCGGTTGGTGGTCCGACCGCGTTCAGTCTCGGAAGGGATTGGTGCTCGCCGGCTATGTGATAGCGTCCGTCATACGACCCTTCACAGCCGCGACGCACACCGCGGCGCAGGTGCTGGGGATTCGCGTTACAGATCGGATCGGCAAGGGGATACGCTCCACTCCGCGCGATGCTTTGATCGCCGAGTCGGTCGATCCATCGATTCGCGGCCGTGCGTTCGGATTTCACGCAGCTGCCGACAATGCCGGTGCGGTAGTCGGACCGCTCGTTGCGTTCGGCGTGTTGTACGAATGGCACACGCCGTTGAGAACGGTCTTCTGGCTGACCGCGATTCCGGGTGCGCTCGCGGTGCTGGTGTTGTGGGTGTTCGTTCGCGACGTTCCGCACCCGGTCGCGCATTCCGATCGGCCGCACATGTTCGGCGCCGATCTTCCGTCGCGGTTCTGGGGTTATCTCGCGGTCGTCTTCACATTCACGCTAGGCAACTCGACCGATGCGTTCCTGCTGTTGCGTGCGAGTCAGCTGGGGGTACCGATCGCGCTGGCACCGGTGCTCTGGGCGTTGCTCAACTTCATCAAATCGACGACTGGAACGCATGGCGGCGGGCTGTCGGACAGGATCGGGCGCAAGCCACTGATCATCGGGGGATGGCTGCTGTACGCGGCCGTTTATCTCGCGTTTGGCCTGGCGCACTCGGCGTGGCAGGCGTGGGTGCTGTTCGCGGTCTACGGCGTGTACTACGGCATGACGGAAGGTACGGAGAAGGCAATGGTCGTGGACATGGTGCCATCACAGCGAAAGGGCACAGCACTTGGCTGGTACAATCTCGCGATCGGCATCGGCGCGCTTCCAGCGTCGCTGATATTCGGCGCGGTGTGGGATCGCGCAGGCGCACCCGCGGCATTCGCGTTGGGTGCGGCGCTGGCGTTCATCGCATCACTGGGGATCGCGTTCGTGAAGCCTGTCGTCAGTGCACCGTCGAAGTAGACGGCTGGGCGATCGTGCGCTCGAACAGCTTGAAGATGCGTGTGTATTCGTCGGTCCATGAATCGGGGCGCAGGAATCCGTGGCTCTCGACGGGATACGACGCGAGCTCCCAGTCGGTCTTGCCAAGCTCGATAAGGCGCTGCGTGAGCCGGACGATATCCTCGTAGTTGACGTTGGTGTCGACCATTCCGTGTGCCATGAGCAACGGCGCGCGGAGCCCCTCGGCGAAATAGATTGGCGACGACTGACGGTAGGCGAGCGTGTCGTTTTGCGGCAGGTTGAGGATCGCCGAGGTGTACCCGTTGTTGTAGTGTGCCCAGTCGGTGACGCTGCGAAGCGCCGCGCCGGCCCCGAAATAATCCGGCGCGGTGAAGAGCGCCATGAGCGTCATGAAACCGCCGTAGCTACCGCCGTAGATGCCGATGCGCTTCGCCGGAATGCCGTAGGTTGCAGTTATGTACCTGGAGACGTCGACTTCATCCTGAAGATCGCGGCCGCCCATGTGTCGATAGATCGCGGTGCGCCAGTCGCGACCATAGCCCTCCGACGCGCGATAGTCGGCGTCCATCACAACGTAGCCGTGGCGCGCGAGCAATATGTTGAAGAGATATTCGCGCGGGTATTCCGACCAGAAGTTACCGACGTTGTGCAGATAACCCGCACCGTGCACGAAGATCACCGCCGCGCCATTGGGTTTCACGCCGAAGTCTTCCGGTCGGTACAGGTGCGCTGGTACCCTGGCTCCGTCGGATGCAGGAACCATCACGATAGGTGGTGCGAACCACTTCTGCGAAAGAAATTCTGCGGTGGGGGAGACGGTCAGTTGGTGCTCCGTTGCGTTGGCCCTGTTCGGCATCAGATACAGATCGGGCGGACGATTCACGTACGAGTAAAGGTCGGCGACCAGTTTGCGATCCGGCGACACTACGGCCGCATGGCGTCCCGGTGTCGTCGTTATGCGTGTGAGCGTGCCGCCGGTCACGGGAAGGGAAAAGAGGTGCTCGTCGAATGGTGACGGATCGTTTGTGATGAGATCGAACGTGCTGCCATCGGGTGATAGCGTGACGTCGCGGACTTCCCACTTGCCGGAGGTGAGCTGATGCACATCGCCACCGTGTGCGGCGGCTGTGTACAGGTGTGCGTAGCCAGTCGCTTCGGAGACGTACCAGACACGGCGGCCGCCGTCGTACCAGCCGGCGCACGCACTGCACGGGCCGCCCACCCAGGCGGTGTCGTCCAGCGTCTCGACTGCGTGCAAGGTCGTATCCGTGGATGAGAGAGTATAACGAACGCGTTGCTTGTTGTCGGGTCTGAATGCCGAGAACAGGACGTCGGTTCCGTTCGCATTCCAGCCGTTGAGGACAACGAAACTCGCGAGCGAATCATTGGCGAAGAGATGCAGCCTGGTGAGCTTTGCGCTGGGCAGCGAGAGATACGTCATCTCGACGCGCGTCTGGCCGTCGCCGACGACAGTGCGTCCCTTGCGTGGTTCCGTATAGCCGCTCTCCGTAACCCAGTATGGAATTTCGACAGGCCTGCTCTTGGCGGGTGTACGCAGCATTACCAGCACGCCACGTCCGTCGGGTGCCACGGTCAGCGACTGGATCGAGCGATCGCTTCCGACATAAACTGTCTCCGGATTTCTCAAAGAATCGACACGGTTCCGCTCGGCCTTCGCAATGCTGTCGTCCGCGATCTGGTCGCGAACCACGTTGAACAAGTCACGCTGCTGCTGTGCGAGCCGTTTGCGCTGTGGCGTCGTGGGTGCCGTGGAGTCTTTTGGCGCGGTGCCGGTCCTGAGATCGGTCAGTTGCGTCGTCAGGCCTGAGGCGAGATCGATCGAGAATGCGTTGCCATCGCGTACGAAGTACATGCGCTTGGAATCACTGCTCAGGATCGGATTGGATTCGCGCGCCGGTGTGTGTGTCAGTCGCCGCAGGGTGTGAGTGCGGTAGTCCATGAGATAGATGTCGCCGCCGTACTCTATTGCACCGTAGTGCCGATCGGCGGATACGACTGCGTGCGCTGCGTATGGTCCCGCAGAGTCACGCTGTGCCAGCGTGAGTTTCTCGGGCCTGGCACCATCGACGGCGCGGACGCGATATGTGGCGGGCGGAGTGCGCCAACTGCTGCCTGGCGCGACCCAGTTGAAATAGATCCAGCGACTGTCGGCTGACCAGTTGACATCGGTTGGTGGTGTGCCGTACAGCTCCGGCCCGCGCATGATGTTCCTGATCGAAAAGTCGAACTGGGTGGCCGGGGATGATGCCGGAGCCGATGTGGGCGCCTGGCTCGCGAGTGTGGCGGGAATCGCGAATGCGAGGGTGAAGAGCAGTCGGGCGGAGGTGCGCATTTATTGGGCTGATCCGGCGTGAATTGGAGGCGCGGTGAAAATGATCTCAGGTTAACTTTTCTGCAATGAAGCTAGCTCTCACTACGCTTGCCGCGATGCTATGTGCGTCACCGCTGTCAGCTCAGGCGGCGCCTGGCGGCACGCCACCTCCGCAGCATCGTCCGCTGGAGCGACTGGCCGCCGAGCAGATGCTGGTCCTCCCGGTGCAGTATCTGACGTTCGCCGATTCACTCGGCTGGTCTCAGCAGGCGCCGCCGTCGCGGACCTACCTGCATACGGTGGATGACGAGATCGCGTTCGCGCTGACGCAACGGGGGCTCAAGCAGCACTGGACGATGGCGCCGGATCTGATCCGATCAGTTGCGCGAAACCAGGGCTACGCTCCCGATCCCACGTCGCTGGCCGCCGAGGAGGTTCGCTCGGGGCAGAAGGCGGCAGAGTGGCAGCTCCGGGAGCCGTTAGCGTCGCAACTGCGGGCGCTGATCGCCTTGACGGACGCTCGTTATGTGCTGTTTCCCGTAGAGATGCGGTTTGTGGGATCGAAAGGTGTCGGTCATGCGATGCTACACCTTGTCATCATCGATGCACGCCGGTCGCAGGTGCAGTGGTCCGGCGATCTTGCTGGAGCGGAGATGACGAAGTTCTCGCCGGCGATCGCGGCCGATCTAGCATCGCGCCTGGCAGATCTTATCGCATCACCAGTCAATTAGGTCGCCGGGCCCGGAATGACGACGATTCTGCACGTTTCGGATCTGCATTTCGGCCGGCCGGCGGTGCTGGAGCAGATCGACGCAATCGAGCGGGCGATTTCCGAACGCTCGTTCGATGCCGTAGCGGCATCGGGTGATTTTTCGCAGCGGGCGAGGGCCGGAGAATTTCAGCGTGCGGCTGTATTTCTGAGGGATGCGCGGAAATTCTGCCCGGTGATAACGGTGCCGGGAAATCACGATGTTGCGTGGTGGTATGCGCCGGTTGGCATCGGCGACGAAACAAAAGTTTACGCAAATTACCGTCAGTACATCTCGGATGATCTGGAACCGACGCTCCGGATCGACGGGGCGTACTTCGTTGGGGTGAATACCGCGCACGGGGTGACGGCGCGCACTCTGACTCTCAACCCGCGCGACATCTCGATAATCGGCGACCTTACGCCGGCGCAGATCGCCAAGGCGAGAGACAGGTTCGAGCATGCGCCGCCTGGCGCCGCGAAGGTCGTAGTCATGCATCACAACCCGGTCGCGGGGGAGCTATCGCAACGGTACGGCCTCAAGCACACGCCGCGCATCCTGAACAAGTTCGCGGAGATGGGCGTGGAGCTGGTGCTGTGCGGCCACGATCATCAGGAAGCGGTGAACTTCATCGAGCATCCACGTAAGGGCGTGGTCGTATCGACTGCGGGGACGGTATCGAACCGTTCGCGGGGCGGGCGTCCATCGTCGTACAACGTCATCACTATAGAACCTCAAAGCATCACGGTTGTGACATTCATATGGGACGGAGAAGGAGAGTTCATTCCAGGACCGCAGCGTTGCTTCGAACGTTGAGGGGCAGGCTCAAGCTGGAGCGGTTGCGGCAGTTGTGGATGCAGTGCGAGCTGTTCAGTGCGGCCGTGGTGGAGGAGCCGCGAATGGAAATCGCGCGCCCTGCGCCGCCGCGTCCGGACGTCGTGCGGATCCATCGCAAGCGACGGTCGAGCCGATCGCGCGCGGATGACGTCGCGATGATCAACGCGCTTCAGATCGAGCACGCGGGGTACAATGCTGCGCTGTTCGACGCGAAGCTCGGCCGGGTGAAGATCCGTCTATCGCGACGGATGAAGAACCGGCTGGGCCACTATATGGTTGCGGGCGGAGGGCAGCCGGCCGAGATCGCCATGTCGCTGCGGCACATCGAGCGGGATTCGTGGGATGATGTACTGCACACGCTGGTGCATGAGATGGTGCACCAGTGGCAGGATGAGAACGGCATGGCGCTGGATCACGGGCAGGCATTCCGCGAAAAGGCGATCGAAGTCGGCATCAGTGCGAGGGCCACTCGTCCAGCGGGCGGCGGAGCGCAGCCACGGCTGGCGGCGCGAGCAGGGAAGCGGGGCAAGCACTAGGGGGGGTCGGGAGTACCGGACTTGTCATTCCCGCGAACGCGGGAACCCATGTTATCGATCTCCGATTGGGGCGATAGCCGAAAGCTGATAGGCAGCAGATGGATCCCCGCTTTCGCGGGGATGACGACGTGTGTCTCCAGCACCCCGGGTGCGGGAAATGGTGCTGTCGCGGTATCTTTCGGGATGCCTACGAATCCTCTCGATCTCTGTGACATCGACTCCGTTCTATCAGAAGAGGAACGCGCGGTACGTGACTCCGTCCGCGCGTTCGTCGATGATAGAGTGCTTCCCATCATCGGCGACGCGTACGTAGAAGGGCGTTTTCCGAAGGAGCTCATCGCCGGAATGGCGGAGCTCGGCGTGCTCGGCGCCAATCTGCCGGAGCAGTACGGCTGTGCCGGACTGAACAACGTCGCTTACGGGCTGATCATGCAGGAGCTCGAGCGTGGCGATTCGGGCGTACGCTCATTCGCGTCGGTGCAGGGCGCGCTGGTGATGTATCCGATATTCGCGTTCGGTTCCGACGAGCAGAAATCAAGGCTGCTTCCGTCGATGGCAAAGGCCGAGACGATCGGATGCTTTGGGCTGACCGAGCCGGATTATGGATCGAATCCGGCGGGAATGATAACGCGCGCGCGCGAGCAGGCAGACGGGAGCTGGATCATCAATGGCGCGAAGATGTGGATCACGAACGGATCCACCGCGCACGTCGCGATCATCTGGGCCAAGACTGAAGATGGCGACGCCGATGGACATTCGATTCGCGGATTCGTGGTGCCGACATCGACGCCAGGATTCAGCGCGAAGAATCAGAAGGGCAAGCTTTCGCTGCGCGCGTCGGACACGTCCGAGCTGTCGCTGCAGGATGTGCACGTGCCCGCCGACGCATTGCTTCCCAGGTCTGGTGGACTCAAGAGCCCGCTCATGTGCCTGACTCAGGCACGATATGGAATCGCGTGGGGTGCGATCGGCGCCGCGATGTACTGTTTTGAAGAAGCACTATCATACGCGGGCAACAGAGTGATGTTCGGTCGCGCGATAGGTGGCTTTCAGTTGCAGCAGGCGCGGCTTGCCGAGATGGTGACGGAGATCGCGAAGGGTCGATTGCTCGCGCTTCATCTCGGGCGACTCAAGGATGCGGGGCGGCTCACGCCGCAACAGGTTTCGCTTGCGAAGCGCAACAACGTGAACGTTGCATGTGACATTGCGCGCGAGGCTCGGCGGCTGTTGGGTGGAAACGGCATCCTCGCGGAGTACGGCGCGATGCGACACATGGAGAATCTCGAGAGCGTGTACACGTACGAAGGCACGCACGACATTCACACGTTGATCATTGGACAGGCGGTGACGGGGTTATCGGCGTTCGAGTAGCAGCGCACTAAGAAACCATTAACCTCGCGGAAAGGCCCTTTTACCTCGGTAAAGGGGCCTTTTGCCGTAACGATTCACACTGGCGCAGGTCGGCAGCACGGTGCATGTTGTTGCGTACTGCGAGAGTGTAATTGCGCGCGCATTGGTGTTGCGCGTTGCGCCACCAAATTACCAATGCGGGAGGGTAAATGGGATTGCGTTTCGATGCGAGCGACGTGACTTCATGGTCAAATCGAATCGCCAGAGGCTGGATGATGCGGGGCTGTATCGCGTTTTGCGCGGTGCTGGCTCCGCAACTTGTTTTGGGCCAGGCCGGTACGGTAGCGGGCACGGTGATCACGGAGGGGAGTGGCACACCTATATCGGGCGTGCAGATCCTGTCGGGCACTCGTGGCGCTTCGACCGATGTTTCGGGGCGGTTCCGGATTATGCAACTCAGCGGCGACAGTGTGACGCTGACTCTTCGACGGATCGGATTCGCGCCGCTGACGCAGCGCGTGCGTGTGGGCGCAACGGACCTGGTGCTGCGCATGAGGGAGCGCGCGGTCGAGCTGAACAGCATGGTCGTGACGGGAACGCCGGGCGCGGTATCCAAGCGATCCGTTGGTGTATCCGTCGCGCAGATTCAGGCCGCGGACATCGTCAAGACAGCGCCTGTTCAGGACATGCAAGGACTGATCAATGGGCGAGCACCGGGCGTTACGATCCTCGAGAACTCAGGTGCCGTGGGGTCAGGCGCGACGGTCAGAATTCGCGGCGGATCGAGTCTATCTCTATCAAACGATCCACTCATCTATGTCGACGGTGTACGAGTCGACAATTCGCAGGGCACAGGCCCTGCCAACCAGTCATTCGGCGCGAGCACGACTTCGCGGTGGAACGACATCAACCCGGACGACATACAGAGCATAGAGATAGTTCGCGGGGCAGCGGCGACAGCGTTGTATGGAACTGACGCGGTGAACGGCGTCATCCAGATCATCACCAAGCGCGGCGCGCAGGGCAAGCCGCGCTGGGATTTCACGACGAAGCAGGGCAAGGCATTCTTCGCCGACGTGATTGGCCGTTTCCCGACGAATTATGCCGCGTGCAATGCCAAGATGGTTGCAGCGGGGAGTGGGAATCCCTTGTGCACCGGAAAGCCGGTCGGTACGATCGTGAGCCAGAACATCGCGCAGTTCCGCGCCGATTCCGGGAAGCCGCTTTTCCGGGACGGACGCATCAACGAGAGCTCGCTCGCGGTAAGCGGCGGATCGCAGACGGTGCAGTACTATCTCAGCGGGCAGGTGCACAGCGATCAGGGTGTCGAGCCGACGAATTCGCAGATCCAGTACGGTGGGCGCGGGAATGTGCGGATGGTTCCATCCAGCACACTCGACATCTCGGGGAGTGGCGGCTACGTACGCGGCACTACCAAGCTGAATTGCGAAGCTGGCTGCGGTGGGCTGATGTTCTCCGGCTTCTACTCGACTCCGGCGACGCTCGGATTGCCGAATGCAGGGTTCGACAGCGGAATCCCGGAAGCGTATTACGAGGAGTACTACTTCGATCAGATATACAACCGCTTCACGGGAAGCGTTCAGGTATCGCACACTCCGGCGAAGTGGTTCACGCAGCAGCTCACGATCGGCACCGATTACGCGCACGAACAGAACGACAACCTCGCTACGGTGCATCACGATCTGTCGTATTTCTTCGGGACGGACGCGGACTCGGGGTACAAGGCCGTCGACTTCCGCGACAATACGATCACGACGACGAGCTACCATGCGACGCTGAAGGCGCCGATCACATCGTCGTTGATGTCGAACACGACGATCGGCGGTGACATGTACCTTCGCAATGCGAGGTACGCCGGTGGGTCGGGCAGCGACTTTCCGGCACCTGGCCTCTCGGCGCTCAGCTCGACGACGACGGGGAAGGACGCATATGAATACACGCGTGACAACAACTCGCTCGGTGTTCTCGGGCAGGAAGAGCTCGCGTGGAACGATCGTTTCTTCCTTTCGGCCGGTGTGCGGTCAGATCAGAACAGCTCGTTCGGAAAGAACTTCAAGAACGTCGTCTATCCGCACTTCAGTGCATCGTGGGTGTTGAGTGACGAGCCGTTCTTCAAGGTTCCGTTCGTGTCGGCGCTCAAGCTGCGTACTGCATACGGGCAGTCGGGCGAGGCGCCGCCGTTGTTCGTGAGCATCCAGTCGTACACGACCACACCTACTGGTGTGTCGCCGAGCACGATTGGAAATCCGGATCTGCAGCCGGAGCGCGGTTACGAGACCGAGCTTGGGTTCGATGCCGGGTTCCTGCACGATCGTGCAGGAGTCGAGTTCACGTACTACACGGGCGGCACCAAGAACGAGATATTGCAGGTTCCGGTGGCACCGTCGACTGGCTTCGGGTTGAACTCGGAGTACATCAACGCCGGTCGCATTCTGCGCCACGGTCTGGAGCTATCCCTGCGCGGAACCCCGATTCAGACCAAGACTGCGTCGTGGGATATCACGTGGAACATGGCGACGAATGACTCCAAGGTTGACAACCTGGGCGGGAATCAGTTCCTGCAGGCATCCACCTACATCCAGAACCGGCTCGGCTATCCGTTATTCTCGTGGTTCGCGAGAAACGTCATAACGTCGACGGTAGATCCGACTACCGGAAAGGTGTCGAACATTCTCTGCTCCGACGGCAAGGGCGGTACGATCGCCTGCGCGAGTGCTCCGAACGTCTATCTCGGGCGCACGATTCCGAAGGTTGAGGGCTCGGTGAATACCTCGGTTCGGTTCTTGACGAATTTCCGGGTATCTGCGCTTCTCGACTACAAGACTGGATTCAAGAAACTCAACGGTGATCAGCGCGTGCGCTGCCAGATCTTCGGGCTGTGCCGTGCGAATTTCTACCCAACTGAATTCTCACCAGCGCTCGTAGGTGCGTACGCGCTCGGCACAAATGCGCCGAGCGGCGTGATTCAGGATGCGAGCTTCGCGAAGTTGCGCGAGCTCTCGCTCACGTGGACGCTGCCGCAGACGCTGGTCAGGGATCTTCGAGTCGGGGGAGCTTCGTTGACGGTGGCAGGCCGCAACCTGCATACGTGGACCAAGTACCCGGGGCTCGATCCGGAGGCTTCGTTCCAGGGCGGTTCGCGTGGAGCAGGCCAGTGGGATCAGGCTGTGCTGCCACAGCTCCGTCAGTACACGACCACCCTCAACCTTACCTTCTGACAATGACGACGATAAATATTCGCCGCTTGCGGCGGAACGCGCGATCGATCGCGGGGTTGTTGGCAGTCGCTGTGGTATCAGCGACGTTCATTGCCTGCAACTCGATCAATGACGCGCTGCACGTTACTGCACCTGACAAGATCGATGCGAAATCGCTTCAGGACCCGGCGTTCGCGACGTTGCTCGTGAACAGCACGGTTGGAGATTTCGAGTGCGGCTACGGCGCGTTCGTGGCCGTTGGCGGACTCCTGAGCGATGAGCTCGTGGACGTCGGGATTACCGCGTCGCGCTGGCCGTACGATCGGCGGGATGTGCAGACGAGCGACGGCGCATACTCGACGAACAGGTGCGACAACACCACCCCCGGCGTTTACACGCCGATTTCGACCGCGCGTTACACGGCTGACACCGTCGCAGCGATGCTGAAGACCTGGACGGATCAGCAGGTACCTGGTCGCCAGGATCTTCTGGCGAAGGCCCTTATCTACGCTGGCTACGACCGGATCATGCTCGGCGAGCTGTTCTGCAGCGCGGCGATCAATCGCGGGCCGGAACTCACGTCGCTCGAGGTACTTGCACAGGCGGAGCAGAAGTTCAGCGACGGCCTCGCTGCGGCTCAAGCCGCCAATGATCCGACGCTCACCGCGCTTGCATATATGGGTCGTGCGCGCGCGCGGTTGGATCAGGGAAACCTGACCGGGGCGGATGCTGATGCCAAACAGGTGCCGCCGGGATTCGTTTACAATGCGACGGCTGACATCACGAGCAGCGTGCGGACGAACCGCGTTTACGCTCAATTCAACGCCAAACTTGCCTCGGTGACGCCGCAGTTCATCGGTCTGACGGTTCCGACGGCAAGCGGTGGTACCGTGCCTGATACCCGCATCGCGGATTCAACCACGGGGAAGAATGGGGCGGACAATCATACGCCGTTGATCGTGAGCAACAAATATCGCACGGGCGATGCGCCGATCCGCATCGGCAGCTACGAGGAGGCGCAGCTGATCATCGCCGAAGCGGAGGGTGGCCAGGTCGCAGTCAACATCATCAACAATCTTCGGATCGCGGCGGGGCTGCCGGGCGCATTCCAGAGCACAGACGCGACGGCGATCAAGAACCAGGTGATCGACGAACGGTCCCGCGAGCTATTCCTGCAGGGAACGCGCGCCTACGACATCCGGCGGCTCAGCCTTCCCCAAGTTCCGGCCGCTGGTGTGGCCTACTTGCATGGCGGAACGTACGGAACGGAGATGTGCCTGCCGTTGCCAGACGTGGAGCGGAACAACAACCCGAACATCAACAAGACGGGCGCCTGATCCGGCTTATCCGGAGTGCCACACCAGAGCCCCGCGAATCAGCCGATTCGCGGGGCTCTGGTGCATCTGGCCCTGGAGCCGGATGGAACCAGGTTGTGGGGGGATGGCCAGGCCCCCCGGCCCGCGTCCGTGCCCGTTACATTAAGTCAGGTCCCTACGGGGCCATGCGGTCGAAATATCTTCAATACTGATTCATTCAGGAGAATATCCGCGGTGAAAATTGCCGTGTGCATCAAGCGCGTCCCGGACATGGACGTTCGCTTCAAGATTGCCGCCATCGGAAACGCGGTGGACGAGGCCGGCCTCAAGTTCGACATGAACGACTTCGATTCATGGGCAGTCGAGGCGGCACTACAGATCAAGGACCGCGACGCCGCCACCGAAGTGGTCGTCGTATCGCTGGGGACCGACGCGGTTCAGGAGACGATCCGCAAAGCGCTCGCGATGGGCGCCGACCGCGGCGTCGAACTCAAAGCGGACCACATTCCGTTCGACGGGCTGGCAATTGCACGTGCGCTGGCGGCGGAGCTCAAGGACGGCGGTTATGATCTGATACTGTTCGGCAAGCAATCGGCTGATTCTTCCAATGGAGTCGTGGGCGCCATGGTTGGCGAGCTATTGGGACTGCCCCTGGTCACAGCGATCTCCAAACTGGAAATATCCGGACAGAAGGGATCTGCCAAGCGCGAGATCGAGGGCGGGCAGGAGTTCGTCGAGTTTCCGTTGCCGGCAGTGCTGACGATCGATCAGGGATTGAACATTGCGCGCTATCCCGCGCTCAAGGGGATCATGGCCGCAAAGAAAAAGCCGCTCGAAGTAAAGCCAGCGCAGCTGGCTGCGCAGACCGTCACCGTGACGCAGATGGAGCTACCCCCGGAGCGCGCGCCAGGACGCATCATCGGCGAAGGTGTCGCGGCTGTACCGGAACTCGTGCGACTGCTCCAGACTGAAGCGAAGGTTCTATAACCATGGCAAACGTATTTGCATTCGCGGAGACCCGTAACGGCGAGCTTCGCAAGATAGCGCTCGAGGCCGTAACCGCGGCTCGTTCAGTAGCCGACGCCACTGGTGGTCAGGTACATGCGTTCGTCGCCGGTGCGACGGGTATCGAGCACTGCGCGGCGCAACTCGCGAAGTACGGAGCGGACGAGGTGGTCGTCGCCGAGCATGCTGCATTCGCGAAGTACAATCCGGAAGCTGTTGCGGCGATCGTCGCCGAGCGAGTGCGCACTGGCGGATATCGCGTCGCGATCTTTCCAACGTCCGCGCTCGGAAGCGATCTCGCACCGCGCGTGGCGGCCAAGCTCGGTGTGGGACTCGTCACCGATGTTACGGAGATCAAGCTGGACGGTGATGCGGTAATCGTGAAGCATCCGGTGAACATCGGCAAGGTGCTCGCGACGGTGAAGATCGCATCCAATCCCGCGCTGGTGGCGATACGGGCGAACATGTTCACTCCGGTGGAGAGTCCGCGCGCCGGCACGATTCAGCGCGCCGCTCCGGTCGGTGATCCTGACGCATCGCGTGTTGTGGTGAAGGAAGTGAAGCTCGGCGGCGGCACGAAACTGGACCTTGGCGAGGCGCCGGTAATTGTCAGCGGCGGCCGCGGACTCAAGGGGCCGGAGAATTTTCATCTGGTGGAAGATCTTGCAGCCGCTTTCGGTAATGCTGCTGTCGGTGCGACGCGTGTCGTGACCGACGAAGGTTGGCGTCCACACAGCGATCAGATCGGACAGACGGGGAGACTGGTAAGTCCGGATCTGTATGTCGCAGTCGGCATATCGGGTGCGATCCAGCATCTCGCGGGAATGCGCACATCCAGGACGATCGTCGCGATCAACAAGGACAAGGAAGCACCGATCTTCAAGATCGCCGATTACGGTATCGTCGGTGACCTCTTCGAGGTCGTTCCCGCGCTCACAGCGGCGGTCAAGGAGGCCAGGGCCCGCGGGTGAACTGTAACAAGTCGAACGCACCGAGGAGGCTCGCGCGATGACCATTGGACGCGGCGTATTCATATTTGTGGTGGTGGTCACGCTGGCGTTCTTTTCCTACAACGCACAGCGCCTCGTTCGCTACATGCGCACGGTCGGCCGTCCGGACGACCGCAGCGATAATCCTGGCACGAGGATCCGTAATCTCATCCTGATCGGATTCGGTCAGACAAAGATTCTGCGCGATCCAGTTGCCGGCTCGCTGCACGCGCTGGTGTTCTGGGGCTTCGTGGTGCTGACGATCGGCACCGCCGAGATAATAATCAGCGGGCTGTTTCCCGGTTTCAGCTACGCGATGATCCTGCCAGCGCCGATCTACGCGCTGTACACCCTGTCGCAGGAATTATTTGCGCTGGTCGTGCTCGCGGCCGTTACGGTGCTGCTGTATCGACGCATAGTCGTCAAGCCGGCGAGGCTTCAGGGCGACAAGGTTCACTCGGGCGACGCGATCCTGATTCTATCCATGATCGGCGCGCTGATGGTGAGCCTGCTGTCGCTGGGTGCGTTCGGGTTCGCACTGCATCCCGGTAGCGGCACGATATTTCAACCGATCTCGCTTGCGCTGTCGCACGCACTCACGGGGCTGCCAACATGGGGCCTGGAAGCTGGCCGCGCAACGAGCTGGTGGTTCCACGCATTACTGATTCTGATCTTCCTGAATTATCTGCCGTACTCCAAGCATCTTCACGTTCTCACGTCGCTGCCCAACACCTACCTGTCCAACACGAGTGGACCAGGGGTGAAGGGAGCGATGAGCTACATGGATCTCGAAGCTGAGGGTGTCGAGCAGTTCGGCGCGTCTGACGTGACGCAGCTAGGATGGAAGAACCTGCTGGACAGCTATTCCTGCACGGAGTGCGGACGCTGCACGGCTGCATGTCCAGCGCACATCACGGGCAAGCTGTTGAGCCCGCGCAAGGTCATGATCAACACGCGTCAGCGTCTGATGGAGCTTGCGCCGCTTGCGACGGGTGATTTCGGCGAATTCGAGCATCCGCAGCTGGCTGCCGGAGAGCGCGGAGATGCGGGAGATGCGACCATCACGGCTGCTCTGCAGAATACGCTGCTGGACAACTACATCACGGAAGAGGAGTTGTGGGCGTGCACCAGCTGCCGTGCATGTGTTCAGGAATGCCCGGTATCGATCGACCAGCTCGACATCATCAACGAGCTTCGGCGGAACCTGGTGTTGATGGAATCGCGTTTTCCGCCGGAGATTCAGCCGGCGTTCGAATCGATGGAGCGCAACGGATCGCCGTGGGCGTTCAATCCAGGAGACAGAGGCAAGTGGGCGGAAGGAATGGACATCCCCACGATGGCCGAGATGATAGAGCGCGGCGAACGCCCGGAGGTGCTCTTCTGGGTCGGATGCATGGGGTCATTCGACGATCGCGCGAAGAAGATCGCGGTCGCGTTTGCCCGAGTGCTTCAGGCGGCACACGTGCGCTTCGCGATTCTCGGTCAGGAAGAGAAGTGCAACGGTGATCCTGCGCGCCGCATGGGGAACGAATATCTGTACCAGATGCTGGCGCGTGATAACATCGAGACGCTGGACCGGTACGGCGTCGAGACGATCGTCACCAACTGTCCACACTGCTTCCATCAGATCGGCAACGAGTATCCGCAGCTTGGTGGCAACTATGAAGTCATCCACCACTCGACCTACATCGAGAAGCTGCTGGAGGAGAACCGCCTTCCGCTCAACGGCGAGGGCAAGCAGCTGACCGTGGCGTATCACGATTCCTGCTACCTCGGCCGCTACAATGACGTGTACGAGGCACCGCGCGAGACGCTGCGACGCTCGCTGCCGATGATGACACTCGTAGAGCCGCCCCGCACGCGCAGCAAGGCACTGTGCTGCGGCGCCGGCGGCGGAAGAATGTGGATGGAAGAGACCGTCGGCAAGCGCATCAACGCCGAGCGTACCGAGGAACTTCTCGCTACCGGTGCCGATGTCCTCGCAGTGGCATGCCCGTTCTGCATGACCATGATCGGCGACGGCGTGAAGGGTCAGGATTCCGATGTTCCGGTGTACGACATCTCCGAGGTCGTCGCACAGCAACTGCTTTAGAACAACGCGTTACGGTCGCGTCACCTCATAGACCGTAATGGTCTGCCGCACATCCCCGGCCTGATATGGCCGGGTAGCGGTGGTACGTATCGCAAGTCCGAGGTCCACGCACGCATCGGCAAACGCATTCGCCGCAACGCGGCCGGGATCGGCCACGTAGGCGACGCCACTCGGGGCCAACAATCGGTCGACTACGCTCGCTACGAGTGGTGCGTAACGCGATTCGTAAAGCACGTCGGAGGCGAAGACGAAATCGAACCGCGCGACGTCCGGTGACACATGGCGCCAGTCGATGAGAGCGGTGTCGATCTCCCGACCGAGATTGCGAAACGCATTCGCGCGCGCAAATGCCAGGGCGTCGTCATAGTAATCGCTCGCTGTGATCGCGTGGCCTGCGATCGCGGCGGCGATGCTCACAAGCCCGACGCCCGCGCCAATCTCGATGGCACTGCCGCGGGGTCTCTTGTCGGCGGCGATGAAATTGGCCAGAATGGTCGATGATGGCCACAGCTCGGCCCAGTACGGCAATCGCTCATCCCGATCGAAATCGCTTTCGCTGATGAGGTCCTCCGCACTGCGCGGCCGCAGAATGTTGATGTCCCGGGCGCCCACGCGGACGTCGTCGTTGACTGTCACGAAGCGTCGCTCGAGATCGGCGACAAGCTCGGCGCCTGCCAGCGCTCTCGTCACGCGGGGAAGACTGCTGACCGAAACACCGAGTCCCGCAGGGGAATGGCGCGGAACTGCTCGCCAGGATGACACTCGTGCTGGCCCTCGGGAACTATGAGCAGCGCGTTGGCGCGCAACATGGAAGTCAGCGCTCCGGAGCTCTGTGTACCAGTGAGACGCGCGTGATCCACGCCGTCGCGTTGGGTCAGCACTACGCGCAGGTAGTGCGTCAGGTCGCCGGTCAGCGAGATGTGCTCGTCGAGTGTCACCATTCGTGTTGCAGGGAAAATCAGCGTTTCGCCAAGCATCTTGAGAATCGCCGGCCGCACGAAGAGCTCGAACGTAACCATTGCTGACACCGGATTGCCCGGCAGTCCGATCCAGGGGCGTCCATCGATGATACCGAACACTACAGGGCCACCCGGCCGGATACGCGCGCGCCAGAATTTGATGTCGACACCCATATCCTTCATGACGGTGCGTGTGAAGTCATGATCACCGACGGAAACGCCGCCACTCGTGATCAGGAGATCGCACGCCATCGCACCCTCGATCGCATTGCGCAGTGCAAGAGGATCATCGCGCGTGATACCGCCATCGCGTGGCCGTCCGCCGCATTCGCGCACCATTGCCGGGAGGGAGTAACTGTTCGACGATACGATGCGGTTGCCGCTCATCACCGCGTCGAAACCCTCGACGCGAACCAGCTCGTCGCCTGACGAAACGATCGATACGGTAGGCTGGCGATACGTTGCGACGGTCGCGATGCCGGAGGACGCCAAGACGCCGATCGCCGCGGGACTCACGTACTCGCCCGCCTTCAGGATCACATCTCCCTTGAGGAAATCCTCGCCGAGCGGGCGCACATTGCGCCCCGCATCGCGCGAATTGCGGATCTCGACGAGTTCCGACCCCGCGTCGGTGTCCTCGACGCGCACAACCGTGTCGGCGCCTGCCGGAACGGGGGCGCCGGTCATGATCCTGACGGCCTCCCCGGCCTTCATTGGTACCGGCGCTTCGCTGCCAGCCGCAACCTCGCCGATGACGCGCAACGTGCACGGGATGCGGGCGATGTCGCTCGCTCTCACCGCATATCCATCCATCGACGACGCGCGCCATGGAGGAATGCTGGCACGTGCGGCGACTGGTTCGGCGAGCACGGCGCCGAGCGCGGATGAGAGTGGAACGCACTCGACCGGCATACGCTCGACCGACGCGAGAATCTGCTCCGATGCCTCGGCGGCGCTGACCGCCCCCCGACTCACCTGCTACTCATTTGTGGTACGACGCCAGCGCCGCTGCGATCGAGTCGGCCGTCATCGTTACCGCGGAAGGCGGTGTGGTCCACTTGTTGGCGAGGACGCTGAAGATGAGCCGTTCACCATCGGCATCGGTTACGTAACCTGAAAGTGAGCGGACCCAGTGCAGGGAGCCGGTCTTCGCGTGTACGTTGTTCGCCGCAGGTGTTCCGATCATGCGGTGCGCAATCGTGCCGTCGACTCCTGCGATCGGGAGTGCGTTGTAGAACGTTGCGAAGTTGGGGTTTGCCTGCATTCGGTCGAGTATTCTCACGATCGTTTCCGGAGAAATCAGATCCGCGCGTGCCATTCCACTTCCGTCATGCAGCTGGTAACCGTCGCGTGGAATTCCCCACGCCGAGAGTTGGCGGCCCGCAACGGCGATTCCGCTGTCAGCGATACCGACGCCGGTCCGTTCGAGGCCGAGCGTGCGCATGAGAACCTCGCCCATCTGATTCTGTGATGGCTTGAGGAAGTACGGAAGAATCTGACTCAGCGGCACAGACTGGACGACGAACAGAGTGTCGAGCGGAATCGCGTCGCGCGGAACGACGCTTTCCCCGACGCCGAGCGCCGTGTGCACACCACGCCGTTCGAGTGCGAGTTGCAACTCGCGGAGATAGTCCTGCGTGGGGACCGCCGCGGGCGCCGATTTCACGGTGCTGTCACCGGCTGGTCCGTGCACAACCACGCGTGACATTCCTTCGTTGAAGAGCAGCTCGTCGACGCCGGCTCCGTCCGATGAATCGAGATCGTCCCAGTCCCAGCCTGCGCCGACTGCAGGACCGGGGAAGTTGTCTGCCCCCGAATAGATGTGTCCCGTGATGTCGCGGATGCCATGCGCGACGATCGAATCTGCGAGCGTGTCCATGGCCGCGCTCGCGCTGCCGCGCATATGGTTGCTCAGGGTAGGATCTCCGCGGCCAGTCACTACCAGATCACCATTCAGGACGCCGTTGGCGAGCGAGCCGTGTCTTGCGAATGTCGTGGAGAAACGAAAGTCCGGGCCGAGCTGTGTGAGAGCGACGGAAGACGTGATGATCTTCATGTTGGATGCAGGTACCATCAGCAACGCGGGATCATGCGCGTAGATGGTGTCACCACTCTGCGGATTCACGACGAGAATTGCCCATTCGGCGGTTCGGAAGATCGGATTCCCGATCCACGTGTTGATCCGCGCTCCGAGAGCGGCTCGTCCGTGTGCCGTTGCAGGTGTCGCGCTGGTGCGCGGAGCCGGTGCGCACGCAGCTGCGGCGGCGAGTGAAACGGGCGCCAGCCACGCTGCGAGCGCGCGCACGCGTGCACGCGGCACTGCAGCAATCAGCGCGTCGTCAATCCGCTGCATATGTCGCCGACAGGGTGTCGTCCTCTGCAATGGTGACGGAAACGACGCGTGCATCGGGCTTCAACGACGTCTGCACGCGATCCAGAATGAAGCGTGCGAGGTTTTCTCCGGACGGGATAAGTCGTCCGTCGGCAAACTCGGGGACATCCACGTTGATATTGCGATGGTCGAACCTCTGGACAATCTCGCGCCTGAGAATCGCATCGAGTTTTCCGAGATCCACGATAAATCCCGTAAGGGGGTCGATTTCGCCGGCCACTGTGACGTCGCAGGTGTAGCTGTGGCCGTGATAGCTGGGCCAGGCGCAGGCACCGAAAGTCGCTTCATTGCGCGCGTCGTCCCATTCGGGACGGCGGTACCGATGTGCCGCGGCAAATTTCACGCGGCGTGTCAGGGTGCAGGTAGGCATACGCCATCAAATCTGCACCCTGTGCGCGATTAAAACGAATCCAGATTCGCGTCGCGTGGTGGGAAGCCTGCTTCGTCCGTGCCTTCCGGAGTCGGGCTCTCAGGCGGTATCCAGGGGATGCCGTCCTCTATCGCTTCCGTCCTGTCTACGGTTCCGAGCAGCTCGTCCTCGGCGTGCTCCGCCAGGTGCTCGCTGCTGTCGGAATGGGAGCGAGGTGCGTCGCCGAGCAGCAGCCCTTCGTGCGCCTCCTCGTCGTTAACGTTCTCGTCGGCCGCCTCAGGGCTCGTGGCGCGGCGGATCGGGTCCACAACGAGCTGGCTTTCAACATTGGTCAGTCCTATCCGGTCGCCGACCACACGCTCGGCGATCCGCTTCTCCGTGTCGGTCCCGACGCGGCCGACGAGTATCACCTTTCCGTGGCGGACATGGACAGTGATGTCCAACGGATCGATTGACCGATTCTCCCGGAGAGTCTCGCGCACGAGGCGTCTGAGCTCGTCCGGGTCCATGTCTTCGGTGTCAAAAATATCTTCAAAATCGCGTGGCATTGTGAGCCTCCTGAAAGCTCACCGTGCAAGGCGGATGCCCGCGACGCTAGCGGAACAGCGGGAACGACAAGCCGGCGGTGTAATCGATCCCGTGCCGGAAGCCACTGCGAGCCGTGGACTTGTCGAGCAGCGGAGTGCCACCCGTCGGCGTGGCATAATATTGCGTCGGGTAGTGATTCTGATAGAACGTCGGCTTGGCGTTCAATCTGATTTCCCAGGAATTTGTAGGATTGATGCGGACGCCCCCTTCGAGGGAAAAGGAGAACTGAGTTCCGAAGTCGTACGGGTCGTCCTTGGTCGTGGTTGGCGCGCTGGTGATACCGAGCCCGAAGCCGAGCAGCGGCACCACTCCATGCCAGGTCCGCCGGCCCGTCAGATTGAAGTCGAAGCCAAGATCGGCGATGTACAGTCCCAGGTTCTGCGTCCCGAGGGAGCGCGTTTCAGCGGGCTTTGTGGGATTGAACGCGTCGCGATGCGAGCTGACGCGCTCGAAACGGGCGTAGAAATCCGCCGGACCAGCCACGGGTATGGAGTAGCGCAGGCCGATGCTGGTGCCGCTCTGCGGCGTGGCGCCGACCTCGTCCTTCTGCGCGCTGAAATGGCCGCCGAATATCGTCAGCCGCTGTGAAGCGGTGATGTCGCGGTACGGGCTCGTCTCGGGCGTGTGACCCACCACTACCTGGGCGGCGAGTCCCGACGGGCCGGCGACCAGCGAGAGGAGAGCGATAGCGCGGAGAATCTTTGACATGTACGTAATTTTAGTAGGCTTCACGACTCGAGGCGGAAAAGATCTACCCCGGTCATTTCTGGTGGTGCCTCGATGCCCAGCATACCGAGGATCGTTGGTCCGACGTCGCAGAGCGCACCGCCGCCGCGGAGGGTCGGCTCGTCGCCATGGGGATTGAAGAATACGATCGGCACCGGATTGCTCGTGTGCGCCGTGTGCGGGCCACCGGTCTCGGGGTCGATCATCATCTCCGCGTTGCCGTGGTCGGCGGTTATGACGAGGCGCGTTCCTGACTTGCGTGCGCTCCGGATGATCCGCTCGAGACAGCTGTCGACCGTTTCGACAGCGGCGATCGTCGCCGGCATCGAGCCGGTGTGCCCTACCATATCTGCGTTGGCGAAGTTGCACAGAGTGAAGTCGTGCTCGCGTTTATCGATCGAGGCGCAGAGCACGTCGGCAATTCCGCGCGCGCTCATCTCCGGCGCGAGATCGTACGTTGCAACCTTCTGACTGGGAACGAGGCGTCGGTCCTCGCCGGGATATGGCGGTTCCACGCCGCCATTGAAGAAATACGTCACGTGTGGATATTTCTCCGTCTCGGCAGTCTTCAGCATCGACTTGCCGGCTTCCGAAACAACTTCGGCGACTATGCGCGACATCGAGAACGGTGCGAACGCCACGTTCACGTCGAACGTCGCATCGTACTGAGTCATGGTCGTGACCGTGAGCGACGGACGCTTTGAAACGTCGAACCCGTCGAAGTCGGGATCGGTCATCGCGCGAACGATCTGGCGCATGCGATCGGACCGGTAGTTGAAGCAGATGACGGCGTCGCCGTCGCGCATCGGTGCAACAGGTGCACCGTCGTGCGTGATTACGACGGGCAGGATGAACTCGTCGGTTACGCCGTCGTCGTAGGCGTGTTTCACGGCAGCGATCGGGTCCGTTGCAGACGGACCGACGCCGTCGACGGCCGCGCGATAGAACAGCTCGGTGCGTTGCCAGCGCTTGTCCCGATCCATCCCGTAGTACCGCCCGCCAATGCTCGCAACCTGTGCGCGGCCGTTTGCGTACTCGAGCAGCTCACGCAGGTATCCGAGCGCGGACTGGGGAAGGGTATCGCGTCCGTCGGTCAGCAGGTGAAGTGCAACGCGCGGTACCTTGAGCCGCTCCGCCATGTCGATCACGGCACGGAGGTGCGCATCGATTGCGTGCACGCCGCCCCCGCCGAGCAGCCCCATGACATGGAGCGTGTGACCACGCCTCGCTGCGTCGCAAGCGGCGACGAGCGCCGGGTTCCGGAAGAACGACCCGTCGGCGACGGCGGCAGAGATGCGAACCAGATCCTGCATGACGACGCGGCCCGCACCGAGGTTCAGGTGCCCGACCTCGCTGTTACCCATCTGTCCTGCGGGTAGTCCCACTCGTAGGCCGGACGCTTCCAGAAGAGAGCGCGAGCGCAGGCTCCAGAGCGTGTCCCAAGTGGGCGTCTGAGCCAGTGCGATCGCGTTGCCTTCGCGTTGAGCGCGGAAGCCCCACCCGTCGAGCACGATGAGGGCGACCTGACC